>Ga0302253_1001226_pt1 | contig 16351 bp, 11 predicted proteins | sample AAG_RA_Trp_MG_FD_193537 | JGI IMG/M metagenome (GOLD analysis project Ga0302253, IMG submission 193537) | Enriched activated sludge microbial communities from anaerobic digester in WTTP, New Holstein, Wisconsin, United States - AAG_RA_Trp | ecosystem: Engineered > Bioreactor > Anaerobic >...
GAGGCGTCAGTGCGAGCAGGGCCACGAGCACTCCGGCGACTCGCGCCCGACGACCTCCGGCAATGGTCGAGACAATGGCTGCCGGGAGCAGGAAAACAGCGGTGAAAGGGCCGAATCCGCCCGTCAGAGTATGCAGGATGAATGGACTCGTACGGCTGAACTCCATCCATGAATAGACCACCCGTACGATCTTCGCGACCGGTCCGGCAGGGCAGGCGCTCAACCAGGAAACAAGCGTCTCCGGAACCTCGCGCCACCCGATGTATGTTTCCTGCATCGACTGTATCCCACGGAAAATCTCGAGGCCGAAAACGGAACATTCAAAAGGGAAGAACGGATTTCCAAACCGCAGGAATCTCAGGAAGTACGGGAAACCGCCAATGATTGCCGCACCCGTCAGTGTCAGATAGCCGCTTCGGGATCGAACCGAAATCCGCTCTGAACGAAACACCAGAGGGGCCCAGATGATCAGAACGATCGTGAAGAGCGCTGAATGGAGCTTCGCTCCGGTGGATAAGGCGATTACGACAGCCAGGGGGAGCAGCGAGGTATGGCCGTTTAGCACCCAGTCGATGATGAAGAACAGACTGCTGATGAACAACGCGGCCACGGCGATATCGATGTATGCGCTGACCGTTTCCATCAGATACAGAGGTGTCAGACCGGCACAGCAGGCGCAGATCAACGCCGTGTTTCGCATGCCACCGTATGCGCGAATAGCGCAGTAACTCGCCAGAACCCCCATCGGTAAAAACAACGCATGAAAGACGCTCAGCAGATGACTGTTCCGGAAAAACAGCATGCCCCAGGCATACAAAAGATGAATCGACCCCAGACTCACATCGATTGCCGTGAAGGATGACGGAAGCGGCGTCATCGATCCGGTTGATACGACTGAGGCGACAACGGGGAGATGATAGGAGAGATCATCCCACATGTGGACCGGCATGTGTGCGCTGATCCACAGATCCCACAGGAAAACCGACCCGAAACAACCCCCGGCGATGATGCCGGAGATCCCAACAGGCCCCGGGTTCTCCCGATCGGGTACTCGGGCAGGGGCACGTGATTCATCGATCCGAGCGAATCGTTTCAAGTGGAGATGAAGCGTCGCGCTCACAAAGAGGTGTCCGGCAAGTACCGCGGGAATCGAAAAGATACCGGCGGCAGTGGTGGTCAGCGAGACAATGAACACCTGCCCGAGGCACAACGTGATGATTCTGAGGCTGTTTGCGGCGGGCCCGGCCGTTCCGGTGCGCATACCGAGCAGTGGTTTAGCTCCTGTTAGACATATAAATACCGTAATAACGAATAAAAACAGGTTCATGTCGGTAACCTGACACACAACCGCGCCTCTGTCAATCCGGATTGCCTCGCGATCGGGTCCGGTTTGATCAGACCACTACCGGATTTGATCCGTTTATCCCGGCAACGCGGATAAAAATGCCGCCCCAGTTCCAGGAGGTGCCGGATGAAAAGGATCAGGAAAATCGTTGAAGCATGGATGATGATCGGTGTGTTGCTGAGTCTGAGCGGGTTGGGCGTATCGGCCGGAGACATGGACGATCCCGAGGATATCACCGAAGGCGTGATGATCGTGCCGGGGAGGCCTGGCCAGTCATTCGTGCCTCTCCCGATCGAACATACGGCGGTGCGGGCTGAAATCACAGGTTTCATGGCGCGCGTCGATGTCGAGCAGCAGTTCGGCAATCCGTTCAGTGATGCGATCGAGGCGGTGTATTTGTTTCCTCTCCCGCAGAATGCGGCGGTCGATGCGATGACGATGACGATTGGATCGCGGACCATCCGGGGTGTCATCCGGGAACGCGGAGAGGCGGAGCGGATCTATCAGCGTGCGAGGGACATGGGGAAGACCGCGGCGCTCCTCACCCAGGAACGCCCGAATATCTTCACTCAGGCGGTGGCCAATATCCTCCCGGGCGATCGAATTGTGGTCCGGATCAGCTATGTTCAGGATCTGTCGTATGATGATGGCACCTACACCTTCAATTTCCCCATGGTCGTCGGGCCCCGCTTCATCCCGGGCTATCCGACCGGGCGCACGGGAGGCGGTTTCGCGCCGGACACGGATCGTGTACCGGACGGTTCCCGAATCACGCCGCATGTGCTTCCCCCCGATGTGCGATCGGGCCACACCATCGATCTCGAGGTGTTCCTCGATGCCGGACTCCCGATCCGGGCGATCCGGAGTTCCTCCCATGCCGTTTCGATCGATCGGCGGGGCCGGACGAGCGCCGCTGTCACGCTCGATCCGATGGATTCGATTCCGAACAGGGATTTCATTCTGCAATACGATGTGGCCGGTGAAAAACCGGAAGCGGCCATCCTGACGCATCACGGTGAAGAGGGTGGTTTTTTCACGCTGATGATCCAGCCTCAGGACGATTTTGTCGCGGATGAGGTGATGCCGAAGGAACTCATTTTCGTCGTGGATTGTTCGGGATCAATGCACGGCGCGCCGCTCAACAAAGCGAAGGCGGCGATGCGGCAGGCGATCATGGGAATGAACCCCGACGATTCCTTCCAGATCATTCAGTTTTCGCAGGCCGCATCGAGTTTTGCTCCGGCACCGATCCCGAACACGCCTCAGAATGTGAGGAGAGGGCTGGCGTATCTCGAATCGATGAACAGCGAGGGCGGGACGCAGATGATCGAGGGGATCCGGGCGGCCCTGGGATTCCCTCGGGACCCGTCGAGGCTCCGGATGGTGCTGTTCATGACGGATGGATACATCGGCAACGAAACTCAGATTCTGGCCGAGATCGACCGGTTGCTCGGAAACGCACGGCTGTTTTCGTTCGGTGTCGGAACGAGCGTCAACCATTATCTGCTGGATTCAATGGCCACGGCGGGGCGCGGGTTTGTTCAGTATGTGCGGCCGGACGAAGACACGACCGAGGCGGTTCAGCGAATCTATGACCGGATCAATAACCCGCTCCTGACGGATATCTCGATCGACTGGAACCGGCTCGATGTGCGCGACATGTATCCCGCCGTCATTCCGGATCTTTTTTCGACGCAGCCCGTCATCATACATGGACGTTTCGAGCAATCCGGGAAAGCCGATGTCACGCTCCGGGGATTCCTGGGCGGCGCTCCGTGGACACTCACGCTGCCCGTCACCTTTTCCGATGAGCCGGATGATCATGACGTTCTGGGAACCCTGTGGGCGCGGGCGCGCATCGAGAGTCTCATGCGGCTGCAGCATCGCACCGAACGTCCCGACGTGCGGGAAGATATCATCCGGACGGCGCTCCGGTTCCGGATCATGAGCCAGTATACGGCGTTCGTGGCGGTATCCGATGCAATCAGGCGGGACCCGGAAGGGCGGATGGAGACGGTCGAGGTGCCGGTCGAGTTGCCCGAAATGGTCAGCCGGGACGGTGTTTTCGGGGGAAGTAATGAAACGGTGAGTAAAAAGACGGAGATCGCGCGAGGAATCGGAAGCAGTCCCGGTGTTCCGATGGTGTCTGCGGAACTCGACGGGCGGACCGGAATGGCCGCGCCTCGGGAGCAGGAGAAACCCCAAAAAGGCGACACGGCTCCGGGAGTCAACGAACAGAAAGCGAAGACAAAAGACGCGGACAGCCTGTGCCTGGAAATAAAAACACTCGACATTACAATCCGGTCAACCAGCGGGACGGTCGATCGGGAGGCGATCATGAAGGAATTGGAAGGGCTGCGGAAGGAACTCCGGGGACAGCTCAGTCAGGCTGGTGCCGGAAGGATCCTCGTTCAAATCGAGACTGAATCGGGTGGCAGTGTGAAAGCCCCACAGATCCTCGAATCGAACTGGCAGAATCCCGAGATAGGAACCCGGCTATTGAAGATAATCGGGAAAATCAGTCTCAGTAAGGGACCCGCGATGGTCGTGATCGAGATTCGGGTTCGATAACACCCATATCGGAACATGCAAAGATCGGGATCCGGGATGTCGGGTCGAATCGGGCCGGCATCCCGGATTCGCTTGACTGTATCGATGAGGCCACATAGAATTGTTGTTATAGGGGGAGTCGCTATATGTGGCTGCAACGGAAGTACATGTCGATCTCGATCGCATCGATGCTGTTGATTGCGTTGTCGGCGTCTGCGGACATTTTCGTCGATGACGACAACACGACCGGTCCGTGGGACGGGACGCAGGCGCATCCATTCAGAACCGTTCAGGACGGACTCGATGCCGCCTCTGTCGGATCGGTGATAGATGTCGCCGAAGGCCTTTATGCGGAATCGATCGTTGTGCCGTCCGATGTGTCGGTTTATGGAGGCTGGGCGGGTGATTGGTCCGTCCGGGACTGGAACGCGCACGTCACCCATATTCGTTTCGATCAGGGTCCTATGTTCAATCTGCATGCCATCGAACTGAATTCCAGGTGTCGGTTCGACGGGTTTCATCTTACCTTCCTGGATGTACTCAATACCGCCACGATTCACGCAAACGGTGCGGAGGATCTGCATATCGAAAACATCCGGATTCTGGAAGTCCGGGCAATGGTGCATTACATCACGCCCACTTCAGGAAGCGCAACCGGCATATATCTGGAGAGTTGCGGGATGAGTGAATCCGGGATCGTCCTTCGGGGGATCGAAGTCGCACATGTCTCGGGGGGGGGCGGAGCAACGGGTGAGTTTCATACCAATCCGGATGGGGGTGATGGGTACCCGGGATTCGGGATTGTGATGCAAATGTGCAGGAATACAACCATCGAGGACATCTGGATTCATGGTGTCCGGGGCGGGGGTGGCGGCAACTCGGATCCCCGTGTTTACGGCGCAGGTGGACAGGGTGCGGAAGCTTACGGCATTGCCATGGCGCTTTGTTCGGACATCGATATCTCGGGCTGCCTGATCGAAGTGGTGTCCGGAGGCACGGGTGGTATGGGAGAAGGCAATTCTTTCGAATGTGGTCAGGGCGGAAATGCATACGGTTTGGCCGCTCTCGCGGTGCAGGGTCTGGTCATGGGAGATCTGACCATCCGTTATGTGACGGGTGGATCGGGTGGATGGAGTTCGGGGACCGGGGAAAGGAGGGCGCAGGGTGGCATGGGCGCAAATGGAAGGGCGCTGGATGTCACAGCTGGCGAGGATTTTCGGTTGTTCAACAGTCTTTTTTACTCGATCCGGGGTGGAAACGGCGGATTCGGTTATTCCGGAGGGGATGCCGGCAACGCCATGGGAATGCATGTCGATACGGAGGATCCCGACATCCGACAGGTCACACTCGCGTACTGTTTCGGCGGAACGGGAGGCGATGGTGAAGAAGGCAGGAGTGGAAACGGAGGAAATGCTGTCGGGATGGATATCCAGAATTCCGGGGCGGAAGCAATCGCGGGTGCGGTGGTGTGTTTCGGATGGGGAGGGCAGCCGGGCCAGGGCATACCTCGAGGCATATCGGGGACATCGACCGGAATCCATGCAACAGTGGAAGGGGGCGTGTCCTATGTGGATGTCTGGGGGCACGATCAGAATTTCTCGACATGCTTCCCGGGCCCGGGTTCATTTTCCATGGATCCCCTTTTTGCGGAAAAGGCAGGTTGGCAGCCATTCTTTCTGTCGTGTGTGACGGGACAGGGTATCGACAGTCCCTGCATCGATGCGGTTCCCCAAAACCCAGCCGATGCGTATCCGGACGGCCATGCCACGACCCGGACGGACCTGCTCGATGATACGGTTCTGCTCGATATGGGATATCACTTCGATTCGTCGCAATCCCCTCTCCCCGTGACCACGCCGGTCGTGACCGCGACTCCGACATCACCATCGGTTACTGAGACACCGACTCCGCAGGCGACCGGGACACCGACCCCGTCTCCGGAATTGGGGGTGCGGATCGAGATGCCGGAGATGGTGCATCCCGGCGAATCGTTCGGAGTGACTGGATATCTGGATAATCCGGGGGACGTGTTGCCGGAGACGCCGGTATTTTTCATTCTGCAGATCGATGACGCCTACTGGTTCTGGAACGACTGGACGCTCTGGATGCCGCCCAAGGCGGAGGGGATCGACTTCGAGCGCATGACGGTGCCGACGGGGACGACCGAGATCATCGTGATTCCGGCCTTTATCTGGCCCGACACGGGATCGGACAGCCGGACGGGGCTGCGGTTCTACGGCGCGATGCTGACGCCGGATGCATCGAGTATTCTGGGTTCAATGGTAATGATCGAGTGGGGATACGGGCCGGGGTGATCATGTGTGCGGTTTCTTCCATCTGGCTGGATTGGCTCTGATATACACCTGGATCCGATGATAATCCTGTTCATTCCGTGCAACATAATCATGATAGTTTCTCTGCCATAATCGTATTGGGAAGGGGCGCCAGCCATGATGACGCACTCCGTCGATATATGCACATGTTGTCAATGATAAAAATGCCTGCATGATGCGTCCCAGTGTGCCGGGTAATGTACCACGAGGGGAGGGGCGATCGCGAGGATCGCCCGTGCAGCGATCCAGGAAGGGGCGATCACGAGGATCGCCCGTGCAGCGATTAGGATCCAGGAGGGGGCGATCGCGAGGATCGCCCGTGCAGCGATCCAGGGAGGGGCGATCACGAGGATCGCCCGTGCAGCGATTAAGATCCAGGAAGGGGCGATCAAGAGGATCGCCCGTGCAGCGATTAGGATCCACGATGGGGCGATCCTTGTGATCGCCCCTCACGTAATCGCCTTTCCGGATCTCGATGATCCCATGAAAATGATTAGGCATAACAACGTACTCGTCTAACCGAATGAAATCGAATCGCTTCGGGAGATCATTCCAGATTCTTCGGATCATCTTCCCGGCATCGTTCAGGATCATTTTTCGATTGACGACTTCCCCGAACAGATAGAGCCGATGCTGCGTGCAGACGGTCACAAAGTAGATACCCGGTTGGGAATAATCATATCCCTTAAGACGCGTCGATACGCGGTGATGTTTCTGCGGATCATATTTCATGTTATATATAAGTGTATCAATGCTGATATGAGAAAGCGAGATCATGAGGGGGGCGATCACGAGGATCGCCCGTGCAGCGATCAGGATCCAAGAGGGGGTGATCACGAGGATCGCCCGTGCAGCGATTAGGATCCACGATGGGGCGATCCTTGTGATCGCCCCTCAGCAGGATCGCCCCTCATATGGATCTCCCTTGAGTATCGCCCCCTTCTGAGTCACAATACAGCCCGGAGGTTTCCTTTTGGGATCGTCTGAATCCAAAGAATTATCTCGGGCAACGTCCGGCGCGATGCTGGGCATCATTCTGTCGCGTCTGTCCGGGATTGTCCGTCAGCAGGTCGTTCTGGCTGTTTTCGGGGCGGGCGCGGTGATGGATGCGTTCGTGATCCCGTTCCGCTACGCCAATATGCTCAGGGATCTGCTCGCGGAGGGCGCCCTGTCGTCCGCCTTCACGAAGGTGCTCGTGGACGCCCGGTCTCAGGGGATCGATGCCGAAAGACGGCTGATTTCCATCGTGTTCGCTTTTTTCGGCGGCATAACCCTGCTTTTATCGCTTTTCGGGGTGATCTGGGCTCCGGAACTCATGACCTTCACGACTGACCGGAGTTTCCATGAAGCGAGCGGAATCGATCTGGCTGCCGGATTGTTTCGTGTGTTGATCTTCTACATGCCGCTCACCATGCTATCCGCCGCGACCATGGCGATTCTATCGACGCGCCGCAAAACCTTCAACGCGACCATGGCCTCGTCGTTCTTCAACGTCGGCATGATACTGGGCGCGCTGGCGCTCTCCCCCCTGTTCAGCCGTATCGGTATCGATCCTCTCTACGGATTGGCCGTCGGAGTGGTTGCAGGCGGAATCATGCAGTTTCTGTATCAGGCCGTTCCCGTCGCGAAACTCGGGCTGCTGTGCATCCCGAAGATGGCGTTTCGGGATATCTGGACCTTTCGCCCGCTGATCGAGGTGATGTATCTGATGGGTCCTCGCGCGATGGCGCAGGGTGCCGTGATCATCAATCTGTTCATCAACACGCTCCTCGCGACACAGCAGGTCGGCACGAGCACCTATATCAGCAGCGCGCAGCTCATCATTCTGGTGCCGATCGGTCTGTTCGGTGTGGCGACCGGTTTTTCGTCGCTGCCGATGCTCACCGAAGCCCTCGCGGCAGGGGATCGTCCGCGTTTCGTCGGGTTGCTGCGGCAGGGACTTCACAGCGCGCAATGGCTTTCGTTTCTGAGCGTCCTGGCATTCGCGATCTGCTCACTGCCGTTCTGCATCGTGCTGTTCGAGCACGGACGGTTCACGCGATTCGATTCGATCGAGATTGCTGCGGCGATCTGCGCGTATGCCGCGGGCATCGTCTTCACAACCGGCAGCAAGGTGCTCCAGCAGGGCTTTTTCGCCATGGGTGACACGCGCCGGATCGTGGTCAATTCGACCCTCTACATGATCATCAACGGCTCGCTATCCTACCTGTTTTCGCGAATCGACCCCGGCCCGGTCTCGTTCGGCATCGCCGCGTCGACCGCTGCGGCCTGCGACTTCGGTCTGAACCTCTTTTTCCTCGAACGCATGAGCCGGAAGAGGGGGTTTTCGATGGTCGCCGAAATGAACAGGAGCGATTATTCGACGGGGGCAATGAGCCGGATCGGGCTGGCGACATGTCTGGCGGCGGCGCTTGGTGTTTTCTGGGCCTGGTCAACGCCTCGCGTTGCAGCGATTCTGGGCCACAACATCGGTTTCCTGTCCGCAATCGCCTGGCTTTCCGTTGAGGGAATCGTGCTGGGTGCAGTCGCGTATGGATTGACGCATGCGTGGGGACCGGCGAGCATGAAACGGCTGATGCGCAGGAATCCGATCGTCGATCAGTGATGACCCGGAAAACGCTCCAGATGCTGGTTCAGCATCCGGAAAAACTCGATGAGTGTCAGAGACGGAATGCCGGTGGCGAATTCATAGTTGCCGTAAAGCGGATCGTTGATCGAGGGATTCACGATGGAGCCCACATCGAGATGCAGCCAGGGAAGATCGTGGTGGATGAAGCATTCCAGAAACAGCGCTGCCGTGATCGCCTTGGGCTCGCCCGGATCGTTCCGGATATCCGCAAAATTGCTCTTGAGCATCGGCGAATACGCGTGCTCCAGCGGCATTCTCCAGAATTTCTCGAGGGATTTTGAATATGCGCCTGTGAGCAATTCCGCGAGATCTTCATTGTTGGTGAAGAAGCCGGCCATCCGGTTGCCCAGCGCGCGCGTGATCGCTCCGGTCAGCGTCGCGACGTCCATGATCGCATTGAGTTTGTACTTGTCCTGCATGTAAAGGAACGCGTCGGCCAGCAGCAACCGACCCTCGGCATCCGTATTGTTGATCTCGACGGTCAACCCCCGCCGCGTGAAACATACATCCGCCGGCCGGTAGGAATGCGAATCGATCAGGTTCTCGGCAATCGGAATCGCCGCCACGATGTTGTAATCGAGTTTCAGACTCTCGAGAACACTCATCGCCCCCACCACCGCCGCGGCCCCCGCAACGTCCTCGCGCATGTGCGGCAGATCCGCGCTCGATTTGATCATCAGCCCGCCTGCGTCGAACGTGACGGCCTTGCCGACGATCCCGAGCGTAAACGTCCGATTCGGCTTGATATCCTCGATGATCAGCAGCTTCGGCAGATCGCTCCCCGCCTGACCGACCGCCCGGATCAGATTCAGGTTTTCCTTCCCGAGTTCCTCATAGTCCAGCGTGTACATCCGATGATGCGTCTGGTTGAGGAGCGTTCGGATGAGCTGCTCGAATTTGTTCGGCGTCTTGTGATTCGACGCTTCATTGGTCAGATGCCGGGCGATGTTCGAGGCCATCAGATTGTGAGCGGCGTCATGGATCGCGATCCGGGTTTTCACCTTGTCCATGTAATCCGGAATGACGATCGTCAGTTTCCCGAGGGGAAAGGGGCTCTTATCCGAAAAATACTTCGAGAACGTATACGCGCCGATCGCGATGCCTTCCAGAAACGGTTTGATGGTGGTGAAGGGATCGAGTCCCGACGGTTGCGACAGGTCCAGCGTGACGGCCTGCAGATTCAGTTTCGCGATCTTCTTCGACAGCTTCGCCGCGACATTCTGGAACGAACGGGCGTTCAGGCTGTCGCGATGGCCCAGCCCGAGATAGATATTGAGAGATTCGCCGGGACGCGGCGGATACGACATCAGGATGTCGCCCTGTCCGCCGGTGAAATCGTTCAGCTCACGGGCGCGTTCGAGCACCGTGAGTTGTTCGGCGGCAAAGCGCGTGCGCCCCGTGAGCGACTCGTCGAGGCCTTCCTGCGTCAGAATATTGACAACGGTTTCACTCGATTCCGGGGTCGTTTCTTCCTTGTATTGAACGACGATCTGCAAGCTCTCTTCTTCCATCTGTTCCCTCCTTGAAGACGCTAGTGGTCGCAATATATTGACTTTTTATTCAGAGTCAATACCGCGATGCTCTCTCCGCAAGACCCCCTCCGGAGCCTCAGTCCCTTCGTCCTGCCTACCGCCCCAGAAACCGCAGCAATCCATCCAGTATCGTCCACGGATTCGGCGGGCATCCCGGAATATACAGATCCACCGGTACGATTCCACCCGCGCCGTCATGCACGTCCGGATGCCCCCGGTAGATACCGCCGGAAATCGCACATGCCCCCACCGCAATCACGATCTTCGGGTCGGGAACCGCGTCATACGTCTTTCGCAGCGCCAGACGCATGTTTTCCGGCACCGGGCCCGTGATGATCAGCCCGTCGGCATGCCGCGGCGACGCCACGATCTGAATGCCGAACCGGCCCAGGTCGAAGGTCAGCGTCCCGAGCACGTTGATATCGGCCTCACACGCATTACAGCCGCCGGCGCTGACCTGTCGCAGCTTCAGCGATCGCCGGAACAGCCGGGCCGCGATTTCATGCCGCGCATCCGGAATGTCTCCCGGTTCGCCATTGCCTGCCCGCACCACGAGATCCTCGCGGTCTCGCCCCGCCTGCCGCCAGTCCCGCGAAAACACAATCGCTCCGGGTTCACAGGCTTCCAGACATGCCGTGCAGAATATGCATCTTCCCAGATCGATCGCAGGTTTCCCCTCCAGCAGATCGATCGCGCCGACCGGACAGGCCTCACGGCAGGTCATGCACCCCGCGGGACATTTGTTCGCGTCGATCCCCGGCCGTCCGCGATACAGGTCGGGCAACACGGGGGCCTTCGCGGGATAATCATACGTGCGATACTTCTGCCTCAAACGCGCGCGCAATGCATTCAACACGGTCGGGACTCCTCAGAGATCATGTCCGCAATAGGACAGATTGAAGCTTTTATTGCAGAGGGGAAAATCGGAAATCTGCTGGTTCCGGAGCGACATTGCGAGCGCGAACCAGTTGTGGAACGAGGGATCCACGATTTTGTAAGTCCGGATCCGGCCGTCCTGCCCCGTCAGTGCCACGTGGCAGATTTCTCCGCGCCAGCCTTCGATGAGTGCCACCGCGGCTCGGTTCCGCATGTCGTTCGGTTCCCGGTGAGGGGTAAGCGCCACGCGAACAGGTCCTGCGGGAAGGTGTGTGAGTTCATCGAGAATGAAGGCGGTCGAGCGTTCGATTTCGTGCCGGCGGACCAGCGCCCGGGCCAGCACGTCGCCGGATTGCTCCGAGACCGGCCGGATCGGCGCATCGCGGTAACGGCCCCAGGGGAGGTCATATCGGACATCCCGCACCACTCCGCATGCGCGCGCCGCCGGGCCGACCCATCCGAGACGATCCGCGTCGGCCGCCGTGACCCGCCCAGTGTCCTCGAAACGCGCCATCACAGACGGCGTGTTCCAGAGCAGATCGACTGCGTCCTTCGTGTCCCTCCAGGTCGCCGCCACATGTTTCCGCAACCGTTCGATCACCGCATCGGTCAGATCGTGCCGGACACCGCCCGGAATCACCAGATTGCGCCCAAAACGGTTGCCGCAAAGCATGGCCGTCGCGTTCAGAAAATCACCCCGCAACCGACCGCAGAACGACGCGGTCGGAAGATACCCCACGTCGCCGGCCAGTGCGCCGAGATCGCCGGTGTGGTTGGCCAGCCTTTCGAGTTCCAGGGCGATCGCCCGGATCGAATGCGCGCGCGGAGGCGGATCGATCCCGTGGAGACCCTCGATCAGCGTCGCATGCGCCGTCACATGCCCGATCGTCGTGTCGCCCGCCGCGGTTTCCATGTACTGGATGACCCGTCGTCCCGGCTCGAACGGCAGATCAGCATGATATCCCGCCATCGCGGCCTCGATGCCCCGATGCTGGTAGCCGAGTTCGATTTCGAGATGCAGGACGGTCTCGCCGTGACACTGAAACCGGAAATGTCCCGGTTCGATCACGCCGGCATGCACCGGCCCGACCGCGACCTCGTGTATGTCATCCCCTTCGACCCGGAAGTAATCCGTCACGCCAGGTTCGATGGGGGCAGTTATCGGTGTCGATTCCGGGGACGGAGCACGCCACGGACGGTGGAACCGGATCGGTTTGAGCCAGGGATGTCCCTCGGGCTGCACACCCCATTGTTCCGCAATTTCGCGCTCGAACCAGTGCGCCTGCGGAAGATCCGGAGTCAATGCCTTGTATGATCGATCGACCCGAGTCCGAGCGATTTCGAGCGTTCCCTGATGATCCAGGGCCAGAACAGCCATCAGTTCGACGACATCCCGATCGGGGTACCCGAACAATGCGCAGATGCGGCCACCCCGAACGGAGCCATTCAGGATGAACGCGCGGAACTCCTCAACCGGAAGGAGCGCGGCCGAATGCAGTTCGAACGAGGAGCCGTTGGGAATGCGCGCGGCCGGGGTCATTGCGTGGGTCATGGCATGAAACCTCCGATGGCCTGCGCGGCCTGAATGAGGGTGAGGTGGAGATCCCGCGGAATGAAGACGCCAAGTCCAAGCGCGAGGAATCCCAGGATGAGGGGCGGTGCGATGCAGAGCGGATCCAGTTTTTCCCGGGTTTCGGTGGGGTTGGGGTCACCGAGGGCCATGCGGAGCATGATCGAGGCCATCCCGACGAATGCGGTCAGGAGGCTGAGCGTGTAGATCGCGGCCGCGAGCCAGCGCGACTGATCGAGCAGTGTCCTGAGCACGATGAATTCGCTCAGGAAGGTCCCGAATGGCGGTGAACCGGCGATGGCGATGAACCCGCCGAGCCACAGGACGCCGGCGGTGGGATTGCGCCGCAGGATGCCCAGGATCGCGGATGCGGTTTTGGTGCGATACATCCAGAGAATATTCCCCGCCGCCATGAAGAGCATGGCTTTCACGAGCGAATGGTTCAGGGCATGAAGCATCGAACCGTAAGCGCCGGCTGCACCGAGGCCGACTCCGAGCGACAAGATGCCCATATGCTCGACACTCGAATAGGCCAGCATCCGCTTGTACTCCGGCTGATGCAGAATGAAGATGCCCGCGAGGCCCATCGAGACCAGGCCGAAAAGCGTGAGGAGATCGCGGCTGAAATCCCCGATACCGCACGGCAGACAGACCTGATGCACCCGCAAAATCGACAGAAAGGCGCAGTTGAGCAGCGCGCCGGACAGCAGCGCCGATACCGGCGACGGCGCTTCGCTGTGCGCGTCGGGCAGCCAGGTGTGCAAGGGCGCAAGCCCCATCTTCGTGCCGTAACCGATCAGAATGAAGATGAACGCGAGTTTCAGCCAGGCCGTTTTCAGAACGCCTGCGCGCGCCAGCATGCCATCGATCGTCAGCGTTTCAATGGCACCGCTGCCGGCAAGCGCCAGGCAGAAGACCCCGAGCAGCGCCAGGGCGATCCCCACCGAGCAGATCATCAGATACTTCCAGGCGGCTTCCAGAGAATGACGGCTGCGATGATAGTAAATCAACGGCGCACTCGCCAGGGTCGTCGCCTCGATGACCACCCACTGCAACCCGAAATGCCGACTCAGAATCACCCCGCTCATCGATGCCAGAAACAAAAGCATGCAACCCGAAAAAATGGCCTCCGGCGAGAAACGGAACGACCGGCGCGGCAGGCGGTCGGGGTGCGGCATCCGGGCATCGCGCCGTAACGCTCCGACGCCATAAACAGACGCTGTCAGAAACAGAATACTCGTGATGGGCAGAAACAGCGCGGTCAGGCTGTCGAATCCGAGCCATGCTCCGGAGAACAGGGTGAGGGGAGGCGAGGCGGCAAACAGCGATCCGATCAGATGAAGAAAGGCGACGGATAACCAGAGTGTTCGCCTGAGCGCATCATTCGAGATAAAATATGCCAGAAATCCCGCGATCCCCGGAATCCAGACAAACAGCCACGGGTTCATCGGCCCCCCTCCCCGGCTTCCACCGGGAGCTTCCCGGAAGCCGTATCCCGCAACTCGATGAACCGGTCCGTATCGATATGCTCGAATTCACGGTCGATTCTGAAGATCATGATGCCCATCAGGAATACGCCGACGAAGACATCGAGCAGGACGCCGATTTCGAGCAGAAACGAGAACTCCGTTCCGGCGCCGACTCCGAGCGCATAGACACCGTTTTCCATGACGAGATAGCCCAGTGTTTGTGTGATCGCCTTCCGGCGGGTGATAATCAGGAACAGGCCGACAAGCATCAAATCGAGCGCGACGGTGAATAGGGCGGGCGACAAACCCTGTTCGACCAGATGCATCCGCCACGCGATCCAGGCGGACAGGCCCATGAGCAACAGGCCGATCAGCATCGATGCACCGAATCCGATGAACGGTTCGATTTCCCGTCGCGCACCTGATTTTTTGAGCACGAACAGGAGCAGCCAGGGCAGCACGATTCCTTTCACCAGCATCCCGCTCACCCCGGAACTCAATCCCGCCGCATGAAACCCGGACTCGCCCCATAAGGCGGTCATGCCGAGCAGGAAACCCTGGATGGCCACGAGGCGGATGGAGATCGAGAGGCGGCTGGATCCGAGCAGAAGGACGCCGGTCAGAGCGAGTAGAACGGTCAACGTCATCATGGGTTACCTCATCGCCATCTTCATGATCAGCGCGGTGGTCACGAGAGCTGTGGCACCGATCAGGAGTTTGGGGACCATGAGCAGCCTGAGGCGTGCCATGATCGATTCGACGACGCCCACTATTGCTGCGATGACCAGCATGCCGATCATGAAAAACAGGATCTGGATCCACGGGGATGGCGGTCCGAGCGGCAGGATCAGGTTCAGAAGAAGCGCGCCGAAGATCCACAGTTTAAGCGCTGCCGCGTACAGCATCGCTCCGAAATCCGGACCGGACGTGTCCAGAATCATGACCTCGTGGATCATCGTCAGTTCGAGATGCGTGTTGGGATCATCGACCGGAATCCGCGCGTTTTCCGCCAGCAGCAGGATGAACCAGGCGGATCCGAGCAAAGCGAGCATGGCCGGCATGTCCTGCCAGCTCCCCGCTGTAATCCGGCTCAGGATATCCGACAGGCCGACCCGACCGGAATGCGCGGATAAAAACAGCAGCCCGACCAGAAGACACGGTTCGGCAAGCGCCGAAAATTGCACCTCGCGGCTCGCCCCCATCCCCTCAAAACTCGATCCGGTGTCGAGCGCGGCCAGGACCATGGCGAACCGAGCGATCCCGAGCAGATAAACCAAGAGCAGGAAGTCGCCCTGGAACGACAGAGGCGCTCGTATCCCGCTCATCGGCATCAGAAACAGGGCCAGAATCACCGCGGAGAGCGTCAGATACGGCGCGAACCGGAATACCCCGCCGGATGTCTCGCTGTAGACGACGCCTTTGCGTACGAGTTTGAACAGGTCGTGATAACCCTGCAGGATCGGCTGGCCGTGACGACCCGCGAAAACCGCCTTTACCCTGTTGATCACGCCCGGCAGAAGCGGCGCCAACAGCAACCCGCACAGCGGACCGATCCACATCGTCGCCGGCGTCATGGCATCATCCCCACTTTCCAGATCAGAAGGCCGATCAGAGTGATCGCAATATATAGGATGTATAGATGGATGCGGCCGTGCTGGAGCAGACGGATGGGCGCCAGCACCCGGTCGATTCCACGGAAAAGCGGCTCGAAGATCCACCGCCGGCCGAAATCCGGCGTGTGACTTGCGAACGACGCGCCGGCCGGGAAATCCCCCTCCACCGGCTTGCCCTGGACATGGGTTCCGAGAAACGATCGGAACAGAAGGGTGAGGGGCGTCGCGTAGGACGACGGGGTATACTGCATCCGCGGCGTGGGGTCCGCATAGCCGCAATCCCAGGTTGGTGAGGTGGATTCCAGGTGCCGCGCCGGGAGTCTTCGTCTGAGACTCCACAGGAGTACGGCCAGGGCGATCAGTGCGAGTGAGATCCCCGAGATCCGTCCTAGGATCGCCGGAAGGCCCTCGATCGCCGCCGCCAGCGCAGTCTC
>Ga0302253_1001227_pt1 | contig 16346 bp, 12 predicted proteins | sample AAG_RA_Trp_MG_FD_193537 | JGI IMG/M metagenome (GOLD analysis project Ga0302253, IMG submission 193537) | Enriched activated sludge microbial communities from anaerobic digester in WTTP, New Holstein, Wisconsin, United States - AAG_RA_Trp | ecosystem: Engineered > Bioreactor > Anaerobic >...
CGTCCCCGCTCTTCTTGACCAGCTTGTCGATCTCATCGAGAACGATGACCAGGACCCCGCCCCCGGCCTCGAGCTGGTTCTTCAGCTCGGCATATACCTGGTCGGTCGGCCACCCGGTCATGGGGATATGGGTTTTGGTCTTGTCACTTGCTACTTCGTCCGGGACATCCAGGCATTTGGCGATCTGAGCAAGGACCCGGTACTGGGTATCGATGACTTCGCAGTTGAGGTGGACGATCCGACAGATGGTTCCCATTTTGCTGCTGGCTTTCTCCAGTTCGGTGCCGACATAACGGACGCAGGCGGTCTTTCCGGTACCGGTTTTTCCATAAATCAAAATGTTGGAGGGCGTTTCATTCCTGAGGGATGGGGCAAGAATGGAGGCAACTTCATCAATCTGGGGTTTGCGGTGCGGAAGAATCTGGGGGCGGTACGAATGGCGGAGGACCTCCCGATCCTTGAAAATCCGGTTATTGGTAAGGTATTTCTTAAAAAGGCCGGTAGATGGGTCTTCTGGCTCGGGCATGGTCACACCGTGGAGCTGAGCATTGGCGGGATAAGACTAAAAAACGATCGGTTTGCCCGGGTTATAAACCCCTTTATTTCCTGTGGAAATCTTTTAAATTCAGCTTTGTTTTTTAAAAATTGTCATTAATTTAAGTATTCAGTGGTAAATATTTATTAAGGTAAACAGTTATCGCAGTTCCAGGGGCAAACCTTTATCTCAGTTGTTTTTCAGGAAATTCCAATGAACCTGCACCGTGTTGTCTACAAGGGGGACACCCCTTTATTTCCTGTGGAACCAATACAGGAAACCCTGCCTTTCCTGAAAAAACAAATTACAAAAAGCTCATTGTGATTATATAAGAACTAATATATAAATTATGTGAAATGATCGTGCCGTTCTTTTCAAACAGGCTGCTCTCAGCAGTCAATTGTGTTTTTATCGTTCATCTGCAGGAGAGCGTTGGAAACACCGTTGACAAACAATAAGGAAGGAGGTGCGAACGATGGAATCTCCACTGGAACCAATGGGGGGTGTCTCTGCAGAATATCTGCAACCCTTCACAAACTGATACTGGGATCAGATCTCCGGTGACTTACACCCAGGGAAAGAACACAGCAACTGAAGACAGACAGAACCATCACATAACTGCAAAACAACCATATCGCAGCAACCGCCAGTTGGAAATAAATCAGGAATTCTCAATACGGATAAAAAGCAACATCTCACCTGCCATGAGTCACCATCACCTCAGGAAGGTCGAGATCACCGGGGCGGTTATTACCGTATCAACGAGCCGGACTGCTGAGACCGATACCAGTGGAAAAACAATTGCCAGACTGATGGAGGAACAATCCATATCTGTCCGGCACTATGCGGTCATCCCCGACCGTATCGATGCAATCCGCAACGAGCTGTTCACAGCATTGAAAAAAGCGAACTGTATTGTCATCAACGGGGGAACCGGGCTTACCTTCGATGACTGTACCATAGAAGCAGTCTCTCCCCTCCTTGAGAAGAGAATGGACGGATTCGGGGAATTTTTCCGGATGAAGAGTATCCAGCAGATCGGTACGGCAGCAATGCTTTCACGGGCAGCAGCCGGAACTATTGGCGGGAGAGCCGTTTTCTGTATCCCGGGATCAACACCTGCGGTAACCCTTGCAACAACGGAGCTCATCCTCCCCGAGATTACACATATCATCAGCCACGCGAATCTCTGAAAGGTGTGATCCGGAACCATCCCGTGAAAACGGAATCCGGCGATTGAGGGCTATCGGGATACCTGCAACAACGCTACGCGCTCCAGAACCAGATCCACGATCCGGTCGTCCCCGCCGGCAGCAGCGATTTCTTCACGGGAAATTCCAAAAAACCTCATCAGCCGCTCCCGTTTCTCAGGTTTGATGAGATCCGTGGTATCGGGAGAAAACCTGAATACCGGCTCAAGCGCAGTCCATATCCCCGGCCGCAGTGGATAACAACAGATATACAGGTGATTCTCTCCCTCATGGATCCCGAAAGAAGCTGCAACACTGCACTGGCGGGAACCGGCAGCATACAGGAGACTTTCCATCTCAAGATTGTTCGAAATATTCTCGCCAGCCCCAAATGCACGCACCGCATGCCCCACTGCAGACAAAGCATGGACGCTCCCTGCCATCATTTCCTCATTGAAGCAGATGATGCGGGTATCGCAATCAGCAGCAATTTTCCGGAGATCCGTAAGGAAATCCGCGACATTGTCAATACTGCACCGTGCAGCCCGGACCTCACTGACAAGTGGTTCGTGTGGCATAGGTCACCTGAAGTGAGAGAGTGTTGACTGTCCGTCTATATTATTATCGTCCGGAGATGGATCCCCGTTCAGCGCATCCCGCCTGCCACTGGCCGGAACCACAACACCCGTTCTTTCCAGCTGGGCAAAGACCTGCTCGGCAATCCCGCGGCCGATAATCCTTGTCACGGTCTCTATCCCGGCGGCAAGGACCGCCTCCGGTGAAGGAATATTGTTATTGAAGAGCCGGCGCGCCCTGACCCGCCCGATGCCCCGCAGCTTCACCAGCGGCAGGAGTTCGCGGCGTATCCCGTTCTTCATGCAGATCTCGTACTCCCGTATCTGCGGGTAAAATGACGGGGCGAACATGCGCGAGAGCTCCACGGTTGCATGCAGGAGCCAGTTGACGCTCTCGACCATTCCATAGACGTCCCCGGGACCCACCGCATAGCGCTCGCAGATCCTGGCCTCGGGCATTTCATCGGACCAGTCCGTGAGGAGCATAGCAGTCTTGATCCCGCGGAAATACTCCTCGACCCCATCCTCATCGGAGGGGATGGCAAGCCAGAGTGCTTCATCGTGCTCTTCAACCATCCGCTCCAGCTGGGGCCGGTCGGTATTCCGGACGAAGAGGCAGGGCATATCAGGAGTGCTGCAGATCAGCTGGAGGAGGCCGATGTCGGAATAATCGGTTGTGGTACGGAGGGTCGAGACGATCGTTGCCGCACTTCGCGGATCAATGTAGAGCCGGGAGACAAGCGACCCGAATTCGGTAGCCCTGAGGTGTTCTCCGATCTCCGTCACCATTTCCGCTTCAGCAAGGAACTTCAGGGCAGAGTCAACGGCCCGCTGCATAAGCCGGCCCTGGCGGTGTTCGTGGACGTAGAATGTCCGGTTCATGAACTCCGAGAGTTCCCCGCGGGTTCCTGCAAACCCGGAAGCGATGAGAGAGAGGACGTGGGTATAGAGTGCCGTCGGTTCGGCGATCTTCGAGTGCACCTCCTCAGCGGGGGCCTCGATATACCAGTCGAAGAGCTCCTCAACCTGACCTTCGTCCTTTGCAATGAGCACGGCCTCGCCATAGGGGTCGAGCCGGGGCCGGCCGGCACGCCCTGCCATCTGGTGGTACTCGCTTGCCGGAATCGGCTGCATTCCCTCACCCGCCGCAAACCGGAGATAATCGCGGATAATGACCCGGCGGGCCGGCAGGTTCAGGCCGGCGGCAAGGGTTGGCGTTGACGAGATACACTTGATACGGCCCCTGCGGAACCCGTCTTCGACAATCTTCCGCTCCTCCCGGCTCAGTCCGGCATGGTGGAATGCGGATCCCCTGGCAACACAGAGGGCAAGGCTTTTTGCCATCTCGGTCTCGGCATGGGCACCGAGCTGATCCGCATACGTCTTGAGTTCAGGATCCTCGCTCTTGATGGCACCGGCGGCCCGTTTTGCAAACGCTTCTGCGTTCCTTCGCGAGGAAACAAAGACCAGGCACTGCCCCCCTTCTGCAATGGTATCAAGGCAGAGGTTGAGATCCTCATAGTTCTTCGATACCTGTTTTACCTTCCGGTCCCCCTCCCGGAAATGGATCCGGTCGTTCCAGAACACACCCTGCCGGAGGTCGACCGGCCGCCAGGTGCTGGTAACCAGTTCCGCGTCCAGCCACCCCGCAAGGAGCTGGGGATTGCCGATGGTTGCCGACAGCCCGATTACCTGCATGGCCGGGTTCCGGGAACGCATCTTGGCGATCACCATCTCGAGCGTCGGCCCCCGGTTATCCGAATCGATGAGGTGGATCTCATCGATGACCAGCAGCGTGATTTCTGAAATCCAGCGGGCGCGGTTCCGGAGGAGGGAGTCCACCTTCTCGCTCGTGGCAACGATGATATCGTTCCTGCCCAGCGCGTCATCCCGGCGATCGAAATCGCCGGTAGCAATCCCGATCCGGACGCCTTTGTTCCCGAACTCTTCGAACTTCTCGCTTGCCAGCGCCTTGAGCGGGACGATATACAGGCACTTCCCCCTCTTTGCGATGTGCATATGCATCGCCATCTCGGCGATCAGGGTCTTCCCGCTTGCAGTCGGGATGGAGACAAGCAGGTTTTTGCCCTCCAGCATCCCGGCCTGCACGCATTCCGCCTGAGGGGGATAGAGCTCCGCGATGCCGCTTGCAAGATAATGGTTCCTGAGATTTTCCGGGATCGGGAGCGTGGAAGTCAGCATGGCAGGAACCCGCACCAGACCCCTTTAATTCCACTGAAATTCGCTGGCATTATGGCCCGTTTTCGTAATACTAACCATAAAAAGGAATTACTCTCCACAGGAAATCGTGGGAAATGCATAAATATGAAATGGTGATTTTGTCCAGGGAACGGGATCAGTAGTAATAACTGATCATATCCTGTTTCTGTTCTTTCTTCTTCCGGTCAAGGAAGGCAAAGACATTCTCGTGCGGGACGCCCTCGATGAGCATATCAATGGCCGCCCGGGCGGTCTTGAGCTGTTCCGGATACCCGATCAGCGCAACAGTCTTGCCGAAGACCGAGATCTCGACATCGGTCATGTCCTCGATCTGTTCGCGGGCACGCCCGTCCTTGCCGATGATCCTGCCCCTGAGACGATCCAGCTGCCGGGGCCCGTCCGCCATCGCGGAGAGATCGATGACGTCGAGGAGGAGGTCCTCGTCCTCGATCATCTCAAATGCCCGCTCCGGTGAAAAGCCCCGGTTGATGGCATTCACGATCTCGACAGCGCGGAGCAGCGGTATCGTGTTGTCATCAGCGGCCTCGATCTTCACAAGGCCTTCCTTGCTGTCAACGGTAATTGTCGTGTTCGTCTTTGTCTCGAGCTCTTTTTTGGTTGCCCCGCCCTTTCCTATCAGGACTCCTACCCTGCTTCCTGCAATCTTGACTTCCTGCAACATGGCTGTATTCACCTCGTATCTCGGATATTTCGGGCTCCGTCTCTTCTCATATCTGTATTTTCACTAACCTGATAAACGGGTATCATGGTTCAGATTCGTTACGCCCGGAAACAGCATTGAAAATTTCAATATCCGTACGTACATCACAGCGGCTCCTGAAAAACCGGTTGATGTTCCGGATATCCCGCATCAGGAACGGGAGGGCGCGGGGGTGATCGCGGGTAACGGACTGGCCCATGTCTATGAGATATGGTTGGTCGCCGTACAATATATTGAACTCGCTTAAGTCAGCGTGCACGAGTTCAGCCTTCTTATAGAGAATGTCGATCATTGCAATGATTTGGGAATACGTCTCCGCGGGGTCCTCGAGATCGACATTGCGGAGCTGGGGGTACGGGACCTCGCCCTCTCCGATAAACGACATGACGAGTATGTTCCGGTCCCATACCAGGGGTTCGGGAACCGCGATCCCCGCATCACGGGCACGGACAAGGTTCGAGAACTCTTTTCTGGTCCATGCAAAGATGAGCTCCTTTTTTGCTTTCTTGACATGCGAGAACCTGCGGTCGCCGGTAATATACGAACTCATGGTGGTGAAATTGGCCGTCTGGATACGGTAGATCTTGATGGCGATTGCGGTGCCTTCCCGCTCACCGTAAAAAACATTGGCCTCTTTGCCGGTGCTGATGGATCCTCCTATGACGGAGAGCCATCTCTTGTGCACGAGTTTGTAGAGTGCGAGGAGGGTGACATCGTCAAAAACATCATCCCGGACCTTGAACTGGTCAGCATCCTTGATCCGGATACCCATCTCCTCAAGACGCTGATCGAACCGGTCCAGTTCTTTATCAATGTTGGTCTCTTTTTTCACGCAATGCCACCGTAATTTCCTGAATTGACATGCAATTTCACCGGATATAGTCCCGGACCGGTGCCAGGATTTCAATCAGGGATTCGCCACAGGCCTTCTTGAGATCCATCGGGTGCACTTCCCCTTTGCCGTACGCGGCTTCGAGATCGGTATACAACGCGAAACTCCGGTCCCCGCCGAACTTCTCCGGCCGTTTTATCGTGATCTCAGCCATACGGGGGAAGATGTGGTGCTGGAAGATCTGGAGGATCGGGTTCTCCGCGATCTCCGGCGGGCAGAACGCTTTCTGGCACTTCTTTTTAATATCGTCCTCGCTGTCGGCGACCGAGATATAGTTGCCCTGCGAGGAAGACATCTTTTTGCCATCCAGCCCGTTAAGGATTGGCGTATGGATGCAGACCGGCGCCCTGTACCCGAAGTTGATAAGGTGCTCGCGGGCGAGCATATGGATCTTCCGCTGGTCGATGCCCCCGACTGCGGCATCAACGCCGAGCATCGCGATGTCTGCAGCCTGCATGAGGGGGTAGATCATCTGGGAGACGGTCGGATGGTCCATCTGCCGGCCGACCTCGTCCATGCTGCGTTGTGCACGGTTCAGGGTGACCTGCTGGGAGAGCTGGAGGACGAGGAGCTGATACTCCCGGCTGAGCTGGAGTTCTGACCCGAGAACGTACCGGACATTCTTCAAACCGAGACCTTCGAAACACTTCCGGTTGTATTCCGCAAGTTCCCGGACTTTTTCCATGGTCCCCTTCCGGTTCAGGAAAGCATGGAGGTCGGCAAGTAATACGGTAATCTCGAATCCCGCGGCCTGGAGGTCGACAAGTTTATTGATCGTGACAAGGTGGCCGAGGTGGATCTCGCCGCTCGGCTCGTACCCGGCATAGACCCGCTTCACGGGCATTGAAAGAAGCGCCCGGAGGTCGTCGTCCGTGACGACTTCGACCGTATTCCGGGTGACACGTTCGTATGCGTCCATCAGAAAGAATGGGTGATAATGGGTGTTAATGGTTATTCCGGGTCGATCAGGGCCCGGGGTCTGCCGGGAAAATTGGATCCCGTCCCCATACTGCCCCTTGGCATCTGCAGGGAACACTCTCCCTGTGGTCGTGTATTCTCAGTGGGAGTTTTGTATGGTTTTGAAGTTTAACGCTGCGTTTGTCGCGGCGATGGACTTTGCCGCGTCCTTCTCCCCGCCCATCATGGCGCGGATGGCGTCGATGTTCTCGACCACGACATCGGCCTCCTGGTGGATGGCCTGGAAGAAGCAGAGCTCGTTTTTGTTTGCGTAGATCGAGTCCTCGAAGATGCAGTTCTCCCAGAGATCGGAGCGCTGGCGGCCGAGATCCATGGCGAACTCCTTGAGCTCCGCAGTGCTCCTGAGGCCCGCAGCCTTTTTGATGAGGCCGAGCCGGGGGTGGGCGTTGATGAGCTCGATGACCCGCTCCTTTGTCACCGGTTTCTTTGTGGTTATCTGGATGGCGTGCATGTGCATCATCGTGGTCGGGACGATCATGGCCATGGTCGTGATGGAGATGTGCGGCAGAACGGAGAGGACATCGGGGCCGTGGTGGCTTGGCACACTCACCGGATCGAGGACGATCGCATCGATCGGCCCCTTCTTGATCTCGCCGGGGTCGGAGCCGCGGCGGACCATGATGGCGTGGACATGGGTGACACCAAACTCCTTGTCGATCTCGTTGATAATCCGGCAGAGACCGGTCGTGTTGCACGACACCACCCGGGTAAACTGCCGCCCGATCGCGTCCTTATAGTTACAGGACGAGTTAAAGGAGAATCCCGCCACCTCATGATTCTCCCCGCCCTGCCAGAGCGCCTTCTTCCCGAGCTTCTCGTACAGCGGCTTGTTGGTCGCCCCCACGTCCCCGGGAGTTGCATCGACAATAACATCCGCGGCTTTGCACATATCCTCGACACTGCCGGCGACCTTCAGACCGGCCTTCTCGAATGCCGCTTTTTTGGAGAGATCCGCGATATAGAGCGGGAATCCCCGCTGCCTTGCAACGAACGCTTCGGCATTCGGGCGTGTCTTGGAGACCCCGATCACCTTCATGTCCTTCTGAGCAGCCACGGCATCGGCAACGCGCTTGCCAATGGTCCCGTACCCGTTAATGGCAACCTTGATCATACAATCGTACATTGCGCCGGAATGGAAAAAGCTATGCGGTTTGTCCTGCACGGAATAACGGGTGTCCGGCCGGCCGGTTTTGCCGGAATGCTTTCAAATGCGCCGGATTTCAGCGGCAGTTATTTAAAGGCGACTTGGAAATAACTTCAATAATATGGAACTCCCGAAATTCGTCCTTTCAGAAACACCAGTCCAGTGGTGGCAGATTTTTTTAATCGGGGTCATAATTTTCATTTCCGGTATCGATGCATTTGTCTGGACAGACAAATTCATCGACATCCTTCTCACGCTCTTCGGCATTCTTGCCCTGGCTGTCGGGCTCATCATGATCGCGTTCGCGTTCTCGGTGAAACAGGAGCTCATCTATCGGTTCCCGATCTTTTTTACCGGCCTGCTCTCGCTCATCGTTGCCGCGATTGCCATCCTGTTCCCGGGATTTTTAACATCGACCTTCATCGTCATCATGGCGATCCTTGCCATCATCAACAGCGTGCTCCTCATCATTGTCGGGTGTTCCATCTCGGACGAGTGGAAAACCAACCTTGCGATCGTCCTGTGCGGGATGGTGACGCTGTTTTTGAGTTTCCTCATGGCGCTGTTTCCCTCCCTCACGGCGGTCATGCTGGTCAAGATCTGGGGCATGTACGCGATGGTCACGGGCGGCATCAGCATCGTGGCGGGCATCCAGATGAAACGGGCACCGGTTGTTGCGCAGCCCGGCGCAGATCAGCCTGCGTGAATTTCCGGTCTCCTGTTCCCGTGCGGATTCCAGTCTCATCCCCTGTTCCCGGTATACATGAACCTGGTACCCCGCGGGTTGGCGGGAGCAGGGTCAGAGATACATGCACTGGATCTTCACGACTTCGGTGCTGTCCTTTGCCCCCGCATACAGATCGAGGGGCTCCCGGTTAACCTCGAGGAACCGGATTCCCCAGTTGACTTTTGAAAGGATAGTTACGGCCTGCTCTTTTTCGCCCATGATGTACAGTGCGGCAGCCAGCGCCTCGACCGACGATAGCTTGCAGGGCTTGCCGAAGTTGACCGGGTTTGCCGCCATCAGGAAGGGCAGCGCCCTGCGGGTGCGCCAGGAGCTCACAGCGCCGGTGTCCAGCACCTCCCACGAGCAGTCGAGAGCGGTTATGGATTTCACGCGCCGGTCAGCAGGAGAGAGTGCCTGTTCCGCGGTGGGATCGAGAAGCAGCGTGTTCCGCGGGATCCGGGGTATCCTGGTAATGATGGTGAGCAACCCCGCCTTCTCGAGTTTCTTCACCGTGCATTTCCGGGGGTCGCAGGTGTTGTCCCGGAATGCATACAGGGGGATCATTGATCATCTGTGCGTGCACACACTGTATCAATGTACGTGCTCTGCACTCCCTGCGTGCTCAACCCAACGCTGCGCGCCAGGGGGATCACAACACAATCAGATCTCGATCTTTTTAACCAGGTTATCGGGCGGTGCGACAAATTTGGGATCGGAATCGTCCCGCTCCCCTGCCCCGAAACGCTGTATCTCGGGCCGGACCGGAAGCCCGGCACGTTTCTTGAACGGCTCAATACCCCGGAATTCGTGCGTCTCATGGATCGGCTGGAAGTGGGAGTGAATGATATTATCCGCGAACGCGGTCCGCCGCTCTGTATCATCGGTGTCAACTCATCCCCCACCTGCGGTGTGACCGCAACATATTACGGGGAGGAACCCGGCAAACCCGCGAAACGGGAAGGCCGGGGTGTGTTCCTCTCGCGCTTCCCCGGGATTCCCGCCTTCGATGTTGTTGTGTTTTCCCGGTACCGGGTCTACCTTGCAGCCCCGCTCTTCTCCGCAGCCGAACGCTCCTTCAATGCTTCGGTTTCCCGAACCCTGAAAGAACACCTGTTCGATGTCCACCTCCCGCAGGAGGCCGGCGATGATTCCGGCACCCGGGGAACCCGGGAACAGGAACGGCTCTTTGACATGAACCGGGAAGCACTGGAAAAATCTGATTACGTTGTTGCCATCATTGACGGGGCGGACGCGGACTCCGGTACTGCGTGGGAGATGGGGTACGCGTTCGCACGCAGAAAACCGGTGATTGCCCTGCGGACGGACTTCCGCCGGGTCGGCCATCACGAGCACGTGAACCTGATGCTCGAGCAGTCCGCACAGGTCACAGGAAGTGTTGAGGAGGTTCTTGCGGCCCTACACTCCCCGTGCCTGAAGAGCGAATCCCGGTGACAGCCCGGAGCCCGCAACTGCCGGTTTTTTCCGGAAAAAATTCCAGCCCGGGAAAAACCAGGAGTTTACCGGTTTTTTCAGCAGGAAGCCGGTAAAAACCGGATGCATAGGGAGAGAAAAGCGATCCCGGGTACCATACGGAGATCGCTCTACCGGTCTGATATGCCCTGCAGTAGTACGACTCATGGGGACTTTCGCGGTCTGAAAGGGTTTATTAGGGCACTTTTTACATTCGGCGTGAAAATCAAAATCAGAGCCCTGAATGGGCCCGGAAAAAGTGAATTTGCACCACTTTTCTGCGAATTCGTCATATTTTCGGGAAACCTGAATAATCCGTTCATCCGGGACCCGGTCCAAATCGTCCTATACAGGCCCCGATTGGCAAAAGGAGCCCGATTCATAAAACCGGGAAAAACGGCACAATGACTCCCCCGGACAAAAGGTCCACCGGCGTAATATGAGATCAACAGATTCATTACTGTTGGTAGAGCGTGGGAACTTTCCTGATTCTGAAGATTATCCTTCCTGCAAAGAACTATCTTACCGGAATTTTTCACATGAAACCTCTCATGGAACCGGGTGGCACAGGCCGGATCGCTCTGCAGTTCCTGGATAAAAACCCTGCCCGGCCATCTTAAAAAAACCTGAAAAAAATTTCAAAAATCCCACACTTCCGCCGGAATCCGGAATTGCAATAACCTATATCAGAATATTCGCGAAATAGTAAATGATTGCGATGGGAAAGAGACGCGAGGACCGGGCCAGGGGAAAAAAAATACACGTTGATCGCGAATGTAATCTCGATGGCGACTTCCAAAACCCGGTCCGGTCCCTGCATGACCTGAATGCCGGAAATATAAAGGAAGCAGTCCTTGGCAGCCGGTACGTCCAGCTCCTCATTTCCCTTACCGTTATCGGCGCCCTTCTCCGGTTGTATAATCTCGGGTACAATTCCCTCTGGCTGGACGAGGCCTCAACCCTCACGTTCGCTGTGAAATCCATCCCCGACATCTGGCAGGCCACGACCGGGGGTGAGTTCAATCCCCCGCTCTTCTACTGGATCGAACACCTGATGCTCACCTTCGGGAATTCCGAAGTCGTCCTGCGGTTCATCCCGGCACTGCTCGGTATCCTGACTATCCCGCTCATCTACCTTGCCGGAAAGGAATTCATGGACCGGAACACCGGGATAATCGCAGCGGCGGCGTTCGCATTCTCCCCGTTCCTCCTCTTTTACTCGCAGGAAGCCCGGGCATATGCCATGATGCTCTTTTTCGTCACGTTTGCCATGGTCTTTTACTTCCGGGCGCTGAAGAGCAACGACCTTACGGACTGGGCGTTGTTCGGCGTCCTCTCGGCCCTCGCGTTCTGGACCCACTTTTACGCAGTTGTTACGATCGGGGCGCTCGTGCTGTATGCATTCTACGAGCTGTACCCGAAGATCAAAAGCGACATCAAATCAGTTCAGCCGCTGGCGGTCTCCTGCGGTATCATCGCCCTGATCTGCCTGCCGCTTATCATCGTAACGATCCAGCTCTTCTTCCGGAGGACGGCATCCGCTCCGACATTCGGGATCCAGGGACCGGAGATCATCCTTGCCACCTTCTCCCAGATCTCCGGCTCGGAAATTGTGATGGTCCTGTTCCTGCTCCTGTTCATTGCGGGGATTGTCCAGGCATTCCTCCTTGACCGGAACAAGGGGATCTTCCTTGTCACCGTCACGGTCCTGACGTTCGTCATCAGCAACTTCCTTTCCTACCGGATGCCCATGCAGCCCCGGTACCTGATCTGCCTTTCGATCATTTTCTTTATCGCGATCGCCATTTCGTACCGATTCCTGTATACCCTGACGGAATCACCGGGAGCTGTCTACGGGTTCATCGCGTTCCTGGTCGTCCTCAACGCCCCGACGCTCATAGGGTATTATTCAGGCTATACCAAGGACGACTGGCGGGGCTTTTCAGAAGGGCTCCAGAAGCAGACTCAGCCGGGGGATCTCGTTGCCGTTATTCCCGGGTATATCTCCCAGCCGTTCGATTATTACTACTCCAATGCAACGGACCAGACCATCGAATACCCGGCAGATACCGCGGACGATCTCAGGTCTGTCAGCGCACAGAAGGGAAACAACACCCTGTTCATTGTCGTTACCGGTGATATCCAGGCCGCGGACCCGGGCGGGGAAGCCATGCAGTGGCTGAAGGACAATACCAAATCACGGGGATCGATTACCGGGATTTACCTGATGGCCGGCTGAGGCAGGAACACCGGGCACCATGTACGACCTGACCGTCATCATACCGACATTCAACGAGGAGGCGAACATCCGCAACATCGTCATGGCGGTGGACGCTGTCTTCCACGAGCACTCGCTCCACGGGCAGGTCCTTGTTGTTGATGATAACTCATCTGACGGGACCATCGGCATCGTGAACGAACTGAAGCGGCAGAAGGACAACGTGGAGATCCTCGTCCGCACACAGGATCACGGACTGTCCCAGTCCGTTGCGGATGGTTTCATTCACGCGGCATCGGAAGTCTTCATCGTCATCGATGCCGATTTCTCCCACCCGCCGGTCCTGATCCCCCGGATGTATGACGAGATAAAAAAAGGCAGCGACATCGTCATCGGCAGCCGGTACATGGAAGGGGGCGGGATAAAAAAATGGCCGCTCAAACGGCGGCTGATCTCGATCGGCGCCACGTTCCTCGGCCGGCTCCTCTTCCCGGATATCACCGACCCGGTCAGCGGTTTCTTTGCCGTAAAAAAATCCGTTGTGGAGAAAGCACCGCTCAAACCCCGGGGGTACAAGATCCTGCTCGAGGTGCTCGGCAAGGGGAGCTGGGAGAAGGACCGGGAGATCCCGTTCGAGTTTGTCGACCGCGAGATCGGGTCGAGCAAGCTGAAGATCAAAACCATCGTCGAGTATGCCCATCAGGTTGTCGATATCAGCCTCTATTCGTTCATCCACCGGAACAATGCAGCATGGAGGGAATGGAAACGGGTGTTCAAGTTCGGGATCGTGGGCATCTCGGGGATCGTGGTAAACCTCGCGATCCTCTTTGTCCTTGTCGAGTTTTTCAGCACGGAGATCCCGTTCCTGGGGAGGGATATCTACAAGGAACTCGCAAGCGCCGTGGCAATCGAGGTCTCCATCCTCAATAATTTTGTCTGGAACGATGTCTGGACGTTTTCCTCCTCCCCGGCCCGGAAAGCCACAAGCCTGTGGCAACGACTTGTTGCATTCAACGCAGTCTCTGTCGGGGGTGCGGTGATCAATCTCGGGATCTTCACGGTGCTGAACGGCTGGTTTTCCGTCTGGTACATCGCTGCCCAGTTCATCGGGATCCTGGTCGGGTTTTTCTGGAATTTTCTGGTCAACCGCCGGTTCACATGGGGACGGAAATAACCGGCCCAGCCGGCCTGTCCGGCCGGTGATCCCGCCCGGAACCGGGATACACCCGCTCCGGTGAAGGGCAAAGGGCAAGGCCGGCGTGTGACACCCGCCAGCCTGCGGCAGACTCCGGAATGAGGCGGATGGATCCCCATCGGCATTCCGGAAACAAAACCGGCCGGACCCATCAGGATTGCGGTATCCGCTCGTTTTCAGAACATTAATCATTCAAAAAAGGAGATTCTTCTCCAGCATCGTATGAGGGTTCAGGTATGTCCGACAACGAAGAGAAACAACAATGGCCGGTGTCCCGGAAAGAAACCGTATATCTCGTTCTGCCCCTGCTCCTGCTGGTAATCCTTTTCCCGACAGTTGTCCAGCATGAGCAGGTCTTCCTGTCTGAGTATCATGACACCCTCCTCACCCTCAATGCCGACCTCACCGTCATCAGCCACCCGTTCTCCCTCTGGAACAACCAGTGGCTCACCGGGCTGCCCGCGTATGCCGATCCCCTTGGCAACCAGTATTACCCGCTTTTCTTCCCGGTGCTCCTGCTGACCCAGGACCTGTTCATCGTCAACTTCATCATCCTCGTCCACCTGTACCTTGCCTTCCTGTTCTTCTGGCTCCTGGCCGGCGTGGTGACAAAGAATCCCGAAGTCCGGATGATCTCGGCACTGTTCTACCTATTCTCGGGGGCAATGCTGGCCCGGCTCCCGGCAGGGCACATCAGCCTCCTCTTTGCCCTCGCGTGGATCCCCCTCCTGTATTATGCGTTCTTCAGGATCGTGTGGGATGACGAGCTGACCGTGAAAAATATCGGTCTCATCGCGGTCTCCATGGCGCTGATCTTCTTTACCGGAGCCGTGTATTACCTCTTCTATGCCGGTCTCATCCTCGGTGTGTTCTTCGTCTACTATCTTCTGAAAAAGAGATTGGGAAAAGGGGCTATCATCGCAGTCTTCAGCGCATTCACGATCGGGGGAATGATCCTCTCCCTCAAACTGATCCCGCTGGCTGTTGTCTCCGGCGCCCTGGGCCGCATCGATGTCATCGATCCTCTCGGCGACGGCGGATCGCTGGAGAACAACCTTGCCTCGATCATCTTCGGGACACCGATTGACAAGGTGTTCGGGTTCTATGAGTCCGCGGTGCTCACCGGGATCATCATCGTCCTACTCGTGATACTTGCCCTTGTCTTCGGAAAGGAGGACCGGGCCATCCCGGCCTTTTTTGCCATCATCGCCGCGTTCATCTGGGCAGATGGCGGGAATACCCTCCTGTCGTTCATCCACCTGCTGCCCGGCCTCACCAATTTCAGGGTAGCCGGGCGCGTACTTGGAGCCCTTGTCCCCGTTCTCCTCCTCTCTGCCATAACCGGGTTTGAAATCCTTGAAAGCCGGATGAAGAGCGGGGAGCCGCTGGTCCCCGATCCCCGCCAGAAACGGAACATCGTATATGGCGTGTACATCCTCCTTGGCGTCAAGATCCTCGAACTCCTCTTCCTGAAAGGGATCTCGCCGGAGGCCGGCCTTTCCCTGCTGCTGGTTGGCGCATTTGTCGCGCTGCTCTATTACAACCAGGGAACGATGAAAAACATCCTCCTGTTCTTCGCCGCTGCGTTCCTGATCGACGCTGCCATCGTGATCAGGAATGCCCAGGATCTCACCACGGATACGGTTGTAAAGTCCGTTCTCATCATTGGGCTTGTCATCGCAGTTGTTGTCATGTTCAACCGGGAGCGGTTCAGGGGACCCGTGTCCGGCAACCACTACACCTGTATCCTCCTCGTTGCCGGCCTTACCCTCGCCCTGCTCGGGAATGCCAGCTACCTCAAAACCTCCGATCCGAAACTTGGCGAAAGCCAGGCGCTCCCCATCATCGGGAAGATAACTTCCTTTGACACCAGCCAGTCCCAGATCTGGGTGCTCGACAATGGCTGGGGAATCCAGCACATGGATTTCACCTACTGGTTCATTAAAAACGGCATGCATCCGGTACGTGCCTACTACCCGTACTACCTGAATTCGATGATCAACCCGGGATACCGGATCGGGAACATCTCGTATTATACCCCGGATTTCTTCGTTGATACCGCGTACCTCGATACCGGCAACCAGTCCCTTGAGAACGTGACGTTTACGGTCAATAATATCTCTGTGTTCAAACCAGAACACGTTCTTCCCAATGCATTTGTAGTCCGGGACAGCCAGCTGGTCCCGTCGAAAATCGAGACGTTCTCTCCCGATATGGTAACAATCACAGGCAATTTCGCGGCAGGTGATATCGCTTCCCTGAAAGCCTCGTATTACCCGGGCTGGAAGGTGAACGGTAAGGATGCAGCAAAGATCGGGAACATGATCGGTGCGCAGATCCCTGCGGATACAACGTCCGTCACGTTCAGGTTCGATCCCGCCGACATGAAAATTGCCATGATCATCAGCGGAATCGGCGTCATTCTCCTGATCGCGCTCGTTGTCAGACGCCGGGACGTTGAAAAGTACCTTGCCTCTGCCG
>Ga0302253_1001228_pt1 | contig 16330 bp, 15 predicted proteins | sample AAG_RA_Trp_MG_FD_193537 | JGI IMG/M metagenome (GOLD analysis project Ga0302253, IMG submission 193537) | Enriched activated sludge microbial communities from anaerobic digester in WTTP, New Holstein, Wisconsin, United States - AAG_RA_Trp | ecosystem: Engineered > Bioreactor > Anaerobic >...
GTCTCAACGTGTTTCGTCAGCGAGATGGACGTGATGAAGATACACGAGAGGGTGAGCGAGACAATGACAAAAAGCCGCACAATCTCCGTGTGCGAAATGGTATGCCCCGCTACTGAGAGAGACCGATCCATGAGTAGTGTCGTATTATCCGGGAATGGTTATAAATATTCTATCCGGCCGACGCCCGGTGCCCCCTTGCGTGTATAAAATCGATCGCAGGCCGACAAAAAAAATGGACGGGACTTGTGTTCAGGACAGATTGCCCCCGCCACGAACAGATCAGGCAGCAAGAGGGGAAAGTTTCTGAATTACCCGCTCCACCTGCTGTACCGCTGTGCCGATGTAGGCATCGGGTGAGAGCAGGGCCAAAATCTCATCCTTTGAACAGAAGCGGACAACGTCGGGATCCAGTGCAAGGATATCGGCAAGCGGTTTTCCCTCAGCAAGGGCCTGCATGCTTGCGACCCGGATCTTCTCGTGGGAGTCCTGCCGGCTCATGCCCTTCTTTGTCAGTTCGATCATCACCGATTCGGCCATGTTGATCCCGTGCAGGAACTCTAAGTTCCTGCGGATCGCGTCTTTCCTGATGACGAGCCCTTCGATGACACCGGCCATGAGCCGGAGGCAGTGGTCGGTGAGGATGGATGACTCCGGGAAGAGCACCCGTTCGCACGAGGAGTTTGTCAAATCCCGCTCGTCCCAGAGGGTGTTGTTCTGGAGCGCCGGTTCCACGGCAGAGCGTACGATACGGGCAAGACCGCAGACCTGCTCGCTTTTTATCGGGTTGCGCTTGTGAGGCATGGTCGAGGAACCTACCTGGTTCTTACCGAACGCTTCCTCGACTTCGCCAATCTCGGTCCGCTGGAGCGAGCGGATCTCGACGCCGATCTTGTCGAGGGTTGTTGCAACGTTCGCGCAGAACATGAAATACTCCGCGTACCGGTCGCGGGCAATTACCTGGTTGGAGACGTCCACCGATCCAATCCCCAAGTTTGCCATCATCGTTGCCTGCACCTCCATTCCCTTATTACCCATCGCTGCCTGCGTCCCGACCGCCCCGGTCATCTGCCCGACAACGACCCGGGGGCGCATCTGCCCGAGACGCTCGATGTGCCGGCCGACCTCGCTTGCCCAGATGGCAAAGCGGAGCCCGTAAGTCGTGGGGACGCCATGCTGCCCGTGAGTGCGGCCGATGCAGACGAGCGTTTTGTTCTCTTCCGCCCGCTTCAGGAGGACCGCGAGGAGTTTCCGGAGTTTTGTCTCGATCAGGTCGAGCGACTGCCCGAGCTGGAGGCCGGTCGCGGTATCGAGGATATCGTTGCTGGTTGCGCCGTAATGCACCCACCGCCCGGACTCGCCCGTCACTTCGGAAATCGACTTGACGATTGCCATCATGTCGTGGCTGATCTCGAGCTCGATCGCTTTCGCACGCTCAAGCGACGCGTTCTGTGCCCTGCTCTCGATCTCGGCTGCCGCAGCTGCCGGGATCATCCCGTGGTGGGCCTCGGCCTTTGCAAGGGCAACCTCGGCCGCCACAATACAGGCAAACCGGTTCTTCTCACTCCATACGGCACGCATCTCCTTTGTGCCGTAGCGCTCCTCGATGGGGTGGACTGCCATGTGAACAGATCTGTTGTCCGGGAATATAGGGATTGGGGGGATTGTCCGGAATGCAAGATACTTTTTTCACGGAGTTGATGTAAAACCGTTCGTGTTCTGATGAATGTGCCGCTCGAAGATTACTTACACATCCCAGGGCGCGCAGTATATCATATTTCAATCCTTGTTCTCGTGGATGTTTCGCTCGAAGCCGGGGTTTTGTATGCAGTCCATCAGGGAGGACCAGTTTCAATCCTTGTTCTCGTGGATGTTTCGCTCGAAGGTTATCGTGCCCTTAAACCCGATGGTCGCATTGTCGGTTTCAATCCTTGTTCTCGTGGATGTTTCGCTCGAAGAATGCTCCGGGGGTACTGATCCAATGAAGGAAAAAGGTTTCAATCCTTGTTCTCGTGGATGTTTCGCTCGAAGCATTGATGAGTCGATCACGGAACATAAGGACTCTAGTTTCAATCCTTGTTCTCGTGGATGTTTCGCTCGAAGGCCAGTGGGTCACGATCAACGGGGCCCATATTCTCATGTTTCAATCCTTGTTCTCGTGGATGTTTCGCTCGAAGGCTTTCAGAAGTTTCCACTCCTGGTCACGTTCGTGTTTCAATCCTTGTTCTCGTGGATGTTTCGCTCGAAGCGAACTTCTGGATCTGATCGTCCGTGACCGATACAGTTTCAATCCTTGTTCTCGTGGATGTTTCGCTCGAAGTTTTTGACGGTTTGGGTAGTGTCTGCCATCGTTCGAGTTTCAATCCTTGTTCTCGTGGATGTTTCGCTCGAAGTGATGAACTCCTTATACGGCACCTTCTACGAGAAAATGTTTCAATCCTTGTTCTCGTGGATGTTTCGCTCGAAGTCCACACGGGAAGACAGGGTGCCGGTCGCGTAATTGGTTTCAATCCTTGTTCTCGTGGATGTTTCGCTCGAAGAATTTTGTATACGGGTATTCGGTCTTACGGAGTCCGTTTCAATCCTTGTTCTCGTGGATGTTTCGCTCGAAGCTTCCTCCTGCTCGTTTGGCAGGGAGTGATTTTTATGTTTCAATCCTTGTTCTCGTGGATGTTTCGCTCGAAGTCATCGCGTATCTTGTAGTGATTGCGTTCATCGCGGTTTCAATCCTTGTTCTCGTGGATGTTTCGCTCGAAGTGTCTAACGTGCGATATCCTTCTCATATATGCTAGTTTCAATCCTTGTTCTCGTGGATGTTTCGCTCGAAGACGGAAGACATTCCCCTATATAAGAGTCCGAGAGGGTTTCAATCCTTGTTCTCGTGGATGTTTCGCTCGAAGCTGGGACACGTTCTCAGTGGAGTATCACATTATCGCTGTTTCAATCCTTGTTCTCGTGGATGTTTCGCTCGAAGTCCCGAGAGCCGGCAATTACGATCCTCCCGATTAGGTTTCAATCCTTGTTCTCGTGGATGTTTCGCTCGAAGCCAGCATCTTGCTCTTGGTGATATTCTGGTTGATGGTTTCAATCCTTGTTCTCGTGGATGTTTCGCTCGAAGCTTCATGAGCTCGGCATCGTTCTGGTACTGGAGATGTTTCAATCCTTGTTCTCGTGGATGTTTCGCTCGAAGGCGACCACGAATTTGTCTACCAGGGAGACCGCTGAGTTTCAATCCTTGTTCTCGTGGATGTTTCGCTCGAAGCTCAGCGATCCTTCATGGGCTCGATCGGAAAGTGGGGTTTCAATCCTTGTTCTCGTGGATGTTTCGCTCGAAGACTGCATTATCGGCCGGATGGAATCGTATGCTGGGTTTCAATCCTTGTTCTCGTGGATGTTTCGCTCGAAGCTTGGTGGAGGCCCTGACCGTGCACCCGGGGGAATCCAGGTTTCAATCCTTGTTCTCGTGGATGTTTCGCTCGAAGCATATATGATCATGCAAGGCCGTGAGCGGGGACTTATGTTTCAATCCTTGTTCTCGTGGATGTTTCGCTCGAAGATACGTCGAGAATGACTGAGGTGAGTTCTCATGGGTTTCAATCCTTGTTCTCGTGGATGTTTCGCTCGAAGATCAGACGGTGCAACCTCTCTGACGCAGGAGCGGGTTTCAATCCTTGTTCTCGTGGATGTTTCGCTCGAAGACAACGATCCTGAATCCTTTCTCGTAATATTTGTTGGTTTCAATCCTTGTTCTCGTGGATGTTTCGCTCGAAGACCATGGAAGTGGTCAAGGCCGAGGCCGGTCTCGCAGGTTTCAATCCTTGTTCTCGTGGATGTTTCGCTCGAAGCCAGGCCGGGGAGAATCAGTACAATTGGGTGGTTGGTTTCAATCCTTGTTCTCGTGGATGTTTCGCTCGAAGACAATGTCAACAGGACGATGGAAACCTATGGCGAGTTTCAATCCTTGTTCTCGTGGATGTTTCGCTCGAAGAGCGCCGGAGATGTTGCTGCCATTAATTTTGGTTCTGTTTCAATCCTTGTTCTCGTGGATGTTTCGCTCGAAGCGATAGCCCCCCAGGCAAGAGTGAGTGGTTGGCGGTTTCAATCCTTGTTCTCGTGGATGTTTCGCTCGAAGACCATGAGATGACGGTCCCGACCTTTGAGGATTTGGTTTCAATCCTTGTTCTCGTGGATGTTTCGCTCGAAGCGTCGATTGTGATTTCTGAAATTGGCGTTTACGTTTGTTTCAATCCTTGTTCTCGTGGATGTTTCGCTCGAAGAATTCCAATGCCAGCATCAGCGACAAAAGAACCATGTTTCAATCCTTGTTCTCGTGGATGTTTCGCTCGAAGAAAAATTCTCAACAAAGCATTGAGCATCGTCTTTTAGTTTCAATCCTTGTTCTCGTGGATGTTTCGCTCGAAGTCGGTCGTGGTGGCCGTGATCGTGCTGCCCCACCGGTGTTTCAATCCTTGTTCTCGTGGATGTTTCGCTCGAAGCCGGGATGAAGGGGGTGATGTCGTCAAAGTGGCCGGGTTTCAATCCTTGTTCTCGTGGATGTTTCGCTCGAAGCCTGGTACCGAAGTTCGTGAAGGCGGGAGAGCTGAAAGTTTCAATCCTTGTTCTCGTGGATGTTTCGCTCGAAGAACAACAACAAATGCTCAATGAAATAAATTATAAGGGTTTCAATCCTTGTTCTCGTGGATGTTTCGCTCGAAGTTCAACAACCTCTTATAGAAGTGAGAGGAGGTACAAGTTTCAATCCTTGTTCTCGTGGATGTTTCGCTCGAAGGGTGCGATCACGAATTTATAGTTCTGGTATACTCGGTTTCAATCCTTGTTCTCGTGGATGTTTCGCTCGAAGAAAAAGATGATGAGTTCGCCCTCGAACTGAGGGGAAAGTTTCAATCCTTGTTCTCGTGGATGTTTCGCTCGAAGTGGCACGGTAATGATCTCCGCCGCAGAACTCCCGGGTTTCAATCCTTGTTCTCGTGGATGTTTCGCTCGAAGTCGGTGAGGTCCGCGTCCGTGACTGTGGAGCCGACGTTTCAATCCTTGTTCTCGTGGATGTTTCGCTCGAAGACTTTGCCCTGATCCTCACCGGCACCAAGAAAGAGGTTTCAATCCTTGTTCTCGTGGATGTTTCGCTCGAAGCCGGCGATAGTTGACTGGTTGTCTGTCATTTTCTCTGTTTCAATCCTTGTTCTCGTGGATGTTTCGCTCGAAGTGTATTCCGGGTTTATTGTCCTCGTAGAAAAGGGCTGTTTCAATCCTTGTTCTCGTGGATGTTTCGCTCGAAGTCTGACATAGGTTACAAAATAGCGCATTTTGATATTGTTTCAATCCTTGTTCTCGTGGATGTTTCGCTCGAAGATGGCAAAACCAAAACCGATTGAAGAGATGATGATGTTTCAATCCTTGTTCTCGTGGATGTTTCGCTCGAAGTCTACCAGATCATGAAGTTCCTTGGACTGACATAAGTTTCAATCCTTGTTCTCGTGGATGTTTCGCTCGAAGTCAGCTTAGGCAGGATGCGAAAGACGAACAGATGAGTTTCAATCCTTGTTCTCGTGGATGTTTCGCTCGAAGTTGGTATGGCAGAGCGAGAAATCTTTTAGGAGAGGTTTCAATCCTTGTTCTCGTGGATGTTTCGCTCGAAGACCCCAACCTCTACGGGCATTTTGGTTACTCTCCTGTTTCAATCCTTGTTCTCGTGGATGTTTCGCTCGAAGACTGTCTGCCAAGGAAAATCTGTTCAGCCGGACAGTGTTTCAATCCTTGTTCTCGTGGATGTTTCGCTCGAAGACGGAATGAGAAACCGATCATCATGCAGGTGATCTTGTTTCAATCCTTGTTCTCGTGGATGTTTCGCTCGAAGGCCGCGAAATTTTGCGTGTTTTCCGCTGAATCGCGCCCAAATCGCTTAAAATTCCTGCATGAATTTCTTCCTACGAAATTATTGATCCCTATTTAAAGATAAGAATCAGGTGCAGATTGTTGCGTAACAACAGTCAATACACTTGTTTTTGTATTTCCCTTTGTTGGGATAAAATCCTTTGTCGATGATCTCAAGGATCTCACCGATGATATCACGGCCACGTTCGAAATCCTGTTCGGTGAATTCTATAGTTTCAATGTGGTGATTGCTCCGTGTAAAACAGATGAATCCCCGTTTCACATCGCACTGGAAATTCTCACGGATCATCATGGCGTGGAGAACGAGCTGATACTTGTAGGTCTGGAAGATCGTGTCCTTGAACTCAGCAAATTTGTATTCGAACGGGGCGGCTGTCCCATCATCAAGGAAGAGGACTTCATCGACAATTCCTTTGATATGATTCTGTTTGGAAGCGATGAACACGTTAATTTCTTTTTGGACTACCCCGTGTTTCTTCCTCAGGTAATCAGGATTTGTAATCATCTTCTCTGCGTGAACCTCGCGTCCTTTCATCACTTTGAATCGCTTCTCCTCGTGCTGGGGGATATCAAGGCAGTGCATGTAGTATATGAACCGGGGACAGAACAGGTATTCGAGCACATCGGAGATCGTGATGATGGTTTCGCTTTCGGAGGGCATGATCAGAAAAACTTCGTCAGGAGTTCATCGCTCACCAGTTTCTTATCGAAAGCTTGACCGAGCAGTTTCACTTTTTTAAACGACGCATCATCCATCGGGAACACGTACACAGAATCGACTTCCGGATCGATCTCTTGTTCGCACTCCAGCGCAAGAGAATCACGTTCATTGGAATTCAGGTTGCCGAGAAACACGCTCTTCTGGACCCGATACAATCCTTTGTTCAGGCAGATACGGACCACATGGTTCCGCGTTGTCGTTTTCGCAATATCGTACACCACCCAGACCATCGTCATTAGCCGTCTCCTACCTGATCAATTTGTTTGCAATGTGGTGGCACTCCATCTGAATAGTATTCCTCATCTTGATATTTCGTCCACGGTATTCGATCTCCTTGTCGAACATCTCGTTGATCGCGCCGATGAGGGCCGCCTTTCCCTCCTTGTTAAGATACAGGCCGTGGGGAACTGGATCGAAATACCCTTCCGAGACCTGCCGCTTCATGAAGAGGTTCACGACAGTCCGGTCGATGTTGACCCGGAATAATTCGATAAGATCGAAAACGAACGACCGCTTGTTGTAATTATCTGTGTGCAGGAAACCAACATACGGATCGAGTCCGGCAATGATGCATGAGCGTTCGACCTGCGAGTAAAGAACCCCGTACCCGTAATTCAACAGGCAGTTGAATCCGTCGCGTGCCGGGTCCCGGCTCCGGCCCTTGAACCTCCATTTCTCGGGCATGATACTGCTGATCGCGTCGAAATAAGCCTGGGACGCCATCCCCTCGATCCCCATGATCGAACCGCGCTTGTAATCAAGCGTCCCTTTCATCTCCTTCAGCGATGCGAGCAGGACGTCAAGCCGGGTGATGTACTGTTCGAGCAGTTCTTTTTGTTCGGGCCGGTTCTTCTTGAGGTCTTTGAGAAGTTCGATCTGGTCCTCGATCTTCCTTGCTATCCATTCGCGTGCGAGATAAAACCCGGTGTCCTCGTTCGCTGCTTCGAGCTGGCGGCGGCGGATGAGCGTGGTGCTTCCGAGTTTCGAATGCCACACGCGCCCGTACGGGTTGCCGTGGTAATCGAGAAAGATGATGTCGATGTTATGTTCGATGGCGAACTGGATCGCATCGGTGGTGATTGTTGCGGACGTGGTGATGAGAATGCTGTCAACCTTGTCGGCCGAGACCTCGAAGGTCTTCTCATCGTTTTTCACGAGAAAACAGTTGTTGGATTTTTTCAGGTACGATCCCCGTGTGTTGATGACGAGCTGCATGCTCCTCCTTCAAAATCTCCTTTCAGTTGCCTGACTGAGCCAAAACCGCGCGAGACGGATTTCCCGATGCCGAGCAGGTCCGGGATCAGGAAATTTGCCTGGAATTTCCCGGTAAAAACCATGACGCTGACATACTTGAGCCGGTCTTTCCGGAAATGCACCTGCGCGTCACACTTGATCGGAGCAGGCACATCGTAGCCCAGAGACTTTGCCATTGACAGGATATTGCCGGTCAGGATCTTCCGCATGAACTCGTCGCGCTCTGGCTTTCCCTTGAGCGCATAGAACTTCCGGTAGTTCTCTTGGTTCAGCGCGAGCCACGGGGTTGCGAACTCATACGAGCGGATCTTGTTCGAGATCCCGAACTCTTCATCCTTCAGCGAGATCCCGCGTTCAACTATCTGGTACGTGTTCTCACCAAGCCGGATCTCCTGGTATTCATCGAAGATCTGCTTGAGTACTTCCGCACCCTCGTTGATTCCTATTACTGTCGGGACGCTACCGATCATCTTGTACTGAACGACCGGGTAGCGATAGATGAACTTGTCCGCGTTGTGCTGGTGGAGTTCTGCGTATTCGTTGAATTTGGTGGCGAAGAATCCCCGTAGTTCGTGGGCGGAGCCGTGGATTGGCCGGGTGGAGCCGAGGGTCAGGGTGAAGGTGTGGAGGATCATAGGATCACTGTTCCGCCATCAGCAGGAATGAACCCGATTTTCTGATCGTACCAGATTTTCAATTCTTCCTTGCTGATATATCCAATTCCAAGATCGTTTTGGAATAATCGTTTTGCATTTTTTTCAGGAACTGATATGACGTAATCAAGAAATTTCCGCTTGATCTTCTGGAATTCTTTTCTCCGTTCCAGCAGGGGTTTGGATTTGATCTCCTTGAATTGCTGCCACAATTTCCGTGCCTCCGTGTCGCATTCCACAAAGACATCCATCTTCGGGTAATCATTCTGGATTAGATGGAATTCATCGTGAAGATCACCATATTTGAGATACCGGATCATGTCGAGATATTTCTCTGCCTCGTCATCCGAATGCAGTTCACACACCATCTGGAAATACCGGTCGTTTAAAGAAAGGAATTCCTGTTCATTCACCGTTCTTTTTCCATCGAAAATCTTCCGTGTTGTCCCCAGAAGGAACGGGGAATAGATCCATGATGAGTAATTTTTCCCATTATCTGTCAGTGTGATGACTTGCACTTCGCCTCGCGTTTCCTGAGAATTATTTCGGTTACACCTTCCGGCAACCTGATTGATCGAGTCGAGAGGTGCCATGTCCCGGTAAACGATATCGACGTCGATATCGACACCCGCCTCGATCAGTTGCGTACTCACAATAATTTTCCGGGAGTTATTGTCGGGATCGCGGATTTCCCGGATTCTTTTTAGTCTCTCTTGAGGGATGAGGTGGGTCGATAAGAATGTATATTCTGTATCTGGAGACGGATTCAATGCTAATTCAGCATACACTTTTTCTGCGGATTTGATGGTGTTAAGGACGATCAAAAAATCTTTTTCAGATTCGTTTTTTATTCTGCTCTGGATTTCCCGGATAAAATCCTGAATCGGGTGGGGTTCATCATTGAACGTAAGGACCACACGGTCCAGTTGTGAGAAATACTCGTTTTTCTTCGATGCCAGCTCTTTTATCTCTCCTTCTTTCCTCTCATCGAAGATCAAGGGCTGTGTGGCAGTTACGAATAGTACCCGGATATTCAGGCAGCGTGCCAGAGTCTGGAGCATATCATGGAATAAAAGCCAGTAATGATGAGGGATCGACTGGACTTCATCAAGGATAATTATTGCATTGGCTATCGTGTGGAATTTCCGAACTGCCCGGTTCCTGTTGGATATAATTGTGTGGAAAAACTGGACAAACGTTGTTATGATAAATTCGGAATGCCATCCCTCTATCAGCAATCGAGAGGCATCTTCATCATAATCCTCCTCATCAGATGATGTGTAAGTTAAATCAGCGAGATGGTGATGCTTGAGAAGGACATCCGATGGTATTTCAGAGTCTGGAGATTGAGAGAATACTGATAAGATGACATCATAATTCTGATCGATGATACTCATGAAGGGAAGGCAATAAATGATCCGTGATGTCAAACCGGTTTCCCTGGCAATTCTCTCCCGCAACTTCAATGCAAATGAGACAGAGGTTAATGTTTTTCCCGTCCCCGTCGGTACATTAAGTGAGTAAATTTTTTGATCAAGATCTAACGACGGAATTTTTGAGATCACATCCACATAGATCTCATTTCGCATCTTATTCATGGGGGTTTGAGAACTGGTAAATCCCTTGGTATTCCGGTAGAGATCAACAATATCCGGGCTTATCGTTCGTTCATGTTGATCTGCCGGGATACCTGCGGCATCCCGTTTATCCCCATCAAGAAGGATTGAATAGAAAAAAAGGGTGAGCACTTCCATGGCTGGAGCAGGAGTTGTCTTTTCCAGTTTAGGCTTAAGGGAGAATTTATTCCCGTCATGAACGATCGCAGCGATTGTAATATCAATCTCCGAGAAAAAGGAATCAAGAATTTCTTTTGAGATTAAACGGTAATACGCAGAACCGAGATCAATTTTGTTAATTGCATCGCACTGGTGTTTGATCAGGATAGTTGTCTCGGGCTTTCGTACATCGGCGATTTCATCGTAAAAATTTATCAGATTACCGTGATGTCTTCTTACAAGGATGAATCCGATGAACGGTAACAATGAATCTGCATTACCGGTATTGTTTTTCAATAATTTTTGAAGGCAATAGTAAGTAAAAAGCGCAGAGATAAGCCCGTGGTGCGTTTCTTGTCTGGCTTTCAGGACTGCCTTCTTTTTATCATCGGCAAACAGGTATTCCTGAAAATATGATGTGGCTTTCCCGAAATCATGACAAATACCAAGTGTCCGGGAAAATATCGCAAGGGTATCATGGGGATATCCGAGTACAGAAAAATCCGGCCGGGCAGCATTGTGCGTTCTCTCACAATAATCTGCAACGGCTGAAAGATGATCCTGAAGTTTTTTTCCGGGATGGGAAAAAAGATCACATGAAGAGGATTCGTTCATGGCTCCCAAGCTCATAGTAATGATTAACCTTCGCGGAGATCGGTTTACAGTTCCGCTCAAACATGAACTGCTGGTATTCGTTCACGATCCGATCCTCGGTCATCTCATTTGGTAAGGTCTCGGTCATGTATTCCTTACCTGTTTCGAACCGGATCTCCCGGATCTGATCTTTGGGGATGACTGAGTCAAGTATGATCTCGGCAGGGCTTTCCTTCCTATCGAGAGGATATTCTCCGATAAACTCGAAATTTGCGATGTGCTCGGAAATCCCCAGGCAGGGAGTATAAATACATTTATGGCCGGAGATCATTTCGAGAACTGAGGAATAGATTCCGGGATCAGAATGCGAGAAATATATCCGGTATTTCGCATCCTTCAGGAATTCGAATTGTATCCGTGTATGTTGTTTGATGACGTTCATCGTGCTCACTGATTCAGTATCAATGAGGTTTTCGGAAAACCGGACTTTTTTCACCGGATTCAACAACCTGATTGCGAAACGTGCATCTTTTTTTGGGAATTTTTTAAGGTAGGTATCTTTTGACAAACCAAGGATTGCACCCATTAGTCCGCACAGGGCGGTACGAGGAGGCAAGGAAAAAGTGAGTGGAGACGTAGTGGTAAAGAATTTCCGGAAGTAGGCATATTCACTCCACACATCAAAGACCAGAACATTTTCCATGGTTATCAGAGCGTGAGTTGTTTCACCGGGTACTTGGCAGATTTCAGGGCTTCTTCAAGATTGATCGATTTTTCCTTGACCGTGACACGAACATGCGGATCGATACAATAATCGATATGATCGATCTTTGCAGCGTTTACAGAAAGCGTGTCGAGGAGTGCCGAAATTTCTAGTGGAATTTGGGTAATATCACGGATCTCCTCATCGGAAACGTCCGTTTTCCCTTTCTTGATCAACGCGTTAAGATCGCCGATATGGAAATTCTTCTCCTTGTAGGTCACGTTGATTAGAAGCCGGGGCATCTGGCCGACTTTTGATCGGGAGATCAGGTTCTTCGTCCCGTTCCAGAGGCCATCAACCAAGCATTTCACATCATCATCGGTAAGCTTGGTTGTCTTCGCGGCGTTTTCGTTGACAATCCCATAGAATCCGATGAGAGAATAGGGGAGGACATACTGTTCAGTGAAGGTCCCTTGTGCTTTCCCCGTCTCTTGTGAGGGCATGACAGTAGTTCCTTTGATGAAAGATAATTTTACCCGGTGCAGGGACCGGCCAATCCGGAACTGAACCGGACCAGTCAGGATAATATTTTTCTCGTTTTTCTGTTCGCTTTCACCCTCTTGCTTTTCAGGTTTCTTGGATCCCTTTGCTCCTTTTTTTGAGATTGCTGCGGTCGTACCGAACAGACGCATGTCAATGTATTTTTTTATTAAATCGTCGGCATTTGAGATTTTATTGTCATCCAAGACAGTTTTCTTACCTTTGAGCAATCCATCATCGTCACGATACCCACGGATGAAAATATCCATTCCCTTACAATCAAAAAGATAATCCCGGACAGTACGTTTCAGCCGGACATCGCTAACGAGATTTTCCATGGTCTCTTCATCGATGCGCGGTTTGTTCTCGTCAAGCGGATCCCCATTGGGATTGATATCCTTAACATCATACAAGAACAAGAGTTCCGAACGTTTTGATACAATCTCACTCATTTTTTATCTCCTTCATTGTCCTGTTTTTTAGTCGTAAACTGGCTGGCAAGGTTCATTCCCAGAACAAAGTAGAACGAAATTTCATCTTTTGACATAATCCATTCGTCACCGGCTTCGATCATTGAGGCCGATATTATCTGTTCAAGATCCCGGTAATAATTCGCCTTGTACTCTTCAAGTTTATTCTGGATTTGAGGTAATAATGCCTGAATCGTTTTCTGATCCAGTCTGAGCCCCTGAAGCTTTGTCCTGAATGGCGTTGCACCTCGTTCATGATGCTGAATACCCAGCAGTTTCTGACACAGTACTCCTTCCAGAAATACTGCACGTTTCGCTGCTGTGTCAAAAAAAGCCGGGAACTCATCAAAGATCGCATCGGCTTTCTTTTTTGTTTCTGAAGATCCGTCAATAACAATACTTTTTGGTAACGTTGTCATAGTCCTTCCACCCTTATGTTTTCCGAATAACTCCAGCTCGTCCAGATACGCGAGCAATGCCAAGCCCCTGAATGCTGTTTCCTTTGTTGGAATTCCGTGGTTGTGCTGGTCCCGGATTTTTCGTGCAATCTCATAAAGGATGAATGGATAACTTACTTCTTTTCCGGAAAAAATACGACCAACAATGTCGAAGAAATACACATCGGCATACCTGCCGAAGAAATAGCGGAGGGTTTCAAAGGTGAATTTGTATTGTTTTTCACCAATTCTCTTTTGATCTTTAAACGCCGGAACCTGAAAATCCTTAAAATACGGTTTACTTTCTATCACATTTTTCGCATCAAATAGCTGCTTCAGCCGTGAGGGGAATATGTCTTCGATATATCGGATAATCTTGAAGGACCGTTTATCTTCTTTATAAATTAAAATGTTACAGAGAAATGAGTTCTCTTTTTCTGCAAGGGTGCCAAAAATTTCTTCTCTCGCATCGCTCATAAGCGACTCATACTTATCAGTGAGTTTGATCTTTTCTGTATCTTCCTGAAAATTTTTCAGAATTTCATACACGATTGTATTTTCATTCAGGAGGGGTTTAGGGATGATATAGTAGTCATAGCCATAGAACGAAAAATGGCAAAAGTCATTGAGATATCGTTTTCCTCGTTCCAAAGCAAGTGCACAGTCAAGGCAGACCGGATAATTTTTCCAGGCAAGACTCTGGTCGAAACCCCCGGAGACCATTCCTGGTTTATCAACAGTATAGAAATTGAACGTGGATGCGAATCCGTATACTTCATCTTTCTTTTTTCTGCATACAGAACAGGTTTTGTTTTTTTCAACAGATGTTGTATTGTATTTCTGCCAGAATGACGCCCGGCTTTTTTGTACAAAAATTTTCCGGAACAGGTCGATATCTCCAAGATGATATCGTTGACCATTTTCTGTTATTACAATCGTCATTAGAAAAGATTCTTTTTTTACAGGGATACCCTGAAGAATAGATTGTGTTTGAGCAATAATCTCTGATTGATGTTCTTCAAGACATTTTCCTAATGCAGAAAGGTAGTTTATTTCGTCATTTTCAAGAGCATAAGGCATTTGGGAAAAATTCTGCCCAAACCAGTTTTTGATTTTTATTGGAAACGTTCTGGCGATCTCGGTTACTTTTGATGATGGTGTAATATTTGTGCCATTTGGGCTTCCAAATCTGTAGAGGTATTTCGAGTTATTTTTTCTGGAATACTCTTCTTCTTCACGTACATCAATGAAAGAAAAACTGTTGCCGGTTTTTTCAATTTTTATTGAGAGAATATGCGGAGGTATTTCTGATTGCCCCTGGATGTCTTCACAAAAAATCTCAATGAGTCCCTGAGGATCTTTCGTACTGATTTGATCTTTTTGAAGAGAATATTCCCCAATTTCCCGTATCGCTTCAATCATTGTATCGTCCCATTGCACAAGGAAAATTATTCCTGTACCAATTATCGGGTCTATTTATCTCCCCTGCATTATTCAACGATCCTCCATTTACCGTAACCATCTATATACTTGCTGATTTGACGGTGTGAAAGTGATAATATCCGAATGTAGATCCTCCACATAACCCATTATAAGATAGTGCAGATCCGGACTCTTCAAAAATACCCGTCACAGGTTCCCCCCCACCTCCGCAGGTGCAGTCTCAGACGGAGACCGATCCCCTAAGGAGTACCCCCGCCCCAGAAACCCCCCCTTTTCAAATCGGGCTCTTTTTTCTGATCAGAGGTCATTTTGACCCCCTTTGTTCGGGTCTGACTTTCACAGGAACCGTGAAATTGACTTATTCACATAGATTGCCTGACATAAACTCCCGGAAACGCTCATTTTGGCCTCCGATTTTGGGGGTTTTACGACGGTAAGCCTAAATTGCGCTAATAGAACCCTAACAGATCGCGAAAGTCACTTCTGATCAAGCCACAGGAGAGGGGGTTGCTGCGGCTGCATCGATAGATCCGGGGCCCGGGAGGGTTGTCACCGCCAGAACCAGGAACTCGGCACGCTCTCTCATGCCGGGCATGCCCTGGCGGGAATATCCGCCCCCCGGAAAAACAGGGGTATCCTCTCCCTGCATCCATCTGCTAATTACCAATGAGTAACCTTTATCGTTTCTGCTAATTAGTAATTAGTATGGTCTCGAAAGAGCTGCTGCGGCAACTCGTCATCCAGCAGAAAGCCCGTTTGGAACAACCGGGGGATTTCATCGAACGCTCGATCCTCCCCGTGGTCCTTGCCGCACTGGACGATGACCGCGTGATCATTCTTGCCGGTATCAGGAGATGCGGGAAGTCCACACTCTTAAAACAAATCATGGAGACAACGAAGAACTACTGTTATGTCAATTTTGAAGACGAGCGGCTGCTCAGTTTCCGTGCAGAGGATTTTTCCATTCTCGATGAAGTGCTCATGGAACTATACGGACCGTCCTCCACGTACTTCTTTGATGAGATCCAGAACGTGGAAAAGTTCGAGACGTTTGTCCGGAGGCTCCAGGATAATGGCAAGAAAGTGATTCTCACCGGCTCCAACGCTGCCCTGCTCAGCAAGGAATTCGGGACCCGTCTGACCGGCCGGTACAAACTCTTTGAGATCTACCCGTTCTCGTTTTCCGAATATCTCCGGTTCCAGGGCATCGTAGTCCGCAAAGAATCGCGGTATCTGGCTGAAGAGAAAGCAACCATTGTCCGGGCTTTTGGGCGCTACGCTGAATGCGGCGGGATGCCCGAATACCTCAGAAATCTCGATACGGATTATATCAAAACCCTGTATGACAATATCTTGTACCGGGACATCATTGCACGATATTCCATCCGCAGGCAGAGACTGGTGAGGGAACTGGTCGGGATCCTTGCATCCGCGGTAACGCTCCCGTTCACGTACAACTCGCTGAAAAAAAGTCTCGGGCTGATGAATGCCATCACGGTCAAAGAGTACATCTCCTATCTCAGCGGGGCATACCTGTTCTTCGAACTCCCGCGGTTCAACTTCTCGGTGAAAAAACAGCTGGGCTCGCCCCGCAAGATCTACTGTATCGATAACGCTTTCAGTACCATCAGCGGCTTCTCCCTTTCCCCGGACAAAGGAAGGCTCCTGGAAAATATCGTGTATATCGAACTGAGGCGGAGGGGAAGCGGGATCTTTTACTTCACGAAGAACCGGGAATGCGACTTCGTCCTCGTTGACCGGAAAAAAATTACCGGTGCGATCCAGGTCTGTTATGAATTCACGGACGAAAACCGGGAGCGGGAGATCGGA
>Ga0302253_1001231_pt1 | contig 16321 bp, 9 predicted proteins | sample AAG_RA_Trp_MG_FD_193537 | JGI IMG/M metagenome (GOLD analysis project Ga0302253, IMG submission 193537) | Enriched activated sludge microbial communities from anaerobic digester in WTTP, New Holstein, Wisconsin, United States - AAG_RA_Trp | ecosystem: Engineered > Bioreactor > Anaerobic >...
TTTGTTTTCATGTTTGATACGTCCCGGAGATTCAGACCGAATTAAGCGGAAATAAGGTAAGGTCGTTTCAAGGAGTCATGAAAAAGAGGATTATTTTATCTATCGTTATGTATGAAATTATATACCGAAATCTATGAATAGGGATTGGGGGAGGGAAAATCTTGACCCTGTACTCCGGGAATTGAAGGTGTCCGGCAAGAAGCCGAGCGAGACCGCAACCGGCCCCTGTGCGGTGCCGGAGGGCAGTAAAATTCGGACTGAGGTGTGGACGAAGGAAGCAATACAAGTATTAGAAATCAAATCGATCAGGAGAGGAAAAATCTATGGAAGCAATAAGTTATTCACCGGGCGATATTTTAAGGGAAACCACAAGGGAAATTTCCAGAAACCTTGGCGGCAAAATGGACAAGCTGACGGTGGAAAAAACCGTAATCGGCCTTTTCTTCACCGGGGTCAAATTAAGTAATGGGGTCGGAGGTGTGTGTTTTACCCCAATCAAGGCCATACCACAGGCCGTGTGCTGTCCGAGCTCAGCCAGGGCGATGCCTGCTTCGGGGAAGTTAAAGAACAGAAGTGTGACGCAGTTTCTGGAAGAAATATTTTCAGATAATCCCCTCAAAAGGACAATGGGGATCGCGGTATTGAACGCCCTTTCAACGGTATGCTGGCGGGAAAAGCAGCCTGAATCGTACGAAATTAAAACAGGTGTGGACGCACTCGATGAGGTAACCATTCCCGAAGAGGGTTTTGTGGCCGTGGTGGGAGCGCTTGTTCCGGCCATAAAGGCACTGAAACAGCGGGGCAAACCGTTCGGCATTCTGGAGTTGGATCCTTTGACATTGAAAGAGGATGAACTGGAATTCTTTGTTCCTATCGAACAAGCATCGGAAACAATACCGAAGGCGGATTATCTGATCATTACAGGAACCACCCTGATCAATGACACTTTGGAAGACCTGCTGAGATTGAAAAAAGCCGATGCCCGGGTTGTCGTGCTGGGGCCGACGGCGAGCATGCTTCCGGAAGCCTTCTTCCGCAGAGGCGTCGATGTCCTGGGGGGCATCATGGTCACGGATGCCGACCAACTCCTCGATTTGATTTCGGAGGCCGGGTCCGGTTACCATTTTTTCGGCAAGGGAGCCGAACGGGTTGTGATTCAAGCTGTCAGTTCATGAATAAATGCCCGGGGGGATTAATAATGATGAAGATTCGTGGAGTATTTCGGCGTGCGGTATGGGTTGTTTTTCTGGTTTGCTGCCTGCCTCTTTCGAGTTGGGGGGGCGAAACTGAGAAAAAAGTTACTTTTGATGAAATCATTGTAGAAGGCGAAAAGGATGCGGAATTTTATCAAAAGAAAAAGCTTCAGCCGAATACGGAAAGTACGGTCGGGCAAAAAGGGATCAAATTGTTCGGAGGGTCAAGTCAGACCGATCCCTTGAAGACCCTTCAGCTTTTGCCCTCCGTCAATGAGCACAGTGCGGACGCATTCGGTTTGGCGAAACCCCAGTCGATTAAGATACGAGGGAAAAATTCATATTACATGGGTCGCACCATCGATGGTTTACCGATTACCGGAGAGCCGGCCTTTTCCAGCAGTTCCGGTGGGAGCGATCTCATTGATATGGAAAACATGGAGAGCATCTCCCTTTACAGCGGAGGGATTCCGGCCGACCGGGGTCTCGGTTTCTCAAACGCGGGTGGCGTTGTCGATATGACCATGCTGCGACCGGCAGAGGAATTCACGACAAAGATCAGGCAATCCGTCGGTTCCTACGATTTTACCCGGACTTTCATACGGCTGGACTCGGGTAAACTGCCGTGGGGGAGTAAGCTTTTTTCCTCCTTTTCCTATACTTCCGCTGACAAATGGCGCGGGGAGGGCAATCAGCGCCGCCTCAACGGTGAATTAGGCCTGACGCAGAAACTGTCGGACCGGGGCCGCCTTGAATTATTCGGTGTATGGCATGATACGGAGGGACATGATTACCGCCCCTTGAACTATACGCAGGCGAAACAGCTTTCCGATTTTTATCGATACGATTACAGCAAGACCTTGACAGGAACGGCGGCCAAGGACGTTTATTATTATGATTTCAACAGATCGGATTTTACAGACAAAGCTGTTTTCGGAAAAGTCGAATTTGCGATCGGACGTTACGGTTTGCTCTCTTTCAAACCCTATTACTGGAGGGAAGACGGCTACAAACTCTCCGGTTCCGGGAAACTGCTTGGCGCCCCCGGCATCACGAATTGGAGGATTGAGCATGAAACGTACGGGGGTGTTTTCAAGTACGACCTTACTTACGGCAGGAATAATCTTGCTTTTGGCTATTGGTACCAGGAATCGGAGGCTCCGCCTCCCCCCACTGCCCAGAAAGCTTACCGGGTTGAACCGGACGGAGCGTTGACCTTTGCCGGATGGTCTCTCCTCGCGAAGCATAGCCGTCATAAATTCAACAGCCCTTTTATCAATCTGCAAAGTCACATTGGTCCGCTGTTTTTGTCAGGTGGTGTCCGGTACCTTCAGTATCGCGAAGCCTCTTTCAAATACTACGACGGCTCCACTGTGCCGGATGTTTCCTATGACGATGCCTTCGACTATAACCCCTCCGTTTTCCCTGACATGGTGGCCAACGGGAGGACTTTTCGGGAGTGGCTTCCGAGTCTCGGTGTCAGCTATGCTTTCCGTGACGACATAACGCTGCGCGCCAATTACGGGCGGGGCTATGCACGCCATAATTGGGGGTCGGTGGCGAGTACCTATTCTGCAAACAGAGCAAAATTTCTGGCTGCGGGTATTACCCTTCAGGATCTCTGGGAAGAGTTGCAGCCGGAAATTTCCGACCATTTCGATCTCGGCATGAGGTATCGAAGAGGGGCATGGTATGTTGAACCCACCGTTTTCTATGGCATTTATACTCACAAGCAAGCCAATATTTACGATTCCGCCCTGAATGTCACTTACCATCAGAGCACACAGGAAGCACATTCCTACGGTGCGGAACTTTCGGTGGGAGGAACGCCTCTTGAAAACTTCGACGTGTTTTTTTCCACGTCTTACAACCGCTTTACTTTCGACAAGGACGTGAGGACCGCGGCAGGAAAACTGATCAGGGCAAAGGGGAACCAGGTGCAGGATTGTCCGAAATGGTCGGCGAAGCTGGGGGCGACCTATCGGTTTTGGGATATGGCCGTTTCTCCGGTTGTCCGTTACAGCGGTTCCCGGTATGGCGATATGAACAACACACAGCACATTCCCTCCCACGTGGTGGCCGATTTGACACTGGCCTACGAAAAAGTGTCGATCAGGCACATCAGGGAATTTACCACTGGTATATCGCTTACCAACCTTTTCGATAAAAAATATATCGGCATGATCAGCGGGTCCGAATTCGCTTTCGACGGTTCACCGGGATACTACCAGGGATCGCCGACGACTTTTGTGCTCAGTCTTTCAGGGAAATTCTGATGTCGAAAACAGGATGGCCGATCAGTTTAGGGAAATGGCTGGCAATGGCGTGGTTTTGCACCGCTTGTTGTCTGGGTGGTGCACAGGCGTCGGAAATCACCGGCTGCACAAAGAAAAATGTCACAGAGAGCCGGTCCGTTATCGACATGGCGGGACGAACTGTTGTTATTCCTTGTCGGATCGACCGCATTGCCACCATCGGCCCCGTCCCCGTCATCAATAGTTATCTTTTCACTCTCGGTGCGGGGGGGAAAATCGTCAATGGTCTACCGCACTTTGCCCTGACCAGGAAATGGCGGGTTCAGACCGTTCTTGCACCGCATTTGACCGGTCAGCCGGTTCTCCAGGGGCCGAGCCGTGAAGTCAACATCGAAGCCTTGCTCAAACTCAGCCCGGACGTGGTTATTACGATGGGGCCATGGAACGCAAAATCCTTTGAAACTGCAGGGATTCCCATCATCTTTCTTGAGTGGAAAAATACATCCGACATCAAAGCAAACATGAAACTCCTGGGTTCTGTATTGAATCGTACGTCCCGGAGCGATGCCTATCTTCGCTACTTTGAAAACACGATCAACCGCGTTCGGCATGGCTTGAAGGGTGTGTCCAAAAAATCGAGACCGAAGGTCCTTTATTTCGATCCCTCAACATTAACAACGCCCCTGGTCATTGCCGACTGGTGGATCGAAGAGGCGGGAGGACGGAGCGTTACCGCCGGAATCTCCAGAAGCGGCAATGTCCGCTATTCTCACGAACAGGTGCTGCTCTGGAATCCGGACATTATGATCGTACCGTCACAAGAGCAGATCAAGGCGGTTTATCGCGACCGAAGACTTACGAAGACCGGGGCCGTGTTGAACAAAAGGGTATACGTCATCCCGGTCGGCGCCCATCCGTGGAGCCACAGAACCGCCGAGCAGCCGTTGACCGTATTATGGGCGGCCAAAACATTTTTCCCCGGGAGATTCAGACAGGTGAGCATGGAAAGAGAGGTGCAAACCTTTTACCGAAGATTTTTCGATCATGAACTGTCCGACGAGGATACCCGGAAGATTCTGACGGGCGACGCCGGGTAACGGTTGCGCTGGAGAGTAGAAGGGAAGGAATGGATGGGAACTCGGTTTGTCCATCTTTAATAAATAGTGCGGGGGATTAAGAGATGAGAAGTCCAGGAACAGTTCGAATTGTATGGTGGATCCTTTTGATGATTTTCTGCCTGCCTCTTTCGGGTTGGGGCGGACAGGAAGGTAAAGAAGTGACCTTGGATGAGGTCGTTGTTTCCGGAGAAAAGGTACTTTCCCCCAAACAGGGATTCACTGAGGCCGAACGTAAAACAACCACCCACAACGTCGTTTTTGATCAGGGGACCGTTAAGGGTTCCACAGCCCAGACCGTGAGTGATTTTTTGCAGCAAATGGGCTTCGCTGTCATTCCAGGCGCTACCCCATACGAAACGACGCAAATCACCATCCGCGGCTACGATATCGGGCACCACTGGAATGAATCCAGCTCGCGTATCATTTTCCTTATTAACGGACGGCGCTCCGGCGTCAACAATATCCGGCAGCTTGCACTGAACAACGTTGAACGCATTGAAGTAATTCGCGGACCGGAGATGATGCAATACTCGGCAGGCTCACCGGGCGGTATCGTTAATATCATAACCAAACGTGGCAGAGGAAAGGTGCTTTCCGGGTTACTTGAAGCAGGTATTGGCAGCTATGACCAATATAAAGGGGAACTCAATTTTAACGGTGCATCATCCGGTTTTGATTATTCTTTTTCGTACATGTATGAAACCATCGATGATTATAAAGACGGCAAGGGTAAAAAAGTCGCCAATTCTGGCTTGAATTCGGTGAATGCCTTTAACGGCGGACTGGGCTATACGCTGCCTAACCAAAATCACCGCATCGGTATTGAATATTATTATTACAACGTTGATGATGCGGGCCGCCCTCAATACTGGGATGAGGAAGAGGGGAAACTCAAAGACCCATCTTTTGTCGACCGTAAAACCTATCTGGCGGCACTCACTTATGAAGGACATACGTCAGACCGGCGCTTAAACTGGAATGCCAGCTATTCGATCAGCCAGGACAGATACATCAGCGTCACTGATCCGAGCAGAAGACATGCTCAGCACTGGATGGGCAACAAAATTGAAACCAATCAGGCAAGAATCGGAGCGAATTATGTTGACGACCTGTTCGATGTTTCTGTTGGTGCAGACTATATTAAATACAAAACTTATAATTCCGGAACACCCAAACCGCAATTCGGCTGGCCAGTCGGTTATCCCTTGCATCTGGGACACGACACCGAAAATATGGGTTTATGGGCATTAGGCACGTTGAAACTGATGGAAGGAAGGCTGAATATTACCGGAGGCCTGAGATGGGAATATGACCGTATTACAGATAAGCACACCGGTGATGAGCCATGGTGGGACGGGCGTAAAGATCCCTGGTACGGCGAGTACACCGGCGAGAATATGCCGACCAAGCGTACTTTCGATCACCTTTCCCCTTCGATCGGAGCGACCTACCTGCCTTTCGACTGGCTGAAACTGCGTGCCAATTATTTTAAAGGCTTTCGTGCGCCCGGTGGACGGCAATTATTTTCGAGCGATGAAACCGAAGGCTATGGTGCGCCGGGTTATCCTCTGCTGAAAGCTGAAAAATCGCATAATTACGAGGTCGGGTTTGATGCCAAATGGCAATATGCTGACCTCTCGTTCACCTACTTCTACAGCAAATTCAAGAACCATATTACGATTCGCGGCATTCAGTATCCTACCGGTTTGGGGCCATCTGCCCAGAATGCCGATGAGCGCATACAGTCCGGTATCGAAGTCGGCGGCAGCATTGCTCTGGCGAGCCTAGCGGATGTCACGACTTTCGAATTGCGCCCCTATGCCAGCGTGACTTATATGGCTAAATACGATGAACTCTTTATGCGTGGATTTGACGGTACGCAATTACCCAATCCAAGTTACGCCGGCAAATGGGCAGTTATAAATGGCATTCCTGAATACACCGCAAGCTATGGTGTCCGCTTCCGCCATTTTGGCTGGGGTACGGCAGCTAACCTGAATTTCTTCTATTTTGGCGAGACCTGGACCGGCTCAAGCCCGGGCAATTACAATCCGAATTTGTGGAAAACCTATGGGAAATTCAATATTGCCAACCTTTCAATCAAGCATCCGTTGTATAAATTCACTGGAGACAGAGACCTTGTACTCAAGCTGCATGTGAACAACCTTTTTGACAAGGAATACAACTACAGTGCCAATGAAAACGACGTTTTGTATCAAGGGCGTAATTTCCATGCTGCTTTGATTTACATTTTTTGAAATGCAGAACCACCATAAGACCAATTTCCGAAAACTGGCGATAGCGTTCTGCATACTGGGCGTCTAACAGGGCACGGCATCGGCGGCAGGATTGCCCGGGTGCACAGTCGTCGCAAGGTGTACGCCATGCCGGTCGGCGCCCATCCGTGGAGTCACAGAACCGCAGAACAGCCATTAACTGTCTTATGGGCGGCCAAAACATTTTTCCCGGGGAGATTCGGACAGGTGAGCATGGAAAGAGAGGTGCAAACCTTTTCCCGAAGATTTTTCGATCATAAACTGTCCGGCGAGGATACCCGGAAGATTCTGACAGGCGACACCGGATAATGGAATGACCGTAACTTTTATAAATAAAGAAGGATACGACTCTCTTAAGAATTCAATTCATTTAAATAAAACATTCCGGGGGATATTCAGATGAAGAGATTTTGTAGAGTGTGTTGGGGTACGTTATGGATTTCCTTAATGGTTTTAAACCTTCCTCTGTGCGGCTGGTGCGAGAAACCGCAAAAGGATGTGACATTGGGAGAGGTCGTGGTCGAAGGGGAACAGGAAAAAGGAATTATGGAAGTCAAGACTACTCAGCCGAATACGGAAACGACCATCAACAAAGAGGGAATTAAGTTGTACGGAGGGGCGGGGCAGATCAATCCCCGCAAGGTCATCGATATCCTGCCGTCCGTGAATTACCAAAGCGCCGATGCATACGGCCTAACCACAAATCAGGGCACTCGTATAAGGGGACGGAGCCAGGTATCCTCGTCAGTTGAGGGGATTAGTCTCATTCTGGGGGGCCCCGGAGTAAACGACAACTGGCTCTTCGATATGGAGAACATGTCCGCTGTTTCACTCTATAAGGGGGCCGTTGCCCCGGAAAAGAGCCTTGGAGGGACCAATTCGGGTGGGGCCATCGATCGCAGCATCCTGAGACCGGCCGACAAAATCGGATTCACCCTTAACGAAAGCCACGGTACGTGGGACTTCAACAAGATATTCACCCGCTTCGATTCCGGTCTCCTGCCCTGGAAGACCAAGATGTTCGCTTCCTTCTCACGGACACAGAGCGACAAGTGGAAAGGCAAGGGGGATTTCGAGGCCGACATCTTTTCCTTTGGGCTGACACAGGAATTCCCGGCAAAGGTAAAGGTCGAACTGTTTGGGACACACAGTCGTCCCGAGTTACATGATTACCGGGCACTCACCTATCCGCAGGCGGAAGACCTGTCCGCTTACAGACCATACGATTATAATCGGCATCTCACGGGCTCTTCCAAGGAGGATATCCATTACTATGATTACAACAGAAAACACTTCACGACCTATAGTCTGTTCTCGAACATAGAGGTCAGAACGCCCGGAAGCGGCAGGCTGCTTTTCAAACCCTATTATTCGCGGGAAAAAGGATACAACATGGCGGGAACGAAAAATATTCTCGGGGGACCGGGAATTCGATACTGGCCCATCGATCACGACGAGTATGGAATCGTGGCCCAGTATGATACACCGTTTATATATGGCACGGAGTTAACGCTCGGGTACTGGTACGGCAATCACGAGCCGCCACCGCCGCCGAATGCATGGAAAGCCTATCGGGTCATAAACAAACAACTCGTCTACGCGGGTTGGGCATTGCTTGCGCGTCCCACCCATCACAACGAATACTACAGTCCCTATGTGACGGCGGGCAAACAGATGGGGAAGGTCTATGTGAGGAGCGGATTGCGGCACATCGATCAAAAGCTCCAGGCCTACAACCGGTATGATGCAACGGGGATTCCCGACGTTTCCTACGAGAACGCCCTGAAATACGGGACCTACGATCCTGCCGGCAGTATTCACAGCAGGTCCCTGCGCACGTGGCTGCCCAATGCCGGCCTCAGTTATGCCGTTTCGCCGCAACTCAACATGTATTTCAATTACGGGAAAAGCGCCGGCAGTCCAAGCATCGGCCTCTGGAATACTTACACCACCTATAAAACTGTTTTTGAAAGCAAGGGGATTACCGCCCAGTACCTATGGGATGCCGTTAAGATGCCGATTACGGATCATTTCGATCTGGGGGCAAGGTATCATACCGATACATGGTCCGTTACGGGGACCCTGTTCTATGCCGTCGAAAACGATAAAGCGGTCAACGTGGCGGATCCCAACCTTGGCGGAGTCAAATATTCGCAGAACATTGCAAAGGCAACCTCCTACGGGGTGGAACTGGAAATCTCAAAGAATCTTACAGAGAACCTCAATGTTTTTTCTACTGCGTCGTACAATCAATTCCAATTCACAAAGAATATCCGTGTTGCGTCCAATTCAGTCACGGAAGCCAAGGGAAACCAGGTTCCCGACGTGCCGGTTTTTCAAGGAAGAATCGGTGCAACATACCGTTTTTCCGGCTTGGCCGTATCTCCGATCCTGCGATACACGGGGCATCGGTACGGCGATGTTGAAAACAAGGAACGCATTTCTTCCTACATGCTTGTTGATGCCGATATACGGTATACCAAGGAAAATATCCGGTTTTTCAAAAGCATGTCTGCCGGAATAAGTCTCTACAATCTATTCAAAAAGAAGTACGTCAGCGTGATCAATGCCTCCGATGATACACGGGAGGGTAGTGCATCCTACTATGCAGGCGCGCCTTTTTCGGTTGTCGGTCGTATTGATCTTAAATTTTAGGGTTCGGAATTGGGGCTACCCTCAGCATGCCGGTATGCAAGGACACGCTGCCGAATTTTTCGAAGCAGCGATTCGATTCTGAATGCCGGACAGCACGGTTTTCGGGCTTCGAATTCTGGGTAGAGTACAGGAGTCAACGATTGATGGGATACAAAATGTTCAAGGCCGATTCATTACAGGAATAGATGATGGTCACACCAGGAGCGAGACATATACTGAGGGGGATTCTGCTTTTCCTTGCAATGGTTCTCATTCCCGGAACGGTCGAATCGAGGGAAATCCAGGATATGCTGGGACGGAAGGTCATCGTTCCGGAAAATATCATGAAGGTGTATTCGGCGTCCCCTCCGGTCACCCATATGATTTATGCCGTTGATCCAGGTCTTCTTATGGCCCTCTATTCTCCATTTAAAGAGGATCAGAAGAAATGCCTGAGGAACAATTTGTCGGATCTGCCGGTTATCGGGGGATCGTTCGGACAGGGACAGGCGTCCAATATTGAAGTGGTGTTAAGGCACAAACCCGACATCGTGGTGACGTGGGCCAGAGAGAAAAAAGTTCCTTTACAAAATGAGCAGGTCGAAAAGATTATGCAGAAGGCAGGAATACCGGTACTTTATCTGCTCATGGACAATGTTGCCAACTATCCGGACACGTTTTCTTTTCTGGGTAGATTGTTCAAAAAGGAAGAGCGCACCGCTTTGCTGGGCAGGTACGGCAAGGACACCTTCTTGACTGTCCGGAAAATCGTTGCCGGTATTCCCTCGAATAAAAAGCAAAAAGTCTACTATGCGGAAGGATCGGATGGTCTCAATACGGAATGCGTGGATTCATGGCATGCAGAGCTGATCGTCCTTGCCGGTGGGTTGAATGTCCACCGGTGCAGGCAGAAGAGTTCCGGGGGGATGGAAAAAGTATCTCTGGAACAGGTTATTCTCTATGATCCCGATGTGATCATAACAAGGGAAAAATTATTCTATGACAGGGTCTTCCGAGATCAGAGGTGGAGCGGGATTCAGGCGGTTAAGGAAAAACGGGTTTACCTGATTCCGCATCTTCCATTCAATTGGTTTGACAGACCCCCTTCCTTCATGAGGTTCCTGGGACTTAAATGGCTGACAAACATCCTATATCCCCACCGATACCGGATCAATATGGCCAAGGAAACAAGGGAATTCTTCAAGCTTTTTTTGGGTGTCTATCTCAATGAAGAAGAAATCAGGGAGGTGCTTAATCTCAGATACAATAGAACGGCCGGTGCAGAATAGTCCTCCTTGAAATGAAAGCCTGACACAGAACATGGCCATTCTTACTCTATCTCTGCCAACCGGATGTTTTAAATAACAGAAAAAGCTTGACATAACGCTAATTACTTATATATACAGCGCATCGTTATGTACAATTTAATATAGCGATATTCTTCAGGAAGAATCAAGGGGTCAAATCTTTAATCTTGACAATTGGAATGAGGCGCCGGATGAATGCGATTCAAAAATGACGTTTTCCCTGTTGGATAACGAATACTGTTTTGATCTCTTTCCTGCGTTGATCTTTTTCGCTCTTTCCTGAGGTGTCATCATGGCGATTAGGATCGGACGACCGGACATCCATTTGCGGTATCAGTTTGGAACAGATCCTTTGCGCCGAAAAAGGGGACTCGGAATCAGGTTCGTCGTATCACGAGTGAGGGGTTGAACTTCCACTGGTGTAATTCCAATCAACCGGACATGCATCTCGTCTAAATGTCAAGATTAAAGATTTGACCCCAATATGCAATATGCTGACGGGAATGAATGGATGGGAACTCGGTTTGTCCATCCTTAATAAATAGTGCGGGGGATTAAGAGATGAGGAGTCGAGGAGCGGTTCAAAATGTATGGTGGATCCTTTTGATGATTTTCTGCATGCCTCTGTGCGGCTGGTGTGAGAATCCAAAGGAAAACGTCAACCTGGGTGAAATTGTCGTGGAAGAGGGACAGGAAAAGAAAGGTTCAACAACCAAAGTCATCGTGGACAGATCGGTGATTGATGTACAGGGCGGTGCGGCACAGATAAATCCCTATCAGGCCATTTCCACCGTGCCCGGGGTGGACATCCGGACACTTGATGCCTTCGGTATGGAAATTTCGCACCGTATCCGGGGGAAAGCGAACCGCAACATCGGAGAAACCCTGGAGGGTCTTCCGCTCAAGAGTATCGGTCCCGGGGTGGGGCTCGGCACCATGGTCGATCTTGAAAATATTGAATCCATCTCCGTATCAAAGGGGGCTATACCGGCTGACGGCGGACTCGGATACGGCAGTGAAAACGGCATGGTCGATATGCATCTGAGGCGGCCCATGAATAAATTCCACGCCACCTTGAAGCAGGCCCTGGGGGAAGAAAACTTCAGCAGGAGCTTCCTCAGATTGGATAGTGGAAATCTCGGCAATGTGGCCCGGGGGTTTGTTTCGGGTTCCTATACCGATGCCGATAAATGGAAGGGCGAGGGGAAATCGCCGAACGGACGCAGGAATGTTGCCCTGGGAATTTCCAGCATACCGGGACAGCCCGTCGAATGGGAGCTTTATACCATTCGCAATTATGAGAAGAAACACAGTTACCGGGGGCTGAAATATGATCAGGTGAAACATCTTTCACAATACTACGACTACGACTACAACCGTTCTCTGACAGGCGTTTCTAAAAATGATGCCTATTACTACGATTACAACCGTCAGGATTTTAGGACCTATACCTATTTCGGCAAAGTTAAAGTGCCGGTGCCGTTCATCAATCAGGCCAGCCTGACCTTCAGACCCTACTACCTGAAGGACGAGGGATATAGCTATGCCGGCGGCGTATCCGGAGGATCCGGTTATGTCACGGATTGGCCCGTGGACCACAACTGCTATGGCGGTGTGCTCGAGTACGAACAGAAAGTCAAGAACACACAAGTCAAGGCGGGATACTGGTACGGGGAGGCCAAGCCGCCCGGACCGCCCATGACTCAGCGGAAGCTCACGATGGCACCCGGAACGGGCGCACTGGTCTTCGACCGTTGGACTAAATTGATCCGGGTAGACGATAAGACCCATTTCAACAGCCCTTATGTCACGGCGGACGCTACGTACGGCCCCTTTTCCGTCAATGCCGGTCTTCGATACCTCTGGTGGACCACGCCGAGCCTGATCAGTTACAAAACGGCAGGCATTGGAAGCATGAGCGCCTCGAAGGCCCTAGATCTGGCCGCCGATAGAAAATATGATGTGAACGGGAAAACCTATGAGGTCTTTCTCCCCTATATCGGGATGACTTATAAGCCTGTCGAATCCATAATTCTGCGCGCCAATTACGGCCGAAACTACGATACACCGGAATATGGCTTTGGCAGTCAGCTTGATTCGCTGTACGCCAAAGGCTACACCGAAGCGCAGCTTCAGAGATTGTGGCACGACAAAGTCAGGCCGGAAGAATCGGATAATTTCGATGTGGGAATCAACATTGCGCTGGGGAAATTCTTTGCGGAAACGACCCTGTTTTATTCCCTGACCAGGTATGTTTCCGGCAGCTTCTACGACCCCGGTCTGAACGAGACGTATTCACAGAATACGGGAAAGGCCTTTTCCCTGGGGGCGGAATTCCTTGTGGGCTATGCTTTCCTGAAAAACCTGGATGCCACTTTGTCGTTTATGTACAACAACTACGAATGCACCAGCGATTATAGAACCGCAACCGGCTATGTCATCCGGGCCAAGGGCAATCAGATGCCCGATGCGCCCCGGTATATGGGCAACCTGTCGGTCAACTGGCGACTTGGGGATTTAACCGTCAGTCCTACGGCCCGTTATCTGGGCAAGCGCTATGCGGATGTTGAAAACAAATACAGCCTGGACGCGTATTTCCTGGTCGATTTGAGCACAAGCTATCCAATCAAACTATTTAAAGACTTCCCCATGGTTCTGAGGGTTTCGGCAATAAACCTCCTGGATAAAGAGTACATTGCAACCGTATCGGCTGGAAACACATCCGTCGGTGAGACGGCACAGACGTATAACGCAGGCGCCCCAAGAACCTTCTTTGCCTCGTTACAGGTGGATTTTTAGCGAGGTCGAGGCAAAGATGAGAAAATATCTGCTCCTTGTTTTTTTATGCGGCATCTGTCTGTGGGTAGCATGTAAGTGCGTGTATTCACAGATAAACAATACAATGGATCGGCAAAAAAGAACGGTTGTTGACGTATCGGGTAAAACCGTCGAGATTCCACGGATTGTTAATCGAATTGTCGTGACCTGCCAGGGAGGAGCGGCCCATGAGATTGCTGTCCTGGGTGCCGCGCATCGCATTGTCGCACAGCCTTCCATGAAAAGTTTCCCTCAACTTCTTAAAATGTATCCCTGCCTCAATGCCGTTTCAGATGCCGGGTCTTTTGATGTGATCGATCTTGAACGGATCATGGTCTTGAAACCCGACATTGTAGTGGCAAGCGTATATTCGATGCAGGGAAACAAGAAGATCGAAGAAATGGGTATTCCGGTTGTCACGGTGAATACCGGTCGGGCTGATGTTGACCATTTGCTTAAAGAATTCAATATGATGGGAATGATTCTCGGCAAGGAGAAAACGGCCAATGAATTGATGCGATACTGGAACGACCGCCTTGCCATGATTCGAAAGCGCACCGCTTCAATTCCTGAGGCAAGGAAAAAGAGAGTTTTTTATACGTCTTCCGGGGCATCTATAACCACTTCCATGGACAGGGTGTTGGGTTGGGGCCACCATTTCATTACGGCAAGCGGTGGCATGAACGTTTCTGTCTCCGGAAACATTAAAATCGAAAAGGGAACCATTAACCGGGAGCAGCTTCTTCTATGGAATCCTGATGTGATCATCGTCAGCAGCGGCAAGAACCGCCAAAATTCAATCGATGACGCTCGTTATAATTCCCGGTTCAGCGGTACAAAAGCCATGGATGACAACGCCGTATACCCCTGTCCTATCGGGGCATTCTGGTGGGACCGCCCCTCTCCGGAAGCCATTCTGGGGATCATGTGGCTTGCCAAAACGCTTTATCCCGAAGCGATGGCGGATATCGATATCAAAAAAGAGACGAAATGGTTTTTTGGGCGTTTTTATAATTATTCTCTCACGGACAAAGAGTACGAAAGCTTTGGGGTGGAGATCAAGCCCAAAGGCGCCGGGAGGGGAAGCAGCCGGTAACATGATCTCTCGTGCAAGGCCGGCCGCGAGCGACCAGGGAGTAAATTTACGTTGATGACATCAATGAAAGGAGAAATCGGATGATTGAGTACGAAGAGGCTTTGAGGACTGTTTTGAAAAACATCAGCACATTGGAGACAGAGGAAAAGTCTCTATTGAAATGTACCGGACAGGTCCTGGCGGAAGACGTCTATTCCGACTATCGCCTCCCGCAGGCGGATATTTCCGGCCCGGACGGGTACGCCGTGCGGTCGGCTGACATTCGGGGCGCTGAGATGAAGAAACCGGTGACCTTACGGATCATCGGCACCGTGAGGGCAGGACAGCTTCCGGGGCATGTGGTGGAATCCGGTACGGCCATGCGGATTATGACAGGGGCGGTTGTACCCCAGGGTGCCGATTGTATCGTGCGCTTTGAAGACACGGATGAACCGGTAAACAAGAGCGGACCGAACACTGCGAACCCCGAGACAGTAAAGATTTTTGTTTCCGCGCCCTCAAGAAACGGCATAAGGCCTGCGGGGAGCAATATTGAAAAAGGTACATGCCTTTTACGCAAAGGTGCAGTATTGTGGCCGGCTCAGATTTCCACCCTGGCTGCTGTCGGCAAGCGTTATGTGCAGGTGATTCGTCGGCCGGTCGTTGCGGTCATCGCAACGGGCGATGAATTGATTGATCTTGGCAAGCCTTTGGTTCCCGGAAAAACGTATAACTGCAACACGGCAGCGATTGTCTCTTTTATTACGCAATATGGGGGAATTCCCAAGATTCTGGGGATTGCCCGGGATAAAAAAGAGGCTTTGCTCGCAAAAATTATGAAGGGCATGCAGGCGGATCTGATCATTACCAGCGGGGGTGTGGCCAAAGGGGATTATGATCTGACTCGGCTTGTCATGGATGGCATCGGAAAGGTCTTTTTCTCCAAGATTAAGATGGGGCCGGGGGCTTCGGTTGCGTTTGGAGCCATCACTAAAAATGGCAAAAACAGAAAAGGCAGTATGCCCATATTCTGCCTCTCCGGTCCGCCTCTGGGATGCCTGATTAATTTGGAAACCTTGGTACGCCCCGCTCTTCTGAGAATGAGGGGGCAACAGCAAATCGATCACCCTGCGATCAGGGCTGTGGCGTCGGATTCTTCAGAAAATATGATGCCGTTTACTTTCTTGAAATGGACCAATCTGGAAGACAAGAATGGCCAATGCCAGGTCAGGCTGAATATGGCGGAAGAAACGGGTTTCTTAAGGGCCATGGCGGCGGCCAATTCCCTCGCCGTGGTTCCTGCCGGGGTAAAAATCAGGCAAGGCGGTGCCGTTACGGTGTGGCCCCTGGATCGGCGCTGATCCCAATTCTTTCCGACATGCCTGAGTGAGAGGATCAAGGGGAAATAAGAGGGGCCAAGGTTTAGAGGCGTCAATTTTATCGGCAAATGAAGGAATCCCGGCTGAAAGCAGGTATTATCAGGTTCGACTGTGCGATGTTCAGGGCGGCGCAAAGAAAGGGGGGTATTTATGGTTGATATGCAAGGGATTGATTGGAACGAGGTGTGGAAGAGTTGGCGGACAGAACATGCCTTCCTGGGCAAGGATTCTAAATTTTGGGATGCGCGGGCTCAGACCCTTGCCGAG
>Ga0302253_1001232_pt1 | contig 16316 bp, 11 predicted proteins | sample AAG_RA_Trp_MG_FD_193537 | JGI IMG/M metagenome (GOLD analysis project Ga0302253, IMG submission 193537) | Enriched activated sludge microbial communities from anaerobic digester in WTTP, New Holstein, Wisconsin, United States - AAG_RA_Trp | ecosystem: Engineered > Bioreactor > Anaerobic >...
TCTATCTGGTCGTTTTTTGCTCTGAGAATAACGTATCGCGACATCTTGGCCAGGACGTCGCCTTCATTCATGGCTTCATCATACATTTTTTATCCACCCAGAAAATTTGATCTTCATTACAAAAAAAAGAGGGCCGCTCACTCAACGTTATTGGATGACCGGTCGGTCTTCTTCAATAATTATATTCTTCAAGGAGTTTATCCTTGAGCTCAGCGAAGGATTCAGAATGACCACGAACGCAAATTAGGCTTTATGGCACAACCTCGACGGTGGAGGACCCCTGACTTTAGTTCCCTCCCCTTGAGAGGCTGTGTCGTAATACCCGATTGACGTTTGATGTCATTCTGAACGAAGTGAAGAATCTAATCATAACAAGGTGTTAGAAAACGAGATTCTTCGCCTGACGGCTCAGAATGACATTACTACACAGTCTCTGACGGTAGAGGGTTACAGGCATTAGCTTCCTCCCCCCTGACGGTAGAGGGCCCCAGGCATTAGTTCCTTCCTCCTTGACGGTAGAGGGCCCCGGACTTTAGTTCCCTCCCCCTTGACGGGGGAGGGTCAGGGTGGGGGTGATAAGTAATTGTATTGAGACGAAAATTTTCCCCTTCCCTATGATCCCCTCCCGCGAGGGGAGGGGAAAACGGACTTTTTACAGCGTCATCAATTTTGTTGCATTTTGGGGGCGTCAGCCACCGGAAACGCAATGTTTTGGAAACAAGACAACTCAAATTACGGCGTTTGAGAGGGTAATTTACCCCCAAAACACGACGTTTCCCGCTCTGTGAAAAACAGGAATATTTAGCGAATTCCTTTATATCTTAACCAGTGTAAGCTCCTTCTTAATATTGGACACCACTATTGAGCAGAAGGGGCAGAACATGTTCAATCTCCACCCCCGGTTCTTCCACCATCGGCGTGGATCCCATCTCGCCGGTATCGATCCGAAAGGAGGCCTGTTTTGATTGTTCCGGCGCGATTCATCCAAACCAGGGAGCATCCTGTCGGATCGGCGGTGAACGAAAAGATCCCGGGAAGCATGACGGCTTCGTAAAGAGGGGGGGGGCCGCTCCCACCGCGACTGTGTCGCAACGGGTATTTTGTCATTTCGATCGCAGGGAAAAATCTTTAAGTTAAGTGATTACAACGTATCAAGATTTCTCGCGTTCGCTCGAAATGACCATTTGTGTAATGATGGCACAGCCCCGATGCAGTGACGCGGTCCGGTACAGAAAGATTTCCCGGTCTTCATCCTGAAGTTTTTGTGAAAGAACGCAACGGACAATCCGGATCCTGCGCTGCTACTTCCGCAGTCCCCGCATGAGATCCATAATTCAAAACACCATTACGAAAAACGCGAAACTTCCGCGCATATCCCACACCGCCGAGCAGAGCCGGTCGATACGGCAACCCGCCGCATGTAGGCTAAAATGTTTATGATACAGCTGATACTGAAATTGCCTTTATATACACAATAACGCCGCACAGGCAATGATAAATTGAGCCCCCTCCCCCTGCGGAGGGAATCAAGGTTCTGTTTTCCCCTCCCCTTGCGGGAGGGGATGAAGGGGAGGGGGGAATAATATCAGCAATACAGGCGCTGAACACCCCCACCCTGGCCCTCCCCCGTCCGAGGGGGAGGGAGCGAAAGTCACGGTTTTTCTCCCATCGAGGCGGAAGAGATTTAAAGTCCGTTTTCCCCTGGCGGCAGGGAATGAATCGGATCGAGAGGCCGCATCGGAATGTCATGCTGAGACATCAGGCGAAGAATCTCTTCCTTACCCTCTCCTTGAGGAGGGAATCAAAGTTCTGCTTTCCCCTCCCTTGGCGGAGGGAATCAAAGTTCTGTTTTCCCCTCCCCTTGCGGGAGGGGATGAAGGGGAGGGGGGAATAATATCAGCAATACAGGCGCTGAACACCCCCACCCTGGCCCTCCCCCGTCCGAGGGGGAGGGAACGAAAAGTCCGGATTCTACCACCGTCGAGGCGAAAGAGATTTAAAGTCCGTTTTCTCCTGGCGACAGGGAATGAATCGGATCGAGAGGCCGCATCGGAATGTCATGCTGAGACACCAGCCGAAGAATCTCTTCTTATCCCTTCTCCTGGCGGGAGGAATTAAAACTCCACTTTCCCCTCCCTTGGCGGAGGGAATTAAGGTTCTGTTTTCCCCTCCCCTTGCGGGAGGGGATGAAGGGGAGGGGGGAATAATATCAGCAATACAGGCGCTGAGCACCCCCACCCTGGCCCTCCCCCGTCAAGGGGGAGGGAGCGAAAGTCCCGGTTTTTCTCCCGTCGAGGCGAAAGAGATTTAAAGCCCGTTGTCCCCTGGCGGCAGGGAATGAATCGGATCGAGAGGCCGCATCGGAATGTCATGCTGAGACATCAGCCGAAGACTCTCTTCCTTACCCTCCCCTTGAGGAGGGAATCAAGGTTCTGTCACCCCCTCCCTTGGCGGAGGGGATCAAGGTTCCGTTTTCCCCTCCCCTTGCGGGAGGGGATGAAGGGGAGGGGGAAGATGACATCGGCTATACGATCACTTGGCACCCCCACCCTGGCCCTCCCCCGTCAAGGGGGAGGGAGCGAAAGTCCCGGTTTTTCTCCCATCGAGGCGGAAGGGAATTTGGAGGATACGACTCTAACAGTCTGGTTAGAGACAGATCATCAATGACTGCAACTCATAACGACGCGTAAAGGAGGACATGATACTTATGAAATCCAGCCACCACATGATGTTCAAAAAACAAATGGCATACCTGGTTATCATTGCCTGGGGATGTCAGCTCCTGATGTCCGGCCCTGTGTGGGCAGCACCCCAGGGCGGCCAGGTTACATCCGGCGCGGCGGCGATCAGCCAATCCGGCAATGTCACCACCATCAACCAGGCGACACAGAAGGCAGCGATCAACTGGCAGAGCTTCAGCACCAAGCCTCAAGAAGCAGTCAACTTCCACCAGCCGAACGCCTCCGCCATCGCCTTGAACCGGGTGATCGGCAATGAACGGAGCGTCCTGGAGGGAGCCTTGAACGCCAACGGCAGGGTCTTCCTTATAAACTCCAACGGTATCCTCTTTGCTAAAGGCTCCACCGTCAATACCGCCGGGTTCATAGCGAGTACCTTAAACCTTACGGATAAGGACTTCAATGCCGGGAACTATGTCTTCAAGAAAAACGGTGCTACCGGCTCGGTGATCAACATGGGGACCATTACCGTCAAAGAGGGCGGCTACGTGGGCCTCCTCGGCCCTGCCGTCTCCAACCAGGGGGTCATCGCCGCCACGAAAGGTACTGTAGCCCTCGCCTCCGGTGACAAGGTCACCCTCAACTTCAACGGCGACTCCCTCGTGAACGTCACGGTCGACGAGGGCGCCCTGAACGCCCTGGTTGAGAACAAGCAGGCCGTCTACGCCGACGGGGGCAAGGTCATCCTCACCGCCAAGGCAGCCGATGACCTCCTCTCCTCCCAGGTCAATCACTCCGGCATCATCGAAGCCAAAACCATCGACGACCTCAAAGGCTCCATCACGCTCTACGCCCACGGCGGCACCACCGCCATCGACGGTACCCTCGACGCCTCCGCCCCGATCACCGGTGACGGCGGCTTCATCGAAACCTCAGGGGACAGGGTAAAGATCGCCGATACGGCCTTCATTACCACGAAATCCGCCACCGGTACAAACGGCGCCTGGCTGATCGACCCCACCGACTTCACCATCGGCGAAGGAGGCGACATCACCGGTACCCTGATCAGTAATTTTCTCAAGGGGACCGACATTGCCATCCAATCAACCATGGGGAAAAAAGGCACGGACGGCAACATCAACGTGAACGAGGCGGTCTCCTGGTCGGCAAACACCACCCTCGCGCTGAATGCCGCGACCGACATCAACGTTAATGCACCCGTTAAAGCAACCGGTGCAAACGCCGGACTGACGCTTACCGCCGGGAAGGATATCCACGTCAACAAGGATATCACCCTCTCCGGTACCAACGCGGCCCTCACCATGAATTACGGCGGTGACTACCACATCTTCATGCCCACCGCCTATGCAGGGGCCGTCCTGGACGCCAACGGCAGGCCCACGGCAAAGAAAGCCCCGGAAGGGACCACCTACGCCAGTATTACCATTCCCGGCTCGAATGCGGGCCTTACCATGAACGGCACGCCCTATACGCTCATCCACAAGATCGACGACATGGCGACCACAAGCACCCTCACCGGCTCCTATGCCCTGGCGCAAAACCTGGATGCAACGGCGTGGAGTGCAGCAAACACCGGGGCTGCCTCGGTCGTCGCCAACCTCTCCGGCACCCTCGCCGGCCTGGGCCATACCATGAGCAATCTGACCTTGAATACACCGTCTTCAGGCTGGAACGGCACGGGGCTGATAGGTCAAACGGCCTCGGGATCGACGAATGTCATCCGGGATATGGGGCTGGTGGATGTCAATATTACCGGCGATGGCAGTATCGGGGCATTGCTTGGTATCTCGAACGGAGGGATGATTGGTAATACCTATGTTACGGCTACTGTCAAGGATACACCATCTATCGTATCCGGGTCAGACGGGTATATTGGCGGCCTGATCGGGTGTGCCAGTAACAGCGGCACTACAACCATTACGAATTCCTATTCTGATGCCAATGTTACAGTAACAGGCACCGGCAACACTGCTGGCGGCTTAGTCGGATTTGGCTTCAATACGACGATCATCAGATCACACGCCGCAGGGAACATGACGTCAACGTCGACAAATAGTGTTAGTGATATAGGTGGTCTGGGAGGATGGTTAATCAAATCCACGGTCATCGACTCTTACGCAACAGGTAAGGTGACAGCGTCCGGTGAATGTGTCGGTGGTCTGATAGGGTTTCTCACTGCAAACAGGTTCGGCCCTTCGTCAGTAACCAACTCCTTCGCTACCGGCGACGTAACCGGCCGCGATAATGTCGCCGGCCTGATTGGGTATACCAGTGGTAGGTACGCCAGACTGGTGACAGTCGACAACTGCTACGCCACGGGTAACGTGGTTGCAACTTCGGGCACCGCCGGCGGTTTGATTGGTGATGCCGATTACACAAATATCAGCAACTCCCATGCCACAGGGAACGTAACTACCATCGCCGTTACCTCATCGGGCAGCGCCTACAATGGCGGCACAGGCGGCCTGGCGGGCCATCTGGCAAATGGCACCATCACGAACTCTTACGCTACCGGAGACGTGACTGCCAACGGTCCATATGTCGGTGGTCTGGTAGGGTACGTGGTAGGCAGTAGCGACTTAGGCCATGTGCCCATCATAAACTCCCATGCCACAGGGAAGGTCACCGGGACAAATTTTGTAGGTGGCCTGACGGGCGGCGCTTTTCTCGTCGACATCATCGGTTCCTGGGCAAGCGGAAAAGTATCCGGCGACGGTAACGTCGGCGGCCTGTCGGGGGGCATAACCGGCGCCTTCACCAACAGCTACTGGAACGTGGACACGACCGGCCAGAGTAATGCTGCCGGCTTGCAATTCGCTACCCCCGAAGGCGGCTTACATTTCGATGGTCCTGACAAAGTCCGGGGCTTAACCAACGAACAGTGGAGCGATCTCCCCTACTACCGCGACGGCACCATCGACCAGGTCCTGGCCGACCGCGCAGCCGCCGCGGCACGCCAGGCCGCCTTCGAGGCCGACGCCGGCAACCTGGCGACCACCACCGTCGGTCAAACCCTGCAGCAAGAGACCAACCCGTTAAGCGGGGAGGACGCCGCCGCCTCCGACGGCGGGAAACGGCGCCTGTCCCTCGACGACCATATCGTCTTTGCCGATTCGGACACCTATGGGGCCCGTATCAAGGCCATCAGTGCCGACGGCGTCCACTTCGACCTGGAAGACGACTCCGACGACAGGAAGAAGCGGAAAAATGACCGATGAATCAAATCCTGACGGCCCGGCAAATCGTCAAGATCCCCTCCCCCTTGACGGGGGAGGGCCAGGGTGGGGGTGATCAAGGGTTCTATTTCTGATGTTATTTTCCCCCTCCCCTTGATCCCCTCCCGCGAGGGGAGGGGAGAGCGAGGTTTCAATTCTTCCCGCGAGGGGAGGGGAAAACAAGGACGACCAAAGGACAAATCTTTCCAGGCTTATTTGGGCAACAGCCCGTTTCATCTTGACAATTGGAGCCAGGTGCCCGGCATTTTGCATCCTGCTCCCAAAATCGACATGCCCGGCAGCGGTTCGCTCTTCCGGTGCTTTCCCTCCACCGGAGGCGGGCCGTTACCGTGATTTATGCAGCAAACGAAAGGAAAACATTGACATGAACAACTTGATGAAACGCCTTGCGGCCCTGGCCGCAGGGATCTTCCTGCTCTGCATGTTCATTATTCCTCCAGCCGTTTTCGCCCAGGCCCCCGATATCGGCGATGTCCTCAAGGGAGCCACCCCTCCTCCGGCGGAGACTCCCGCCAAGAAGGAGGCGCCGGCCGCACCGGTCATCATCCAGGAAGAGGAAAAACCCTTTACCCTGCCCGAGGGTGAAAAGATATTCGTTAAGGATTTCAAGCTGGAAGGCGCCGATCCCGGCGACGAGACGGCGGTTGCGGCCCTGTTGGAGCCGTACCGAAACAGGGAACTCTCCATGACGGAGATGACCGAAGCGGCCAACAAGCTGACCCTTTTCTACCGGAATAAGGGGTACATGGTGGCGAAGGCCTACGTGCCGAAGCAGGACGCAAGCGGCGGCATTCTGACGATCCGGATCATCCTGGGCAAATACGGACAGTTTTCCCTGACGAACGATTCTCCGGTCCAGGATTGGCTTGTACGGGGTGTATTCGAAAAGATCCGGGATACGTCGCCCGTTGTCCGCCGGGATGGTTTGGAGCGGGCCATGCTTCTGGTCAAGGACATGCCGGGATGCGCCATTCCCACGGTCACCATCGCTCCGGGCGCGGTGCCGGAAACAACGGACTTTGATGTGAAGGCGGAGGCGGGTGAGCGCATCAACGGCTATATCATGGGGGACAATCAGGGTTCGCGCTACACCGGAAGGAACCGCCTGTACGGCGGCATCGATGTCAATTCTCCCTTTACACTGGCCGACAAGTTCTCCCTCAGCGGCATGACCAGCGAGTACGAAGGACTGCAGAACATCCGGGCGTCCTACGGCTTTCCCCTGGCATACAACGGTCTGCGCGCCGAATTGGCCGCGTCGCGGACCCAATACGAGCTCGGCGGTCCCTATTCCGCCCTGGATGCGACGGGGTCGGCCGATATTTTTGAAGGCACGATCTCCTACCCGGTCAAACGAAGCCGCGATGACAGTATCGACCTCTTTTTGAACCTCGCCTACAAAGACCTGGAGGACGATCTGGAGGAGGTGGATTCAGAGAACCCGAGGAATGTCGCCGTCGCAACGCTGACTCTGCAGCGGACAAAGTACGGCACCCTCTTCAGCCGCAATTTCTTTGCCGTTGTCGCCGGCAGCGTTAACCTCGGGAGCCTGGATATCGAGGATCGTCAGCAGCGGATCCTGAACAAGGCGGGGGCGGACACGGACGGGACCTTTTCGAAACTCAACCTGAACTTTTCCGGCGAGCTGTCCCTGACGGAGAAATTTTCCCTCAGAGGATCCCTCAAACTGCAGAAAGTCCTGACGGGGAATAATCTGGATTCGACGGAGCAGTTGTTCATCACGGGCCCGGGGGGTGTCCGGGTCTATGACGTCAGTTACGGGTTCGATAACGGTTACCTGCTGAACGGGGAGCTGCGGTATGCCCTGCCGGATGTGTTGGGTGTCAAACATACTTTGGGCCTGTTTGCCGATAACGGATGGGTCTGCGCGGAAGACGGCGACTACGCCGAGGACGACGAAATCATGCTGAGCGATGCGGGTCTGGGGTATTACGCCGGTTACAAACAGTTTTTCGGCAGCGTCCATCTGGTTCATTCCCTGGGGAACAGCAGCAGTGTGGACGACGATCCCGGAACCCGTGTGCTGGTGCAGGGCGGTATCTCATTTTAGAGAGGGAATCGCAGTTTTTTAAACCATGAATGATTGTCATTTTGACCACAGGGAGAAATCTTCAGGTTCATCCATTCCAGGTGATCAGGATTTCTCGTCGCTTCGCTCCTCGAAATGACATGTCATGGCGGGCAAAACAGCCTTGAATTCCCTCCCCCTTGACGGGGGAGGGCCGGGGTGGGGGTGATGGGGAACGGTACTGCTGATGTTATTTTCCCCCTCCCCTTAATCCCCTCCCGCGAGAGGAGGGGAAAACGAGGTTTTTATTCCGCCCGTCATGGGAGGGGAAAACAGGGATTGGATTCTTGCCTGCCGGGAGAGGGAAAATCGAGGTTTTAATTCCTCCTGCGGCAGGGGCAACGGGACTTAAGTTCCCTCCTGCGAAGACATGGGGAAATGGATCTTTGATCTCCTCCCGCGTCAAGGGGAGGGCCAGGACTTGCATTCCCTCCCCCTTGACGGGGGAGGGTTGGGGTGGGGGTGATATGACAGACAACAGACTGATATCGCTTGGAAAGGCTCTACGGAAACAGCCGACAAAGGCAGAGCAACTGCTGTGGAGGCACTTAAGAATGAAGCAAATGGAAGGGCTGAGGTTCAGGAGGCAGCAGCCGATAGATCGATACATTGTTGACTTTGTTTGCTTTGAAAAACGACTCGTTATTGAAGTCGATGGCGGACAGCATGCGACGGCCGGTGTCTATGACAAAGAGAGAGATGAACACTTTCGACAAGCCGGGTTTCAGGTTCTCAGATTCTGGAACAATGAGGTTATGCGGAACACGGAAGGTGTTTTAACCATGATCAAGGCCGCCTGCTCTGATGCCCCCTCCCCTTGATCCCCTCCCGCGAGGGGAGGGGGAAACGGACTTCAATATTTATGGTCATTCTGAACGAAGTGAAGAATCTAATCATAACAAGATGTTAAGAAACGATATTCTTCGGCTGACGCTTTAGAATAACATTGCGGAACAGCCTTTTGATCCGGCATCCGTAATTGAATGGAAATACTGGATTCCGGGTCGCGCTACGCTTGCCCGGAATGACAGAATAGACGTTTTTTCGACTTTTTACCGTTTCGTCAGTGGTTGTCATTTCGACCGCAGGGAGAAATCTTCAGGGTCATCCATTCCAGATGATCAGGATTTTTTGTCGCTTCTCGAAATGACATGTCATGGCGGGCAAAACGGGGCCTTCATTCCCTCCCCCTTGACGGGGGAGGGTTAGGGTGGGGGTGATGAGGAACGGTACTGCTGATGTTATTTTCCCCCCTCCCCTTGATCCCCTCCCGCGAGGGGAGGGGGAAACAGGGATTTGATTCTTGCCTGCCGGGAGGGGAGGGGGAAAACGAGGTTTTTATTCCGCCCGTCATGGGAGGGGAAAACAGGGATTGGATGCCTGCCCGACGGGGGAAAACGGGGCCTTCATTCCCTCCCCCTTGACGGGGGAGGGCTAGGGTGGGGGTGACGAGGGAACGGGTTTTTTACAGGAACATCAATACAATATTTGGAATCAGGAGAAAGAGAAATGAAAGTGGAATGGCTGTCGGGCATCGTGGATTACGGCATCATCGGCATGCTGGTGATCCTGAGCATCCTCGTGGTGGCGATCTCGCTGGAACGTTACGCCCTTTACCGGAAGATCAGCATCGCCTCCTTCGCGGACATCAAGTCCCTGGAATTGACGCTGACACGGAAATTGCCCGTCATCGCCATGGTCGGCACCAACGCCCCCTATCTGGGACTTTTGGGCACCGTTTTGGGGATCATGCTGACCTTCTTCAACATGGGTCAGGATGCGGCCCTGGATACGGGAAGGATCATGACGGGCCTGGCCCTGGCGCTCAAGGCGACCGCCGTCGGGCTGATGGTGGCCCTGGTGGCGGTGGTCCTGTACAACTCGCTGTGGAGCAAAGTCAAGGTCCTGATGCTGGAATGGGAGATTGCCAATGGAAGAAAAACCCTTTGAGAGCATGAATGTCATCCCTTTTGTAGACATCATGCTGGTGCTTTTGACCATCGTTCTGACCACGTCGAGCTTTATCGCCAGCGGGAGGATTCCCGTCAATCTGCCGCAGGCCACCAAAAACGTGACGGAGGCGGACAAGGCCACGATCATTGAACTGGACGCCGCCGGAACGGTTTATTTCAACGGGCAGGAGGTGGTGCTGGAATCCCTCAGGACCCTGCTGGGACACATCGGCCGGGATACCAGTTTCATTATACGGGCCGACCGGGACATCACCCTGCAGCGGTTTATCGATGTGGCCGATCTGTTGAAACGGCTCGGCTTCACGAAAGTTGCTGTTCAGACGAAAAACCGCAGTTAGCCGACTGCACCTTCTTTGGAGGAGGATGATCCGATGCTGTTTTGTCACAAACGATTTGGTTTTTACCATTGGCTGGGGGTTTCCTGGCTTCTGCATTGCGGCCTTATTCTGCCATGTATCCTGGTCGGCCTGCATACCCCTTCTTATCAGAACCACAACAAACTCGTCATCGAACTCTTCGGCATGATTGCCGACAGGCAACAGGAAGCAAGGATGGAAAAGGTTATACCGCCGCCCAGGAAGGTGCCGCAACTCCTTCCGCAAATGCCGAGGAAGGCTCCTGACAGGTATGAAACGGTTGCTGCGGATATGGCGGTTTATGAAGAAGAAATTGATGAGAAGGAGGTTGCAGAAGCGGTTCCGGTGGATTCCGTGAGTGATAGAATTGAAGATAGCCAGATACAGCAATCCATTGTCCATGAAGATCAGGATAAGGATAAGACCAGGGCGTATCTGGCAAGGTTGAGCAAACGGCTTCAGTCCAATCTCGTCTATCCCGAAGAAATGAGGAAAAAGGGGATGGAAGGTGTTTCCTGGATCAGTTTTACCATTATGCAATCCGGGGAGATCAGGGAAGGTTCCTTACGGGTGCATAAGAGCAGCGGACACGCCGTTTTTGATTCCGGTGCCGTGAAGTCTGCCCGTGTCAGTGCTCCCTTTGAAAAACCACCCAAAGAACTCACCATCAGTATTGGCGTATCGTTTGACGTCAAGACAGCGCGGTCCCAGACAGCCTCGGCGAAGATAAACCAGGCTTCAGCAAATTAAACCGGATGGCCGGCTATTTTAAGAAAGCGATTTCCGGCTTGGCATGCGTGGGCGCACGATGATCATGACCGGCAGGCTTCTTGCGGTTCGGGGGCGTTCGTCATTTTTATTTACAGGAATGCATCATTATCAATCTTATCTTGGAGGTAATTTATGAAACGATTGCGATTATATCTCGCCGTAACGTTTTTCTTTTTAACATTGGTTGCCTGCCCGGCGGGTGCCGTCAAAGGCGAAACGCTCAAAATCGGTGTGGTCGATGTCCAGGAGGTTATGCAGACCGCCAAGGCTGCAAAAGCTGCCCAGGCGACACTTGAAAAGGAATTCCTGTCCGCGAAGAAAACCCTTGATGCCAAGGCAGAAGAAATAAAAGCCATGGAAGAAAAATTGAAGAACTCATCGCCTCAACTTTCTCCGAAAGAACGTCAGGAAAAACAGGATAAACTTTCCGCAGCAACGCGTGATTATAAGCGATTGGATAGTGACCTGGGAGAGGAATTTCAGCGAAAAGTCGCTCAGAGCAATCAAAGTTTGCTGGGCGAAATCCGCGAAGTCATCAATAAATTGAGGAAACAGGGCCATTACACGTTCATTTTCGGAAAGGACACCCTTTTATCTTATGACGATGCCGTTGACGTCACGGAACAGATTATCCGGATGTACGACCAGGTGACAAAGTAACATCCAGGTTTGAGGGGAAAATGGCCTTTCGGCTGACCGAAGTGCGACGCATTGGAGATGGATTCCGGGTCGCGCTGCGCTTGCCCGGAATGACAGGAAGGGACGTCATGCTGCGGACCCAATAAAAGTCATGCCAGGCCCAACAAAAGTCATTCCGGACCTGATCCGGAATCCAGACCTCGCTGAAGGGTTGAGGATGGCATGTCAGCGAAACCGTTTCGGGCCAAGTGGCGGGGAGATACGATGTTTTTGTGCCAGGGTTTTCCGTTTTTGGTTGGAGTGCGACGCATTGGAAATGGATTCCGGGTCGCGCTGCGCTTGCCCGGAATGACAGGAAGGGAGGTCATGCTGCGGACCCAATAAAAGTCATGCCAGGCCCAACAAAAGTCATTCCGGACCTGATCCGGAATCCAGACCTCGCTGAAGGGTTGAGGATGGCATGTCAGCGAAACCGCTTCAGGTCAAGTGACTGGAGGATAGGATGTTGTTGGGACAGGGTTTTCCGTTTTTGGCTGGAGTGCAACGCATTGGAAATGGATTCCGGGTCGCGCTGCGCTTGTCCGGAATGACAGGAAGGGACGCTTTTACGGTTTCGTCGACAACCGGAACCAGAATATCCATAGAAAGGAGATTTTTTTGATGAAACGAGTTCATGTCATGGCAACGTTCACTTTTGGGGTTGTATGTTTCTTGTTGAGTATGGCCGGCCCCGCTTTTGCCGCCGAGGTGCCCAAGGCGGCGAAGGCTCCGGCACCTTCGGGTCTTATTCCCTCCTCTTATAAGGAATTCAATATCGGCGATGTGAAGGTCAAGTTTGGGGCGGACGACCGTATCCGCTATGAAAAAAGGGAGAATTTCAAATTCGGAGACTCGACCAAACCCGGCAACGACGACGGCCTCTGGTATAACCGCTTCCGGATTAACATGAATGTGGCCTACAAAAATTTTAGCGCTTTCGTGGAGGGGCTGCAAAGCGACGAGTGGGAATCGGAGATTAGACCGAGGAAGCAGCGGGACGAATTCGATCTTCACCAGGGGTATATCCAAATATCCAAGCCCGGCAATCTGCCGGTAAGCCTGAAAGTCGGAAGGCAGGAATTGAAATACGGCGCTCAGCGATTGATTGCCGCACCCGTCTGGTCCAACAATATCCGCTCCTTCGATGCCATCAAGCTCAGCTATAACAAAGCTCCCTTCGACATCGATTTCTTCGTCGGGGATGAGGTAATCTATACGGGTCACAATAAAAAGTTCAATGATGCCAGATGGGGAAAATATCTTTACGGCGTTTATGCCACTTATAAGGGGGTTCCCGGTCATGTCTTCGATCTTTACAGTATCAATATCAGCGATGAACATGATGATCTGCAAAGTCAGACCGATTCAAAAACATATTACGGGGATATCAAACAATATACCGTCGGTACCAGGGGCGAGGGCAAGATAGCCTCCACCAATTTCGGCTACGGATATGAAATCGCCTACCAGTTCGGAAACCGGGACGCCGTTACCAAGGGCAAAGGGAAATCGCAGGACATTCGCGCCTGGGCCGTCCATGCGGATGTGAATTATGCTTTAAAAGACATTTTTTCTCAGCCCGTGATTACGCTCGAGTACAACTATGCCACCGGCGACGATGATCCTAAAGATGGTACGGACAAGACCTTTGATCCCATTTACCAGGGCACGCATGGCCCTTATGGGATTATCGATTTTTTCAGGTGGCAGAACATGGAAGAGTTCGCAGTGCTTTTGGATTTTACGCCGGTCAAAAATCGCATGAAAGGTTCTCTCCAGTACCACCGGTTCTACCTGGATGAAACGAACGATGCCTGGTACGGCACCAGCGGGAACAAGATGCGGTATAACGCCAAGAGTAAAAATGCATCTGACTATGTGGGGGACGAAGTGGACTTTGTCCTGAGTTATAAAGTGTTCAGCTTCATGAATATTGAAGGCGGCTATGCCCACTTTTTCTGCGGTGACTATGTTGAGGATACTGGATTGTCTTCCGATGCCGATTTCTTTTATCTGCAGACGATGATTACTTTTTAACCTGGATGCAGCAATTGAAGCATAACGATAAAGGAGGAAGTACGATGAAGATGAAGCATTTTGTCAGCAGCTTGATCCTGTTTTTTGTGACCCTTACGCTGTTCGCTATGCCTGTCCACGCCGCCGGTATCAACGTATCCGCCGCGGCAAGTCTCAAGGAGGTCGTCACCGAGCTTACCAACAGCTTTGCCAGGCAAAATCCCGGCGTTGTTTTTCAGAACAACTTCGGAGGGTCCGGTGCGCTCGCCAAGCAAATCGAAAACGGCGCTCCGGCTGACCTCTTCTTGTCCGCCAACCTGGAGTGGATGGATTATTTAAAAGAGAAGAAGATGATCGACGAAAAGAGCGTCTCCACTTTCGCCTACAATGAGCTGGTGTTTGTCGGCAAGCCCGAGTCGAAGGTAAGAAAGCTGCAGGATGTGGTCAAACTGGAAAAGATCGCCATCGGCAGTCCCAAGAGTGTACCGGCCGGCCAGTACGCGATGGAGGCGTTGAAGAAGGAAGGAATGGACAGGCAGCTGGAGAACAAACTGGTTATGGCAAGGGATGTTCGTGAATGTCTCCTGTACGCCGACCGGGGTGAAGTGGACGGCGCCTTCGTCTACAAGACCGATGCGGAACAGATGGCCAAAAACGTTAAAATTCTCTTCACCGTGCCGCGGGATCTCTACCCCCGGGTAACCTACCCCATGGCCATCACAAAGGAGGGCAGTCATAAGGCGGAAACGGCTGGCTTTTTCAAGTTCCTCCGGTCCGGTGCGGCAAAGGCGGTGCTTGCGAAATATGGTTTTGCCGTAAAATAGGCGACCGGAAGTTTTCCGGTACAAATTTCCCTCCCCCTTGACGGGGGAGGGTGAGGGTGGGGGTGATAAGGGGCTGTATTTCTGAAGGGATTTCCCCCTCCCCTTAATCCCCTCCCGCCAGGGGAGGGGAAAACGGTTTTGCGGTATTATCGGGTATCAAAACCGTCCCTTTGGGGATGGTCCGTTCATGATGTCCTCGTAAAAAATCGGTCAGGCTGTCATTCCGGGCCCAAAAAGTCATTCCGGACCTGATCCGGAATCCAGACCTCGCTGAAGGGTTGAGGATGGCCGTCAGCGAAACCGTTTCGGGTCAGGTGACTGGGAGATACGATGTTTTTGTGTCAGGGTTTTCCGTTTTTGGCTGGAGTGCAACGCATTGGAAATGGATTCCGGGTCGCGCTGCGCTTGCCCGGAATGACAGGAAGGGAAGTCATTCCAGGCCCAACAAAAGTCATTCCGGACCTGATCCGGAATCCAGACCTCGCTGAAGGGTTGAGGATGGCCGTCAGCGAAACCGTTTCGGGTCAGGTGACTGGGAGATACGATGTTTTTGTGTCAGGGTTTTCCGTTTTTGGCTGGAGTGCAACGCATTGGAAATGGATTCCGGGTCGCGCTGCGCTTGCCCTGAATGACAGGAAGGGAAGTCATTTCGGGCCCAACAAAAGTCATTCCGGACCTGATCCGGAATCCAGACCTCGCTGAAGGGGTGAGGGTGTCCGTCAGCGTAACCGTTTCAGCTCAAACAGCAGGACAAACCTGATGATTCATCGTCAGTTCAAGAGAGTGGTTGAGAATGATTCTAAAGCTTATCTGCAAGATATGGTATGAAAATGACAATGGAATTGTGTTTGGGGAAGGTTCTTGCTGTCTACTGCGGGGAATTAAAAAAACAGGTTCGTTAAAACATGCTGCAGCCAGCATGGGGATGGCATATAGTAAGGCTTACCACATTATAAAAAGCTGTGAATGCAATCTGGGATCGCCCTTAACTCACGCCAGGAGAGGAGGAATTACAAGGGGTGGCACAAACGTAACGGATAAAGCCATAGAGCTTATGGGGTTGCACGAATCATTTTGCGAGGAAGTAGAAAGAGAGCTCGGTAAAATATACGAAAAGCATTTTGGGCAATCAGTTCTTGTCCACTTCCATCCGGGAAAAAGGTATAGACGGCAATTAAGAATCGAGACCGTAAATGAGGTGGAAAAAGATTTCCGGCTGCGCAAGTAATGTTCCGCATAATGTGAACGACCAAACATGGTGAAGTCGTAAAAAGTCAAAAATTCCCTTTCCCTTGACGGGGAGGGAAGGAAGTTTGGATTCCTCCTCCGTCATCTGATTGCCCGATCTATGATCGATTTTCTTTCATTTGGCTGCTTTTGGACTATTCGATCCAGCGGGCGTTTCCGGTTAACGCCGGATCCGGCTGGAATTCGAGTGTTTTCGCGGTGGTTTTGTTGATCAGCAGGTAGGTCCGGGTGGGGAGTCCGACGGGGATCGAGGCCAGGGGCTTGCCCTTTTCCCGCTGATCTACGATCATGGCAGCGGCCTTTCCGATTTCGTAATAACCGGTTGTCAGGCCGAAGAGAACGCCTTGCTTGACGCATTCCTCGACGGCCGTGAAGCCGGGGATCGTTGCTTTTCCCAGGGAATCCGCAATTTCCCGGCTTTCTGAA
>Ga0302253_1001233_pt1 | contig 16308 bp, 14 predicted proteins | sample AAG_RA_Trp_MG_FD_193537 | JGI IMG/M metagenome (GOLD analysis project Ga0302253, IMG submission 193537) | Enriched activated sludge microbial communities from anaerobic digester in WTTP, New Holstein, Wisconsin, United States - AAG_RA_Trp | ecosystem: Engineered > Bioreactor > Anaerobic >...
GACGACGCCGAGTGAAAAGGCAAGGATGAGAAGCTCCTCGAATATTAATGACACCACGGTTACGATGCTTAGGCCCACTATAACCAACTTGATAATTCTGTCAATGGGTTGTCTGGAAGAGTAGTCGTCGATTTTGGAGGTTATATAAATGGATGCGGCCTCGGCTATGACGAATGCCAAAGCAATTACGAATGCGGATATCAAAACATCATCAATATAGCGACCATATTGAGGGATTGCCTCAATGTCGTTTCTGAAGATCAAGTATAGGGAACCAACTACTGCAGCCACTGTGCCGTTCCTTATGAGGCGCCTTTTTGAAATCTTTTTGTCCTTGTCACGACCGTTCACGACCATCACTTTACTACGACTTATGCGAGATGAGACCGCGAAGAACCTTATGACGCGAATAAGTCTAAGGCTGCGCAGCCCGGCACCGAATATTGTCGAGGTTTCAAGATAGGAAAAAGCAAAGGCAGGAACCATTGCTAGAATTTCAAAGCTGTGCCATTTAAGAAATGCCCCCTTTTTCGCAGTGTTGGACATAGATATCGAGAAGTCGATAGCGAAGATGATGCAAATCGTCAAGTCGACAGTATAAATGAGGGTAATTTGCTCGGGAGATAATGCGAAGATGTACTCTGCCACCAGAAGCCCGATAGAGAAGAACGCCAATGTTGCCATCAGGGTTTCTCTTTTTGTGGATTGCTTCTGACCCATTTCACTTACCTTCGCATGCGGAACAGCTCTACATGGAGTCGTATTTAGGTTTATTGTGTGAATAATATTAAGACCTTTGATTTAAAAGGTCAAATATAAAAATAATAATAAATTATTTTTTCAAATTCTCTTTTAGGAAGGCATTTAATTTGGCTTCGTTTGCGGCATCTTCGCCGGTTATTATCGAATCGCCTATTCGCAGCGTTGGAACGGTATCCACTCCGAGCATGAGTAGGTCGGCAAGCACGGTGGCGTCGCATACGTCCCGCTCTATAACGTCCTTGATTGAAACCCCGTTTTTGGCCAATGTTTGCGGCAAAAGTTTCTTTAATTTCCGGCAGTTAACGCAGCCGGCACTGGTAAAAAGCTCAATCGGCATTTCCACCATCTATCTATCCAAACGATTGCGCACATATATGAAACTATCAATGTTTTCGAGGGGAGCGACGACGTTTTATTAACTAAAAAATGCAAGACGCGGCCATTAGCTGGTGGTGGAGTGATCATGTGCCTGTAAATTCTGAAAATCGTTGTTTCATTGATGAGGAGGCTAATCTGAAGGTGGGAAGCAGCAGCACGATATAGACTGCAATGCTTGCAATAAGGCAATAGGTAGAGGTCAAGCCTATTGAAAGTGCAAAAGGCTTCATGAATAGATAAAAGATAATTGGTGCCCCCCCTAACAGCCCTAACGCGCCCATAAGAAGGAAGGCAAGAAGCATGCCGGTGCCCCTGACATAGGTGCTTCGTGGCTTCTCTTCAAGGTCGCAATATTTCGAGCCGTAGTAGGATCCAGTAAAAGAAGCAAGAGCGCAGATAAGCATCGTAATACTGGTGAGACCGAACGCGGCCAACGAAGGTAGCCCGTATAGAATCGATATAACGACGGGTAGAGCGATCCCTGGAATCAGAGACAGCATGACGGGTAGAGCGATCTTCGCCTTGAATAGCTCTATCGCGCTTAGTGGCGCGGAGTATAGAGACCATATCGCCGGTCCCTCTTGACCTATAGCAATTATTGACAGGAATAATGCAGTCATTCCGGCGCCCGTAAAGCTCAAGATTGAGGCCATGAAGTAAGTGGCTTCGATTTCCTCGATGCCAGTGTAGGTAAGGAACAGGGGAATCAATATAATTATAGGCAAGGCCAAGAAACGAACCATCTCCTTTCTGCGGAGAAGCGATTTCATGTCCTTACGCATTATTGCGGATTCAGGTACCGTAAAGCCAAGCTTGCCAAGCCACCCTACCCGAGAGTATTTACCCTCTTTTGGAGCGGAGAGACGTATAGTAACAGGCAATGGTACCCAATACCGTTTTCTTAGCGCAATACCGATTACCATCATCGAAAGACCGAACACTACGGTGGATATGAAATAGATCAGCGACCACATAACGTTGCCAGCAACGAGTTCCAAAACAACCAGGGATGGCCATATCACCGGTACGAACCAGAGGACGTACATCTGTGGTGCAAAGCTTTGGAGTAGGCGGAACATCAGATTGGGATTAAAGAAAAGCTGCGATAGTGCGAGAATTACAACGATGAGGATGGCCCTTGTAATTATTGCCGAACGCCCGCCACGCTTCGAAAAGCTTGATGAGGCGCGATTTATGGTGGCGCGTATAATTTCTCCAACGAAGCCGCCGACAATCATGAAGAAGGCGCTTAAAATGGCGGCCAGCGCCCATATTTCAACAGCGCCAAAATGGACTGCGAGTCCTAGGGAGATCCCCAAAACAGCAGTTAAGATGTAGAGATACATGAACGCGGTTGATAGTGAAGAGGCCAGGACAAACTCTGTGGCGGTTATGGGCATATAATTAATTATTTCACTGGAAGAGAACTGGGCGGACTCACCAATTATGAAGAGTATGCTGTAGAGAATCATGAAGGACAGGGTGATGATTGGGAGGAAAGACATGATTTGTGTTGATAGGAGCCGGACAGGTAACGAGTCCTCCATCGGAATGGCAAACAATATCAAATATACAAAAAGAAAACAACCTAAAAACACCAACGTATTGATTATGGCTAAGCCTTTCGGTGTTCTAAGTTTTGATGTTTTGCCTTTATCGCTCCTTAACCGCAACTGAGACAGCAACAGAATGGACGCCAATAGGCGTATGTTGCTTGGCTTCATCTAAGAAGCTCCTCCACGACCGCCCTGACATCGTCTGTGCCGGTCAGCTTGAGAAAAACCTCTTCCAGGCTCGATCCGGGCATGCCGGCCATTTGCTTGAGATCGCCGATGTTCCCTTCGGAGAGCAGGGCGCCCTTGTATATTATCGCCACACGGTTGCAGATTGCCTGAGCGATCTCAAGGACGTGGGTGCTGAAGATTACGGTTATTCCATCAGTCGCCAGCTTGTTAAGGAGGTCCTTTACAATTTTTGCTGATCGAGGGTCAAGACCGTTTAAGGGTTCATCCATTATCAACAGTTTTGGTTTGTGCATCAGTGCGCCGGCGATTGCTACTTTCTGTCGCATCCCTTGCGAATACCCACTAATCATTTCGTCTTCTCTTCCCTTAAGGTCGAACGCCTCAAGGAAATGGGCAATTCTTTCCTTCTTTGCGTCGAAGGGCACGCCATAAACATCCGCAATGAAGTCTAAATATTCCCGCGCCGTAAGAAAATCGTATAATCGAGGGGTTTCGGGCACATAGCCAATGGTGCGCCTTACAGCAATCGGGTTCTTCTGCGGATCGTCGTTGAAGATGCTGATGCTGCCAGATGTTGGTTTGATTATCCCCGTCATCATCTTCATGAGGGTGCTCTTGCCAGAGCCGTTCGGCCCCAATAGCCCAAACACTTGCCCTTCGGCGATGCTGAAGCTTAGGTTGTCGATAGCGCGCGTATTTCCAAAATCCTTTACAAGGGCAGCAATTTTGACGGCGTCCGCCATTTTACCCACCAACGAATGTGTTGATTGTAACAGAAAAAGCCGGCAGATATATAATACTAACCATTAGAACGAAACTATATTCAAGCCGTATGAAGGTTCGTTAATAAAAAAAATTAAGATTTGCCAATAGGCTTACCATTGAGCTAGAGCTTAGAGTCGCTTAATGCGCCCATTATTCGGCCAATAAGGGAATCGACGTACCGCATTGACTCGTAGAGCTTCTTTGGATCCTTTGAGTAATAGTAATCGCCTTCGTCGTTCAAGTTGAACGAGCCACCTTTTGCTCTGACCATGGATTCAACCTGGCAAAGAAGGCCACATATGAAGATATGAACCCAGACGGGCGCGAATTGAGTCTTGACAAAAGAATATGGCATGATCCACACGTCTTGCTCTTTTTGTTTTATGAATTCAAGTTTGAATGTTTCGCATCCGGGATGAATGTTTGCCACCAATACCTTGCGGTGTTCAGGGCACAATTGCTCCTTTGAAACGGGATAGTGTGTATAGATAAAGGGATTGCCGTCGAGGCTAGAAGGTAGCGGCAACTCATTTATTGCGGTTTTCGCCTTTTCGAAGTCGTATTCTTTTTCGAAACCATCAATGCGTTTGATGCTTAGGATGGCGTCCGACCTGAGAACGTCTTCAAGGCGGTCGAATAATTCATCAATATAGGATCCATCGCATCGGATCACTGCCCTATAATGTATCGTTATCCCCATTTGGAACCCCCAAAGAATATGAGGCGTTTTAAAATTTGGCGGTGATTGAAAGGTGGCTATCAACGATGTTGGGGGGTGGGAAATGAATTATTTGAAGCTATGCCAAAGAACTATCAATTAGAGTCCAGCAAGTGATTGTAAATTGCGTTGTGAAAAGCGGTTATGAAGATGCAGGAACGGCTTTAGTGGTTTAAAAAAACATTGTGGCGTTCGACAAGGCTTCGTCTTAACGCGTGAGTTCAAAGTCCCAAGTTAGGTCTGTCGTGGCGGCCACGATTACAGCAATGGGGCACATTTTTGTCATAACAAGGTCAAGAGTTGATTTTACGGTATGTGCATCTAAATCTCCTGCGATTTTAACATGGGCGTGAATTTTCTCGAAAGGCCTTGGTAGCTCATTTCGCCTAATTCCTTCTATCCTAACTTCGAAGGAGCGATAATCCTTTCCATTCTGTTTAAGTAAGTATTTTGTGTCGACGCCGATGCATCCGCCAAGCGAAGATAGGAGCAATTCAAGGGGCATCGGATTCGCGCCTGAGCCGCCAAATCGGATCGTTGCTTCCATTGGGATGGGGTGGGAGCAACTGTCGACCCCCTCGAACTTCATATTGTTAAGCCATTTAACTGTAGAAGACATCATTTCTTTGCTCATGGGTGTCCCTTAATAATCAAATACGTTTATTATATTTATATTTTTTATTTTCGGTGCATAGTGTTTTTAACATAGAAAAAACAAGTTTTGTTTATGCCATTGGATATTTGGAAGTATTATCACGTTACACATGCGAAACATGTGTTCTGCAACCCAACAAGCGCCGAGAAGATGGATAGGCTTTGTGGTTTGTTAAGATTAAGACCGGGTTCAAAAGTGGTAGACATCGGCTGTGGAAAGGGGGAGTTGATGATGAGGCTAGCACGTCGGTATGACGTTGAAGCGATTGGCGTCGATGTGTCGCCCTTTGTCATAAAAGAGTTGACCGAGGAGGTCGCTAAGCGAGGGCTCGATGATAAGATTACGGTTCTGCTGATGGACGGTGCAAAGTTCAAGCCGGATGCGCCAGAGTCGTTTGATCTCTCTATTTGCCTTGGAGCGACGTGGATATGGGGAGATTACAGAGGGACGCTCATTGCGTTAAAGGAGCTGGTAAAACCAGGCGGCACGATTGTTGTAGGCGAGCCGTTTTGGGTATTGACGCCCGATAAAGAATACCTTAAGGCGTCAGGTATTAAGAAAGAATTATTTTCAGAAAGTCATTATATTAACGTAACTAAAGCGGAGGGTTTGGGACTAAAGTGCATCTATACAATGGTAAGCAACCAAGACGAGTGGGACGATTATGAAACGCGACAGTGGTGGGCAGTGGACGAATATGCCTTAAGCCATGCCGACGACCAGGATATGCCGGAAATTGTTGCAAAAAAGGAGAGAGATAAAGAGAGTTATCTGAAATGGGAAAGGTCCGGCCTTGGATGGGCGATCTATGTTTTCCGTAAACGATAAACGGGTAACCGCGCGTCGGGATACTATAAACAAAAATTTTTCTTGATTTAACTTTTTATAATAAAAAATAGTAGATAACGTATAGTTAAATTATCACATTTTTGTAATTAACTCATTAAAATCCTTTGATAAATGTTTTAATTGTTCTTTAACCCAACTGCGTTTTACTTCAAGAAGGGCAAGAACGATTCTGCTTGTTACTTCGTCGTTTGGATAACTCTTTTTTTCTGTCGCTAAATATCGATAAAGTTGTGGTCTAGAAATCTTCGTAATCTTTGACGTTTTGTATATTGATCCGTAGATCTCTAGAAGGTTCTTTAAAAATGATATTCTTTGTTCCTTAGGGATATATTGCGAGGCCATTAAGACAATATCATGTTCGGTTGTTGACATTTCGGCTCATAAAGAGCTATGCTTTCTCTGTTATAAGAGCGTGCCCCCTGTTCTTCTTATGGAATTTCCAAATTTGATTTTATTACTTCATGAATATTAATTAGTAAATTTAAGAGTGAACTCTGAATTTTTTTAGACTGAAGATTATTTATATTAAATACGCCTACTAAACAACTACACTATTTTCCTATTATAGGAAGAATATAACATTTAATGATATACACTTCCTGTCGAAATAGAGGGGTGGAGAGGTTCTTATGAAGACCACTCGCCTCATCATGTAATATTTAAATCTTATCCCATTTTTTTTAATCAAACGCAGCAAATAGATCTCGAGTGGAAATCCAAGATAAATCCGTATAGATCTGAGCGGCTCTTTATTTTCATGATATTTATCCATCTTCAAACATGCTACGCAAGGCCTTTTTCCCTACCATTTTTTACATTTTTAAAGTCAAAAAACGTCTATTTTTAACCCCTTTTTTTATTTTTATGTTGCATATAAGATACAATTATTTTTCAAATCCGAAGGCAATTGGCACCCCCGATCGCCCTGTTATTTTACTGATTTATGGTGCTATATAGATACAGTTTACCATCAATTTATGTTAAAATAGTTCGTTTTTTAACGCTCTATTTTATGCTCACACAATCACCATCAACTCTAATATTTAAACTTATCTACCATTAATTGGCGTCTTCATGGTGTTTTTTTAAAACCAATGGAGATTTGAGATCATTAAGTTGGGGCTCTTTGAGTTGAAACCATCTAGCTGGTTTTCTTCTTGATTTGTAATAGTGACTTTATCTTAGTTCATTACTGCACGAACCATCATAAGCCGGCATCAAAACGTCAAACTCTTACATCATACCTGCTCTGTGATGCCATAATAACCTTTTGGCTATATGGCCTTTCATTCATTCACCCCTTCACTTCCACTCCAGGTCTGTGAATCACCCAATCTTGGCTGTGTTTCACAGTGAATCGTATGGTTTTTCTTTATTTAGTGAAAAGAGTGCAAATTCACCTTTTTTTATCATAATTACCATCAGTATTAGCTTATTTTACAAGATTATGTAGACCACAATACACTCATATACTTGCGAAGCTGTTAAAGTCAATCACTTGCCTACTGAGTGGTTTCGAATGAAGAGGGTAAAAATAGAGATATGTGATAACAATGGAGAGTTGGTCACAGTAGCGATGAGTGGGCAAGTGTCTAAAGAAAGGCTAATGCAGATCCTTGACGTGTTTGATATTCATGACTGTTCTATCAACGCTGCCTGCCAGTCACCAAAAACAAAGACCTCAAAGGAAAAGCTGCTGGATGTGATTAGGTCTCAACTATCAAAGGTTTGGTTTACCAGCAAAGACCTTTCACTACTTTATATCGAGCGCTACCATGAAACCATTAAATCAAGCACGGTCTCAACATATCTTACGCGGCTTTATACCAATGGTTATCTTGAGCGTAATGGCAATCGCGCATGCTGGCAATACCGTCCGGTCGTCCCAGTTAACAAAGAAAGGGCCGAGATACGGGGTCTTGTAGAAGACCTACGGAAAAAATAGGTTTGTGATTCTCACAACTGACCTCACACCATCTTGTTTTACTCGGTCTGTTGTGATGATGGCCGCTCCACGTCTTTCTTAACATTTTCTGGAACGATGTAGGTATATGGCCAGGTTGTCTCGTCTCTGATGATCTTTTGTTCCTCTGCTAGTTTTTTCAAAGTCCTAGCAACGTGTTCTCTAGCCTTCCCGATTGTCTGTGCTATTGGCGTTGCGCTCTTAGTGCCTGGATTATCTATCAAAAACCTGATTATTGATACTTCCGTTGGGTTTAACCCGTCCTTTCTGTCTGTTGCTTTCATCGGACTTGACTGTACAGGCGCTTGGCTGATCGCTGCTTGTGTTTGCGGTACCTGCGCTTGTGGACGTGCCGCACCTTGCACCATCGTTGGCGCTTCTTGGACGCGAAAAGACGACGGCCTTTCAGGCAAATCGTATGACTGTCTGCTTTCGCCAGACCGCGCTGTCTGCGTTATCGTTGGCATATCGCCAATTTTACCATTAATCCTTTGAAGATCTAATCTAAGTCTTCCAATATCCGTCTCTAAAAAAGTAATATAGTCTTCAATTCGCCTTAATCTTTCAACCAAATCTCTTCTTAATAGTGCCATTTCGGTCTTGAGTTCTTCAACAATCCTTTCTTCCCGCTCTTGAAAACTCAAATTTGGCACCTTTCACTTATTCTCGATATTAATCTATGGACTTGCTTGTTTTAAGGCTTTTGGTTTGTGAGTGATTGATAGTCACGTATGTTAATGAGCGGTTGACGCTGTTTCTCACAGTTTGTGATTTAATCTCACAACACGTGTCTAAATCACATACCGTGCCTGGCAATCAGATCGATTTTGGTCACTATTCCTACCATCATTCCATGTTCACTCACTAGGATCGCTGAATGCCCTGACGATAGGAGTCTGGTCGCCTCATCCACATCAGTCTCAATGCTCACAATTGGAAAAGACTCTTCAATTAACGGCTGTATTGAATAGTTAGACAAATCTTTTACGTTATTTTCTTTAATTGCCTTGAGAATCGTTTCCTCTTTGATGCTGCCTATCGCTCTGTCGCCCTTCATAACTGGTAATTGTGAGATGCCGTGCTTCCAAAGTTTCTCAATTGCCTTGTCAAGGCTGTCTGTTTCTTCTATAGCTATAACTGGGGCATGCATTAGATCTTTGACCGTCTTTTTTACAGAAGTGGCACCGCTAAGCACGATTAAGATCTTTCTTAAAGTTGAAACTCGGGGGTCGACATCCCCTGCCTCTATCCGCGCAATAAGCGCTTGACTTATGCCTGCTTTCATAGCCAGCTCTTTCTGTGTGAGGTTCGCCTTCTTTCGCAGCGATCTCAGTTCCTGAGGCGAAGGAGGCAATGCAACCACTTAATAAACCTCGTTGCCTCTATATCTCTTTAGCAATATTTGTGTTATGGTGTAGTCAATAATGCCGAACCGGGCCCATCTTTTTGTAAGAGGTCTCGTGCAGGGTGTAGGTTTCCGTCCGTTTGTTAGGAACCTGGCTGTAAGTTACGGTCTTAAAGGTTACGTATTGAATCTTGGCGATGCCGGCGTTGAGATCCTTCTTGAAGGCGACGACTCGCGCATATCATCGTTCATAAAAGACACGCTCAAGAAAAAACCATCTGTTGCTAATATCGAATCGATTGAGCGGAAAGACGAGCCCTATGTTGGCAATTTTAAAGACTTCACGATCGAAAAGAGCAACGACGCACGCCTAACCGTGAAATCTGTGATACCCGTCGATTTAGGCATATGTGATGCCTGTATCACAGATATATACAAAGCGGGTCGCCGGAAACGTTATCCATTCACATCCTGTGCGCAATGTGGACCGCGTTTCACCATGCTTGACAAGTTGCCTTACGACAGGCAAAACACTTCCATGGCTGGCTTTCCTCTTTGCCCAGATTGTGAACGAGAATACCTCGCTCCTACCGATCGGCGATACGATGCTCAAGGAATCGCCTGCTCTTGTTGTGGTCCCACAATATCTCTCGTTGACAAAAAAGGCGTTTCTGTTTCTGGCGACCCTTTTATTACTGCCGCTAAACTGCTGTCCGAAGGTAATATTATTGCCATAAAAGGCATCGGCGGCTTTCATATTGCGGTAGATCCTTTCAACGAACTTTCACTAAGAGAATTAAGACGTCGTCGTAGACGGCCAACCCAACCATTTGCCGTTATGTCTCGTTCTCTGGAGAACGTCGCAAAATTCGCCAAGCTCAACTCCGTCGAGCGGACTCTGCTTTCAAACGTCTTTAAACCAATAATAATTTTGCCGCTTAATGCCTCTTATCGGTTCGCGGAATCCGTGGCCCCTGGTCTTGACTCAATCGGCGTCATGTTGCCTTATACAGGCATTCATTTATTACTGATGGACGCCTTCAAAAAAGACGCTTTAGTTATGACTAGTGGCAACTATCCCGGAAAACCGATCAATATAAGTAATGAAAAAGCAGTAAAAGATCTAAATGAAATTGTAGATTATTATCTTTTACATAATAGAAACATAAGTAATCGCTGTGATGACTCTGTCCTCAAGGTGATTGACTCCAACCCCTTGTTTCTAAGGCGCTCAAGAGGCTATGCCCCGTCATACGTAAAAATACCGTGGGACATAGGAGGCGACGCGATAATATCGTCGGGCGGGGAGTTCAATGTTACTGGCTCGATCATGGTCAAAGATAGAGTAATTACGACCCAGCACATTGGCGACATGAACGAGCTTGAAACGTTGGACTATCTGCGCAATTCAATCAAATACATATTGGACACTTATAACATTTCTAAAATAACAAGAGTCGCACATGATTTAAATCCTGCGTTTCAGACTACTCGGTTGGCAAAAGATTTTGCAAACTCTTATGGCGCGAGAACCATCCCCGTCCAACATCATCACGCTCACTTCGCTGCACTGCTCGCAGAGAACCAAATGCCTTTAGACGCTCACATGATCGGGATAACTATTGACGGCGTAGGATACGGATATGATGGGGGCGCGTGGGGAGGCGAGCTCTTTCATGGCACCTATAGCAAAATCGAACGGGTAGCGCACTTAAAATCACAACCGATGCCCGGCGGTGATCTATGCGCTTATTATCCTGCACGAATGCTGGCCTCAATTCTTTCAAATACCATGTCCGATGAAGATATTTTAAAATTATATAGATATAAATACGCAAGACATTTAAGGCATGGATTAAATGAATTAGAGATTATATTAAAACAAGCAAAAGATCCTAACACAATTAAGGCGTCTAGTTTAGGGCGGATTCTTGATTCTATAGCGGTGGCCTTAGATGTCTGTCATATCCGCACCTATGAGGGAGAGCCTCCGATGCGCCTCGAGAGCATAGCTAATCTAGGCACCCCTGACATTCTCCGCCTTGAACTTAAGGCCGACTTCATTAATAACCAATATGTGTTTGATACATCTGCATTTTTATTCGATATTTTAGAAAAAATTAAAACGAACAGAGTTCCAGACATCGCTTATGCTTGTCACAAAGCCATTGCAACCGCATTAGCGAACGTCGCCTGCGAGCTTTCCGATCAATACTCTACCCCTTACGTTGGCCTGACGGGAGGCTGTGCCGTAAATACTCTTCTTTTTAACCATATCAAAAAGACTGTTGAGCATAATAACAAACGTTTATTAATACATTCTACCTATCCATGTGGAGACGGCTGCATATCGTTGGGACAATCGATTGTTGCATCTGCCACCCAAATTTTGTGATTAAATCACATCACATCGCCTTTCACAATGCCCTTCATAAGCCATACCATTCGTTTTTCCTGAGCTTAATTCAAAAAAAAGACCTTTTACGTGCGTCAGACCCTCATCAATTTGGTCCGTTCAAGTCCTTGATAACCCATCAACAGGCCCAGCACATATTCCATAAGCCACCATCGACTCGTTTCACCATCAAATGATGGTGATTGGATGAGAAACCGATTTTTACATCTCTTACCGTGATACATTACAAAACTGTGACCGCAATTCAATTGAAAAAAACAATCTGTGATAAAAAAATCAAATTACAGCATAAACGAGCGTACCAAAAACAATTAGCCCAAGGATAACCACGTAAAGCCTGCTCTTGGCGACTCCGATACTTTGATCCGTAACCTTCCACAGTTTCTCTATCCCTCTGTCCCCAAGAAGGTGTAGTTGAGGAACGGTTCGCTTGGAAAAGTTTACTAAACACTCGCTCATTTTAGAGTCCGCTTGTTTTACTGCCTCGATAACCTTCTTAATTATGGTTGCTTCGGGTATTGCAACGCCTAGCGTGTAGTATCCCTCTCCCTGCGTACGCCCTGTTACGACGTGCGTATCTGTCGTTGCAACCTCTGCTACAGCATAACCCCTCTGCATCAACTCTGCGCATATTTTTTCCCTGAGTCCAGAAATCATGTTGTTTCCATCAAGTGAAACGAAAGCCGCCTTGTTCCCCTCAACTGAGGTGACAAGCGTCATAATGCCGCCCTCTCCGATCCCTTCCTTCTTGCCATATCTGCTGATCTTAGCATTATGACACCCTACATAGAGCGTTGCGAAATGATTGGATGCCTCTGTAAGCGCACCCTCAAGCGCTACCCCCAGATTTTGCATATCCGCGTCCGTGAATGGCAAATAATCTTTTTCCATCACGTTATGGGCATCCACCACAACACCATCAGGATACCCCTTTTCAGCTATTATTTTCATACAAAGGTCGTGCACTTCCTGAGGTAAATCCTCGGTAGGAACGGGCGATCTCGTAATCACAATTAATGGTACTCCGCCTAGAACTTGGCAGGTTACTGTGACGTCTCCCCTTTTGACTACCGCCGGTTTAGACGCAGTCGACACTCCGCCCGGGCCGATCATGCTTACCATTGTATGTAACACTAATTCAGCCTCTTTCGAGGAAACGATATCCGTGTCATGGGTCGTTGGCGTATGGAAGACTACCGGGCACACGCTCTTAGCAAGAAATGAGCTAGCTATGTTGGTGGGCAACGTGGCGCCCCCTACGTTTCTAAACGGTCCTGGATGCGTCAGAGGAGCGGCTACTGCCCCCTGCCCATTTTTTGTATTAAACGTCATAACTCTAACGTCTACATCTTTGGTTATCGCAATGGATTGAAGCACATCTTCAATGTAGTCCGTTCTGTCAAGTATAAGCGCATTAATGAACGCCTTCAGGAGCGTGAGGCTGCCGAACCCAAGCATCCCTTTCCCTACTTTCTCGATCTGGTGGTAATACCATCTTGCAATCGCATAAGAGAAGAGCACCATTGATGCGAATCCTGCCAGGTACGTCGGCAAGTTGATTTTGGAAGCATATCCCGCGAGAATCAAAAGGACAAGGTGCAAAGTCAATATAATTGATGGCTGAACAAGCGACATGAAATAGAGCCTAACGCCTTTGAGGTCCGAAGCAACTGACAGGATTATGAACTGAAAGGCCATAAGCAGGCCACAAGAGACGAAGTACACTCTTTCAAGGACCGTCATATCATGAAGGGCATATGCACTAACGCTCCCAGCGATCAATCCAACACCCATTAAAAATAAACTGAACAGCATTACTGCCGCTGCCCTGCGCAATGTAAGTATGCCTGCTTTCTTACTCGCTTGCATAACTAACACTGCGGAAACGGCACTACCAATAGCCAATGAACACACTCCGTCTATCATGCCAAAGTAGATTGACTGCGCCCCCGCCCCCATGAAATAGACAAAACCGCCTATTGCCGGGCCAATCACAAAGAGGGCCACCATCAAAGATCTGGTCTTTGGGAGCGTGAATACCGATCTATATTTGCTTGCCAGTTGCCCCGTAAAGTCCAATTCCGTCTCCTCAATACTCCATTCCAACGCAAAAAGTTAAACTTATGCAGGAGGAGACGCTTTATTGACTGTAAATTCCCCTTCCGGTGTAAGAAATGATGCGAATAAGCTGGGCAAATGGGATTCATATTGATGCTGAAGGGCATACTCTTACGCTGGATCCTGTCCGAGGCATTGGGAACTCGGAATATGCCTTCATATCGCACGCCCACATGGACCATACCGGCGCTTTCATCGACACTCAAAAGATCAAATACACCACTAAAGAAACCATTGCACTGTTCGAAGCAGTAAGCCAAAAAAAGGTCAGAAACGCTGTACCATGCTCCTATGGTCAAACAGTAACTCTCCATCAACTGGAACTGGAGATCATTAATTCTGGGCACGTATTCGGCTCAGGTGCGCTCTATCTTAAAGACAAAGATGTGACATTCCTATACACTGGGGACTTCAACTTCACCGACAGTTTGACCCAAAAGGCGATCCAAACAAGAGACTGTGACATTCTTGTCATCGAAACTACGTATGGTCGACCTGATTTTGCCTTCCCCCGCAGGGACGATGTCTACGACAGCATCGCAGGGTGGGCGGCAAAGACCATAATGGAAGGCGGATTGCCCGTCTTTCTGCTCTATCCTGTCGGTAAGGCACAAGAAGTTACGCGCCTATTCAATCTGCTTACTTCAATACCGGTCGTCACCCACCCCACAATCACCCGCACCAACTCGACCGTCAACGCCATGGGGGGCGATCTGGTCTTCTATGACTTGGCCAAAGAAGGCGAAGAACTCATCCGCTCAAAGAGTTGCGTCTGCCTCTTTCCTAATTCGTTTAATGCCCGGGGGCTGAAAACGGTTTATCCTGATGCCCGAATTGCTACGGTTACTGGTTGGGCTTTAAATTTTGGAAGGCGAAACGCAGACAGTTCATTTGTGCTGAGCAGTCATGCCGACTATCCGCAGCTCATCCAATTCGTTAAGGGCTGCCATCCTAAAAAGGTCTATACCATGCATGGCTATGCAGAGATATTCGCTAATAAACTAAAAAGAGAAGGCATCGACGCCGCGCCGCTATGCTAGACGCCGGTAAGAACATGCGCGACAATTACGATAGACATCAACGCGATGGCCGATATAACGACGTACCTTGGTTGGATCTTTATTCCATGAGTCTCATCTTCAAAGAAGCGCATCAACCCTGCGCCTGCCATCGGCATCGGCGAACGATCTTTATCTCCCTTTGGCATATTCTATACACGCAAAAACTAGAGTGGCGACTCCCTTTTTAAGCATTATGTATATTACCGTCTTTTTACCTATAATACTAACATTCGAAATAACGGAGGAATCTTTGTGGTCAATCCAACCTCGATAGGCAGAGACTCATACAACAAGGTATTGACAAGCATTGCAAATCACCATGCGACGATCAAGGAATCTCTTCCAATGATCGCCAGTGAAAACATTCCAAGTCCAGCCATAAAGGAAGCCATGGCTTGCGACTTCGGCGATCGCTATGCGGAGGGCTGGGTCGGAGAGCGCGTCTATGCTGGGTGCAAATACTTGGACGAAGTCGAATCGGTAGCAATAGACTTAGGGAAAAAGGTCTTCCACAGCGAGTTTATTGATGTCCGTCCTATATCCGGCGTATTCGCGAACATGGTTGCATACACCGTCTTCAGTAACCCTGGAGACGTGTTGATGGCATGCACCATTCCAACCGGCGGGCATATCAGCCATTCCAAGGAATCTCTTGGAGGCACCGCTGGTTTGGTGAGAAAACTGGACGTCCAGAATTATCCTTTTGATGAAGAGGCGTTCACGATAGACGTTGATAAGACCTCCAATCTAGTGAAAGAACTGAGCGGCAAGGGCAAGACCCCTAAGATCTTCATGCTAGGCGCCAGCGTGTTCTTGTTCCCGCATCCGGTAAAGGAGATCATCAACATCGCAAAGAGTTACGACTCCAAGGTGGTATTCGACGCCGCCCATGTGGCTGGTCTCATTGCAGGCGGTCTTTTCCAGGACCCAATAGGCGACGGAGTCGACGCGATGACTATGAGCACCCACAAGACTTTAGCCGGGCCCCAACACGGCACCATCGTTTCATGGAACAAGTATGCAGAACCAATAAAACGCGCGATTTTCCCTGGTTTGTCTAGCAACCACCACCTCCACGCCGTAGCAGGAGTTGCCATCGCATTCGCCGAAGCGCTGGAATTCTATCATGAATACGCGAAGAATATTGTGATCAATTCCAAGACACTCGCTCAAGCTCTATACGAACGCGGCATAAACGTGCTATATGAGAAGAAAGGCTTCACGGAATCGCACATGATGCTCATAGACGTTACCAAGTATGGCAACGGCTTTGAGATCGAGAAGAGGTTAGAAGCAGCGAATATAATTGTAAACCGAAACTTGCTTCCATACGACAAGCGGATGGGGCGAGACTACAGGGCGCCGGGCGGAATCCGGATCGGCACTCAGGAACTTACCCATATAGGGCTAGGCAAATCGGAGATGGTTGAAGTAGCCGATCTCATGAAAAAGATCATTATTGATAACGCTGAACCAAGAAGCGTTGTCAAGGAAGTCGCAGACCTGCGTAAAGACTTCCAAAAGGTCCGCTAC
>Ga0302253_1001236_pt1 | contig 16293 bp, 22 predicted proteins | sample AAG_RA_Trp_MG_FD_193537 | JGI IMG/M metagenome (GOLD analysis project Ga0302253, IMG submission 193537) | Enriched activated sludge microbial communities from anaerobic digester in WTTP, New Holstein, Wisconsin, United States - AAG_RA_Trp | ecosystem: Engineered > Bioreactor > Anaerobic >...
CGTGGTGTTGATTTAAAATATCCTGAGTTTAGTAAGACAGATGCACATGATTTCATAATAGGAGATCTCCGTGACCCTTACCTATGTAAACATGTTCTTGATTTAAAATTTGATGAGGTCTATCAATTGGCTGCGGATATGGGTGGAGCTGGTTATATTTTTACAGGAGAACATGATGCAGATGTTATGCACAATTCAGCCACAATAAACTTAAATATCCTTGATGCCTGTTATAAAAGAAATATCAAGAAGATATTTTATTCATCTTCTGCTTGTATTTATCCTGAATACAATCAACAAGACCCGAACAACCCTAAATGTTCGGAAGATTCTGCTTACCCTGCACAACCTGATAGTGAGTATGGTTGGGAAAAACTATTTAGTGAACGATTATATTTATCCTATCAACGGAATTACGATATGGATATTCACATAGCACGGTTTCATAATATATTTGGACCAGAAGGTGCTTGGAATAATGGAAAGGAAAAAGCACCAGCTGCATTATGTAGAAAGATTGCAGAAGCAGAACCTGGTGGAAGCATTGAAATGTGGGGTGATGGTTTACAAACCAGATCCTTTTTATATATTAGTGAATGCTTAGAAGGCGTTATGAGGTTGATGGCTTCAAACTTTACAGGACCGGTTAATATTGGTTCGAGTGAAATGGTTTCAATTAATCAATTGGCTTTTAAAATAATGAAAATAGCTGGAAAAGATTTAAGAATTAAACATATACCCGGGCCTTTAGGTGTTAAAGGAAGGACATCTGATAACACTCTTATAAGGGAAAAGTTAGGGTGGGAACCAATGTTACAGCTTTATAAAGGATTAATACCAACATATAAATGGATTTATCATCAAATTAAGAAAGGAGGGTAACCATGTTTGTTTTGAAAAAAGATCAATTACTCGAATCTATTACACGATTTCAAAGAAGCGTTTGCTGTTATGGTTGGTTTATTGAAGATGAAACTGCACCACCGCCAATGTGTGATTGTAAATATGGGGCTATGCGGTTGAGTCCTGCATCTGGTGAAAAAACAGGATGCCCGGAACTACGATGCATTGTTGAACTTTTATCCGGCTTGACTGATAAACAGTATAGCGAGATAATGATAAAGAAACGTAAAAATACATTTATATAAGAACGAAAAATGAAAAACACATTATTAGTCCTTGACCTAAATAATTTACTATATAAAGGTATTCATGTACATCAAACCTTACGTTCTGGCCCATTTAGTACCGGGGGATTGTATGGATTTATTTCTCAGATGTGTGGCCAAGTAAATCAACACCTACCAAAAGATATAGTTATTTGTGGAGATTGGGCACCTTACCTAAGGGAAGAACTTATACCTAATTATAAGGATAAAGATCGGAGATTATCCTCAGGAGATATTCTCGTCCGAAAAATTGCCCATGAGAACCGATTATGGATTAATAAGTTTTTAAACCTTATTAAAGCATTGAATTGGTCAGTTAAAGGATTAGAAGCAGATGATTGTATGTTCTTGGTTGCAAAATATCTTGGTTATAATTATGACAAGGTTGTTATTGTGTCTAATGATTCGGATTTGTATCAACTCTTTCAACTTCCTGTGAATGTTGTTCTTCAACAAGGGAAAGTTTTATATTCAAAGGAAACATTCGAGCGACAATTCCCCGAAGTTGAACCAAAGGATTGGTATAAAGTCCTTGCTGTTTCAGGAACACATAACAACATACCCGGTATCCCAGGCTTTGGTATAGCAAAAGCATATAAAATGGTCGTTAGTTCAAAGTACGATCAGTTCTATACCCTCCATGAAAAAGAGTTATCTTTATATCAAAAGGCTATTCGTTTGCCTATCTTAGATATAAAACCACCGGAGCCGACAAAGCTTCAATTCAAAGAACACTCTGTTATAACTTTCTTAGCGAACTATCGTATAATTTATACAAACCCGATACGCAAAGCACTTTTGTATTTAGCAGAATAGGAGGCAAGGCATGAAAATACTTATTGAGGTGGTAGGAGAAACAAGGTGTCCAAAAAAAGGTGAATAGGGGGTGTAATTGGAAACAGCACCACAGTTTCTACAAGAGAATATAATCACGATGTTGGTATTTAATAAAGAGTATCTTCCTTTAATAGCATCAAACTTAAACATAGATATCTTTGAAGGCTCTGTAAACAGAGAAATAGCTACTCAAGCTCTTCGGTTCTACAACAAATATAAAAAGCCAATAGCTGAGCATTTACCTGATGAGTTAGAACATGTACTTAAAAAGAATGATGAAAAAGCAAAGCACTTCCATGACGCCTTAGAATCCCTTTACAGTTTTAAAGACCAAATAAATCCTGAATATGTAATGGACAACTTCAACAAGTTTGTTTATCAACAACAGTTGAAAATTGGAATCAAGGAAGCGGTTGAAGCTATACAATCAGGTAAGATTGAGGAAGCAGACCAGGCTTTAGACCGTGCAAGGAAAAAGCAACTTACAGTTTTTGATCCAGGCATCCGGTTTGGTCTTGATGTAAACAAAACATTAAGATTTTTAGATAGGGTTGATAGGTTTATCTTAACCGGGATTAAACAACTTGATGATGTTGATGCTGCTCCAGCTCCAAAAGAATTGTACACCTTTGTTGGTTTATCTAATAGAGGTAAGTCTTGGTTTATGATTCATTTAGCCAAGATGGCATTACTACAAAGGAAAAGAGTTTTATATGTATCTTTGGAAATGAGTGAGGATAGATTAAGCCAACGGTTTTGCCAAAGTTTATTCAGTATGTCAAAACGACCAGAGCCTGCTTTGTATCGCCCATTTTTTGAAACAAATGAACAAGGCGCTCTTTCCAGAATATTATATAAAGATATAGGAGAGCGGCCTAATCTAAGGGATATAAACATTAAGGATTTCCTGAGGAAGCAGTTAGGGAAGTTAAGAAAGCCACAACTTTTTATAAAGGAATTTCCAACAGGGCAATTAACAATACGAAATCTACAGGCGTATTTAGCAAATTTGGAAACCTTTTGTAACTTCACTCCAGATCTGTTATTATTAGACAGTGCAGATAATATGTACCTTGATCCAGAACGGATGAGGCTTGATATAGGAAGAACATTTAAAGAGTTAAGGGGCATAGCAGTTGAACGACATTTATCTATGGTAACGGTATCACAAGTAAATAGGGAAGGGTTAGGTAAACGGTGGATAACAAGTAAAAATCTTTCTGAGGATTTTAGCAAGCTGTTTATAAGTGATATACTTGTAACATATAATCAATCAGTTGAGGAATACCTGCGCGGATTAGCACGATTGTTGTTAGATAAAAATAGAAATGATACAAAAGAATCTAGGATACTTATTGGACAGAATTATACAATAGGCCAATTTGCAATGTCTTCTCATTTAATGAAAGAAAAGGATTTAAATGTTGTTGATAACTTTGTTGGAAGGGCAACCACAGATGATGAATAACTGCGCTCTTGCTACCATGCCTGCTTGCAATATTGCAGTGATTGGCTACGGCGCAGGCCAATCAGTCTCCTTTAAGCTGGGTCGTGGGTTAGCCAGTTGAAATATTGCACACCCACATCCTCAATAGTATGATTGCAAAAGAAGCTATACAACAATACTTAAACAGGGAATGGGAAGAATGGAATTGGCTTAAATCCCTAAGTCAAGACGATCTAATGTCCGAACTGTATTATTACTTTCCAAACTATTCCTGGAGAAAGTATCCACCATATAAACACCAAATAGTGATGTTATTACTTGGTATAATTAATCCACAGTTCTTATTTTTTGCGGATATGGGCGGTGGGAAAACAAGAACTATCCTTGATTTATTTTCCTATTGGAAAGGTTTGGGGCTGGTTAAAAAAGGACTTGTTCTTTGTCCAGCTACTGTTGTATCAACTTGGTCAGAACAAATAGAAGAACATTCTGATTTATCTTATCGTGAATTAATTGGAACTGTAAATCAAAGAGTAGATCAATTGGAACAAGATGCAGATTTATACATCTTAAATTACCAAGGATTACAGGCATTATTAACCAGTATAAAGAAAGGAAGGAAAAAAGGGAAAAGGATTCCTGTGCCTGACAAGGTGGATGTGTTTTGTTCTATGTTTGACTTTATAGCTTATGATGAAATCCATATGTGTAAATCTTCTGATTCACTTACATTTAATTTATCACAAGAACTGTCATTACGAACACCTTATAGATATGGTTTAACTGGCACCCCTTTCGGAAAAGATCCTTTGGATTTTTGGTCACAATATTTTTTAATAGACCTAGGGGAGACCTTTTCTCCAAATATAAACTTTTACAAAAATGTTTTCTTTACTCCCAAACAAAACTATTGGGGTGGAGTAGATTGGACTTTTATCCGATCAAAGGAACCACAGCTTAAGAAGATGTTAAAGCATAAATCCATTCGTTATAATGAAAATGAAATGAATGATTTACCACCTGTTACATTTCAAAAGGTGCCTGTGACTATGACAAAAGAATTGGAGGAGTATTACAAAAAAGTTTTTACAGACTTTATGGCATCACAGCAGCTCCTTTTAGCAAAGAAAGGAAATACAGGCCCAATACTTGCAAAGTTTAAAAACTCTTGGATAAGGGCGAGGATGTTGTGTTCTGGATTTTTAGATTACACAGATGATGATGGGGAACGGCAGTCAATTACATTTAAAGAGAATCCAAAACTGGATACATTAATGGAGTTGATTGAAAATACTCCAAAACAAGCAAAGATTGTTATAGTAAAAGAGTTTATCAGAAGCGGGGCTATAATAGGAGAACGACTTAAAAAAGCAGGCATAAAATACGTTCGGCTTGATAGTACAACAAAGAATAAGGCTGAGGCTATACACCTTTTTAAAACAGATGATAGATACAAAGTGTTTATAATGAATAGCCAAAGTGGAGCTTTTGGATTAAACTTACAGGTAGCAAAGTACCAAGTGTTTTATGAAAGCCCTTCTTCTCCTATTGTAAGGAAACAAGCAGAGAAGCGTGTTCATAGAACAGGACAAACTCAGCATGTCTTTATCTATGATTTGTATATTAAAGGAAAAGATAGAAGTGTTGAAGAAGGAATACTTCAACATTTAAAAGAAGGAAAGGATTTCTTTGAATACCTACTTGAGGGAAAGGCCAGACTATGAGCTTAGTTAAAGGAATATCATCGGAAAAGATCTTAACAGTATTTAAAACAAATAACATTGAATATATAACAGATGGACCTAATGTAAAAAAGAATAATGTAAATATAAAATGCCCCTTCTGTGAAAATGATCCTTCCCAACATATGGGAGTTTCACTTATAAATGGTGAGTATGCTTGTTGGAGGGATACAAGACATAGGGGTAAAAACTTTTTAAAGTTACTCCAAGAAGTTCTTGATTGTTCACTTGATGAGGCTAAAAGACAGTTAGGGTTAAAGACCTTAGAGCCAAATGAGTTTGATTCTATACTTTCAAGATTATATGAAGAAGAAAAATTTACTCCAAGAAAACTTGGTGGAGTAAAAAGCCTTGCCTTTGATAAATCTTTTAGAGAAATAAAAGAAAAAGGAATAACAGCCCCTTTTTGGGAGTACCTTATAAGAAGAGGCTTTGATAATATAGATAAACTTTTGAGGCTATATGAAATTAAATGTTGTTTACTTAATGATTGGAGATATAGACTTATTTTTCCTATAAGATATAAAGGAGACTTGGTAAGTTGGGTTGGCCGGTCTATATCACCAACAGCTACCTTAAAGTATTTAGATTTGGCAGTAGACAAATCAGTCAGGCATCCCAAATTTTGTATTTGGAATTATGATGAACTGTTAAACGGTGGGCATGCTCTGTATGTTACTGAAGGTATTTTTGATGCTATTAAATTAGACTTTTATTTTCCAGCAGGATTTAAAGCTACATGTCTATTCACAAAGACGATAAGGGACGAACAAAAAACTTTGTTACAAGATTTGAGTAAGGAGTTTGACCACATAATTCTTTTACTTGATGCGGATGCACAAACACAAGCCTGGACAATAGCCGGTGAATTATCTTATTTAAGAAATGTGATTATTGGAAGGCTACCAGACGGGTTAAAAGACCCTGGAGATATGACAAAAGAACAAGTAACACAACTTGTACTATAGGCTTATTTTTTCTGTTGTAAGCCATGTATGAAGTATTTTATAATAAGTATAACAACAAGTTCATATTATAATGTTAACGGGTCATCTAAAGGCAGGATATGAGGCTTTGAACCTCAAAATGAAGGTTCGATTCCTTCCCCGTTAGCCATTTAAAAAGGATTAAAAAGGAATGAAAAATGAATGAACGCCCTATGGCTATAATTCTTGGCTTTACAGGGACAAAGCAAGGCATGACTCCTGAACAAAAAGAAAGTGTAAAAAATATTCTAACAAGATTTAATGAAGTAAAAATAAAGGTAAGTGAAGCACACCATGGGGATTGTGTCGGTGCTGATTTTGAGTTTCATACCATTATGAAAGAAGCAACTGTTCCAATAGGCATTCATCCACCTATTAATCCTAAATATAGAGCTTTTTGTCATGGAGCCAATTTCAGTTATAAAGACAAACTTTATCCAGAAAAGGAATATTTAGATAGAAATCACGATATAGTAAATGTTTGTGATTTGTTAATTGCAACACCTAAATCTTTTAAAGAAGAAATAAGATCAGGTACTTGGGCAACTGTAAGGTATGCTAAACATAATAATAAAGTTATAGCTGTAATTTATCCTAATGGGAAGGTTGTATATCATGGCTAAGAAAAATTTATATGACATTCTTAATGTAAAAGAAACAGCTACTAAAGATGATATTAAAAAGGCATATCGAAAACGTGCTCGTGAAACACACCCTGACCATAATAAAGGTAAGGAAGAAGAATTTATAAAGGTAAGCAAAGCCTATCTTGTCCTTGCTGATGATGTAAAAAGAGTGAAGTATGACCAAACTGGTCAGGAAGACTTTCGAGACAATACCGCAGAAAAAGCTATGTCCATGCTTGGACAAATGTTTACAGATATTATTTCTAATAATGATGAAAATATTTTTTATGTAGATATTATTGGTTCCATGAAAGAGACTCTCCAGGGGTTGCAACAACATCAACAAACATTGAAACAAAACGCACGAAAAAGAATAAAGTTTTTAGAAAAAATCTCCCCTAGGATAGTAAACAAAGGAGATAAACCAATACTTGAATCTGCCACACAAAAATTATTACAAGGAGCAAGGTTTACATTAGCTCAAATAGAAGAGGAAGAAAAGGTAACGGAGTTATCTCTAACACTTTTAAAAGTGTATTCTTTTAAAGTGTTAGAAAGAACTACAACTATGACAACTACCACTACCATTAAGGATATGTTCATATCTATAAGATAAAAGGAGGGGTGTATGTATACGCCGAAATGGCCAGGGCCGGTTGAAGGTTATGTTGTTAATTACATAAGGGCAAACTTATGGAGGTTTGAAGCCTTAGGATATGACTTTGATGATTTATTTAATGAGTCTTGGATTGTTTTTGCTCGATGTTTAAAAAACCATGAATTTGTTTCAGGGAAACATTTTATGGGATTTTTTAAAACCGCACTTCATAACTCTTTATTTGACTTAATGAAAAAATGTATTCGAGAAAAAGAGTATAGAGAGTTTACAAGTGAAGATCAACCTATGGAATCTTTTGCCAGTATAGAAGAACAAGGCTCATTAAGGATAATGCTTTCTCAAGCTCCTAAAGAAATAAAGGAAGTGTTTACTTTACTGTTTAATGCTCCTACTGAATTGCTTGAATCCATAGGCTTTGGGAAGCCTACAAAGAGAGGCCAAAAAACCATAACCAACCGTAAACTTTGTGAATATTTAGGATACAATCCTGCACACATCAATTTAATACAAATGGTAAAAGAATATTTGTTGTGGAAATAAATGGAATATCGTATAATTATTTATAGAGTTACTTCATAAATGGATATAATAAAAAAAGTCTCTTTTGACTGTTCCTTGAAAGGTTCAAATAATGCTGATGGTGATAGAAAGAGTTACATCGAACATAATTCGAGAGGTTGCTGGTTCAACTCCAGTTACTCAGAAATGAGTATAGCTCAAATGGTTAGAGCGCTAAAAATGACTCTTTTGGTTGTTCCTCAGCAGCTATAAAATTTATAGGAAGGTGACGATGGCAAAGGTAAATGTTCCTCGGAAAAAAGAAGTTGTTTACACACATGAAGGAGCAATCACATCAAAGGTCACAGCAAAAGAAGAACTTCATCGGGCTGTTATGGCATGCCTATTATGGGAAGATCACTTCTACGAATCCGGTATTAACATTACTAAAAGGATAGCTTCCCTTGTCCCAAAGGTAAAACCGGAGACTGTTGCTGCCATGGCAGTAGAAGCCAGGGAAAAGATGAAGCTCCGGCATATCCCTTTATTTCTTGTAAGGGAAATGGTCAGGCATGACAAATACAAGGCTTATGTAAAGGATTGTTTGGCACAGATAATCCAAAGGCCTGATGAATTAACAGAGTTCCTTGCTATTTATTGGAAGGATGGTAAACAACCTTTAGCGGCTTCGGTTAAAAAAGGCCTGGCAAAGGCTTTTGGTAAGTTTGACGAATACCAATTAGCAAAATATAACAGAGATGGTGCTGTTAAACTTCGTGATGTTATGTTCTTATGTCACCCTACCCCCGTAGATCGTGAACAAGAAGAACTTTGGAAAAAGTTAGCAAAAGATGAACTACAAACTCCTGATACCTGGGAAGTAAACCTTTCTGCAGGTAAGGATAAAAAGAAAACTTTTGAACGCCTTATACAGGAAGGTAAACTTGGTGCTATGGCACTTCTCAGAAATCTTCGGAATATGTCTGAAGCAGGGGTTGATGAACTACTTGTACACAAGGCTTTAATGAAAGCAAATTACAGTAGGGTTCTTCCTTTCAGGTTTATAACTGCGGCCAAGGCTGTACCAAAATGGGAACTCTTACTGGAAGAGCCTTTTATAAAATGTACTGAACATTATCAAAAATTGCCTGGCAAAACTATCTTGATTATTGATGTATCAGGAAGTATGTATGGGAATCCTGTTTCTGAAAAGGCTACTATTACCAGGGCTGATGTAGCTTGTGCACTTGGTGCCCTTGTAAGGGAGCTATGTGAGTATCCTGTAATCTATGCAACAGCAGGTAATGATGGTACAGGGGTGCATGCTACTAAAGAGGTTCCGGCAAGAAGAAGTTTTGCTTTGATTGATGCTATCTTTAATATGTGCCACCCACTTGGCGGTGGAGGTATTTTTCTTAGACAAGTGATGAACTTTGTTTTTGAAAAAGAAAGAACTGCCGACCGTATAATTGTTATTACAGATGAGCAAGACTGTGATAACAATGGTGTTGAAGGTGCTCCGGCAAAAGCAAAAGCCTTTGGCACACATAATTATATTATCAATGTAGCATCTTATGAGCATGGTATTGCATATTCCAAATGGACACACATCACTGGCTGGAGTGAATCTGTTCTTGATTACATTCGTGAAAGCGAAAAAGCATTTAATTAAAGGAGGTCATAATGCCATTTAAAATTAGGCGCTGGTTTGATTTTGATGCTGCTCATAAACTTCCACACCATCCAGGTAAATGTGCTAACTTACATGGGCACACATGGAAAGGATTTGTTGAACTTGCAGCAACGACATTAGCCCCGACCGGTATGGTCATGGACTTTAAGGATCTTGACAAAGCGATACAGAAATGTATCTCCGTCTATGACCATACCTATCTTAATGACAGAATAGCTAATCCAACAGCTGAGATCTTGGCAAAGGAAATTTACACTGCCGTGAAAAAGGAAGTGTCTAATGTTGTGTTAGTTGGATTGGCGGAATCCGATGGAAGCTATGCTTACTATTGGGAATAGAAAACCAGCGGGAGTAAGAACAGAGCTTGAATTATTAACAAAGCTCTACAAATTCCCAAAAGAACACATCGATGATTATAAGTTTCGGCTTGTTGAAAAGGCTGACACTTTAATTGGAGATGATGAATTTGCATGGAAGTCCCTTTCAAAGGAAGCCCAGACATGGATGAATCTTTGTATTGAGGCCTTTCAAAATGACAAAGCCCCACCTGAATTTCCAGAACAACTTAACCTTCCTAAACAAAAGAAAGTAAAACAAACCAGAACAGGAAGGTTAGACCCAAAGCTGGCTTTATCTGGTAAGGAAAAGTTAGATGATACAACTAAACTTCCTATGGCAACATCGGTTGTTAAATACATTTATGAAATGGTTGTCTTAAATCCAGATATTAGTATTACAGAGGTGAAACAAAATTTACATGCCGTAGGGTTATTTGCTACGGACGGTACAATTAAAGGGAAGCGGAATGACGTTCGTGTAATTATTTCTATACTTATGAAACACGGAAAATATAGAGTGAGGTAAATAAAATGGAACAAGATACTATTAGTAGTACCGGTACAATAAATGTTTCAAAATTGCTTCGGACTCTCTTATCTATAATTGGAGAAGATCCTAATCGTGAAGGACTGCTTGAAACACCTAAACGTATTATTAAATCTTGGGGGACATTATTCTCAGGATATGGAAAAGACTCCAAAGAAGTTTTCAAAACATTTGACCTGGAGGAATATGATGAAATGGTCCTTATCAAAAATATTGAGTTTTATTCTACTTGTGAGCATCATATGCTGCCATTTTTTGGAAAAGCACATATTGCATATATTCCTAAAAACAAGACTAAAGTTATTGGTGCTTCCAAACTCGCCAGGCTCCTTGAAATATATAGTCGTAGACTACAAATACAAGAACGTTTAACAAAACAAATCACTTCTGATATAATGACCTATCTTGATGCAAAAGGAGCCGGCTGTGTAATTGAAGCACAACATCTTTGTATGATGGCACGGGGTATTCAAAAACAAAATTCAATTATGGTAACATCATCTCTTGAAGGTTGTTTTAAAGACCTTTCTGTTAGAACAGAGTTTTTAACTTTAGTTCGTAGTTAATAAAAGGAGAGTAAAATGGCCATTGGTGTTTATCAAGTTAAGGTAACTCCTGAATTAATAGCTGCATACTTTACTGAAGGGACTATACACCAGAAGCACGAAATTTTAAAAGGTCTCCCACCTGACTGTAAATTATTTAAAGTTGAGGTTGAAGAGCGGTATGTAACTTTTTGGTTTGTTCCTTCTAACACAGAAGTAAAGGAACAAGAAATCGTAGTTAAACAATTTTACTCGGAGGAAGAATAATGAAATTAGTCTTATGTAAAAAAAGTATTGTGGTCAAAGCTCAATTTGATGGCTTTCATTGTTGGCCCGAATGTCCTTATGAAGAAGTTTCTTATTTAAGGAATGTTCACCGACATATTTTTTATGTGGAGGTAAGACTCGCTGTTGTGCATGAAGAAAGGCAATTGGAATTCTTTATGGTACAACAGTATTTAAAGAGTATTCTTTTTCATAACTTTGCAGATAAAGAGTTCACTTTCTCTTGTGAAACGATTGCCAATATTATCGCAGATAAAATGAGAAAGAAATATCCAACTCTTTATTATGTATCAGTGTTTGAAGATAATGAGAATGGTGCTATATATGAAATTGTTACAAGTTCATCAACAGAAGGTGGAATAAATGGCTAAAGAGTTAATCCCGGTAACAGGAATACCTTCCTTTAATCCAAAAATCCCTGAGATCTATCAGGTTGAGGTTACAAATGATTGTATGTTCAACTGTGAGTTCTGTGTAAGAAAGAAAATGCCTAGGCCAATTGCATATATAGAAAAGACCTTGGCAAAACGTATAGCTGAGGAATGTTTAGGTGGTAGTTACTTCGTGGAATTTCAAATGGCGGGTGAGCCATTACTTCATCCGGACCTAGGGGACATTATCTCTTACTTTAAAGGAAAGGTACTAACAGGATTAAGTACCAATGGTTATTTAATCCATAAGCAAATGCCAGCATTAATGCAATTAGACTACCTAACCATATCCATAGATTCATTAACTGATTATAATAAGGTTAGAAAAGGCGGTAACTTTTACAAACTTATTGATAATTTAAACTTGTTCTTCAAGTTAAAAGGAAACAAGGAATGGCCTTATGTTGACTTACAAATAATAGAATTCCCAGGATGGGAAACGGAGGTACAAACTCTAAAAGCATTGTGCAAACAAAATAACTGGAATGCCAATGTAAGGACAGTTGTAGACTGTTTTCTTACATATGATGGAATTCATTATCAAAATTATAATGCTGAATTATGTCTTAATCCTTTCATGTCTGTTAGTATACAAGCAGACGGTGATGTAACATCTTGTTGTTTTAGTTTTGGTAAGGATATTGTACTTGGTAATATAGCAGTTGAATCTTTGGAACAGATATGGAATGGTAAAGAAATACAACGGTTAAGGGATGAACACAGAAAAGGAAACCACAGACAAATTTGCCGCAACTGTTATATGAGAAGTCCAGTTATGTTACATTGGAAAATTTATCAAGAAAGTATTGCTAAAAAAATCAGGGGGTAATTATATGGAATATCCAGGCATACTTGGCTTTGGGGAAGTAGGTCAGGTAATTCACCAACTTTATTCTGATGCTGGTCAATTAGATAATATAAAAGACAACAATGGAGTCTGGTATGCTGACTGGATTCAACCAAATAGAATCCAATGTTTACATGTCTGTATTCCTTTTAATGACATAACCTCTTTTTATTCTGTAATAAAGGGAGAGGTTGAATTATTACCTAATCTTGAAATTGTTATTATTCATTCTACCGTAGGAGTAGGAACAACAAGGTTTATAAGTGAACAATTACAAAGATTACAATTACAACTACCAGTTGTTCATATCCCTATAAGGGGGGATCATCTCACATTGGCAAAGAACATAAAAGACTTCACACTGTTCATAGGTAGTTTAGCCAATCCAGATGGTTATAAGGCTATGGCTATTATGCAACAACTTGGTGTCACAACTGTTGAAATAATGAAACCTCCAGAAACAACAGAGCTTGGTAAACTTCTTGATACAACTTATTATGGATTATGTATAGCCTTTCATGCTGAAGCTGAGCAAGCCTGTAACTCTTTTCAAATAAACTTTTTTGATGCTGTGACCAGATTTAATACAACTTACAATAAAGGTTATTCAAACATGGGTAAAACTGGTGTAGTTCGTCCCACGTTATATCCACCTCCGGACCACAAGATTGGTGGTCATTGTATCATTCCTAATGCTGAACTATTGAAAAAGCATGGTGTTTTACAAGATGTTGTTAACCTTATTTTAAAATATAATAAGGACCAGCAAAATGCTTAATATTATCAGTTTCTCACTTTGGGGAGATAAGCCAATGTATGGTCTCGGGGCTATAGAAAATGCTAAGATAGCTCCTGAAATTTATCCTGGGTGGATTTGTAAATTTTATTGTGATGCTTCTGTACCTAAAAATACCATTGAGGAATTACTCAAATATAATGCACAAGTCTCAATAATAAATAAACCTTTTGGTAAAAGTTATGGTTCCTGGGAAGGACTTTTTTGGCGATTCCTTCCAGCCAGTGACCCTACAGTAGATAGGATGATATCAAGAGATACAGATTCAATTTTAAATGTTAGGGAAAAAGCTGCTGTTGATGAATGGATTGAATCTAAAAAGCCGTTTCATATAATGAGGGACCATCCTTGGCATTGTGTGCCAATCCTTGGAGGTATGTGGGGTTGCATCAAAGGTTTTTTGCCAGAGATGGCTAAATGGATTTACCAATGGTTGTCAATGGAAGAATATAGACTTGATTTAAACAGTAAAGGACCAGACCAGTTATTTTTAGCTGAGGCTATTTGGCCTGTCGTAAAAAGGGATTGTGTTACACATGATGAAATTACCAGTATTAATGATACCTTTAAAAGACCTTTTCCGAAACACACACCTTTACCTAAAGGTTTATTGTATGTAGGACAGATAATAGAGAGGTAATAATTATGATTGAAACATTAAAAGAAGCAAAAGATAAGAAATGGCAAGCAGAAAGGGCGATAGAACAGATTTTAAACGATCTTCTTGTAACGACAGGATTTGTTCCTAAGTATGTTGATCTTATACCAGTTACCACCGAATCAAATATAATCAATGTACTGGTAACATTACGAGTGGAGTTAGAGTAATGTTCAGGATTGATGATATTAATAAAAACACAGACTTTAATAAGGTGTTTGAATTTATAAACATAATAAAGGCTAAATCCACGGTTACAATTATGCTTTGTATTTCTATAATGTCTACCCACGATGTTACGAGTGAAAGAGTCTTCCCTAAAATTTATAAGGCATACAGTGATCACAAAGTCTTTTTTAAAGTAAACCAATGTTTTAATCCAATAGAACAAGATTGGTGGATAAGGGACTTTGGCCAACCTGGTATTATTGTAGCCTCACATGGACTTATCCATGTAGATCATCGTTTATTAGGTAGGGAAGGACAGGAAATGAGTATTGTTGTTGCATCAAATCTTGTTCGATCAAAGATCTTTGTCCCACCTTTTCATAAATGGAATAAAGATACAGAATCTATATGTGCAGAGCATTATATTGATTTGGTTAAGTTTGAAGAAGGGTGGAAACATGTTATGTTTAACCCTTATGATTATAAAAAAGAAAATAACTACTATTTTCATCCCTTTGATATTACCCCTGCACAACTTAAGGCTTGGTTTGAACGGGGCATAAATTGAAGCCTAATGCTATTTTTATTCATTCAGGAGAGTTTGGTTATGAGCTTTTATCCTTTCAAGGAATACTACGAAGGGTACGGCACAAGTATAATATATTGGGTGTGTGTACCTTTCCTGGTAGGGATGCTTTGTATAGTGACTTTGCTGATTTTATTATTCCATATCCTACGGAAATTTTGGAAAGGATTGATCCATCAACTAACAAAGAACAAGGCTTTCCAGCTTTTGCTGATGTAAAAGATTACTTAAGAACAGTCATTCCAAATTATGATTCTTATAACTTTCAAATCTTTTCTCCACATCTAAAAAATTTTAGTTATCCTTTGGATGAGCGTTTAGACTTGACTGGTTCCGATGGAAGTTATATGAAAATAAAAACATCTGCCTATGTTAAAGATATTGTTAACAGAATTGTACTTGATAAGAACTTTTTTGTTTGTGTTCCTAGATATGCTGTTACACATCCACAAAGAACTTGGCCATTAGTTAATTGGCATTCCCTTATACAACAATTAATTTATTCTATACCTGACATTTATTTTGTCTTCTTTGTCTTTTCTGAATCTGTTAAGATAAAACAACAATGTTATAGTACTCAAGAAGAAGGATTTAATTCTAATAGAGTGATAATGGTTAACTTCCCAACGGTAGAAATTCAAATTGAGTTTCTTAATCGAGCAATAGGGTCAATATATAACCATAGTGGTGCCGCTTTTTTGCCCTTATTTTGTTCTACTCCTTTATTTACTTTCGCTACAACAAATGACTTTGAACATATTTACAATAGACCTAATTCCATATATAATTTGTTGTTGTCTGATAAATGGTATGCAGTAGATGGAGGGAATAACTTACAAAACCTTTTAGTAGATGACCTTGTTAGTTCTTTTTTTATATCACAAATGGTATTTCATCAAAGGAGTAATTGTTAATGTCACATCCTGAACAACGAAGATGGTGTTTACAATTAAAAAATGATTTCCCACACTTTTTTAAAAACAAAAAGGTTGTTGATTTTGGTTCCTTAGATATAAATGGGAACAATAGAATTCTTTTTGAAGATTGTGATTATACTGGTGTTGACATAGGCCCTGGACCTAATGTTGATATTATAAGTTTATGCCATGAATTTCCAGGGGAAGAATTATATGATGTTGTTTGTTCTACAGAAATGCTTGAACATGACATGTATTGGGAAAAATCTTTAAAAAGAATGTACAACTTGGTAAAGAGCGAAGGGCTATTATTCTTTACTTGTAAATCCACCGGCTCTGGTGAACATGGTACAATAAACCGTGAACCAGGCTCGTCACCTTGGACAAGTTTACGTTCGGACTGGAAGTTCTATTATAAAAATCTATCACAAGAAGATATAGAGCGGTTTTGGGGAGGAAGACTTCAGGTAATAGAAATGTTTTCTAATTATCGTTTTTCCTTCTATAAACATTATGAACCTGGTGACCCTGTTCTTAAATATATGGATTTACAATTTT
>Ga0302253_1001237_pt1 | contig 16292 bp, 17 predicted proteins | sample AAG_RA_Trp_MG_FD_193537 | JGI IMG/M metagenome (GOLD analysis project Ga0302253, IMG submission 193537) | Enriched activated sludge microbial communities from anaerobic digester in WTTP, New Holstein, Wisconsin, United States - AAG_RA_Trp | ecosystem: Engineered > Bioreactor > Anaerobic >...
CGCAGTTGAAGCTGATCAACGAACTCCATGGGAAGGACATAACCGTCCTTGAATACATGGAGAGGGTCCACCCGGAACACCTTGTCGGGATCCCCGACTCGTACAAGGAAAATATGGCAGGTCATACGATGACCTGGTGGGCAATGGAGCCTGCACCGGACAACGACACCAACGATGATATGTTGCTGGTCACTATTCCCGGGTCTATCAGCGCAGAACATGAACCTGAAACAGAGGCCGTTCTCTTTACTCTTTCGGGAGAACCATTTTTCATGACCCTGGAGGGAGACTACCTTTTCTGGCTCCAGGATAGCAAACACATGAGTGCTTCTGAACGAGGGTTGTTCTCATATAGCGTTATGAGAGGAACGAAAACACAACTCATTAAGGTCGGAGAACCCGGGCAAATGAGTTCAGACAGAACAATCCCGATCGCATATCAGGTTTCAACACCGAGTATCTCCGGGAATCGCGTCGCATTCAGCGAAAAGGGAATCATGCTGATGAATCTCTCTGCAGGATCCCTGGTTCAACTCACCAACCTGGATGATGCATTCCTCCCTGTTTCCGATCTCCGGTTCAACCAGAATCCCTCGATTGACGGGGACCGGGTTGTCTGGACCGAGCACGAAGGACTTGCCCACTCCAACGTGGACGGGGGTAAGATCGTCATCCTCAACCTGACGACCGGTGAGAGCCAGTACCTCCCGACCGGTTCGCCCGGCAACCAGAGCACCCCTGTGATCTCCGGTGACTTCATACTATGGAAAGATTATCGGCATGGCGGTCCGGATGATCCTGCACTCTACTTCTTCGATCTGCGGACCGGAGAGGAGGAACGCCTTACTGGCGAGAACCCGGTTCGGGGTAATCCGTATATCTCGGGGGACGATATGGTATGGACGGAAAAGATCCAAGGGATCCATACAATTGTCCACTACTCCATCTCCTCCCGGACAAGGACCCCCATTGGGCAGGGAAGCATTCACCAGGGACATTTTCCCCCTATCTCGGATGGCCGGATCGTATGGTTACAGTCAAAAAATCCCCTGGATATCAGGGAAGAGAGAAATGCGATCATGGTGATGGACCTTCGCACCGGGGAAAAGGGCCAGATAACTTCGTTCCAGAGAGGGCTTTCCCACCCCGTGATTTCCGGTGAACAGATTATTTATACACGTGGTGTGGGAGACGACTGGTCCAGGGAACCTCGCGAGGTCGTGCTTTATACCCTCTCGTCTCGCCCAGGAGAGACTGGAATGAGAAATACGGGCAGGAGTAACTCTCACTCGCCTGGAAACAGTTCACTGAACCAGGGCGGAGCAATACCGCCGACATCGTCGCCCGGTTTTACCTGCTTCACACTGGTTTCGGGATGTATCGCAGCACTGGCATTTCTGAAGGTCGGAGGTAAGTGACCAGGATTATGGAAGGATGACGATACCGGGTATCGCGGTAATCAATCCCGATACCTCACCGTTCCGTACTCTCCCGGAAGGAAAAAATCCCACGGGAAACCATGCCGGAAGAGGAGCGAGTATCTGAAGTGGCAGGGAACAATCATCGGTGAATCCGGTGATTGAGACATTGCCGACACCCCGGGTTCGTAAATGAAAGGTATCGCCTTGCCACATGCTGTCAACCTGTTGACGCTGGAACCGTGTGCCGGAAGGTTGTGGTTTGGGTTTTCATGTTGTATGCCCGACGGCAGGGCGGTCATTGGCGGTTGGTATGAAAAACGCATCCGCGTTTTTCACCAGGGAGGAATGTGATCCAACGGTCTCATGTGCGTTTTAATTGGAAAACTGAGCCTGGAATGTCGTGGTGGAAGATACCATGAAGGGTGGTCAGGCAGCATCTTTACAATATTTGTTGAGAGGCATTGAATGGAACTGCCAGGTGCCTCATCCGGGCATGGCCCGCCAGAGCCTGTACGCGGCACGCCACACCCGCCCGCTGCCGTCGAGCCCAAAACGCCACGTTTCAGGAATGGTGTGCACCCCGTAGGCTGCCCCCGCAAGCGCCCCTGCGATTGCACCTACCGTATCGCTGTCCCCGCCAAGGCTCACCGCGACAGGAACCGTCTGCCGGAACGATTCAGTCTCCATAAAGACTGAGAGGGCTGCATGGGTTGCAAGGAGCGCATCGAGACCCGGAACGCGGGGGTAGGACCGGTACCTTCCGAGGACCTCGGCCACCTCAGCGATCCGGCACCTCTGCACTGCCCTTGCCCATGCCCTCCGTTTCGGGATGCCGCGGCACATGTCGCTCACCATACGGTTCACAAACGACGAACAGGCCCCTGCAACGGGATCCCTGTGGGTGAGCGCCGAGCATGCGAACGAGCATGCCTCCACTTCGGGCCCGGAATAAAACACCCCTATCGGCGCACCCCTCATCACGCTCCCGTTGCTCCGGCTCCCGCCCCGCTCGGCATCCACGATGCGGGCAGCTGCATGGAGCGGCACCCCCTCCCGGACATGGGTGAAGATCGCCCCCGATGTCGGCCCATACCAGAAAGGGAAACGGTCAAAATCGCGAATGAGCCTTTCCATGAAGTCTTCCGGGCAGTACTTCCCGCACGCTGCAAGCGACTCCGCGAGTGCGAGGGCCTGGAGGGTATCGTCAGTATACCTCCCCGATTTCCGGGCCATCCGTCCCCCGGGAAGGAGATCTGACACAAATCCCGGCGATTCCGGGAAGGCCTCAAAGGGCGCACCCATCGCGTCCCCAATTGCGAGCCCCATGAGTACCCCGGTTGCGTGCAAAATGTCGGATATAAAGGTCACCAATAAACTATATGGTATCAGGAAAATAGTGTTGATTCTAAGAAGGTGATTGTGTGCAAAAGGAAGAACTTCTCCATCTCCACATGCTGATGATCCACATAAAAAAGTACTACGAAACCATCACCAACAATGAAATTCCCACCAAACGCTACAATTCTCTTGAAATCTCTCCGGTTCATATTCACAAAAACAAAAAATGCCACAAGGATGCCATCCTTGCCCTCGGTGACGAAATTGTCAACCATATCAGGGACAGCCGGATGGTTCCTGTCGGGTATACTTCTGACACTGCCTCCGAGACGGTTGCAGCCGAACACTAATTGTGTATGCGCCACCCCGATATCTCCCGCGAGATACTCGAGGTCCTGTTTTCCCGGGCGGTGCTTCCCGGGGATCTCTCACGGATAAAGGTAGAGATCTGCAGGAAACACAGAGCTCCGGGTGTGCCGAAGAACTCGGCGCTCCTGGCCGCCGCACTCCCGGGTGAACGGGAAAGGCTGCTCGAGATCCTGCGTGTCAAGCCCACAAGGACGCTTTCGGGAGTTGCCCCCGTGGCAGTGATGACTTCGCCCTCGCCCTGCCCGCACGGGAAGTGCCTCCCCTGCCCGGGGGGTCCGGACCATCCCTTCCAGTCGCCCCAGAGTTACACGGGTGAAGAGCCTGCAGCACTCCGTGCGAGGGAGCACCGGTATGACCCTTACGCGCAGGTCAGGGCACGCCTGGAGCAGTTCGAGCTGCTGGGCCACCATGTCGACAAGGTGGAACTGATCGTGATGGGGGGAACCATGACCGCAAGAGCACCGGCCTACCAGGAATGGTTTGTTGCATCCTGCGTGAGGGCCATGAACGAATACCGCGGGCACCACGCGGGCAATGCCACCGGCACGCTGTCCATCTTCCGGCAGAACGAGTTCTCCCCTGTCCGGTGCGTGGCAATGACGTTTGAGACGAGGCCTGACTGGTCGGGGAAGGAGCACATTGAGCGGATGCTCCAGCTCGGCGTCACCAAGGTCGAGCTCGGCGTCCAGCACCTCGACGACGAGATCCTCGCGCACAACCGCAGGGGCTGCACGGTCGCCGATACCATCGATGCAAACCGGATGCTCCGGGACGCGGGGATCAAGGTCGGTTTCCACATCATGCCGAATCTCCCGGGGAGCAGCATCGGGTCTGACAGGTGGATGTTCCGTGAACTGTGGGAGAACCCCTCCTTCAGGCCGGATTTCCTGAAGATATATCCCACCCTGGTCACTCCCGGATCCGAGATCGAGTCCCTCTGGAAGAGAGGCGAGTACGCACCATACGAGGAGAACGACCTCATCGATCTCGTGGCCTACGGGAAGTCACTCCTCCCCGAGTACGTCCGGCTCCAGAGGATCCAGCGTGATATCCCGGCAAAGCTGATCGTGGCAGGATCCCGGCACAGCAATTTCAGGCAGCTCTGCAGGGATCGCCTCTCTCTCCAGGGGATGCGGTGCCGGTGCATCCGCTGCCGGGAGGCAGGGAGATTGCCGGCGCAGGGAGAGGTCACGTTCAGGACAGAGACATACGCGTGCACCGGCGGATACGAGCACTTTATCTCGGCGGTCTCGGGTGACTCCCTTGTCGGGTTTGCTAGGCTCCGGTGCGGGGGTGAACGGTGGCGGGAAGAGATCACAGACGCCGCGCTCCTCCGCGAACTCCACGTGTACGGGAGTGTCGTCCCCCTTGGGAGTTCGCCTGCTCCCGACCAGCGCCAGCACCGGAAGTTCGGCAGGATGCTGCTCTCGCTCGCAGAGGAGACAGCACTCGGTGAGGGATACCGGGAGATCGCGGTCATGAGCGGGATTGGGGTCAGGCCCTATTACAGGCGTCATGGATATGAGCGGAGGGGTCCATACATGCACAGGAGGCTTGTATGAAGGCCGCCACCCTCGAGTTCCTGCGGCAGCGGTTTGCCGAATACTACGGGAAGGAGACCCTCCTCTCACCATCGTCCGTGCCGCAGCGTGAATGGGCGTTCGTCTTCTTTGACCCTGACTATCCCGATATCCGGATGAGGAGGCACCTCGGGTTCGAGAACCGTGACGAGGTATTCTCGTATATCCGGGGGATGGTGCCCGCGCACAGTTATTATTCCACTGCCTACTACGCACGACCGGGTGCGCCAACCATGCAGGAGAAGGAATGGCTCGGGGCGGATCTCATCTTCGATCTTGATGCCGACCACATCATGAGGGGGCCGTATGACAGGATGCTCCTCCGTGTGCGGGAGGAGACCGAGAAACTCCTCGATATGCTCACCGGGGAACTCGGGTTTTCTCTCCGGGAGATCGAGGTCGTCTTCTCCGGCGGGAGGGGCTACCATGTCCATGTCCACGATCTTTCGGTCAGGAACTGGGGCAGCATCGAGCGGAGGGAACTGATCGATTACGTCTGCGGGATCGGCCTTGATCCCGCCCGTATCCTCGCCCACCGGACACCTTCACCCCGCGGATGGCACCACCGCTATATATCTTCGCTCCACGAGTACCTCCTATGGCTATCAGGTCTCCCGGAGAAGGAGCGGCTGGCCGCGATCACGGATCTCGAGGGGGTGGGCATGGCGACTGCTGAGGAGTTCCTGCGCCGGCTCGATGATATAATCCGGCATGTTGCAGAAAATCCCGGGGCCCTCAACCTCCGTGATGCAGTGCTCGCAAAGGTGATCCGCGGGCTCACCTCGCAGAAGGAGGGCGAGTTCGCCAATGCTCTCCGCAGGAGGGCGGCACTCGCTGACGAGCCCGTGACCACCGACACAAAGAGGCTCATCCGCCTGCCCTCATCACTCCACGGGGGAAGCGGGTTCCGTGTCACCCCGGTTGCACCGGGAGACCTGGCAGGGTTCGACCCGCTGGTGGATGCCGTGGTCTTCGGCGAACGCGGAGTGAAGGTCGACCTGGCATTCCCACTCTCGATGCCCATCCTGGGTACGCAGTACCGCCTTGAGAAGGGCACGGTCTTTGTCCCCGAAGCCCTGGCGGTCTTCCTCTGCTGCAGGGGTGCGGCAGAGATCGCAGGAGGTGGATCCCGTGCATCTGGATGAGCTCCGGATCCTGCTCCTCTCCGAGCGGGAGACCGGCCGTCTGGTCCATATCCAGAGGGATCTCTTTTTCTCCGCCGGAAAAAGTCTCGAGGAGCTCTATACCAGCCTCTACGCAATTGCTGATCCCTTCTCCGAGGAAGCCCGGGTTCTCATCGAGCGGATCACCGCGATCAAGGAGACCCTCTCGGACCTGTACCGCATCCGTGCGGAGAAGATACTCTCTCTTGCAAGGACCCAGGAGGAGGGGAGCTATATCGACCGCGAGGAATTGAAAAAGCTGCTCCCTGAGGAGAAGGACATGTTCGACCAGGTGGTCCTCTCGCTGGAGCAGGCACGGTGCCGCCTTGTGGAGGGAGTCCTCCCGAGGGGTTCTCCCCACCAGGGCAAAGAACGGGATGGCGAACCTTGTGCCACGGTGGTCTCACAGGACCTGCAGGATCTGCCCCGGTTCGTGGTCTCGAGGGTACTCCAGGACATGGATCCTTTCATGGGGGTTGACGGCCGCATTTACCAGCTCCAGCGGGAAGATCTCGTGACCCTTCCAGAGAGGAATGCAGAGGTCCTCTGTGAGCGCAACATAGTCTTAAATATCAACCCGGGCAAATAATACTGATATTCGATAGCCATAAATACGAGGCCAGTTCTATGAAAATGCCAACAAAATTCAAGACATACTGCCCGTTCTGCCGCAGCCATCAGGTGCACGAGGTGGAGAAGGTCAAGAAGAGCAGGACCACCGGTCTCCACTGGATCGACCGGCAGAAGGCAAGGCGGAGCAGCGTGGGCAGTATGGGGAAGTTCTCGAAGGTTCCCGGAGGGGACAAACCCACCAAGAAGATCAACGTGCGGTACCGGTGCGTCACCTGCAAGAAGGCACACCTTCGGTCAGGGTTCCGGGCTGGCAAGTTCGAGTTAAAGGAGTGAACACCATGGTCAGACAACTCCGTGAAAACCGTAGCAAATTTTTCAGGGTCAAGTGCCCCGACTGCGAGAATGAGCAGGTCGTCTTCGAAAAGGCAAGCACCGTCGTGGACTGCGTGGTCTGCGGAAAGGTCCTTGCCGAGCCCGCGGGCGGGAAGGCAGACGTCAAGGCAGAGATCCTGGCGACACTCGAGTGATCAGGTCCCATGAGCGAGAGAGAGTGGCCTGAAACGGGAGAACTCGTCGTCTGCACAGTGAAAGACGTCAAGGATTTTGCAGCCTTCGTCAACCTCGACGAGTATCCGGGAAGGGTTGGCTTAATCCCGATCTCGGAGGTCGCAACCGGGTGGATCAAGTATATCCGCGACCACATACGGGAGGGTCAGAAGGTGGTCTGCAAGGTCCTTCACGTCGACCCCCAGAGGGGCCACATCGATCTCTCGTTAAAAGACGTGAACGAGCACCAGCACCGGGATAAGATACGGGAGTGGAAGAACGAGTCGAAAGCCCGGAAGTGGATCGGGTTTGCCGCAGAGGCATCCGGCGAGAAGCCGGAGGTCATCGAGGATGCCATCTATTCCCATTACGGCGATCTCTACTCGGTGTTCGAGGATATCGTGAATGGCGAGCAGTCCCTAGATCCACTCAAACTCCCGCCACGTGTGGTCTCAGCGCTGCAACAGGTCGCGAAGGAGAACGTGAAAGTGCCCCGGGTCACTGTCGGGGGAAATATCATTCTCACCTCCACAAAACCTGACGGTGTGAACATCATCCGGAGGGCGCTCCGGAGTGCAGAACCAAAGATCGCCGGGGCCGATATCGAGATTTCTTACCTTGGTGCCCCGACCTACCGCATCAAAGTCACTGCCCGCGATTACAAGACTGCAGAGAAGGCCATCGAGAAGGCTGCCTCGGCGGCAATCGGTGTCGTGGAAAGGGCGGGCGGCGAGGGGAAGTTTATCAAGAAGCCCAAGTCCGGGAAGACAGTATGAGCGGTCACCTGAGACGGTGCCCGCATGACCGGACCTATACCCTGCAGGAAACATGCCCGGTGTGCGGCGAACCCACGGCACACGCCCATCCTGCACGTTTTTCACCCCAGGACCGTTATGGGAAATACCGCCTGGAGATGAGGCAATGGAAGAGATAACCGTCCGGTACCTGGGACCCGGGCCCGGCGAGATCTCCGCACCGGTCCTTATCGAAGGACTTCCCGGCATCGGTCACGTGGGCAAGCTTGTCGCCGAGCACCTGATCCACGAGCTTGGCGCACAGAAGATCGCGGAGATCGAGTCCATATTCTTCCCGCCACAGGTGATCATCCAGGAGAACGGCACGGTGCGTCTCGCAAACAACGAGATCTACTTCTACGATGGAGAGGAACACCGCCTCCTCTTTCTTGTGGGGGACTACCAGAGCACGTCTGCAGAAGGGCATTACCTCCTCGCCGATACCTTCCTCTCGATCGCAGGATCCCTTGGTGTCTCAAGGATCTACACCCTTGGCGGGTATGGCGTCGGCCACCTCGTCGATGTCCCGAGGGTCCTTGCGGCGGTCAATGACGAGATGCTCAGAGATCCGCTCGAGGCTGCAGGAGCAGTAATAAGCCCCGATGAACCCGGGGGAGGAATTATCGGCGCTGCCGGGCTCATGCTCGGTCTCGGGAAAGCCCGCGGGATCGAGGGGATCTGCCTGATGGGAGAGACCTCCGGGTACCTCGTGGACCCCAAGAGCGCTGCGGCGGTCCTTGGCATCCTCTGCACCCTGCTCGGCCTCGATGTCAATGCCACGACCCTCCAGGAGCGTGGGATCGAGATGGAACACATGATCGAGAAACTGGTCGACACCCAGCGGGCGACCGAGAACGATGAGTTGCGGTACATTGTCTGATCACCCAACCCCCGCCTGCGACCTGCACCTTCATTCCTGTTTTTCCATCGCCTCCTCCTCCCGGATGATACCGTCTTTCATGATCAGCGCAGCGAAAAAAAAGGGCCTCTCTGCGATAGGGAGTGCCGACGCCCTCCACCCGGGATGGCGTCGCATGTGGGAGGATGCAGTTCCCATCGATACAGAGGATGGGGTCATCGTGGTACCTTCCGCCGAAGTCGAGGACAGCAACCGGGTACACCACCTGATCCTGATGGAGGAATTTTCCTCGTTCTCGGAACTGCATGCGATCCTGGAACCCGTTCCGAAGGATCTCTCTCATACCGGCCGGCCACGTCTCCGCATCGGCGGGGAGGAGATTGCACGGCGGGTGCACACACTTGGGGGATTCATCGGTCCTGCCCATGCATTCACGCCCTGGACATCGCTCTACGCACGTCACAACAGCGTCCGGGAATGTTACGGGGAAGAACCAATCGATTTCCTGGAACTCGGCCTCTCCGCGGACAACTCCTATGGAGCCTCGATCCCGGACCTCCAGAGAATCCCGTTTCTCTCATGCTCCGACGCCCATGGTCCCGACCCGGGAAGGCTCGGCCGCGAATACACAGTCCTCGAAGTCCGGGAACTCTCCCCGGCAGGAATCCTGGAAAGCATCACAGGGGGGCATGTGATCCAGAATGCGGGCCTCTTCCCCGAAGAGGGAAAATACAACCGGACTGCATGTTCGCGCTGCTACAGGCAGTATACCCTTGAAGAAGCAGGTGGTCTCGGGTGGAAATGCCCGGATGACGGCGGAAAAATCAAAAAGGGGGTGCGCGACCGTGCACGGGAGCTCTCCTGCGGGAGTCCGCATCCCCGGCCGCCATACCGGCACCTGATCCCGTTGCCCGAGATCATCCGGCATGTGCTCTCCCGCAAGTCCTCCGACTGCAGGGATGTGCGAACCCTGTATGAGCAATTTCTTGCGTCTTTCGGTGATGAGATCCGCGTGCTCACCCATGTCCCGGTTCCAGACCTTTCCCGTGTGCATGAGGATACCGCGATGGCAATCGATTCGCTCCGGGACGGGAGGGTGACCCTCTTTCCGGGGGGTGGCGGGCGTTACGGCACCTTCTCATTCGAATGAGATATCATCCGGTTCCGTCAATCCCCGGGGTATTCTCTGCCGGGAAGACGAAAGTTTAAGGGCGCATCGGGTGGTACAGTACCCGCATGTTGCAGGTGCACCGCGATATATGCGGATACTGCGGGTGTTGCGTCTCGGTCTGCCCGGAGGGCGCCCTCGAGCTGATCGATGCCTACCTCGAGGTGGACGAACATTGCACAGGCTGCGGTATCTGTGCAAAGGTTTGCCCGCTCGGAGCGCTGGAGGTCGTGGATGAAGTCAAAGTATGATGTCCTTGTTATCGGGGGCGGTCCCGGCGGCGCCCTGGCAGCCCGGACCGCGGCGGAGAAGGGTTTGTCAGTCCTCATTGCTGAAAAGCGGCCGGCAATAGGGGCACCGGTACGCTGTGCCGAGGGCATCGGGAAGGAGGCTGTCGCAGAGTTCGTAAAACCTGATCCCAGGTGGATCTCGGCAGAACTGAAAGGAGCCGATATCGTTGCGCCCGACGGCACCACCATGACCCTTGCGTCCGAGCAGGCCGGGAGCAAGGTCGGCTACATCCTTGACAGGAAAATTTTTGATCGTGAACTCGTGTGGCAGGCCGCAGAGGCAGGCGCAGATGTGTCGGTCAAGACCCGCGCGAGTGCTCCCATCCTTGAGGGCGGCACGGTGAAAGGGGCGGTTCTCGAATATTGCGGAGATACCCGCCGTGTCCAGGCTGATATCGTGATTGCGGCTGATGGCGTCGAGTCCAAGTTCTCCCGCTGGTGCGGTATTGACACCACGGTCCCGGTCCGCGAGATCATGACCTCCGCCCAGTACCTGATGACCGATATCGACATCGACCCCTTTAAGACCGTCTTCCTCCTTGGGAACGAGGTTGCTCCGGAGGGGTACCTCTGGATATTCCCCAAGGGCGACCGGACGGCGAACGTGGGGATCGGGATAAGCGGGAAGAAGAGCGGACAGGGGCACCGGGCAAAGGACTACCTGGACCGCTTTGTCTCGAAGCGATTTCCTGCCGGCAAGACCATCGAGCACATTGTTGGGGGGGTATCGGTCTGCCAGCCGGTTGCCTGCTCTGTTGCCGATGGCCTCATGATCGTGGGTGATGCGGCAAGGGTGGTCGATCCACTTACAGGCGGTGGGATCTATAATACCATGTTCACCGGGAAACTGGCGGCCGAGACTGCGGCCCTGGCAATCTCAAAGGGGGACTGCTCGAAAAATGCCCTCATGCCCTACGATAAAGGGTGGAGACATTCACCCATGGGCAAGACGATTGCCCGCAACTGGCAGATCAAGGAGTATTTGATCAAGCTGCCGGATGAAAAACTGAACGCGATCATCCACTCCGCTGCGACGCTGAAGATGAAAGAATTCAGCACCTTAAGCCTGATCAAGGAGCTGATGAAGAGGAACCCCAAGCTCGTGATGGAGCTTGCGGCGCTGAAGGCATCACTCGGCTGAACGCCTGAGCTGGCGGTTCAGGATGGCGAGAGTCTCGTCCTCCGCCTCTTTTTTTGCGAACACCGTGATCGTATCCCCGGGCCTGATCTTCACCGTGCCGCTCGGGATGATGAGCTCCCCGCCTGCCCTCCGGATCGCGATGAACACGAAATCCTTGACTTTCATCTCCCTGATCTCGTGATCCACGATGGGGGCACCCTTCTCGGCAATGACCTCGAAGATGGTCCCGCCGGGGATGGATGCAAGCTGCTGCATCTGGGGATTCTCGGCCCAGTAGTACAGCCTCTGTGCGACGAGCTCGTCAGGGTTCTCCGAGATCTTCACCCCGACCTCGGAGAAGAGATCCGAATGCTCCTTCTGGTTGACGATGGAGACCACGTTCGTCACCTTGAAGCGCTTCGCGAGCCAGCAGGTCATCAGGTTGACCGAGTCGTCGCTGGTTGTCGCGACCAGCGCATCGGCCCTGTCGATCCCCGCATCCTCCAGGATCGACTTGTCTGTCGCATTCCCCGTGATGGCCAGCACATCGTGGTGCTCGAGTATCTCGCTACAGCGCTGTTCATCGCGGTCGATGATCACCACGTTATTGCCATGCTCCACCGCCATCTGGGTGAGGTTTCTCCCTATGCCGCCGAGCCCCACGATGATGATATACATGAGTTATGGATTCCATCATTGGCCTTCAAATATTTTGCGGGCTGATACTCTGCACACGAATGATCCTCTGCGGGGTGGACGAGGCCGGGAAAGGTGCAGTGCTCGGCCCCCTTGTGGTTGCTGCCGTCGCCTGCCGGAAGAAGCGCGATCTTGCAGATCTCGGGGTAAAAGACTCAAAAGCCCTGACCCCCTCCCGGCGCGAAGCACTTGCAGAGGAGATCAGGGCATCGTTCCCGTTCGAGGTCCTCCACCTGTCCCCTGCAGAAATCGACGGGAGGGGAATGAGCATGAATGCACTTATGGCAAAGTCCCATGCCAGGGTCATCAACCTGCTCCACCCTGCCATCGCGGTGGTGGATGCATGCGACGTGGTGGCCCCCCGCTACGGCACGATGGTCGCGGGACACCTGGAGTGCCCCTGCAGGGTGGTCTCCCGCCACCATGCTGACAGGGACCACCCTGCCGTATCGGCGGCAAGCATCGTCGCCAAGGTTGACCGCGACAGGGCTATCGCCCAATTAAGAGAGGAGTTCGGGGATATCGGCAGCGGGTATCCCTCGGATCCGGGAACAGTACGGTTTCTTGAGGAGTACATGCAGGAGCATCACTCACCCCCACACATTGCCCGCCGGAGCTGGGAGACCATCCGTACCCTGGTCAGGAAGCAGGAGCAGGCGAGTCTCCTGGATTACCCCCGGTAAATCCTGATAAAGACCGCACTTTTTTATCCTTTTGCACAGGTTTATCTGGATTTCATACGAATAGTACAGGAATGCACTGGCTCTTTTACGTTCTTCTTGCGGTCTGTGCGTATGCACTTGTAGCCGGGTATATCTATGTCCGGAAGGCCGCCCATGAACGAAAAAAGGCAGACCGAATCGCATTTCCTGAACAGGAAGGGGACGCATCCGAAGGATCGTTCTGGGATATGTTCGTTTTTTACGGCCCGATCCTCGCATTAAAGACTGAACGGGTCGCTTTTTTCGACCGGTTCACCCGGTTTTCAACATTCCTCCGGATCTATGCCTCCTTCGGCGTGATCATGGTCGGGATCATCTCGGTCGGAATCGCGATCATGCTTCTGATCTCGGTCCAGCTCACCCTGATCTTCCAGCCAGAGCCGACCGGCATCTATGCACCCCAGAATATTTTCCTGATACCGGGGCTGAACGAATATATCCCCTCAACACTCGCGGTCTGGTTCGCGTTCATCCTAACCATTGCAATTCACGAGTTCGGTCACGGGATACTCTGCAGGGTAGAGAAGATTGGTGTACGGGGCATGGGAGTGCTTATCGCGGTGATCCCGATCGGGTTCTTTGTCGAGCCCGACGAGGAGGAACTCGAGACGGTGAAGGGCATTTCGAAGATCCGGATGTTCGGGGCAGGGATCACCAACAATATCGTGATAGGGGTGATCTGCTTTGTGGCGATGTTCCTTCTCGCCGGCATGGCGGTCCCCACCGGGGGGCCGGTGCTTGCGGGAGTCTACCAGAACTTCTCCGCCTACGATGCGGGCATCCCCACCCCCTCGATCATCACGGCGATCAACGGGATCCCGGTGGCGACAAGGGATGATGTGTCAACCCTCCTGAATGCGACCCGCCCGGGCGACGCGATCACCCTCACGGTTGAGCATGAAGGTGTCCCCTCGACCTATCCCCTCACACTCTCGGCATGGCCGGAGGAACTGGGAACCAGGGAGTCAGGATTCATGGGGGTTCACTACTACGACAGTGCCATGGTCATGGAACAGGTTGACCGGGGCATCTCTCTGGGCGGGTTCTTCCGGTTCATCACGATCCCCTTCGATACTTCGGCGGGCGGCCAGGCGCTGCGGGTCCTCGCGTTTGAGACGCCGGAGACACGGTACTACCAGGAACCTTTCTTCGGGTTCTGGGGGATCGTCCACCTCCTGTTCTGGTGTGCCTGGATCAATATCAACGTCGGTATTTTCAATGCCATCCCCATGGTTCCCCTCGACGGAGGCTATATCCTGAAAGAAGGCCTGGAGAGGCTCTTTGACCGGAGAGGACTCGGAAAATACGCGCTTCCCGTGACGACATTCATCTCATCCCTGATGCTGGTGATGCTCTTCTCGATCATCGCAATCCCCTACCTCCTCAACCTGTAGCGCAACCCCCCGGGGGGAAACCTCTCCTTTGCCGTGAGAACCTATATGTGGCATTCCTCTAAAACTCTGAACCTGCAGCATAGATCCCCCGAAAACCCGCGGAGCCCCGAACCATGATCCTCGCACCCTGCAAGAAAACGTATAACAACGAGACCCAGCGCACCACCTCCCCGGAGGACACCCTCGCCAGGGTTGAAAAAGCCCTCCCGGCAGCGGGGATCACGAGGGTTGCGGATATCACGAGCCTCGACCGGGTCGGAATCCCGGTCTTCTCGAGCATCCGCCCGACCGCCGGAAGGGGAGCGGTCTCGGTGTATAACGGGAAGGGGGCCACCCCTACGGAAGCCCGGGTCTCTGCCATCATGGAGGGAATTGAGCGGTACTCGGCAGAGGTGCCACCCGGCTGCACGCTCGTCACGGAGAGTTATTCAAGGATCCGGAAAGAATACCCGGCGCTTGACCCGACGCATCTCATCCTTCCCCGCCATGCGGATCCCGGCATGCCAATCCCGTGGGTTTCGGGGTATGACCTTACCGATCACCAAGAGGTCATGGTTCCTGCGAGTGCAGTGTTCCACCCCCTCCCGGCAGAATATCCCCAGCTCTTCCGGACGTCCACGAACGGCCTTGCGTCAGGAAATACCCTCGAGGAAGCGGTGTTCCATGCACTCATGGAGGTGATAGAGCGGGACGCCTGGTCCCTCGTCGAGGCCAGCCGCACTCCCGGGCCCAGGGTCAGCGATATCGGTGAACCGCTGTCGGTCGATCTCCTCTCCCGTTTTTCATCTGCCGAGGTTGAGGTCGTCATCAGGGATATTACGAGCGACCTGAAGATCCCCACCTTTGCCGCCGTCTCGGACGATACCCGGTTGCGCGACCCGTCGCTCCTGACGATAGGGATGGGCACCCACACCAGTGCAGCAATCGCCCTGCTCCGGGCGCTCACCGAGGTGGCACAGAGCAGGCTGACCCAGATCCACGGTGCACGGGAGGACACGCCGACCGCTGATATCAGGAAAAAGATGGGGTATGAGCGGGTCAGGAGGATGAACAGGTACTGGTTCGATGGAGAATTCGAGGAATCCTTCTCATCGGTCGCTTCATGTGATACCGATGACTTCCTCTCCGACATCACCCTGACAATAGATCGTCTGAAGTCTGCAGGGATGGATCGGGTGATTGCGGTCAATCTCACCCGCCCGGAGATTGGCGTTCCTGTGGTCCGGGTGATCGTGCCGGGGCTCGAGATGTTTGCAATGGACCAGGAACGCACAGGGGGGCGCTGCAATGCCGCACGAAATCGTCGTATTCCTGGGTCCAAGTTGTGAGCGGGAAGCAGCAGAGTCCGTCCTCCGGGCACATTTCCTGCCCCCGGCTGCACGGGGAGACCTTACTGCCGCTGCAGAAGACGGTGCACGTATCATCACCCTTATCGACGGGGTATTCTTCCAGGAGAGTGCGGTCGGCCACCGTGAAGTGCTGGCCGCACTGGCATCAGGAGTCCGGGTCATAGGGGCATCGAGCATGGGGGCGCTCCGTGCGGCAGAACTTGATTCGCTCGGCATGGAGGGCGTTGGCGTCATCTACCGCCTCTACCGCGACGGTGTGCTGATCTCCGATGACGAGGTGGCGCTGGTGTATGATCCCGAGACGTACCTGGCACTCTCTGAACCGCTCGTGAACATCCGCTGTACCCTGAAGAACGCCGAAGAGAGAGGGATCATCTCTCATGATGACGCCTCGCACCTGCTTGGTATCGCCCGTTCACTCTATTTCCCCGACCGTACGTACCCGCACCTATGCGAAGTCGCCCGCACCACCCTTTCCCCTGCAATGCTCGATTCATTCCTTGAGTTCACCCGCCTCCATGCAGTGGACCAGAAGAGGGAGGATGCCCTTGCTGCGCTCAGGCGGACAAAGGACCTTGCCCAGGAATTACTGATCAAATAATATTCCCTTTAGGGGGATCACAGGGGAACGAAAAATATGGGCACCCCATACTGCCCACAGGCTATCGCATCCTGGGGGGGTTCGGAAGGGGATTCCCCCTTCCCTTTCAGTGATATTCCTCCTTGCGATTCTCGTATCGGATCAATATAAGATTCCTCATATCCCGCAACCCTCCCTGCCCACATGCTATCGCATCTCAGGGGTAGTCCGGAGGGGGATTCTCCCCCTCCGTTCGTACTAAAATAACACTCCCCCTCAGACGCTCTTGGGGCTGATGCCCCGCCGCTGTGGCATCCCGAATTGCGATAG
>Ga0302253_1001238_pt1 | contig 16278 bp, 15 predicted proteins | sample AAG_RA_Trp_MG_FD_193537 | JGI IMG/M metagenome (GOLD analysis project Ga0302253, IMG submission 193537) | Enriched activated sludge microbial communities from anaerobic digester in WTTP, New Holstein, Wisconsin, United States - AAG_RA_Trp | ecosystem: Engineered > Bioreactor > Anaerobic >...
AATCCAATTCTTACATAATTGATTAGCAATAGATATCCTTTTTATGCTAATATTTTGCTATTTAATAACATTTGCTTTACCTCTTTACTGCATTGCGTATGCAAAATCAAAAACTTGGAAAGTACAGTCAGAATTCTGCATACTGATTAATACTCTCAAAATTACTCATAAACCATCGATGCACATTTTTTAATCCATCCTCGAACATCATCCTTGACTTATAGCCCAAAACACGATCAGCTTTATTCACCGAAGACAGCAGCCTGCACTTCACGTCCCAGTTCCGCCTCTCAGCAAACACAATCCCGACCTCATTCCCTGTAAGTTTGTTCACCATGTTTGCCATATCAATGACGCTGTGCTCCTTGGCCGAACCGAGATTAAATGCCTCGCCGATGGCTTCCTCTACAACCCCCATCGCCAGTAGCCCGCGAATTATATCATCCACATAGGTCCAGTCTCGGGTCTCTGTCCCGTCTCCGGTTATAGGCAGCGGCTGGCCGTTCATGGCCCAGTAGAAGAAGTTTGGTATGACGTTCCTGTACCTCCCAGGAACCTCTCCCGGCCCGAAGACATTGAAGAACCTGGCATTCACGATGGGCAACTTGTACAGGTTATGGAAGTAGTTGGTGTACAGCTCTCCGATCAGCTTTGTGACCTGATAGGGCGTATGCAAGCTGATGGAGGTATCGTGTTCCTCGAATGGCATCCTTGAATCCAACCCATAGACTCCACAGCCCGAGGAAGAATAGACGAAGCGCTTGATATCCACAAGCTGGGCATACTCCAGCACCTTCAGAATCCCCATGCCGTTAACCATGAGATCGATCTCTGGATTATCCACTGAATTCTGATTGGCAAAGTGAGCCGCTAGATGGAAGATGTACTCCGGCTTCTCCTTAAAAGCGCGCTTCAGCATCTCATCATCGAGAATGCTTCCCTTCACGAACATTATGTTCTTTGCTTTGGGGATGTTCCACTCGTATGAGGAGGAGAGGTCGTCTAGTATTATTACCTTCTTAGCGTTCAGCTCTGAGAGCTTGCGACAGAGGTTCCCGCCTATCGCTCCCGCCCCGCCGGTGACAAGAATCGTCTTTCCATCATAATCTGAGTAAAGGTCTTCCATTTGATTAATCCCGCCTATAATTTTGTTGCAGTTATGTATAGCGTCCTGTATGCTCTTTTTGGTTTGAGCCAAACTCCGGACAATTTTCTTAAGCGAATTTGCGCAGAATTATTAACCACAAAGCACACAAAGGGCACAAAGCCCGCACTAAGGTTTTATCGGATCATCAAGAACTTGAAATAACCTTGCGAATCCTTTGTGATCTTTGTGCTCTTTGTGGTTAAATCCGTTCGCCATTCATGCCCATGTGGTTCAATTCCGTTTATCGCAGACCCATTCATCCTGTTTTCTGGGAAGAATAAGCTTAATCAATTCTCTGTGTCTCTGTTCCTCTGTGGTGAACGTTTTGCAAAGGACTCTAAATCCTGTAGTACCACTTCATCCATTCCACGGTTCGCTTGATTCCCTCTTCCGGCGGATACTTTGGATCGTGCTTCAGGTCCCGCACGGATTTAGAGAAGTCCATGGTCTTGATCTTGGTGGTGAAGGGCTCGGCCTCTTTGTATGTGACCAAGAAATCATCCTTCCCCACCGCCTTCAAGATTAGATCTGAGTACTCTTTGATGTCCCGCTCCCACTCCTGCTTTCCGCCCACATTATAAGCCTCACCGGGAATGAAGTTATCAACGATATTGGCAAAGGTCCGGGCTGTATCCACCACATAGTCAATTATCCTCTTGTGGCCCTTGAAAACGATATATGGCTTGTTAAAGAGTGCGTGGTAGATGAATTTGGGGATGAATCCTCGATAGGGATTGTAGTGCTCATGCGGGCCGTAGCAGTTCACTGGCCGGACCCGCACGGTTTCTGTGCCGAACATCTTGGCTGAGTTCATGCACATCAGCTCTCCTGCCCATTTGGTGATGGCATAATCGTTCATCTGGTAGGTATCCTTGATGGGATTGTTTATCATCACATCTTCGGACATGATGCCGTCGTAATCCCCGTATACCTCGGCACTGGAGAAGAAGATCATCCGGAATTTTAATTTCTCCTGCAGGCGTAGAACGTGCTTTGTGCCGATCACGTTGGTCTGCCACAGGTTCTCGTAGTAATCCTCGCCATTCCAGCGTCCGTACTCAGCAGCCAGGTGATAGACGTAATCGAACTTCTGCCGATCGAAAATCCTCTCCAGCTGCCGGTAGCTCCTGACATCTCCCCGGATGTAATTATCCCGGTCGGTGTTATAAAGGTCCAAGGCTGTGACATCATGGCCTCGGCTCTTAAGCTCATTTACCAGATTGGTGCCAATAAATCCTGCGCCACCTGTTACAAATATCCTTTGAGTATCCATGTAAAGGCTCCACAAATGATCACAATAATTGGCTCAATTATTATTCATATTTCGTTTTTCGTTTATGTCTCGGTTAGCTCTCTGAAAAGGGTGAGCAATCTTCGCTCCATAATTGCCCAACTGTATCGAGATTCATAAGCGATCCTCCCATTTGCTCCAAGTTCATCACACATTTTAGGATTATCTCTCAACATCACAATCGCGTTCCTTATCTCTTCAATGCTATTTGCATCTACTACAATACCACAATGCTCTTGGAGAACTTTTTTTGCGGTGGATGTCCCTTTGTTAACCAAGATAGGTCTACCACACATCATGGATTGAAGCAGTTTGCTCCCACATATGAATTTGTTAACAGGCAATTGAGGACTGCGCAATAAAAATAATAGATCTGCATTAATAGTTCTACGCAAAACTTCGTTATGACTTATTGTCCCTAAAAATTCCACTTTTTCTGGAAATTCCTTTGAACAACGCTCAATATAAGTTGTTAAATCACCATAACCTGCAATTGTTATTTTTGCGCCGTCAAGACCTTTTACAGCATCAATAGCTTTATCCAAGTTCAGAGCCCGCTCAGACGATAGGCCCCCTGCATAAAAAAGTGTAAATATGCCAGTATGGTTACTATCTCTAGAGTGAAGATTAATGATATCCTCAGGAGAGTCATAAACCGCTACCACCCTAGAGTTTGGAATACCTCCCAGCATATCAATCTGCATCTCATCCGCTATAATCACGCCACTTGCAAATCGCATGAAAAGTTTATCAATTTTAATAAGAAAATTTTTAATCGTTCCAGGCAGGATGATGGAATTCACATGATCATCTAAATTATCATATACAATCGACTTTCCTTTTAATTTGGCGGCAAATAAAGCTGAAGGCATCGATTCTATATTTATAGAATATGCCATATCCCAGTTTTCGATCATTAATCTAAGGAATATAAAAAACCACCACAACGGATAAAAAAGGACGACTTTGGGACCCACCGGAGCTTTTATGCCCAATTGCATCTCTCTGATATATTGGTCATTGATCCACACACCCTTTTTTTCATATTTTGATCCTCTATTCCATCCAATAACAGTAACCTTGCATCCATTTTCAACTAGAGTTTTTGCTATTTTGGGAGCTCTGATATTCTGATTAAAAGGAATTGATTGTATTATAATTATTCTTTTTGCACTATCCACATAGATCCCCTTCTCATCTGATGCATCCACTCAGAAAGTTATGACATGAAATAAGCATTCTAACCATGATATTGCTTAGTTTCCACTCAGCAAGGTAAGAGGTGACAGCCCGTTGAAAATCATCTTTGTGCTCGCTAGGAATAAATATCAAATTCCCAAAAGCTGGACTATGGTCAAGTGGATAAGGCGCGCAACTCAAGAATTTTGGTGGAACAATCAACCGATCATTTGAGGCGTACTCCACCATTTCTCCCCACTCAGATACAAATGCTGCATATCCATGATTGCACATAAAAGCTGCTACATCATGATGCGTATAGCCAAAATTATCAAGGCTGCGAGAATCCATAAATTCACACATAACAACATCTGGCTTAAATTTATAAAAATTAAAGCTTTTAAGAGCTAAAAAATCTGCCCCCTCGATATCAACCTTCAGAACAGAAATATGCTCCACGCGCAAATCTGCGAGTGCTTCATCTAAGCGCACAACTTTTACTCTTGCAGTTTCCATATGGGTTGGATGAAATGGTTTTAGCGAGTGAATCCCGCCGTGCCTCGCACTCACATAGAACGGAACCTCACCCGATATATCAGAGACTGCTTTGGGTATACAGATAACATTTTCAAATTCCTTTAGATTTTTTAAAAGACTAGCATAATTATTAGGCTCTGGTTCAAACGCCACTACACACCAACCCTTTTTGGCAAACGGAACAGCAAAATCGCCCGTCGCAGCCCCAACATCGATCAATGTGGATTTGCCAAAGCGTTTAGATTCATATTTTAGTATAAGTCCTAATTCGTCACGGAAAAATAAATTTCTCATGGATTGTTTTAAAAAGAGCCACATTTGATAACACCATTCAATACATCATGCTAAATTATATTCAGCTTAAATATTACAGGATTTCCTTAACAACATCAGATGTTAATATTAAGCAAAGCTAATTAATGCAAAATGAAATTCTTGATCTCTGATAATCTATCGAAAGAAATAACTCCCTTCTTACCAAAGTTTTCAACTCCTTTCTTGCCTACAAACATTACTCCCGCGCTTTGCGCAACCCTATAATCTTCCATCATATCGCCAATATATATCGCATCCGATGGCTTCATGCTTTCAAGATCTAACACCTTTAACATAAGTTCATATTTTGAACCAGGAGGTACACCAAAGATACCTTTGAAGTAATGCAGAAGATTCCGTTCTGCAACTATGCGCATCAGTTCCTCATGAGGAGTAGCAGATATTAAATACATAGGATATTGCCCATAAAAGGCTTCCAGGAATTCAATTGCTCCGGGAATATAAGGACAATCAACAACCCTTTTATAAACGATTTCGGAAAATCGTTTTCCCAAATCTCTTTCCACGACAATGTTATATTCTTTATTTAAGATGTTTTCATATATATGTTTAAATTTAATAAACCTAGACAGTGCGTTGTTATCCAGGTGATAGTTTATGATCTCCTCAAGCTCTTTGCCAAAATCACTGAATAATTCCCTGAAAGCTTCGGTCTTTACCTCTGCCGAATCCACGATCACCCCGTCGAAATCCAGCATCAATAACTTAATCATGAACTTTAGTTTCCCCTATAAGCTCACGCAATTCTCTATTCATCAACCTGCACTGCTCGCCAAGAAATATAATATCTGCCCCAAAGGCTATTATGCGAAAGCCCTCTTCCTTTCGTTTCTCAAAATCCGCCATAGATGGCCAAACGATATGTATTCCTGCTGGCTTATTATATTTCTTGGCAAAGTCAAGCACTCGGCGCTCTGCATCCTTCATTAGCATATTTCCAAAATCCCCTGGAATCCCAAAAGATCCGGAAAGATCATAAGGACCTATGAAGATACCATCGACACCATCAACTGATAGTATCTCCTCAATATTTTTGACAGCGTCCATATGCTCTATCTGCAAAATAACTATGCTCTCGTCATTGACCTTTGAAGCATATTCATCAAACCCAGGTCCGTAGCTCTGCGCCCTTGACAAACCCACGCTTCTAAATCCCCATGGTGGATATTTCACAGATTTTACTGCAAGCTCGGCCTCTTCTGCAGTATTTACCATTGGCACGATCACACCACTGGCCCCAGTATCCATGACTCTTTTTGCCAAAACAGGATCATTGCTTGAGAGCCGAACTAAAGGGACGCTTCCTCCAAGCTCGATGGCTTGAACAAGCGGCTGAACATCCTGGATTCCGATAACGCTATGCTCCATATCAATGGCAATCCAATCAAAGCCTGCAGAAGCCATTATTTCTGCAACTGCAGTATGGCCTAAAGTTAACCAGCCACCAATAGTTATTCTTCCCTCTTTAAGGGCTGTCTTAACCTTGCTCTGCATGATCCTACCCAATCAGAGACTTCAATTTTTCAGCATCTCGGAGAAACATCTGTACCGTTTCCTTGCTATAGGGATGGATTATCATTCCCTCGATGAGAGATGGAGTCACTGTTACTATATGAGCGCCTGCATCCAACCATTCCACGACATTGAGAACTTCTCTGGTCGATCCCACAATGATATTAGACTTCAGTCCAAATTGGTCCAGCAAGCATCTTAACTTTCTGATCTCCTCGCAGCAATCGTATCCCATGTTGTTAACTCTCCCTCCAAATATAGATACAAATGTGGCACCAGATAACGCTGCTAATAGGCATTGCTGGGCGCTCATCATTGCAGTAACATTCACGCGTACATCATGCTCCGTCTCAAGCTTATGGACTACTTCAAGATTATCCAATTCTCCATTGGGTCCATGTATGGTTATTTTCACATTGATATTTTTAGCCCATCCTGAGAATTCTATCGCTTGCTCAAGCATCTTATCGCGATCATTCGTCATAACTTCCACAGATACTGGATATGGCGAAACTAGTTCTGCAATCTCAATGGCTCGTTGCTTGATGCTATTCATGCCACCCTTAACGCCATCTTTGAACATTATAGTTGGATTTGTGGTTACGCCACGCACTATTCCCATTCTATGATACTTCTCGATCTCGGATATCTTGCTTGAATCTATGAATATCGGAATACGCATCACCTCGGATTTCCTTTATCTACTGATTCCCATTTCATCGACGCTTTCATCAATTTTGGGTGAGAAACTAAAAGATGCCATAATACGACCTGAAATGATTCAGTATGTGTTGTTATCGTATTTGTCCTAACGGTGGGCACAATTACGCAAGCATCAGCTATTTGAGCTGTAAATCCGCCATCACGCCCTATTATCCCAAGAATTTTCGCACCTGCTTCTTTTCCGAATTCCAGCGCTCGAATTAAGTTTACGCTTATATTTTTTTCTTTGTCACCACCACCCACGGAAAAAACGAATATCGCATCATCAGAACAAAGGCGGCTCCCACGTAACCATTCTGCATAACATGTCTCCCATCCTTCATCATTAATCCGTGCGGTAAGTTCCGAAACGTTATCAGTTGGTGCATATGATTCTATGTCTGCGATCTTCCTGAAATCATTGACTGCATGCGATGCGTTGCCTGCTCCCCCGCCGACGCCAATAAAGAAAATCCTTCCGCCATCTTCACGAACATCAACTAGCTTATTCACCATCTTATCAATTTCTGATTGATCGATCCTTTTTGTTATTTCAATTACATCTTTTAGATATTCCCCAATATAATCCATTTGAATGTCCACCTTTGAAGATTTATAGCATACAAATTAATTAATATTACAAACGTTACTAATAACGTGCTAGTTCTTAAGTGCCTTATTTTTCAGAATTCATTAAGAAATTCATTAAATTGGCCACAGCCTGTTGTTTCATGATCTGTCTCGTTTCAAATGTTTGAGACCCCATATGCGGGGTTAAAATTACATTATCAAGTGAAGTCAGAATGCCTGAATAGGGTTCATTTTGAAAGACATCAAGCGCTGCACCATTCAATTTTTTGGAACCAAGTGCTTCGTATAGAGCCGATTCGTCAACAGCATTGCCTCGTGATAAGTTTATCAAATAGCTACCATCTTTCATTAAAGCAATTGTATCCTTGTTCATTATTGGTTTTTCATTAGCGGAAAATGCCATATGCAATACAACAACATCTGCATTGCTTAAGACTTCATTGAACGATTGATTGGTGAGGTTATTTTCCGACAGCCATTTACCATCAGGATTGATATCATTTACTAGAACATGCGCTCCAAGAGATTGAAGCAATGTGGCAGTGGTTTTGCCAATACGTCCAGCGCCAATTATTCCTATTGTTTTATCATACAATAAATGCCCGGTAAATTTCTTCCAGATACCTGACTTCATTTGATGATCGACCAGAGGTATGCCTCTTAAAAGGCTGAAAATTAATCCGATAGCCATTTCTGAAACCGCCCTGGTGGGGGCATCTGGTGTATTAAGAACCATTATGCTCCGTTGATTGGCCGCATCCAGATCAATGTTATCAACGCCCACACCAACACGGCTGATGCAACGAAGGCCTTTCAATTCCTTCAAAACGTCCTTTGTGTAGGGCTCAAGACCGGCTACGATTCCGGAGCAATTTCTCCCCAATTCAACCGTTTCAGAAGCAGTAAGTCTTCTTCCATATGGATTTTTTAATGATTTTATATTTAATGATATATTCTTTAGCTCAGGATAATCCGAAAAATCATCATAAGCGAAAGACGATTCGGCGAATAGTAAATTCATTTCTTCCATAGTAATCATTTCTTAGATCTGGCTTAGCTCAATGTTATTCATTAGCCCTTCTTGGATAATCGCTTTTTCATCAGCAATTCGGATATAGTAAAATCGAATTCCTCATCGATATCAACGGCCTCAAACCGATCGATTGGGAACATCAATGGATTTAAACCTATGCGATTTTTGCATTTATTGAATGTATCGCGGGAAAAAATATAGATGCAAGAATTTTCCTCGTAGATTGGTGGAAGATCCTGAGTCCTAACAAGAAGCTGAGGTTCATGGTTAATTGGCTTGCCATCAGCTTGATAAAGTCGAGTATATAAAGGTGTTACGGTGAAAAGCGAATCGTGCTTTGATTGAGAAAAAAAAGTATCTATCGCTCTATTTATAGTATCTGTAGTTAAAAGAGGATTTGTGCTATGAGTTTGTAGGTAGAAATCCCCCACCGAATTTGAAATATCGTATTCAATTAATTGATTTGCAACCACCATATCGCCCAGTAAATAATGAGGACGTTTATGAATTGTTACGTCGAAATGCTCCTGTGCATCTTTTGCTATTAATTCAGAATCGGTATTAATTACGGTCTCATCAATATACGGACATCCCGCAATGGATTCCAGTATCCAATGAAAAAGCGGCTTGCCACAAAATTGCCTGTAATTCTTACCAGGAACTCGTTCGGAATGATGCTTCATAAATAGAAGCGCTTTCAAACAAGGTTTTTTCATTATTTTACCACTTCTCATAGACTAATTGCTGCAATCAGCATATATCTTTTCAATGGCAGTCATTAGTTTTAAAGCATCTGCACTATTTCCAATCTCAATGCTTTTACCACCCATTATCGCCTGAACAAATTCATTTATCTCCAATTCCCATGATAGATCTGCATTAAATGTCAACGACCTAATCTCTGAATGGGTGGCCATTGGTGCGGGTGCTCTGTCTGCAGCATAATCCAACCGTTCCGGACCATATTTTCCGGATTTCGATAATAAACCATTAATAGTAATGTACCCCTTTTCAAGGAAAATCTCTAAAGCAAATAAATACCGCCATTGAGTCATTGTTGAGTGAAGTGACGCGACTTGCCCTCTGTTATTTCTCAGAATCGCGAAAAGATTATCTTCAACATCGCCTTTCCAATATAGATTGGATGCATATGCTTTAGCTTCCTGAAAATCATCGCAAAAATGCAGCAATAAATCTAGCATATGGATACCTTGATCCATGAGAATCCCACCACCGGCATACTTTTTTTGAGAACGCCAGTTATAGCTGAAATTCTCATCTACACTTTTGCCATATCTGCCACGCAGCCATAAAATATTTCCGAATTTGCCAGAATCCACTAGTTCCTTTGCCTTCATTACCGCAGGATGGTAGCGGTGATTAAAACCAAATTTAAGCTTTTTACCACTTCTCAATTCTGCAGCAATCATTTCATTTACTTGAGAAACACTGATGCCTGGCGGCTTTTCTGCAAAAACGTGTTTTCCAGAATCAAGGCTCATTACAACTGCGTCTTTCGTCAAATAATTTGGCAAACAAACAAATATTGCATCCAAGGATTTATCTGCTATTACATCATTCCAATCATTGAAGTAATCAAAATCACCCTTCAACTCAGTTGTATGAAAAATGGATTTCACCCTGCAATCAGGATTTAAATCTAGATATTTCTTCCTTATTTCACCCATATAGCCATAACCTAATATACCAACATTAATTGGTGAATTCATGCGCATTCATCTCCATTATTACGATTAACAGCATGGCAACATTTTTAACAAAGGCGTTTTGCTACTGCAGGAATATGAGATGGTACTAATGAGTAATATTTTTTGCTAATGGATTCACCATATAGCAATAAATCTTCAAAGTTTTGACAGTACATATCATAATCATCAATAAATGGACGATCTCTGAAATAGGAAGGATGTGTATCAAATGCTGTCTGCATAAGATCTTCAAATTGAGCTGCAGGACTATAGCTCCACACATATGTACTGTCTGGCTTACGTCCGTTAGGATCACGACCATCTGCCCCAATTATATAAACAGTATCACATGCGTATGAAGCAACAGGAATCATGAAAGAAGGCAAAACGCTTCCAGTTAGTCGTACATAAAACTTATCAAGAGATGGTAGGTTATATTTTTCATTATGTCCGGGAATTTTATCGAACCACGGAATCTTATGAGGCCGTTTAAGTACCATTTCCGCTATCTCCCTAATTGACATCTCCCAAACGCCAGGAGCCTCGATACCAATTAATCTATCACTCAATTCAGGATAATGTGCTAATAAAAAAGGCATATGATAATGCTCAGTGAGAATATAGCATCCATATTTATCCACAGCATCTAGAACATTTTTTCTAAATGCATCTGCATAATTGCATAAACTTATATGAAATTGAGGATCCCCAAAAACTAATAGATGTGGCTTAATTTGGTCGAGTAAAACATTGTTCTTCACTATGCTGTTGCAGATTAAATTAAAGCCATCAGAATAATCGAATTCGTTTGCCCGGTCCAAAGAAGGACCTGTTCCAAATACATAAGCACAATTATATTTCTTAACTTTTTTCAAAAGTCTTTCATAATTTCTTTTAGATAATTTGATCATCTGATTTTTGGCATTTGAACTTAATGTAGAGTAAAACATGCGACTATTTGTGTCAGCTTCAACAGAGAAATAATAATAAGGATCTACGATATTAACTTTAAATAAATTTCTAATTATAGAGGCATCCCATGCATGCTCTGCGTCCCACAACATTATCGCATCAGCAGTTGCAAGATCAATCATATCTTTAGAAATAAGATTAATATTGCTATTTTTTCCTATACAATTACATTGAGAAGACGGATGCTCCAAGCATTCTATTTTTGTCCCGATTAAATTATCTTTTATTGGAATAGAGATAGTAACATCTGATAATCTGGTCTCGGGAAAATACCACGACGCCCTATTCACTACATCTGCAAGTATTCCTAAATCGGAGATCGCTGGGTAATAAACTACTCTTTTAATAAAATTTGAATCGCTATTAAATAAACGAGCCATAATTAGCTTCAGACCGTAATAAATATAAACATTGAGCTTGAGTAGTTTTAATTTAATAGATTTTAACTGATTTGCCATAGTATCAAAACCGATGATTGAAATTTTATATTCGATAAAGCCTAGGTGCTGAATTGATGATGTTTATCGCCTTATTAACATCGTAACCAATAGTCTCAGCATACCACTCAATTTCATCAAAACGCGGCTTATTCTCTTCCTTCACTATCTCCAATGCCTCCTCACGACCAATCTTGCCCTGCCTTATCTGGAAGCTCCTGAAATCATCGAATTCCGTAAGGCCTGCCATTGTCATATAAATGTAATTATAGAATGCAGCTGTTCCATCATCAATCCTCCAGGTAGCCTTTGTATCTGGAGACGTCTCCCAGTCAAATTCTCTGCATATGGTCGAAACGACCTCTTCCTCATCCCAGTCAAGGTAGTGATAAAGGTAAAGATAATCGTCTTTTAATATATATGTGCAATAATATGCATCGAGCGTATCCATAATAGAACAGTTGAAATACGCAGGATTGAGGAGAAAATTCTTGGCATAGTACGCCAGCATCATCAGCTTGTTAGAAACAGATATGCCAGTTAACCGGTTGTGCTCATTCTTGACCCCGTGACTAATGCCACAAAATCCGTATTTAAACCTAGTCTCCTCAATCTCATGACCACCACAGAATATGAATAGCTTGATGCCAGTCTGTTCTCGGACCTTATGAAAGTAATAATAAAACTTTTTATCCCCGGCCATTAGGAGGGGGACCATTCCCAACTCAGGCCTCTTCAGCCAAGCATCCAGGTTCTTGCGTATGTTATCCCGCTTTCTCTTAATATCGGCTGAGATCAGTATCTGCTCTAGACCTAGTCTTCCACAAATGCGGGCCTGGTTTCTGCGGGCAAGATCCACCACCATGCCCCAGTCATAGGTGAAGACGATGGGATTCATTTTGAGTTTATTCTTAATATAATGAATCCCATAGGCACTGTCCCGCCCTCCGCTGAATCCCACGATGCAGTCTGGCTCACCAGAGGAATTTCTGAATTTTAGAACTATGCGCTCCAAGGCATCTTCGCCCTTAGCTGGCTTATATCCATTTTGCTGCCTTTCCTCATAGCTCCGGCAATAATTGCATACTCCCTCTTCATCGAACTCTATAAAGGGGGTGGTCTCAGGAAGAATGCACTTGCTGCAGCGCCTCAGCTTTGGCTCTCCTGAATACAACCACTCCCAGGTCCTCATCATCTCTTGCTTCACATCTTCCCTGAGCTTAGAACTTTCATTGTCCTGATGAGGGTGGAACTCTGTTGGTGGTGTTATTTCATTAATGCTAACATGTGAAGATGTGATCATGATTTTCCCGGCATTGGCAGTCGATTTGCCGTTCAGGCCAAAGTGCTCCATGCATAAGCTAGGAATACATGCCAGATAACCGCTTCCAGCTTTAACCTGAGATATTGAGCTCGCATCGAACAGAGCCCTTAAATATCTCTTTCCAAGCAGCTGCTTGAGAATATAGCCCTCAGAGGCAAATACCAGAATCTTTCGATCTTTGCTGGGACAGATATAAAGCGATCCGGTGTTTGTGGCCAAAAGAACACAATCTGCATCGTCGAACAGCAACGCAACCGATGCAGAGCCTTCGATAGAACAGAACGTCTTTTTGACGGCCCCGGCAAATGAACCATTATCCTTGCGATACATCTGTAGAAGGCTGAGAAAGACCTCGGTATCGACATCATATTTTCTGGTCAGATAAGGGCTAGCCTTCCAAAGGGATCCATCGTTGACGATAATGCCATTATGAATTCCGACTGCACCATCTTTAATAACTGGCTGGTTATTGGAGTTCAGCTCGCTCTTGCCATTGGTGACCAACCGGGAGTGGCCGATAATTGCGAAGGGTATATTATTGCTTCGTCCTGTATAGCCCTCGATCTTTATCAAATTATATATATTTTTGTAAGACTTTGACCTGATGAGCTTGGATGCCGCATAGGGCTCCTTAAGAACAGTTATCGAGTTGCCTGCTCTTACTGCGAGCCCCGATGCCTCTTTGCCTCTCGACTCCGAAAGCCTGAATAAATTATCTACCGTGCTCTTGAGTAAATCGATTGAAAAATCCGATCCTTCACCAATTAAAATTCCGAATATTCCGCACATTAAGGCGACCCTCTCTCATCTTATTCTTGGAGGATGTCGCTCATTTATGGTATAAAAATTGTTTTAAGAATAATTCATAATAATTATGCAAAAGTTGCATTGGATCAAATTGAATATACATTAGTCGCATGGCCTCAGACCATTGCTCATGAGCTTCTTGAGATAGCTCGTTAGAACCTGATCTACTTCACTCTTTGAGACCTGCAGCTCTTTAAACAACGCATTCAAGGATTTCATCCTGGGCTGCTGATCCAGCTTGCACCTCTGCAGACCATCTTCTCTCGAGATCTGATTTTCACGGATCATCTTGCTGTACATTTCGTCATGCTCACTGAAACCTACTAGATTATAGTATATGTAGTTTATAAGGGGATAGGCAATGTCATCGACCCTCCAAGTAGTCGATGTATCAGAAGCTCCTTCCCATCCTAACTCCTGTGCTATGGTTGAAAGTATCTCATCTTCATTCCAATATACATAATCATAGAATCCTAAAGAATCTACTCCTTTTGGCTTCAAAAGAGCTTCAAAGAAATAAACCCCGATGCCCTCCAAATACTCCTTAAAAATAGGCAGATCGTAATTGTAGGGATTCTTGAAGAATTCATACCCAAACATCATTACCAGCTTGATCTTGTCTGGAGTGGAATATATCCCTCGCTCATCGGGGAAGATATTCATAAATCCTGTTTTCCAATGTTCCTGCTCGAAATTGCTGTTGCCTATGTTGTTTCCACCCAGCATAAGCGGGATACCTTTTTGGCTTGCATAATTATACATCTGCAAGTTCATGGTTTTATCCCCGCTATTCAGAGTAGGCACAATTGTATTAATTGAGGGGCTCCTTAGCCATGCACTAAATCGCTTTACTGCATTTCGTTTAGCTATTCTGATTTTATCTTCGTTTCGGATAGTAAAGTGATCAACCTTTAGGGCATCAATAACTCTCTTAACATTCCTGTGCCCCTCCGGAGTGGTAAAGCCGGAGTCGTATGTAATTGCTAGAGCACGCATATCATATTCTTTAATGATTTTATAAAGAACGTAAGTGCTGTCTCTTCCGCCGCTAATCGGGACAATGCAATCATATTTTTGGCTTGTATTCCTGTATGAATCCAGTTTTTCTTCAAGAGCTTTTTCGCCAAATACCCTTACAGGTTCATAGCTTTCACAATAATTGCAGACACCCTGATCATTAAATTCAATCCCTGGGAAGGTCTCCGGCAGAATACATCGGGTACATCTTTTAAGGTTAGGGAAGAATTTGTTATCATAATTATTACTAACACAATTGACCATTTATTACTCACTACCAATCAATTAAATCAAGCCATAAATTAGAGATTAGTTGGATCATCTCAGTATTCTCTCAACTATCAGAGAGATATTGAAGTATCTTCATTCCAGCTCTCCCATCTCCAAATGGATTTTTCCATCCTGCATCCGCCTTTATCATCTTCACGGCACGCTTCATTATCCGCTCCGAGCTGGCCCCCGCCAGCACATTAGCCCCCACATCCACCGTCTCCGGCCTCTCCGTATTGTCCCTCAGCGTCACGCAGGGCACGCCCAGGATGCATGCTTCCTCCTGCACTCCGCCCGAGTCCGTCAGCGCCAGCCGGGCATTGGCCTCCAGCTGCAGGAACTCCAGGAATCCCAGCGGCTCAATGGCTCTGATGCCATCGAGCTCGAACCCAAAGCTCTCGACCATCTTCCTCGTCCTGGGGTGCACAGGGAAGACCACCGGCAGGCCGAATTCACTCTTGACCATCTCCAGACCCCGGATGATCTCCCCCAGGCGCTCCTTGTTATCCACATTCTCCTGCCGGTGGGAGGTGACCAGAAAATACCCCTTAGGCTCAAGGTCGAGGTCGGCCAGGATGTTGACCTTCCTCATGGCGATCTCCAGGTTCTGATAGACCGAATCCACAATGGTGTTGCCGGTGACGTGGATCTTCTCCTCGGCTATGCCCTCTTTGAGAAGGTTTGCCTTGGAGATATCTGTCGGCGCAAAGCAATAATCGGAAATGTGATCTGCCACCACCCGGTTGATCTCCTCGGGCATGCTGCGGTCGTAAGAGCGCAGCCCCGCCTCCACATGGCCCACCTTGATGTGCAGCTTCGAGGCCGCCAGTGCCCCAGCCAGAACCGTATTGGTGTCTCCCTGCACCAGGACCACATCGGGCCGTTCTGCCATCAACACTGTTTCCAGATCTGCCAGGATCCGCCCCGTCTGCTCGCCGTGATTGCCGGAGCCTACATCTAAATTATGATCTTGCTGCGGTAGCTCCAGCTGCTCGAAGAATATCCGGTCCATCTGGTAGGAGTAGTGCTGGCCGGTGTGGATGATGCTGTAGTCCAGGCCGCGGCGCTGGCACTCCCGAATCACCGGAGCCATCTTGATGATCTCCGGCCGGGTCCCGAGGATGATTGCAATGGTCATGGGTAGTTGTCGCCTTTGATTTGTAGTTGATAGCAAATCGGCTTGATTGGATTGCAGATAACGGATTTTAACCACAAAGAGCACAGAGGACTCACAAAGGTTAATGCAATTCCTGATAATCCGATAAACCTTCGTGCGGGCTTTGTGCCCTTGCTATGAAAAACATCTAATAAAGGATAACAAGGGGTTCATTTCACCCCCCTTGAGAATCTTTTTTAACAAAGTAGCCTGCACCAACTAACACCTCAATCATCTCGTCTAAGCTGGGATAATTTG
>Ga0302253_1001239_pt1 | contig 16278 bp, 8 predicted proteins | sample AAG_RA_Trp_MG_FD_193537 | JGI IMG/M metagenome (GOLD analysis project Ga0302253, IMG submission 193537) | Enriched activated sludge microbial communities from anaerobic digester in WTTP, New Holstein, Wisconsin, United States - AAG_RA_Trp | ecosystem: Engineered > Bioreactor > Anaerobic >...
TTCCTGACCCCCGACTCGATCAAGATCTTCGCGCTCGGGGCAGCATCCTTCGCAGTCGCAACGGCGGGTGGTGTTCTGTTTGCGAAATTCATGAATCTGTTTTTGAAACACAAGATCAACCCCGTGATCGGCGCGGCCGGAGTGTCCGCCGTTCCGGATTCGGCGCGTGTCGCACAGGTAATCTGCGCCAAAGAGGATCCTCATAACTTCGTCATCATGCAGGCCATGGCGCCGAATGTCGCCGGAGTCATCGGATCGGCCATCGCTGCCGGCGTTCTGCTCGCCACTCTCCGCTGAAAGCTTCACATGGGGATCCGTCTGCTTTTCGGCCGTACGATCGAGGCGCTGGCGGATGAGTTGTGCGCCCGACTCCGCTCCAGTTGTCAATCCGCTGATCCATTCGATCCATTCCGGATCATTATTCCCAACCGCAACCTGGAACTCTGGCTCAAACAGCGCATTGCGCGACAACTAGGCGCGGCGGTCAACATCCGGTTCGAGTTTCTGGAAAACGGTCTCCGAAGACTGATCGATACGACGGCCACGGGCAGCGGTATGTATACGGATCGAACAGAGCTGGCTCTCCGCATTCTAGCCGAACTGATTGAACCGGCCCGCACACAGGCGGAAGCGCCCGATTCCGAATCTCCGGACCCCGCGGATCCCCTGCAGGCTTTGCGCGAATATCTCTCGGATGTCTCCGATCCATCGGACTACAGCCGTCGGCTCTGGCAGCTATCGCAGCGCCTGGCAGGGTATTTTCTCGAGTATGAGAACCATCGTGAGGATTTGATTGCGGCATGGCGACGCAACGAGCCATGGTTGCCGCAACGTGCACGTCCGGACCAAATCCGCATGGAACTCGCCCAGCGCACGCTGTATCGCCGTATTTTCGATCCGGATCAGCCTCCCGAGCGACTCAACCCGACACTCGCCCGCGCATTGGAACTCCTGGAAAAAAGACTCGCAACGGAATCGATTCAGTCAAGACCGGAAACCGTGCGGATTTTTGGTCTGTCGATCACGGCGCCGTTGTATTTACGGTGCCTGTTTTCGTTGGGGCGCATGTGTGACATCGAATTGTACGAACTGAACGTCTGCTCAGAATTCTGGGAGGACGTATCGAGCCCCTCGGAAGATCGATGGCGTCGGGTCAAATCGATCCGGATGCTCGGAATCGATCCGTGTGCGGATCCCGAGATCGACCTGCTGGAACCGAACAGGGATGAAAATCCACTCCTGTCGAGATGGGGAAAGCTGGGGCGGGAAAAAATCAAGCTGCTCAGTGAACTCGAAGAACGTTCCTCGGGCCATGTGGAATTCGAGAGCAACTGGCTGGACGATCCCGTCGATCCGCGACAATCGCTGTTGAGGTGTGTCCAGACCGATATCGGATCACGCCGGGGGGCGCGCGAAACCCGAGTCGATCAGGATCCGAGTATTCAGCTTGTCGGTTGTCCGGGGGTGTATCGCGAAGCCGAGATGGTGCGGGACAGCATCATCGACAACCTTACCCGGTACCCGGATCTTCAGTTGACCGATATCGCGGTCATGGCTCCGGACATCGAACGCTACAAACCGGCGTTACTGGCGATGTTCGAAACCGGACCGTGCCGACTTCCCTTCAGCATGTCGGACTCGCGCGCATCGACGGACAGTCTCTATGCACAGGCTGTGACCGCACTGCTCGAACTGGTTTCCGGATCGTTCTCGCGACGCCGTTTTTTCGAACTCGCGTTGAACCCTTGCTTTCTTGCCGGATGCGGTCTCGACAGGACGGACGTCGAAACATGGCTGGAATGGGCGGATAGGCTCAGCGTGTTCCGATTCTGGGATGCCGGACACAAGGAGCAATACACTGCCGGGAACAACGATCGGTTCACATGGAGCCGCTCGCTCATTCGCCTCAGACTCGGACGGATCATGCAGCAACGGAAGAGCGCCGATCGCGTCAATGACGCAGAGGATTTCTGTGGTTACGTGCCTCATGCCGATCTTGAAAGCCAAAACCCCGATGCGCTTTCCCGCATCAGCATGACGATTGAAACACTATTCCTGGATCTGCGGAACCTGGCACTTAATAAGCTGGCTGGAACGCTCTGGGCTCAGCGAATGATCGGTTTGATGCGATCGTGTCTGGCCGCCCCCGAGGATATGCCGCAGGAAGAGACTGTGATGTGGGCGCTGGTCTCCCGGCTGGCGGTGCTTGAGACGCTGGACGATCGGGTGTCGAAAGCCGGGAAACAGCCGGAATTCGGGTTTAACTTCGTTCGTGAATTCATCCTCGCGGCGCTGGACGAGTTGCCGAGCACCCGCGGCAGATATCTCGCAGGAGGCATTGCCGTCTCCGCTCTCCGTCCGATGCGCCCGGTTCCGTTCCGAATTGTTTACGTGATGGGACTCGAAGAGGGTCAATTCCCAGGGCGCTCAGAACGATGCACACTTGATCTGCGACTTTTCCACCGCCGGCTTGGTGATGTCTGCACACCGGACTCGAACCGATACCTGTTTCTCGAAACTCTTCTCTCAACCCGCGACAAATTGTACCTGTCCTATCAGAATCTCGAACCGAAACAGGACAAACCGTTTCACCCCTGTTCAGTTCTCAACGAACTGCGCCGATATCTCGACGATTGCGTGCTCCCGTTGGATAAACCCTTCCGCACGATGCGGATTCCCCTCAACGGATTCGATCCTGAACATCTGTACCAGACCGAACCCGAATGGCAGGCGGTCAGCGATGTTCCTGCCCGACCAGCTCCCGGGAATCTCGCATTGGCGCTCCATCTGCACAGCCGTATCGCAGGCAATCCGGATGTTGAAACCGCACGTGATCTGCTGGAACGGATGAAATCTTCTGATCTCCGGGCGACACTCGATCCGGTGAGCGGATCGACTGATCGTTCAATCATATCCGAAGTTGACCACGTGATTGACCTGAGCGAACTCAGGCGTTTCCTGAAAGATCCTTTCGCGAGTTATCTGCGGCGGTATTATGAAATTCATGAATCCGAAACAGAGGAGTCGATTCTGGCGGAGTTTGAGCCGATCGAGTTTGACCGGTTGACGCGTTGGGGAATCGTCGATGAGGTGATCCGGACCACTTTTGAGGAGTTACCCGATTCGAGAGCGGGGTACTCCGGGAAACTGGATGCTATCTTGAGACGGCGCTGCAGGATGGGAGACGTTCCGGATGAACCGTTTGTGGACTGGCAGCGCGGAGCACTCGAAGAGGGACTCGCGAAACTGTTCGGTGATAAAAGTCTGGGGGCAGTTCTGAATCACATCCGGACAGCAGGACCCGACGATTTTTTCCGGCTATGGATCGGCAAATCGCCCATTCATCCAACCCCGTTCGATCGGATCCTTCCCGCTATTCCTGTAACTCTGCCGGGCGATCCTCCGACACGTTTCGAGCTTCACGGCGGCCCTTACATCCTGCTCCGTCAGAACGGGCAATTTGCGATTCTGACCGCCGGAGACAGCGCGAAGCCGAAGCGAGAACAATTGCACAAATCCATGCTCGAACCCTATCTCGCGATACTCTCCATGAATGCTCCGGCATTGCGCGACAACCCGCATCGAATCGATACCCACCACATCGGAATCTCCGCATACTTCAGTGACGGATCGACACATGTGAACGTGAGCGGGATTGCCGGGGAGGACGTGCTATCGGAAATTCTTCGGGATTTCTTTCGAAAACCGCCCCCGATCGATCTGTTTCCTTTCGAACCGGTCTGGGACGTCTGGTGTGATCTGGCGGTAACCGATCAAACGTCGCCGGATGAGTTCCGGCGGAAACTTCGAGAACGGATCGAGGACGCTGCTGCCGATATGCATTCCGCGTTGTCTCTTCCGGGCGCTGCGCGAATTGTCCGAGACCTGACGGTTCCGATCGACGCTCTGAGCCGAGCACGACGTTGGTACGGTCATCTGTTCACCGCAGCCCGATCGAGCGGTCCTCCGGGAAGGCGATCGAATGACGACTGAGTTAAAGGATATCCGTTCTGTTGATCTGGCCCGTCACGCCGTGATCGAGGCGGCTGCGGGGACGGGGAAGACGTGGACCATCGAGAATCTGGTCAGCCGATGCATCATCGAACAGGGATACGATGTGTCGGAGATTCTGGTTATGACGTTTACCGAAAAAGCAACGGGAGAGATGCAGGAACGGATCCGGGCGAATATCGAGCATGTCCTGGCGGGCTGCGAGGATGTCGAAGCGCGGGTGAGGCTGCAGAGGGCTCTCGATGGGTTCGACCGAGCGTCGATCATGACCATTCACAGCTTCTGCAACCGCGCGCTCCAGCAGTTTGCCTTCGAGAACCGCCAGTCGTTTTCTCTCAGACTCGGGTCGGATTCCGAAATCGCCGACAATGTGTTCGACGAAATGATTCGGGGCCCCTGGGTCCCCCTCATCCGTTCCCTCCATTCGGATTACCGGACGCAGATTCAGAAAAATGCCTTCGGAAAAGAGATGATCGTGGATCTGACGCTTCATCTGATGCGAGGCGACACACTCGTGCCCGTTGCCACTCGCGACGATCTGCAGACATCCGACACCGGATCTCCGGCGGGATTCTTCTACGTGTTTGCCGCACACGAGCTGATGCGACGGATGACGCAATACAAGACTGAAAGAGGTCTGATCTCATACGACGACATGATCCGCCTCCTCGAAAAAGCGCTCGGAGATCCAATGCAACCCACAGCTCTACTCGAAGTGCTCAGAGCTCAATACCGGATCGCTCTGATCGACGAGTTTCAGGATACAGATCCGACCCAATGGAGTATTTTCAGGAAGTTGTTCGTTGCAAGCGGTCGTCATGTGCTGATGGTGATCGGTGACCCGAAACAGGCGATTTACGGTTTTCGAGGAGCCGATGTGACGACATATCGGACAGCATGCCGGGAACTCATGGTAACGCATGGTGCACGGCGATATCTCCTCCGGACCAACTGGCGATCGATCCCGAACCTGATCGATGATTTCAATCGCCTGTTCCTGTCGAGCGGATGGTTCCGGCAAGACCAGTGCGACGGAGAGCGGGATACAGTCGAGGTTGTACCGCCCGAACCGTCCAGGAGACGCACCAGAGTCTATCGGGATTGCTCCGGTCGAACTGCCGTGTCGATCGCGAATCTGCTGGATGTGACCCGTTCCGGAGATGCACAGCGACGGTATGCCGATTGGGTCGCAGAAGAGATTCTCCGCTTGACAAGCAATCGGCTGATCGAGTTTTCCGACGGGAATCAGACGCGCTGGCTGACGCCTGGTGATATCTGCATCCTGGTTCGGAAACGAAAGGACGCGGTTTTGATCGAAGAAGCGCTCGACCGCCGCGGAATCCATCATACATTTTACAAGAAAACGGGGGTGTATCAGTCCGACGAGGCGATATGGATTGCGTCGGTTCTTGAAATGCTCGCACGGCCTGACAATACCGGCGCGCTCCGGAAAACACTCGTGTCGCCGTTCTTCGGCCTGGCTTTTTCCCAACTTGAACCGTTCGACGATCTGGATCCGCATCATCCGATCAAAACGCGGATCGCGCAATGGCGTCGCGATGCCTATCTGCGAAACTGGCCGGCGCTGCTCCATTCCATCGTCTACGAATCGCGGCTGCTGATCGATTCGGCTGGCCGGACGGACGGCGAACGCACCATCGCGACCTGTCTTCAGATCACGGAAGATCTTCAGACCGTCGCTCAGCAGAAGAACATGGACATCCAGTCGCTCTGGCGACACCTGACCTTCCGGGTCAAAGAAGCGATCGAGGAAGACGAACAGACTAGTCTGCACCGTATTGAAACGGAATCGCCGATTGTCCGGATCATGACGATGCACGTCAGCAAGGGGCTCCAGTTTCCCATCGTGTTTCTGGCCGGTGGATTCGGCCGGGGTGCTCATCCCCGATATCTGAAGTATCACGATTCCTCCGGAGGCGTCACGATCGATCTCGACAAGGACAACAAAGCGGCTAAGACACTGTCTGACCGTGAGCGGAAGGAGGACGATGAGCGATTGCTCTATGTCGCGCTCACCCGTGCCATGATCAAACTGTATGTTCCGGGATTCTGTGTCCGCACGCGAACCGGCGCGCCCAGCGGCAACTCCGGAATGCTGTCCCGGATCCTGTATCCGGCCATCGAAAGCGCAATGGCATCCGCCGGGCAGACGCCTATTTGTGAGACATGGATGTCGTTTTCTGAAAAACAATCAGTGCCGGACCAGCGAACGGATTCCGATCTCCTGATGCCGAAAGCCCGCGAACGAAGGATGCGAACGGAGGAAGATCTGATGCGGCCTGTGCCCTATGTGGCGAATCGACGCGCGGAACGCTGGTCGTTCACGGCGCTCCGCCACCGGAATCACAGCGCGGGACCGGAACCCGTGGTTTTCGACGAACATCCCATCGAATCGGATGAACCTGCCTCTATCCTTACGGGGGAGGAGTCCGCAGGTCTCGAAGACGACCTTCCGGGCGGTGAGCGTATGGGACACTTGTTTCACGAACTGTTCGAGGAACTCGATTTCACCTCGACCGCAATCGTTTTGGATTCATTTCCTCACGCGTCCGAGGCCGTTTCGCTCGTCCAGCGTCTCTTGCGGAAGTACAATCTCGTTTGCGATGACCCGGCCCGGGTCTCCCGCATCCTCCAGATCGCATCCAACACGCTGAATACGACTCTTCCGCCGTACGGGTTTCGATTGAACGAGATCGCGCGGTCCGATCGCCTCACGGAACTCGAATTCCTGCTTGCCATGGACGCCCGGATCGAACAGTACATGCATGGTTTCGTCGATCTGGTGTTCCGTCGGCAGATCGACGGATGCGAAATGCTATTCGTGGTGGACTGGAAATCAAACCGGCTCGAGCGATATGACCCGGCGAGTCTCACGCGCTGTATGGACGAAGAGAACTACCATTTGCAGTACGCGGTTTACACGTTGAGTCTCCACCGGTGGATGCAGACGGTTAAGCCCGGAGACTGGTCGTTCGAAACGCATTTCGGCGGTGTGTACTATCTCTTCCTGCGAGGGCTCGATGGGCGCGATGGTCGTCACGGCGTGTTCCACTGCCGCCCGACGGTCGAGGAATGCGAATCGCGGGTCAGCAGGGCTCTGGCGACGGTGCGCGGAGAGCATCGATGAAAGCGCTCCGCACCGAGATCATGGAAAAACTCGGGGTGATCCCGATTGCCGCAAACCCCGATGCAACTCTGTCCCGGATGATCGTTTCCCGTGCCATCGAAGAGGAACGGTTGACCCCTGCCGATTATCTTCTGATGCGCGATCTGATTCTCCTGTCGGGCGCTTCCCCCGCGCCCCCCCCCCTCCATCTGCTGCTCATCGTCATGCTGACGAAGCTGTGCGACGGCAGCGTGTGCGTGGATGTGGCGGGTGAGGTGTTTCGAACGCGGAGCAGGGAGTTGTGTGGCGATTGTCCCGAGATCGTGCTCGGATCGATGCTGAGCACATTGGCCGGGGCAGCGGAAAATTATCCCGCACTCGTATCTCGCGATACCCAGTCCTTCTTTCCCATCATTCAGGACGGGAGTCGCCTGTACTTTCAGAAGTACCACGATGCAGAAACCCGGTTGCGCAGAGCGATCCGAAACCGGCTGACGGATTTGGATCGGGAACGAATCGACTCGACTGCTGTCGATGCGGTCCTGCATGACATTCTCGTGGCATGCCCCCTCCGCCGCGACGATTCCATCACCGTGCTCGATGGATACCAGACCGAAGCGCTGAAACGCGCGCTGAGCCGCAATCTCACGATCGTCTCCGGCGGACCAGGATCCGGCAAGACATCGATCGTGGTTTCCGTTCTGCGAGGTCTCGTGCGCTGCGGGATCGATGCCGATCGGATCCGGCTCGTCGCGCCGACCGGACGGGCTGCACAACGGATCCAGGAGAGTATCCGGATCGCGCTGGAATCCATCGGCACCGGAATGCCTCGATGTGATCTGGACGTTGCTAGGATCGAGGCGACGACCGCGCACCGGCTGCTCCGCTACAACCCTCGCGACAACCGTTTTCGGCATGATCGCTCTGCGCTACTGCCAGTGGATTACATCATCGTCGATGAAGTGTCGATGCTCGATGTGCTGATCGCCGCCCAGCTTCTCGAAGCCATTCCACCCGATGCAGGACTACTTATGCTGGGTGATCCGGACCAGTTGCCCAGTGTCGAGGCGGGTGCGGTTCTATCGAATCTGTTACCGGATGAACAGGAGCAGTCCGCGGGACCGGTCATCTGCCTTCAGAAGAGTTACCGGGCAGGTCACGGGCTGATGGAGGCCGCGATGGCGGTCAACCGAGGCGATCTCGATGCGCTTGATGACCCAGAACTCTTCAGGCCGCTGGCAGGTGGCCGGCGAAAACACGGGTTGATGATCGAGAGCCCGATCAAGGAGGGAATCGGTGAGGTGTCGGGTTGCCATGTCCTGTACGTGTCTTCGGTGGATATGGCGAGGGTTGCACGCGAGGCTGGGATGGCCTGGATCGAAGGAATGGTGATCGGGAACGGATCTGGGGCGGAATGGCCTGCTTTCGTTGAACAAATCGGTCGAATGGATCTTGGCGCCAGGAGCATCGATACGGCGAGTCAGAAACTTCTCGACAGCTTGTTCGACCGGATGGAAGCGACACGCATACTGACCGTGCATCGTCGCGGGAAAACGGGATGTGATGCGTTGAACGGAGCCATCATGCGCCGGTTTCACTCGATCATCGACCCGGGTTCACCTCCGGAGCTGTTTTCGGGAATGCCGATCATCGTGACGCGCAACGCCCCGCGATTGTCCGTGTATAACGGGGATGTCGGCGTGTGCCTGCGTGATGCCGGCGGGTCCTTCCATTTCGTGTTCAGACGCATGCGAGGCTACATGCGATATCATGCCGACCGGATTCGTGACTGGGCACCGGCGTTCGCGATGACCGTTCACAAGAGCCAAGGCTCGGAGTATGACCGGGTTTTGGTGGTGCTGCCCGATGACGAAACCAGTCGGATTTTGACGCGTGAGATCATCTACACCGGGTTGACGCGAGCCCGGCGGGCAGCCGTGATCCTGGGTTCCCGCGCCGCGCTTGCCAGGGCAGTATCGCGGCGGATCGAACGTGAGAGCGGCCCCGGATTCTACAGGGGCGTTTCGGAGGGCGATAGATGAGTGTGGAGCACTGCGTTCATGTGACGGGGGATCGGGCCGGGCAAAGACTGGACAGGATGCTGTGTGAGGCGATCGCGGAGTTGTCCCGCGCGCGGATTCAGAGTCTGATCGAGGAGGGGTGTGTGACCGTGAACGGAATGGCTGCCAAGGCGTCCTACAGGGGACGCGAGGGTGATGTCGCCGTCGTGTCCGTTCCGGATGTCCGACCGGTGGATCTGGTTCCTGAGAATCTCGGAGTGCCCATTCTGTACGAAGATGACGATCTGGTCGTTGTGGACAAACCACGAGGCATGGCCGTGCACCCCGGAGCAGGCGTCGATCACGGCACACTCGTGCACGCGCTCATGTTCCAATGCCAGAATCTGTCCGGGATCGGTGGGCAGTTGCGTCCGGGGATCGTTCATAGACTCGATCGAGGCACCTCCGGAATCATGCTCGCAGCCAAGAACGACGCTGCGCATGAGCGGCTTGCGAGGCAATTTGCGGAGCGTCGTATCCGGAAGGAATACCGTGCAATTGTGGCGGGCGCACCGACATGGTCCGAGATGGATGTCGATGCGCCGATCGCGCGGCATCCATCAGAGCGGAAGAAGATGGGGATCGTACCCACCGGTCGGAATGCGCGCACCCTCTTTCGTGTAATGGCCTCGGGAGATCGGATCGCGCTGATCTCAGCCCGTCCGTTCACCGGTAGAACCCATCAGATCCGCGTGCACCTTGTGTCCCTGGGATTCCCGGTCCTGGGTGATACCGTCTATGGAAAAAATGCCGCGGATCGATTTCGCGGTACCGAGATCGGAATTCGGCTGAAGCGGATCGATGGATTCTGTCTCCATGCCCGATCGCTCGAGTTCCGGCATCCCGTCGGATTGCACGAGATGCGCTTTGAAGCTCGAATGCCGGATGACATGAATGGGATTCTGATGTGCGGAGGAATCAACGAGGAGGAGTGGGAGAAATGAATGGGGCGGGTGCGCCGGTCGAGCTGAAAACATTCGAACGGATCGTTTTCTTCTGCGGAGCGGGATTGTCCGCAGAGTCCGGTATTCCGACATATCGAGGCGCAGGCGGTATCTGGGGAAAATACCGGTATGAGGAGTATGCGTGTCAGCGGGCGTTCGATCGGAACCCCGGAAAAGTCTGGGATTTTCACGACGAACGCCGCCGGTTCGTGGCGGGCTGCGAACCGAATCCGGGACATCATGTGATCGCCCGTGTGCAGGCGCGGAAACCCGACACTCGGATCATCACTCAGAACATTGACGGGATGCTGCAGCGCGCGGGTGCCCGGGATGTAATCGAACTGCATGGGAGTCTCTGGCAGGTCCGATGCGATTGGGAAGGGACGGTAAAAAACGATGTCGATGTGCCGATTCAGTCTCGGACTTGCAGATGCGGAGCGACTCTGAGACCGGATATCGTCTGGTTTGATGATAGTTTGGATCCGCACGTGGTCCGTGCGGCGATCGACGCGATGACCACGGCAGATCTGCTTGTGACCATCGGCACATCCGGCGAAGTTTTCCCGGCCGCCCAACTCCCGTTCATTGCCATGGAGCGGGGAATTCCGTCGATCGAGATCAATCCAGAAGAAACTCCGATGTCCCGCCTGTACCGGTATGTCATGCGCGGCCCCGCGTCGAGTATGCTGGAAAGGTTGGATTACACGGGGTAGAGCACCGCTCGAATGGCATCGAGCAGGCGAACGGCCCGGTACGGTTTCTGGATGAACCCGAAAACGCCTCCCGGTCGATAACGCTCCAACACGTCATCCCGCATGTAACCGCTCGACATGACAATTGGCACATCGGGTTGGAGCCCGTAAATCAGATCGAAGAAGGGATTCCCCGAGCGATCGAGGATCGAGACATCGAGGACGATGGCGCGGATGGACGAGCCGGAGGCGGATAACTGTCGGAGCAGACCGGCATCATCATGGGCGCAGAGCGTCTGAAAGCCGGCGGATTCGAGGATTTGCGCGGCTACCAAAGTCACCGTTTCCTCTTCGTCCGCAATCAAAATCGTGCCGGATTCCATCGGGAAGGACGCCGGTCTGGTATCCGGGCTGAGATGTTCGGGAGCGCCAGCTGCGATCGGCAGAAATACACGGAAATGAGATCCCATTCCGGGGTGGGATTCGACTGTGAGTGTGCCGTGGTGGGCGCGGATAATGCCGAGCACGACCGAGAGACCGAGGCCGCGGCCGAGGAATTTGGTCGAAAAGAACGGGTCGAAGATGCGGCCGATCGTTTCGGTCGTCATGCCGCATCCCGTGTCGATGATCTCGAGGCAGACATAGGAACCTTCGGGCAGGTTGTCGTCGATGTAGGCCGACCGCAGATTGTCTCGGGAACAATGCGTCAGCCCCGTGCGGACCGTGACGGAGCCGTGCGTTTCCTGGCAGGCTTCGGCGGCATTCGTCACAAGATTCAGGATGACCTGACGGATCTGGGTGCCGTCCGCCCGGATCGCCGGGATGGCCGGGTCGAGTTCGAAATGGATCTGGGCTTTTGACGACAGGGAGACATCGAGCAGGGCATGCATGTCCTCGATGATCTCGTTCAGATTCAGAGAATGAATATCGATATAGGCTTTACCGGCGTATGCGAGAATCTGGTTGCACAGGTCCGCCGCACGCTCGGAGGCTTTCACGATCTGATCGACCGCCCGCTGTGTTTTGGGGGAATTGGTCGCATCGGCGCTCAGCAGGCTGGCGTAGCCCAGGATGCCGGTGAGCAGATTGTTGAAATCGTGGGCGATGCCGCCGGCGACCACGCCCAGGCTTTCGAGTTTCTGCGTGTGCCGGATCTGAACTTCCATCTGGTGCACTTCCCGCTCGGCCCGCGTCTGTTCCGTCAGATCGTCGATGATCGACAGGAGGCACCGCAGCCCGCCGTCCGGATCCGGTATCGGGATTTCCTTGAATCGCAGAATGCGTTCCCCGAGACCGGCGAGGGTAACGCAGACATCCGGTAGTTCCTGGGTGCGGAAGGAACGGACCGCGGCTTCATCGGCTGCCCGGATCGCGCGTGCGATTTCCGGAGGGAACAGGTCGAAATCGGAGCGGTTTTCGGCGAGATAGGGTGAGGCGGTAAGGAGTGTGAGTGCGGCGCGGTTCATGGACATCACCGTGAATGAGTCGATGTGTTTGATGACGATGGCGCTTGGGATGTTCTGGAGAATCGAGGTGAGTTCTTCGCGGGTGGTGAGCAGGGTGTTCTGGGTCTGTTTCAGTTGCGTGATATCGGTCAGACAGGATCGCATACCGACCACCTGGCCGTCCCGGATGATCGGAACCGAATGGGTCAGGGCCCAGAAATCCGTTCCATCGAGGCGTCGAACGCGGTATTCGTTGGGATTCCGGCCCGCGCCGCGCAGAATGTCGCGGCATGTCGCAATGGCGCGATCCCGATCGTTCGGGTGAATCAGGTCGATGATGCGGATCCCGCGATCGAGATGCTCCTGGGAGCCGCAGAACATCTCGAGACCCGGTTTATTGACGTAGAGTACTTTTAGATCGAGATCGACTTCGCAGAGCGCGATGGGCAGGAGATCGGCCATTTCGTGGAATCGGGTGAGTGTTTCCTGGAGAGCCGTTTCGATGCGGCGTTCGTAGGTGATATCGCGCTGGATGGAAATCCAGTGGGTGACGGTGCCGGAGGCGTCGGTGATGGGGGAGATATCGAGGTCGAAGATGAGAAGGGAGCCGTCTTTTCGATAGTTGCGGACTTCCGTGCGGATGGGGTGTTGTTCGGTCAGTGCCCGGGAGATGGCCTCCGTGACGGCGGGTGAGGTGTCGACGCCGTGGAGGAACGTGGGGGGGTGGCCGATGACTTCGGTGCGATCGTACCCGGTGATACGGCAGAAGGCGTCATTGACATAGATGATCCGGGGCATGGTGCCGGGGGAGAATCGATCTTCGGTGATGACGACTGCATCGGGGAGTTTGCTGAGAACGGATTCGAGTTGGAGGAGGCGGGCTTCGGGAGATGGCGCAGCAAGAGGTGTGCCGGACGGATCGGTGGGATCGGGATGCGTCATGGTATCAACCTCCGAAAATCAGTTTAACGGTGAGGGGGGTAAAAATCTATAGGGATGGGAGAAAAGGTGTGCGGGGGTGAGGAGTGCGCGGCCGCGTAAACAAAAGCAGTTGACAGAGCGCCCGGGATCATGTAATTACCGATCGGTAGATTACCGACCGGTAAATATGAGCCGGTTACGGGGACGGGAGAAGGAGAATTGCATGGCTGGGATTATTGCAGCGCATTTCAACGAGGCGACGGCCCGGGAGCGCTTACTGAGCGCCGCCGTCGGTCTTTTTACGCAAAAAGGCTACTCGGCAACGACCGTCCGCGAAATCGTCGATGCGGCGGGAGTCACCAAGCCGATCCTCTACTATTACTTCGGCAACAAGGAAGGCATCTACCAGCATCTCATCGAGGAAGTCCACTCCGCCTTCCTCAACCTCGTCGACAGCTTCCAATCCTTCACCGGCAACTCCATCGAACGCCTCTACAAAGCCGCCGAATCCTTCTACACACTCGCCATCCAGAATCTCGATATCGTCCGTCTCATCCATGTCATCTTCTACGGCCCCCCGCAAGGCGCTCCATATATCGATATCCATTCCTTCCACACCCGGCTCTATGAAGCCTACCTGCGAATTGTCATGGTCGGCATCGCCGTCGGTGAGATTCGCCCGATTCCCGATTTCGTCACCATGTCCATCATGGCCGTCACCAGTTTCGCCGTCGATACACACCTCGCACACCCCGAAACCGCCATCGGACTCGACGGCCTTCGCAAGACGCTCGATGTCATCTTCCAGGGCATCGCCATTCCCCGAACATCCCCTCAGGAGGCATCATGAATCCACGCATCGTATGTATGTTCATCACACTCGCTCTCATCGCCGCCCTCTCCGGCTGTTCCAACGACACCGAAGGAAAAGCGACCCCGGAAAACGGATCGCAGCCGGCCGTTGCGGTTGAAATTGCCGATGTGACCCACGGCGTCATCCGCGAAGATCTCGATGTCGTCGGCACGCTCGAACCGAAATTCTTCGTTGAGGTCCGGTCGGAATTCGCCGGTCCGATATCCGATATCTATGTCACGGAATGGGTATCGGTCAAAAAGGGTGACCGGCTGGCCCGGATCGATACGCAGGAGGCGGACATGATCCTGCAGAAGTCGCGTGCGGCGGTCGAAGCGGCTCGTGCGGCGGTGCTCCAGGCGGAAGTCAGCGCGGGGCGTGCCCGGCAGGACTACGATCGCGCCGTGCAGCTCAGGGAGTCCGGACTGATCACCCAGCAGAACATGGATGACGCCGATGCGGGCCTGAAAGCCGCCGATGCCTCGGTGACGGCCGCCCAGGCGCAGCTCAATGTTGCCCGTGAGGATCTCAGGTACGCCGAAATGCGCTTGCGCAAATCCACGATCACTGCGCCGATCGACGGCCGCGTGTCGCTGCGTGCGGTCAATGTCGGCGATATGGTCTCGATGGGCGGAGACCCCATGTTCAAGATCGTCGACAACACGCTCCTCAATCTCACGATCACCATCCCCTCTTCCCGTCTCGAACTCCTCGCCATCGGCCAGACGGTCGAGTTCACCACTGATGCGATTCCCGGAAAAACGTTTTCCGGGCTGATTCAGCACATCAATCCGGCGGTCGATTCCGCGAGCCGCACGGTAAAGGCGATCGCCGAAGTGCCGAATCCGGCTGAAGAGCTGCGCGCGGGTCTGTTCGTCAAGGGCCGGATTGTCTCGACATCATCGGAATCCTCTCTGATCGTGCCCAGGCTCGCCCTGGCCGATTGGAATGTCGCGGAACGCTCCGGGACGGTCTTCATCGCATCGTCCGGCACCGCACGGCTTGCACAGGTCAGGATCGGCCGGGTGTCGGTGGATGCCGTCGAGATTCTCAGCGGGGTGTCGGAAACCGATCAGGTCGTGGTCCGCGGCGCGTTCAATCTCAAGGACGGCGCTCCGGTCCGAATCATCGAATCCGCTGTCGCCACGCCGGGAGAATAACCATGTTTCTGTCCAATCTGTCGATCCGCCGACCTGTGTTCGCCTCGGTCATGATGCTGACGCTCGTGACACTCGGTCTGTTCTCCTATAAACGTCTCGCCATCGAACTCATGCCCAACGTCGAATTTCCCGTTGTCGCGGTCATCACTGCCTACGAAGGGGCTTCTCCGGAAACGGTCGAACGGGAAGTGACGAAACGCATGGAAGAAGCGCTCAACCCGCTGGCCGGCGTTAAACACATCATTTCGTACTCCCGTGAGGGGGTCTCGACGGTCATCGCCATTTTCGAACTCAATATCGTCATCAACGACGCCTCCCAGGAAGCTCGGGCCCGCATCAACGCGATCCGAGGCGAACTGCCGCTCGACATCGAGGATCCCATCATCCAGAAAATGGATATCAACTCCTCCCCGATCATCGCACTCGCAGTCAAGAGCGACTCCCTGACACCGCAGGAACTGGCCAAACTGGTCGACAAGAAGATCAAGAGGCGGATCGAAAACATCCAGGGCGTCGGCAAGATCGACCTGGTCGGCGACCGCGCCCGCGAAGTCCGCGTCAATCTCGATCCGGCACGTCTCGAGGCGATCGGGATGGGGGTGGATGAGGTGATTGTCGGGTTGCGATCCGAAAACGTGAATCAGCCGCTGGGCCGGTTGAATCACGGCGACTCCGAAATCACGATCCGGATTGCCGGGAAACCGAAGCAGGTCGAGGATTTCCGGCAGATGGTCATCGCGCAGCGTGACGGGCATCCCGTCATGCTGGCGGATGTGGCGCAGATCGAGGACGGCATCGAGGAGCAGCGGTCAATGGCGCTGGTCAACGGTGTCCCGGCCGTGGCTGTCAATATCATGAAGCAGTCCGGGGCGAACACGGTCGACGTGATCACGAAGATCAACCGTGAGATCACCGCGCTGCAGTCCGAACTTCCTGAGGGTGTCACCATCGAGATCGTTCAGGATACCTCAAAATGGATTCTCGATTCGGTCAAAGATGTCATCGAAACCATTATCATCGGCGGTTTCCTGACGATCACGATCGTCTTTCTGTTCCTGAATTCAT
>Ga0302253_1001240_pt1 | contig 16271 bp, 15 predicted proteins | sample AAG_RA_Trp_MG_FD_193537 | JGI IMG/M metagenome (GOLD analysis project Ga0302253, IMG submission 193537) | Enriched activated sludge microbial communities from anaerobic digester in WTTP, New Holstein, Wisconsin, United States - AAG_RA_Trp | ecosystem: Engineered > Bioreactor > Anaerobic >...
CCTCGCCGATGGGCGTCTCCAGGGAAATGGGTTCCTTGGCGATTTTCAGGACTTTTCTGACCTTGTCCAGAGGATACCCCATCTTGTTGGCGATCTCTTCGGGGTTCGGCTCCCGGCCCAGTTCCTGAACCAGGTAACGGGACGTCCGGATCAGTTTGTTGATCGTCTCAATCATGTGAACGGGAATGCGGATCGTTCTGGCCTGATCGGCGATAGCCCTTGTAATGGCCTGCCGGATCCACCAGGTCGCGTACGTCGAAAATTTGTATCCCCGCTGATACTCAAACTTCTCCACCGCCTTCATGAGGCCGATATTCCCTTCCTGAATCAAATCGAGGAACTGCAACCCCCGGTTCGTGTACTTCTTCGCAATGCTGACAACCAGCCTGAGGTTCGCTTCGACAAGTTTCCGCTTTGCCCTTTCCGCTTTCCGCTCCCCCTTTTCCATCGTGACCACCAGCTTCTTCAGGGATGAAGGCGTGTGGGAAGATTCGGCGGATATTTTTTTGATCACTTTATCCGCTTCCTTAATGATTTCCTCGTAGTGTCTTAATTTCTCGATCCGTATGCCCGTTTCCCGGCAAACACATTCCGCCTCCGCCGGTGACTTCCGGATACGCGTCCAGAGCTTTTCCATCTGGGTCCGTGACAGGCCACATTCGTCCTTGCAGGCCTGAACGATCGCCTCGGCATCTTCGATTTCGGCCAGGGCCTGCTTGATGCGATTAATCATGCGATCGATCTGCCTTTTGCTGAACCGGATCTTCCGGCAATGCCGGATGATCTGCTTGGTATTCTTTGCAATCTCAGCTTTGTACGCCTCTTTCTTCTCCTCGTCGAGGCCCTTGACCTTCAGTTTTTTCCGGATATCATCATTTTTCCTGTCCAGGTCGGCTACTTTGTCGATCAGATTCAGAACCCTTGTCTTGTGGGCATCCTCCTCCTGCATCCCTTCCTCGTCGTCCAGGTTGTCGATCAGGTTCTTAACCCTGATCTCATCGCTTCTCAGCTTTTCCCCCAGTTCGATAACCCCCTTGACGGACAGGAGAACGGAAAAAACCGAATCCATTCCTTCCTTGAGTCCCTCCTCGATCTTTTTCGCAATTTCCACTTCCCCGTCACGGCTTAGCAGAGAAACGAGGCCCATTTCCCGCAGATACATCTTGACGGGATCGCCCGTTTTCCCGACAGCGGAGATAAGACCCATGATTTCGTCTTCCTTGGCCGCTCCTCTTTCTTCGGCGACTTTCTTGATCTGCAGGTTTTCACCCTTTTCCGCATCGATGATATCAATATTCTTCTCTCCGAAAAGCATCAGGATATCGTCGATTTGGTCTGAGGAAACGATATCCGTGGGCAGCAGGTCGTTAACATCGTCGTAGGTGAGGAAGCCTTTCTCCTCCCCCAGGGACAATAATTTCTTAAATTCTTCTGATTTGATCTCTTTATCCATTTGGTATCTCCCTGGATTTCAATGAATCGGACTCGCGATGAGCGGACGCGTCGCCATTCTTTTCCTGCCGAATCAGGCTCTCTTTTTCTTTCAACAGACACATGCACAACTCGCCGTTGCCGTCTCGCTGTGCTTTTACCAATTTCATCTGCAAATTCCTATGTCTTTTTTTAAACCATTGTTTTCTCAATTGCTCCGCCGTATCGAAAAACATGCGTTCGACAACCTCCGCCGGAGGCGGATTTTCCTCCATGACCCCGCGCAGAATGGCTTCCCTGAGCGGCGGATTATCAATTGCATGAATGACATCGTCCATATTGACGGCACCCTGACCGTCTTTGCCAACGATACGGACGATTTTCTGCGCAATCGATTTTACCTCGCCTTCCGAGAAATAATCGAGGAGACCCAGATCCGACACATCCTGCACCCTCCGGGGATTTTCCAGGATCAGGTGGACAATGGCCAACTCCAGTTTATCCGCCTGGTCCTTCAGAATGTCGAGCTGGGTATTCATACGCGGCCCCTCCTCCGTCGAGGCTACGTGCTTATACCCGTCATGGCCCTGTCGCTTCAAAATTTCGTAGTCGATGCCGAAACGCTCGGACACACGCCGGAGGAAAAGGTTCCGGGAAATGGGATCTGTAATGCTCGTGCTGAGATGGACGGCTTCCCTGACGGCATTCTTTTCCCCGGCGACCGTCCTCTCCTTTGAAAGAACCCGATCCAGGAAATAGGTTTCAATGGGCAAAGCCCCCGTGAGGGCATCGAGGAAACCGTCTTTCCCATATGTTTGAATACAGCTGTCGGGATCGCACCCCTGGGGAAGACTCACGGCCCAGGCATCGATATCCGCCGCCAGAAAGAGTTCGAGGCTGCGCATCAGCGCTTTTTTTCCCGCTTCGTCCGAATCGAAGGTAATATAAACTTTCTGGGTATACCGGCGCAGCAACGCCACCTGTTCCTTCGTCAGCGCCGTTCCCAGGGAGGCAACAACAGGATGCACACCCGCGTTCCACAGGGCCAGGAAATCGAAGTACCCCTCAACCAGGATGGCATGTCCTGCCTTGCGAATATGCTCCTTCGACCTGTTCAGACCGTAGAGATGACGTCCCTTGATGTAAACCGGCGATTCCGGGGAATTGAGGTATTTCGGTTCCCCCTGGCCCATGACCCGCCCGCCGAAAGCGATGACACGACCCTCCGTATCCTCGATGGGAATCATCAGGCGACCCCGGAAACGATCGTAATAAGTGCCTTCCTTACCCTTGATAATCAAACCGGCCTTTTCAACCGCCGGCAGAGGCACCTTCTCCCGTTCAAAGGAGGTCCGCAGGGCGGACCAGCCTTCGGTGGCATAGCCCAGGCGAAAGGATTCGACGACCTCCTGGCTCATCCCTCGCCCTGCAAGGTAGGCCCGAACGTGGGCGGATTCTTCCGAGGCAAGATTGCGGGCAAACCAATGGGCGGCCTTTTTATTGGCAAGGTAAACCTGTTCCCGTTCTGTCACCTGCTCGCCAGAATGGGGATGGTCCTTCGGATCGGGCAGAATGACGCCCGTTTTGCCCGCCAGGTAGCGGACCGCCTCGGGAAACGTCATCCCGTTCATGTTCATGAGAAAGGAAAAGGCATTGCCGCCGGCACCGCAGCCGAAACAGTAAAAAATCTGCTTATCCGGCCGCACGGAAAAAGAGGGTGTTTTCTCCTTGTGAAACGGGCATAGACCGATAAAATTTCGGCCCGCCTTTCGCAGAACGACGTATTCGGAGATCAGATGAACGATATCGATCCTGTCCCGGATCTCTTCTATCTTCTCTTGGGGAACATACCCGGTCAATCTAGTATTCCCTTCCGCAGGACAAACCGTGCAAGGATCTCCATTCCCAACGGAGCCGGGCAACCAACCTCCGTGATCTCTTCCTCCCACCGCCATTCCGGGAAACAACTGTCATGCGGAAAGTCTCGCCTTGACTTTGTCCCCGACGACCTTTCCATCGGCTTTTCCCGTCAATTTCGACATGAGGACCTTCATGACCTTTCCCATGTCCTTGATGCTTGTTGCCCCCACTTCGGCAATGGCCGCTTCGATCTCACGGGAAATCTCTTCATCCGATAACTGGGCCGGCATGAATTCCTGGATGACCTTCAGTTCGCCGGTTTCCTTTTCGACCAGATCCTGTCGGCCTCCGTTGCGGAACTGTTCAATCGAATCGTTCCGCTGCTTGGCCATGGATGCCAAAGCCTGGAGAAATTCCGCTTCTTCCAGTTCCCGGTGAAGATCGATCTCCCGGTTGTGAAGCGTGTTCTTGATGAGCCTTAAAGCAGACAGCCTTTCCTTGTCTTGGGCTTTAGCCGCCTGCACCAACTCCCGTTCCAATGTTTCCTTATAATTCATCTTTTCTACCTTTACGCGATAAGTTCGTATCGGTTTAACTTATTAACGAACAAGTTAAACCATGGATTTAATTTGTCAACCGTGCCTCTCGGGAAACGATACTTTTTACCCTTCAAAGCAAAACGGTATAAAAGGGCCGGCCGGCTACAGGTCCTTTAGCCGAGCTCGTCGGTCAGCTTTTTCCCACCCAGGATGTGCATATGCAGATGGAAGACCACCTGTCCCCCCTGTTCATTGCAGTTGATGACCGTACGGAATCCCGCCTGATCCACCCCTTTTTTCTTCGCGATGACCTGGGCGGCTGCGAACAGAGATGCCGGGAGGTTCGTTTTTTCGGTGTCTACATCCATGAGGGTCGCAATATGATCCTTGGGAATCACAATAACATGAACGGGGGCCATGGGGTTGATGTCATCGAAAGCCAAAACCCGGTCGTCTTCATAAACCTTGCTGCAGGGAATTTCTCCCCTGGCAATCTTACAGAATATGCAGGATTCCATTGTTCTTTCCTCCCTGTCAGTAAAAAATGGTCATGTCCGGACAATGCAATACTCCCGGATTTTAAGATCTGCCCCCTCCGGCCACGGCGATGGCCTCTTTCAGGGACAAGGTGCCGGCGTAAAGGGCCTTACCGGCGATGACACCGATGACACCATCCTGCTCGATTTCCACTAACTTTTCGATATCCCGGATGTCGGAAACACCGCCGGAGGCGATCACGGGAATCTCCGTCATCTGTGCGAGGCGCTTTGTCGCCTCAACATTCACGCCCGTCTGCATCCCATCCCGGGAAATATCGGTATAAATGACCGCAGCCAGGCCGTAATCCCGGAACCGGTCCACCACCTCACGGACGGACAGGGCCGTCCGCTCCGTCCAACCCTGAACGGCCACCTGGCCGTCCTTGGCATCCAGGCCTAAAATGATATGCCCGCCATACGTTTCGCAGGCATCCCGCATCAACCGGCTGTCGCGAATCGCCGCGGTACCCAGGATGACCCACTGCACGCCTCCGCGCAGATACCCGTCGATGGTTTTCATATCGCGAATGCCGCCGCCGACCTCAACGGGTATAGAGAGTTCCCTGGCGATGGCAACGATGATCTCCCGGTTTTTAGGAACTCCTTCCAGGGAGCCGTCCAGATCGACGATGTGGAGCCGCTTCGCGCCCTGTTTCTGCCAGCTTAGGGCCATTTCCAGGGGATCTTCCGAGTAAACCGTGACACGGTTGAAATCGCCCTGCAAAAGCCTGACGCATTTCCCGTCATGTAAATCGATGGCCGGTATGACAATCACTTGCATTCCTCTCTAAAAAAAGATCGGAATTTCCGAATCCCGGAAATTCCGCTGCGATGAACCGAATATCTCTGTTGCCGATCAACTTTTAATTATCGCGCGCCGGGAAAGCTCTGCATAATCTGCTCAACGCCCTCTTCGGCCAAATCCTTCGCCGTCACCCACTGGCCCTTTTCCTTGACAAAGAACCGGAATTGGAAAAGATTTTCCATCAGGGAACGCTGCGTCTTGTCAAAAACCGCCCGCCAGCTTCGCTTGCCTTCCTTGGTATCCACCAGTTGAATTTCAAACGCAACCGACGCGGGTTTTTCGACGGCATACGCCGTTCCTTTCCGCTCGTTGTAGCGATAGACATAACCCACCAGAATCGCGTCCGCATTCAGTTCTTTCCCCAATCTGCGGATCAGGTCCGCTTCTTTTGTGGAAATGGATTCCGTGGCGAGCCGCCGGTAAAGACCATTGGTTTCATCGACAGGAATCACCTCTATCTTCCTGTTCTCCTGCATTTTCTTCAGAAAAAGCGATTCAACGATGTTTTCGGCGCTGTCGGCACTCAGGTCGGTCTGCCCCGCAATATCCCGCGGCACCAGCTGACCCATGACATCCTCGGGATTGGCCTGCTGAAAAGGCAGCACGGCAATCCGCTTATAAAGCCCCCCCGTTCCGGAGAGGCTGACCGAAGTGGACGGTGCCGCACAACTGCAAAGAAAGATGGCCCCCAAAAGAAGGGTTCCCAACCTGAAAACGGATCTGCCAATCGTTGTCATCTTTTCTCCTGTTTGTTCATTTAATCCAAACTTCCCTTGGTAGAGAGAACGCCGGACATTTTACGTTCCACCGTCACGGCCTCTTTAAAGGCATGGGCAAACGCCTTGAAGATGGCCTCCGCCATGTGATGTGTATTTCTACCATACAGGACATTGATGTGCAAGGTGATGCCCGCGTGATCCGTAAAGGCCTTGAAAAATTCCCGCAGGAGAGAGGAATCGAATCCGCCGATCCGCCGATCCTTCAGCGATGAATGGTACACCAGGTACGGCCGTCCGGAAATGTCCACCGCCACGTTGCACAGGGTTTCATCCATGGGAATGGAAACGGCCCCGTAACGCCTGATCCCGCCTTTATCTCCGAGGGCTTTCTTGACCGCCTCTCCGAGGCAAATCCCCAGATCTTCGGCCAGATGGTGATCATCAATATGGGTGTCGCCCTGGCCCCGGATAAAGAGATTAACCCCACTGTGCCGGGCAAAGAGATTCAGCATGTGATCGAGAAAGGGAATCGACGTCGCCAGGTCTGCCGTTCCGTCACCATCCAGGTCAATGGAAAGGTTAATCTCCGTTTCCGATGTTTTACGGCTGATTTCGCCCTTTCTTCTCATTTGGCTCACCTTCAGATCACCTTATTGAGGGGATACTCGATAATCCCTTCCGCCCCCGCCTCCTGGAGCAGGGGGATCAAATCCCGGACGATACTCTGCTCGACGATGGTTTCCACGGCATACCATTCTTCCGAAAAGAGCCCCGAAATGGTCGGCGCCTTCAGAGAGGGAAGCAGCAGGATGACCCTCCCCAGGTTATCCTTCGATACATTCATCTTCACGCCGACTTTTCCCATGGCCTGCAGGGAACCGTTGAGAAGAGACCGGATCTGTTCAATTTTCTGCCTTTTCCAGGGATCGTCCCAGGCCGCATGGTTGGCGATCAACTGGGTGTTCGTGGTCATCATTTCATGGACGATACGGAGCTTGTTGGCCCGGATCGTCGATCCCGTTTCCGTGACCTCGACAATGGCATCGACCAGGCCTTCGACGACCTTGGCTTCCGTGGCCCCCCAGGAAAATTCCACATGAACCTGAATGCCCCGCTCACTGAAATATTTCTTCGTAAAATTGACCAGTTCCGTTGATATCCGCTTACCCTGCATGTCTTCTATCGTTTTGATCGGAGAATCCTGCCTGACGACGAGGACCCACCGGGCGGGGCGTGCGGAAACCTTGGAATAGACAAGATCCTGAACGACAACCACTTTGGATTCGTTCTCCAGAATCCAGTCACGCCCCGTCAGTCCCAGATCGACATTGCCGTCTTCGACATAACGGGACATTTCCTGTGCCCGGACCAGGGTGCAGGAAAGCTCATCGTCATCGATATCGGGGAAGTAGCTGCGGCTGTCGTAAGAGATATGCCAGCCGGCCCGCTTAAAAAGATCGACCGTATTCGCTTCCAGGCTTCCCTTGGGAAGACCGATTTTTAACGTGTTCATTTGTATACTTCCCCCGGGTCAAACACGGGTTCTCCGATCACCTCGGTTTTGCCATCGACCACTTTCCGGTAAAAACAGGACCGGTAACCCGTATGACACGCCGCGCCGCCGATCTGATTCACTCTGAGCAGAATCGTGTCATCGTCACAATCGATGTAGACGGACTTGACGACCTGGACATTCCCCGACGTCTCTCCCTTCAGCCACAGGGCGTTACGCGAACGGCTCCAGAAGGTCGCCTTTCCCGACTCCAGGGTCTTCAGCCACGCCTGCCGGTTCATGTAGGCAAGCATCAGCACATCTCCCGTTTCGTCGTCCTGCACAATAACGGGTACCAATCCATTTCCTTTTTCAAAATCAGGTTCAACCATCCAAGATCACCTCTTTGTTGCATTGAATGGGGGAGAAGAGCCCTTCCCCAAGCCGTTCAGACTGGCGCATCGTAGTTGAACATTCCGTTTTTATCAAGTCTTTTTTAAGAATGATCTCCCGATTTCATCAATTATCTCCTGAGATTAAACCGGAGTTTCATCTTGCAAAGATGCCCTGTTTATGTTAACTGTTCCCCGTCCGGTACGCTTAATAACTTGTTCCCATTTCCGTCGTTCCGGACCACATTGAAACGGAAGAGGCAAAAATCATGGCACTTCTTATCGGGGGTATTGTTTCCGCATTTTTGGGTTTCGTCGGATTTGTCCTTTGGTTCGGCGATTTTCTGATTCTTCTGAAAGGGGGAATTCCCATTCTTCTGCTGGCCGGCGGATGTCTGGCAGCCTACATCGGGTTCGACGATCTTCAGGACAAACTGAACCGTGAAAGACAGGATCAGGAAGAAGCCGTCAACAAGGCACGGGAAGAAGCCGAAACCGCCCGGATCAAGGCGGAGCAGTACCGGGAGGAACTGGAAAAATTAAAGGAAACATTCAGGGGAAGCGCAGAAAATAATTCTTGACACCCAAAATAAAATACCTTAACAGTCCCAGAACTTACGGTTAAATCGTATTTACTTAAATTTATGAAGCATTTTAATACTCATAAAATCATCTCCCCTCACCGGCACATCCGATCGGCCACTTACTTGTATCCCCGCCTGCTTGTCTCTGTCCTGGGATAAGCAGGCTTTCAGAGTTTTACCCCCGTTTTTATTTCCTTGATCGTTTCCGTATTGTTTAAAAATTTGAAAAAAGGGAGGATCGTCACAATGATAAGAAAGTTATTCGTTCCAATGGTTCTTGTTTTTGTCCTTTCATGTTTCAGCCCTGTTTTTTTCTCCGGTTCCGCAGCGGAGGCAGCCGCCTACAACCTGACCTACAGTATCTTCTTCCCGGCAACACACGGTCAGGCCAAGGCCGGTGAGGCCTGGGCCAGGGAAGTCGAAAAAAGGACCCAGGGACGCGTCAAGATCACCGTGTTCGCAGCCGGCACCCTCACCCCCGCGGACCAGTGTTATGACGGCGTTGTCAAGGGCATATCCGATATCGGCATGTCCTGTTTCGCCTATACCCGGGGACGGTTCCCCCTGACGGAAGTGCTCGATCTTCCCCTCGGATACCCGAACGGAAAGGTGGCCACACAGGTCGCCAACGATTTCTACCGGATGTTCAAACCCAGGGAACTGGATGATGTCAAGGTTCTTTACCTGCATGCGCACGGCCCGGGCCTGCTCCACACGAAAAAACCCGTGGCGAAGCTGGAAGACATGCGGGGCCTCAAGATCCGCTCCACGGGTCTGAGCTCCAAGGTTGTCACCAGCTTGGGCGGTGTTCCCGTGGCCATGCCCCAGGGATCGACTTACGAGTCCCTGCAGAAGGGTGTTGTTGACGGCACCATCGGTCCCATCGAGGTGCTCAAGGGATGGAAACAGGGCGAGGTAATCAAAAGCACGACCAACTGCTCGGGAATCGGCTACACAACAACGATGTTCGTCGTCATGAACAAGAAAAAGTGGAACGCCCTCCCCAAGGACATTCAGAAGATCATCGAGGATATCAACAAGCAGTGGATTACCGTCCACGGCAACACCTGGGACAGCCTGGATCAGGAGGGCAAATCCTTTACCCAGAGTCTGGGCAACCGGATCATCCCCCTGTCCAAGGCCGAAAACCTGCGCTGGAAGAAAGCCGTCAGCCCTGTCATTAACGAATTCGTCACGTCCGCCAATGCGAAGGGTCTGCCGGGTGAAAAAGCCGTTAAAGAAACGGAGAAACTCATTAAGAAGTACGAAAAACCCGCCAGATAGGTATTCAATCATAATCAGGCCGGTGATGGGGGCATCCGCATAACCGGCCTGCAAATTTCCAATGCAGGGATCGGATGATGTTGAAGTTCGAAAGATGGATTCACAGCACAACGAAGGGCATTTCGTACATTTCCGGCATATCGGTTTTGATCATGATGATTCTCACCTGTGCCGACGTCCTGTTGCGCCTGTTCGGCCATCCCATCCCGGGCACCTATGAGTTGATCGGATTCCTTGGGGCAATCGTCATCTCTTTTTCCATGGCGTATACGTCGGTTGAACGCAGTCATATTGCCGTGGACATTTTTGTCGCGCGTCTCCCCCGAAAAGTGCAAATTGCCCTCGAAGGATTCATTTCCCTGGTTTCCGTTGCCCTTTTCGGCGTCATCACCCGGCAGTGTCAAATCTACGCCCTGGACCTGAGACAGAGCGGTGAAATATCCCTTACCCTGGGGATTCCGGTCTATCCGTTCGTTGCGGGCATCGCGATCGGCTGCGGCTTCCTCTGCTTCGTCCTGCTCTTCGATGTTGTCAAGTCCGCCAGGAGGGTGTTCAAATGAGCCCGACCGAAGCGGGAATCATCGGATTTGTCGTTTTAGTCGGCCTGATGTTTCTGAAAATGCCCGTCGGCTTCGTGATGGCCCTGGTGGGCTTTGCCGGTTTCGGCATGCTCGTTTCCTGGGACGCATCCCTTAACTTGACGGCCCGGGACTTCTTTTCCGTCTTCAGTTCCTACAATCTGACCGTCATCCCCCTGTTCGTGTTCATGGGACAGTGCGCTTTCCATTCCGGCATCAGCACGCGTCTCTTCAACGCCGCCCACAAATTCATCGGCCACCTTCCCGGGGGTCTGGCCGTTGCCACAATCGGCGCCTGTGCGGCCTTTTCCGCCATCTGCGGATCGACCAGCGCGACCGCCGCCACCATGGCCTCGGTCACCCTGCCGGAAATGAAAAAATACAACTACGATCCGTCCCTGGCCACGGGGGTCGTCGCCGCCGGCGGCAGTCTCGGGATTCTCATCCCCCCCAGCACGATTTTCATCGTTTACAGTATCATGACGGAGCAGTCGATCGGCAAGCTCTTCATGGCCGGCGTCCTGCCCGGCATTCTCCTGTCCCTGCTGTTTGTCCTGACGATTCTCCTCTGGACCTTTCTGAAACCGGGGGTCGGTCCCCGGGGCCCCAAATCGACCCTGAAGGAAAAGATCGCCTCCCTGTCCGGTCTGATTGAAACCCTGATCCTGTTCATCCTCGTCATGGGGGGGCTTTTCATCGGTTTGTTCACCCCGACCGAAGCAGCCGGCGTGGGCGCCCTGGGCACCCTCATCATCGCCGTGGCGGGACGGAATCTTTCCTGGAAAGGCTTCCTGAAAACCCTGGACGACACGGCACGCATCACCTGCATGATCATGGTGATCGTCGCCGGAGCCACGATTTTCGGTCATTTCCTGGCCGTGACCCAAATTCCGACGGATATCGGCGCCTGGGTCGGCGGTCTTTCCCTGCCGCCCATGATCATCATGGCCATGGTGATTGTAGTCTATATCTTACTAGGCTGCCTGATGGACTCCCTGGCCATGGTCATGTTGACGATCCCGGTCTTTTTCCCTGTCGTGACAACCCTGGGGTACGACCCCATCTGGTTCGGCGTCATCATTGTCCTGGTGGCCGAGATCGGCGTCATTACCCCACCCATCGGCATTAACGTCTACGTGGTGGCGGGCGTAGCCCGGGATGTTCCCCTCCATGTGATCTTCAAAGGCGCCGTGTGGATGATGATGGCCCTGTTCACCACCGTATCTCTGATCATGTTTTTCCCGCAGATCGCCCTATTCCTGCCGGGCTTGATGAAATAGCCTCCCTGTTGAGAAACAGATGCGGAATGTGGTAGCTTGCCGTAGAGGCGTTTCTTCTATCGGGAAATATCTCCTTAATTTATCAAGGCAAAAAGGATCCAACCATGGAATTTTTCTTTCATCCCCAGGCCATTGCCGTCGTCGGGGCCACGGCCAACCCGGCTAAGGGCGGTTATGCCATCCTGCAGAATCTTCAGAACACCTATCGCGGCGTCGTTTATCCGGTCAATCCACGGTATGATCAAATCGAGGGTCTAACCTGTTATCCCTCCATCCATGCCATTCCCGGAAGACCGGACCTGGCCATTCTCTTCATTTCCGCCGAACAGATCATCACCGCCGTCGAGGATTGCATCGGCAAGGGCATTCCCGGCGTGATCATCGAATCCGGGGGATTCTCGGAAATCGGAGGAGACGGGACAGGCATGCAGTCCCAACTCTCGCTCCTGGCACAGAAAAGGGGAATTCGGATCTGGGGGCCGAACTGCATGGGCATCGTCGACGCCAAGGCGGGACATGTCTTTTCCTTCACGGATCCCCGGGTGCTGAGCCGTCACCTCAAACCGGGTCCTGTTTCCCTCGTTGTCCAGAGCGGCATGCTCTCCGCCGGTTTCGTGGTCGATCTCCTGTCCCACGAGACATCGGGATTCAACAAGATCTGTTCCATCGGCAACAAGGCCGATGTGAATGAATGCGATCTCCTCGATTATCTCATGAAGGACACCGATACCGGCGTGATCGGGTTCTACCTTGAGTCCGTGGTCGATCTCCGGCGTTTTATCGATATTTACGAGGAAAACAACCGGTGCAAACCGGTGGTCATTCTGAAGGGCGGGAAAAGCGCAACCGGCGCCAGGGCGGCATTGAGCCATACGGCCAGCCTCGCGGGAAACCACCGGATCTTATCCGACGTATTGACCCAGTCCGGTATCCTTCTTGCTCACGATTTTCACCAGATGGTCGATCTCTGCCGTACCGTCGAGATGGTCAAGCCCCTGGCGACGGGACCTTCCCGGAATATTGCCGTTCTGACGTTCAGCGGCGCCTCCGGGATCGTCGCGTCGGATTTCATGGAGGAATTCGGATTGCAGGCAGCGGAACTGAAGGAAACCACCAAGTCGAGGATGGAAACCTTTTTCCCATCCTGGATGCCCGCGACCAACCCCGTCGATGTCTGGCCCGCCATGGAACAGCACAGCGGGAAAGGCCTTGACATCTACGCGCTGGCCCTGGAAGCCGTCCTTCAGGACCCGGGCGTCGACGCCTGCATGATCCACACGTTCGCCGGGTTCACCCGGGTACGGTTAAACCTCGGAGAAACGGCCCGGCTCTCCCGGATGTGGGGAAAGCCCGTCTTCATCTGGGTCTTGGGCGAACGGGATAAAGTGCTCTCGTTTCAAATCGAAGCGCGGAGTTTGGGAATCCCCGTTTATCATGAACTGTACCGGGCCGTCGAGTGCATGGCGGCCGCCCTCAATCGATCATCAACGGGATCCGGGCCGGCAGAAAATGGCGAAGCGGCGGCCCTTCCCTGCTTCCCGCCGGACGTGCTTGCCGATGCCAAGGGCATTCTGAACGAATACGAAGCGAAGTCAATCCTGAAAGAGGCCGGTCTGCCGACGGTCGAAGAATTTCGGGCGGAGACGGCACCGGAGTGTGCCGCTTTTGCCGAAAGAATAGGCTACCCCGTCGTCCTGAAGGGGCTGGAAAAAGGGAGGATACACAAATCCGAAGCGGGGCTGATTGTCCTGAATATAGGAAACGAGGGACAACTGCTTCGGTCGTTCCATGAACTAAACAACAAGATGAGCCCTGAAAGCCCTGTTCTTCTTCAGAGGCAGGTCAAAGGACACCTGGAAATGATCCTGGGCTATCTTCGCGATCCCCAGTTCGGCCCCTGCGTCATGGCCGGTATGGGAGGAATTTTTGCGGAAACACTCAACGATACCGCTTTTGCCCTGGCCCCCTTGACGCTTCCAAAGGCGATACGCCTCATCAAAAGCCTGAAAAATCAGAAGCTGCTGAACGGATTCCGGGGGAATCCCCCCGTCCCGGTGGAGGAAATCGCCTGCTGCCTCGTCATCCTGGGTAACCTGGGAACGGCCTTCCCGGCCATCCGGGAAATCGACATCAACCCCCTCGTCCTTTCCGATGCGGGACCCGTCGTGGTCGATGCGACAATCATTTTAAAGGAGAGCTGACCGGCGCTTAACGAAGGTGCTGGATATCCTTTTCCTTGCCGACCACAACCAGGACCTCGCCGTCCTTGATGACGAAATCGGCGTGGGGCACCATGTGCATCTTGTCGGTGATGATATCTTTGATGGCCAGCACCTCGATGTGATACTTTCCCCGCAACTGGAGCTCGCCGATGGTCTTGCCGATAAAGCTGTTGGGCGGCGCCATTTCGAACAGCATGTAGTCATCGGACAGAGGCAGGTAATCGAGGACATTCGGGGAGATGAGGCTTTTCGCCACTTTGCCGGCAATCTCCTTCTCCGGTATCAAAACGTCCGTTGCCCCGACTTTCTCGAGGATGAGTTTGTGTTCCTCGCTCGGGGCTTTCACGATGATATTTTTCACCTTCATCTGCTTGAGGTGAAGGGTGATGAGGGTACTGGCCGCCAGATCCTCGCCAAAGGAAATAATGACGATGTCATCTTCCTGGATGCCGATGAGTTCCATGATATCCTTGTCCGTCCCATCGGATAGAATCGCCTTGGTCGAATAATCCCGGATCCTCTGAACGGCGTCCTTGTTCTTGTCGATGGCGACGACCTCGAAACCGTTCTCATAAAGTTCTTTCGCGATGTTGAATCCGAATATGCCCAATCCGATAACGACGACTCTTTTCATCCGCATAACCTCCTTAACCGACCATGACGGGTTCCTCGGCATAGGTCAGACTCTTCCTTCTCCGGCTGTACCAGGAAAAGGCCAGGGTCAGGGGACCGACACGGCCGGCGAACATTATCACAATAACGGCCATTTTTTGTAAATCATTGAGTTTCGATGTGACATTCATGGATAAACCCACCGTACCGAAGGCGGAAACCGTTTCAAACAGATATTCCACGAAGAAATGTCTCGTCTCCACGGGATTCATGCCGGCTTCACTGCCCAATAAAAGGAGAATCGAGGTGATCACAAAAACAAAGAATGCGGAGGTAAGAACGATCGCCAGGGTCCGTGTCAGGATTTCCGCCGGTATGGTTCTGTTGAAAATGTTCACCTGTTCATTCCCCCGCAGCCGATTCCAGATCATCATCAAAAGAATCGTGAAGCTGGTCGTTTTGATGCCGCCTCCCGTCGATCCCGGGGATGCCCCGATGAACATCAGGATAATGAGAAGCAGCAGGGTGGCATTGGTGAGCCGACTGATGTCCACGGTGTTGAAGCCGCTCGTCCGGGAAGACACGGAATGGAAGAAAGAAGCCAGAATTCCCGTAGACAGGGGCATATCTTTTACCATGTGGTGCATTTCGAAGAGATAGAACAGGGCCGCCCCCCCCAGGATCAGTATCCCCGTCATCATCAGGACGACTTTCGCGTGAATGGAAAGACGTTTCTGCTTTGCCCTGCATTTCATGAACACTTCATATTGAACGATAAAACCGATCCCTCCCAGAATGATGAGCAGCATGATCGTCACATTGATCGTCCAGTCCCCCTGATAGGACATCAGGTTATCGGAGAAAAGCGAGTAGCCGCAGTTGTTAAAGGCGGAAACGGCGTGATAAAGGGCCAGGTAGAACGCCCTGCCGACGGGGAAATCCGACAGGAAACGTAAAAAGAGGATCAGGGTGCCCAGGCTCTCAATGATCGCCGTGGAGATGAAAATCCATTTGATGATCACCAGGAAATCGCGCCTTGGCGTGTGGAGAAACGTCGACTGGGCGATTTCCCGTCCCTTGAAGGAAACCCCGCGCCCCATCAGGCCGAAGAGAATAACGGAGAACGTGATGATCCCCAGCCCGCCGACCTGGAGAAGAACCAGGGTAATCACCTGCCCGGTCAGGGACAGGTTCTTTCCGATATCGATGGACGCCAAACCGGTCACACAAACAGCAGAAGCCGATGTGAACAGGGCGTCAACGAAACTCAGGGGACGGGTCGTATAAGAAAACGGAAGATAAAGAAGAAACGCACCCAGAAGAATCACGACGGCAAAGCTGAGCATGAAGATTCTGGAAGGCGTGAGCATCCGCGCCACCAGACGGCGTATCAGTACGATAACATGGTCCATGGATAAGAAGGGGGATTACACCGTTTCCCTCATGTCAAGTCGGATTGGACAATCGATGATTTTCCCTGCCCTGCTTCCACAACTCCCAGATCAGGAAGAAGGCACCCACGCTGATGGACGAATCGGCCACATTAAAGGCAGGCCAGTGGATCGAACCGATGTAGAAATCCAGGAAATCCACGACCTCGCCGAACCGGATCCGGTCGATCAGATTTCCCACCGCCCCCGCCATGATCAGGGAAAGGCCCAGAATCATTCCCGATTCTTTCTTCCCCGCTTTTCTGATGTAGGCCAGGATCAGGGCAATCGCGATAATATTAACCATGATGAAGAAGGTATAACGAAATGCCGGCGAGGCACCGGCCAGAAATCCGAAGGCCGCGCCGGGATTGCGTACATAGGTGATGCTGAAAAATCCGCTCAAAACCGGTATCGTGTCATGAATCGCCATGGAAGAATCGATCCAGTACTTGGTCAGCTGATCGACCACCAGGACGCCCACCGCCGTTGTCGCGAATAGAC
>Ga0302253_1001242_pt1 | contig 16236 bp, 14 predicted proteins | sample AAG_RA_Trp_MG_FD_193537 | JGI IMG/M metagenome (GOLD analysis project Ga0302253, IMG submission 193537) | Enriched activated sludge microbial communities from anaerobic digester in WTTP, New Holstein, Wisconsin, United States - AAG_RA_Trp | ecosystem: Engineered > Bioreactor > Anaerobic >...
CATGTCACCCCCACCTCCGGGATCTCCCGCACAACAAACTCCTCCGACAAACCGCACCGGTACTGGATACGGTACCTGCCCGGGATCCACCCGGTTGTAGCGAGATGCATGGGCTGGCATGATTCATCGTAATACACCGAATCGCCAAACGGCATCATCGTGACGACCGGTAACCGCATCACCTGCCATGACTCGTTCTTGACAAGCCGCGCGATGCGGTACGAGCACGGGTGATCGGTGCATCCTCCTTTTCCCGGGCCTGCATCCACGACATAAAATTCCACGACTTCTCCTACATTATAGGTCCGGGCATCCAGCCGGATCGCATCGAAGGGCAGTGGCGTTTTCGGAATGACAGTCATCTGTGTGCCGGGTGTTATCTTTACAGGAGATTCCGGTTTCTGCTGTGCTGTACACCCGGCCGCCAGCAGCACCACTGCGAAGAGGAGGAGCAGAACGAGGATTGTGCGGGGCAGGGTCACGGCATGGTCACCACGGGTATACTGTTGCAAGAAAAGTCAACGAGCCGGAGTAAATACATTATGAGATATTTTTGAACACCCTGTCCTGCCGGTACAACCGGCCCGGTTCCAGGTCACGTTAGATAGCCGAAGGGGGGTCAGATTATTTTTTTGATATCTCCCGGAAAACGGGAACTGGCAAGATTCACGGTCATATTTTCCTTTCCGCTGCTTGGTGCCGACCCGGGAAAATCCAGAATAAATATTTTTGACCCCTGTCCCCCTTTGATTTTTCCTGCGGGACTTTTCCATTTTTATGACGTAAAATCTGATCGGGGATATGATCTGAGGGGAGGGGGGTCAAAATTAATTAAATGGCGGGACGCGCAAAAGGAGCAATGATTTCCGGTACGCTGCCCGGGACCAGCCGGCCCGGATACCCTACCCGAGCTCAAAGGTGGTGATACCGAAGATCTCATCCAGCGGGAGTGGCACAGGATCGCGGGTAGAGTAGAGCCGGGCCGTGTGGAAGACCGGCACCATCTGCCGGTCCTCCACCAGTGCGACCGCAGCCCTGTTCGGCACCGGGATGTCAAGAAAGAACGGCTCGCCCGGTATGTTTGCGACAAGCCCGTCCAGGATCAGGTCGGCGGTGTCCCGGTCCTGCGCAAAGAGCGGCCCGATCTTGGATCCGCGATGGCAGGTCCGGCGGACTCCGTACCCGAGGATCTTCCCGGTATTGTCCAACCGGGCAAGCCCGAAATGGTCCCGGTGGCCGATCCAGAATCGGAGGAAACTCTCGCGTTTTGCAGGGAAGTGAGCTGTGTCGTATGCAAGCAGGTCAGCGAACGGAACTTTCTGTAGGGGCGTGAGGCCTTTTTGCACCAGCCCGCCGCCCCTCCCCTCGTACCGGGCATTGTTGTAGTGCAGGAAGAGCCCGCCATGCTTCTCGTATTTCGGTACCATCGAAACAACCCCGTCGCCACCCACGATGCGTGACCCGGCATGGCGCAGGGCATGGCGGTAAAGCTGCATGCCGATCCCCTTCCCCCGGCACTCCGGTTTTACGATATACAGGCCGGCAAACGCGAAGCGGTCATCGTAGTTGAGCACGGATACCGAGCCGACCATCTCCCCACCCGCCTCGGCGCAGAAGAATCCGCCCGGGTCCTCAAGCCAGAAGCACTCAGCATCCGCAAGGCCGGGGTTCCACCCCTCGGCAACCGCCCATTCCACCGCGACCGAGAGCTCGTCCTCCCTCATGTTCCGGATCTGTATCTTCTCCATACGCTGCACCCGTGGACGGGATATTGGACAGGATAGTACATACAGGTGACGGTGCGGGATCCGGTACCGTGGCCGGAGAGGAACGGGCAGAACACCGGCAGGGATAGGGTCATTGGATGGCTGCCGGTTCCGGATAACGGTCCGGGCGGCCTGTCACTTCGCGGTGAAGCGCCAGGAACCCTTCGGGACCCGGATCTCGAACCGCGCTCCTTTGCCCGGAGCGCCTGTCTCTGTTATGGTCATACCGGTGACAGAGAGGATCTCGCGGGACAGGAAGAGACTTCCCGATCCTTCGGACCCGAAGCCTTTCTCGAAGATGGTATCCTTGCGATCCTCAGGGATCCCCGGGCCGTCGTCCCCGATGAAGATCACGGCTTCGTCCCCTTCGAGGGTATACCCGGCGCGTATCACCGTTGCACCCTTTGCGTGGATGATGGCATTCTCGATAAGGGCAATGAACACCCGTTCAAGGAGCGAATCGGCGTAGATGAAAAGGCCTTCGAGCCTGAAGTCCCGTCTGACAGTCTCGAGGTCAAGGTGGGAGATGGCAAAGAGCATCACTTCCATGACATTCTGCCAGCGGGGCGGGCTCATCCCCATCTCATTATACTGCCGGGCAAACTGCAGCGATCCCTGGATATCGCGGATAATTGCCTCTTCCTTCTCAACAAAACTCTTCATCTGGGGATCGGTTGCCCTGCTCTTCAGGAGTTCGATATACCCGGTCTGGACGAACACCTTGTTCTGGATATCCGAAAAAATAACGGTATTGAGGAGCGCGATCTTCTTCGTGAGCCGCTGGAGCGCGTTCTCAAGGCGCTTGCGTTCGCTGATATCGAATGCCAGGAAGCCCAGCTGGATGACATCCCCGTTGTTGTCAAGAACCGGGTAGTAGGACATGAGAAATGTCTTGTCTCCTGCATCGTTCTCGAACTGTACAACATCCCTGGTCCGGATCGCTTCTTGAATGAAACGCTCGAATTTTTCAAGTTCTGCCGGCGGGAAATAGGATTGTATCCGGGTACCCGTGACATCCTCCCCCGGCCCCTTCAGGACCCGGGTGAATACCGGGTTGGCGAGCAGAATCCTCCCATCGCGCGTGAAAAGACCCGCGGGGCCCGGCATCGCATTGACAAACACGCGCAGCTGCTCCTCCCGCATCAGCAGATCCCTGCGCGACGAGATAATTGTCTTTTCCAGCTCGGCCAGCTCATCGTTGCCGGTAAGGACCGGCTGAGGGACAGATTCCGGCCTGCCGGACAGCGATCGCACATGGTCGGTCAGAACCCCCATCCGTCTTAGAACGGTCCGGTCCACGACGATGACCATGATGAGACCGGTCATGATTGCCCAGAGGGCAAGGAGTGCGAGATAGGTCACGATATTCGCATACCCGGTCCGGTAAAGGTCCCGGCCCGTGGTCACTATAAGGATAATTTCCTGCCCGGAAAGGTCTTTCATTGCGCTGTAGCCGGTGATGTGGGTCTCGTTCACCGGTACAACTACAAGAGCACCTTCGTAATTCAGGCGGTTCCTGATATCAGGGGCGACAGTTCCTGCTCCGGTCTTTCCCTGCCAGTCAGCCGCGATATCGTAATCAGTCATCTCACTGATGCGGCGGAGAGGATCATGCTCAAGGAGCCGGCCCATGACCAGCGTCCCGCGGGCAGGACCGGTCCGATCCGAACGCATGACGGGGACCGCGGCAATAATCATCGGCCCGTCTGGCGTGGCAAGGATCCCGGAAACACCGTCTTCACTCGCCACGGGGGATACGAGAGAGGGGGTGTTGCGGACAAGAGCTTCCATCTCGGCGGAAACCGGTGAACCCGTCTCGAAATCGGGCGGGAGGACGATCCCGTGGACGAGGGTGTTGTTGGTGTCAAGGATCATGAACAGGTTTATCCTGATAGTAGCCAAGGCTGAGGGGTCGGTGTTCCGGTCAATGAATTCGGCGTTCCGGTCGGCCGCAAACTGGTAGGTATCGTCCCACCATCCCCAGTCCCGTGCGGTGCTCAGAACCGACGCGGATTCCTGCCCGATGGCGGAACGGGTCTGGTTAATCGAGTCCGCCATGCGCTGATGCTCGATCCGGTCAAGCCCCGAGAGGGTCACCGAGAGCGAGACAGCCGCTATGACGATGAAGAAGACAAAGAATGTCAGGCTGAGGATAAGGAGCGAGCGGTTTCTCAGGTTCATGGGCGCCCCACGGAACAGTGATTCCGGGTTCGGTTTACGCAATAATTGACAGAACCCCTAGAAAAAGGATCCTTTCATACCAACGGGATTGATATCGATCTATAGCGGGCCGGAATATACTGCCGGCGGGATACCGGAGATCCCCCGTATGCCTGGAATGGCTGACAGAATAATCATACCGGGCCCGCTCTGCTGTTGTTCCTTCTCTGTTCCCGCACCACTTCGAGTAGCACCGGTAGTGCAGCGCACTGCATGAGGAACATGAACCCGGCGGCATACAGGACGTTCAGCGTATACAGCGCCCCGACAATAACGCTCCCGGCAAACCATGCTCCCCCGTAGATCGTGTTGAAGATCCCGTAGGCGAATCCCCGCCCCCCGGGGGGTGTGAAATCAGCCACTGCAGCCCGAAGGATTGCTTCCTGCATCCCCATGGAAGCACCCCAGAGGATCGAACCGGCCAGGGCGGCGGCGTAGGCATGGGCAAACGCAACAAGAGGGATCGCGAGGCCGAGGACCGGCATGAGCACGAGCACAACCGGACCGAACCGGTCGTAGGCCCTGCCGGTTGTGAGCGCAACGAACGCATCGACCGCCATCGCGATCGCATAGAACGCGGGAATATCCGCGTCAGGTACGATGGAGAATGCCTTGAAGTGAAACGCAAGGAGGGGGAAGACGATGAACCCGGCCATTGTCAGGGCAGTGAAGGCGGCATACAGCCGCAGCAGACGCCTCCCGGACACCATCGATCCACCGGGCCCGGCTGGCGCCGCAGCAGCGGGTTTCTCCTCAAAGCCTGCGGGATCGGGCAGGCTCCGCCATGCAATGAGGAGGACGAGGACGAGAATTGCAAACGGGATGGCAAGGAGGGCGAATCCTCCCCGGTAACTGCCCCCGGCAGCAAGCGCAAGGACAAACAGGAGCGGCCCGGCAACGGCACCGACCTGGTCGAGTGCCTCGTGGAGGCCGAATCCCCACCCCCTCCCGATGGAGGAGGTCACGTGCGAGAGCATGGCATCCTTTGCCGGCGAACGGATTGCTTTCCCGATCCGCTCGGCGATGAGCAGGAGGGCTGCAACCTCCCAGCTGCCGGCAAGGACGAGGAGCGGGATCGCGCCGATCATCAGGTAACCGGCGATGACGAATGCCCAGTACCGGCGGGACCGGTCGGCAAGGTATCCCGTCACGATCCGGATCGCGTACCCGGCAAACTCCCCGAAGCCTGCGATCAACGCGACGGCGAAGGCCGATGCACCCAGCGTGAAGAGGAACGGGCCGGCAACGCTCCGGGCGCCCTCGTACACGATGTCGCCGGACATCGCGACAAGCCCAAAGAGGATGACAAGGCGGTATGCAAGCCGGCGTCTGGCCGGATCGGGATCGGGTGACATGCTGATCACGGGTGCGGGCAGGAGTACGTCCCGCGTGTCTCTCTACCGGCCTTTAGCCACGATACGCATTAAACCTTCCATACCCTTCAGCATGACCAGGGGCAGCCATACTGCGGATGCATGGACGGGCGGAAAAAAGGAGGAGTCAGAGTGCTTTCACAAGCGAGCTGCGGGTGACGATCCCGGCAAGCTTCCCCTTGTCCATGACCGGGACCGAGCTGATGTTCTTTTTGAGCATCAGGGCGACAACATCACTGACCTTCGCTGTCCGCTCAACGGAAAGGAGCGGCGAGCTCATGATGTCCCTGACGATCAGGTTCCGGATCCGGTGGTCCTGGTGGTTGCCTTCGACCGACTCGCGGAACTTCCGCATGGCGATGGCAACATCGGTCTCGGTCACGATACCCATGTACTTGTCCTTCTCGGAGACGATGAAGCGGGTGATGTTGTCGTCGAGCATCCGCCGGCGGAGGTGGACCACGCGTTCGTCCGACTCGATGGTGACCGCCTTCTCGATCGATGCGTCGAGACCGCCATCCGGCTGAAACTTCTTCAGCAGGTTGCCGCGGTTTACCTGCCCGATCAGCTTGTGGTCGGTGTCATACACCACCACCAGTTTGTATTTCTGGAGGAGCGGGATGAGGACGTTGATGCTCTCGTCCGGGTATACGCTCGTGAAATCTTCCTCGACCACGCTTGCCACGTGGATGGCTGCGGGAACGATGGTGGAGTTTTGTTTGCTGCCCAGTTTCTCAGCTATTGCCTTGCGGGACACGGTCCCGACTACGGAATTGTTATTGACCGCGATGAGCGGATCGATGCCCTCGTCGAGCATCTTATCGAGCGCTTCGGTGATCTTTGCTGATTTTGCGATTGTTGCGGGCTTTGCCATTACGTCTCGGATAAAAACTTCTTTTGTCATTTCGCCACTTCCTTGATGATATCATCGCGTTTTATGATTCCGGTTACTGTGCCGTTCTCCACGACAACAAGGCTGTTGACATGGTGTTTCTGCATCGTTTCAAGGGCTTGCGGGACCGGAGTCCCCGGAGGGACCGTGAGGACGGGGCTTGTCATCACGTCCCCCGCAGTCACGGATGCGACTGCCATGAGGGCGGGGCCCGGCCCCCGTTCTGCCGTTTCGCGCCGTTGTATCGTCACATCTTTTCCCATCACACCCGACATCTTCGGTTCGTCGTTGTAGAAGGCAAGGTTGGTCTCGGAGATGATGCCGGCAGGCGTGCCGTCATCGTCGAGCACGAGAACCTTGTCGTTGCGTTCCCGCATCACGGATATCACCCGGTTGATCGAGTGATACCGGCTGACAGTCGGTACATCCTCCATCACGTCCCCGACCGGCCAGGTGATCCGGCGGACGAGGACGGACTTCATCAGATCGGTCTTGGTGATGATGCCGGTTACGACACCGGCATCAACCACCGGCACACTGCTGAAGTTTTTTGTCGTGAAGATCCGTGCGATCTCCTTAACCCCGGTATCGGGCTGGACCGTGACAGGATTCTCTGTCATGAGGGCTCCCACCGGGATCCGGTCGAGCGGGCGCCGGCGCCATGCCGGCTCGCCTTTCTGCATGCGGTACGCGATATCCTTTTTTGTAAGGATCCCGACCAGCACGCCGTTCTCCATCACCGGGAGGCGGGAGATGTGGTGGCGGACCATCAGGTTGCGGGCATGGGCCACGGTCGCGTCCGGGGAGACGATATGGACCGGCGCATTCATGATATCGCGGGCAAACATCGTCATCCCTCCCGTGCAAATGCCCGCACCAGATCGAACTCGGTAACGAGGCCGACCAGACGGGAGTCCTCGATCACGGGGAGTGCCCCGATGTTCTTTTTGAGCATCTCACGGGCTGCCTCGTTGATGCTCCTTCCGGGTGTTGTCGTGATGAGCGAACCGGCGACCAGCGAGCGCACGGCAAGGCCGGTCACCTCCGCGATGTTGCCCGTCGTGAGGCGGGCGAACACTTCCCTGCTCCCGAGATACCGCATGATATCGGTCGCCGTGATGATCCCGTAGAGCACGTCGTCGCTGACTACCGGCAGCCGCCGGAAGCGGTACGTGGTCATGTCCTTTGTCACCTTCGCTATCGGGCAGTCGGGCTCCGTGACGCGGAGGGCGGTTGTCATGACATCCTCCACAGAAAGCATGCTCCGCTCGGACGCAAGCACCCTGAGCACGTCGCGCTCGGTCACGATCGCGGCAAGCGCCCCGTCGCGGCCGGTGATCGGGATCCCTCCCGTCTTTTTGCCGGTGATGATACCAACCGCATCGCGGATGCTGGCATCATGCCCGAGCGTGATGGGTTTCTGGGTCATGATGGTCCGCACGTTCTCGTTCAGCGCCGCAATGAGGTTCCCGTTGTGCCGGACCTCCACGAGCCGGTGCTTGTCGCCGCCCCCCATGAAGTTGATGATATCTCCCGAGGTGATGATCCCCCGCAGTTTCTTTGTTCCCGGATCGGTGACCGGGAGGCGGCGGAACCCGCACTTCGTCATCTGTTCCACCGCGCCGATGATGCTCTTTGACGGCGGAATGGAGATAACGTCCGCAGTCGCGATCGCCATCACTTCGCCTTCCTGCTCTGCGATCCGGGACTTGAACTCGACCGGGCCCCGGTCGAGCTTGCCCTGCATTTTCAGGAGCCGGTCGCCGCCTTTGGCGATCCGCTCGTTCTGGTGCATAATCACCCTCCGACTGACTGTGTCTGCCGGTGGCGTGGCCCGGACGGGTCCGCCCCGGTTTTTTCACCCATACTCGTATTCCTGTTCCTGAAGTGTTCCGCTCATGCCAGCGAGGCAAGGACGTCGTGCCGGTCGATGATCCCGACAAGGTGGTTGCCGTCGAGGACCGGTAACCGGCTGATGTCATGTTTCACGAGCAGTTCCGCAGCAGCGCTGACCGGTTCCCCCGGTGCGATAGTCACCACGTCCGTGCTCATGACGCCTTCGACCGGCGTTTTCGCATGCTCCGCAACAGCGGTCCGCACCCGCCGGGAGCCGATCAGGTCGCGCCGCGATATGATCCCGGCGAGCCGGCGTTTCTTCATCACCGGGAACGCGGAGAAACCGCTCTCCACGATACGGGCATAAACCCTGGCGATTCCGTCATCCGGCGCCACGACCACCACGTCCCTGCTCATCCGGGATTCAACCGTGCCGTGCAGCTCGTGCCGGGAGATGATGACCGGGAAGAGGTCCGCAAGGAGGACACCTCCCGCAACCCGGGGTTCAGGGTCGACCACGGCAGCGCTGTCGGTGCGGTAGCTCCGCATTGCCCGTGCCGCTGTTTCAATGGGATCCGCCGGGTGTACCATTGGTGCCTCCTTGACGAACCCTTCGATCGTTACATTGGATTTCGTTGCGGTTACCCGCAGTCCGTCCGTGATGTCGATGTAACCGAGCAGGTTCTTTTTTGCATCGGCAACATAGACCTCGCGAAAACGGTCATCTCTCAGGATCTGTCGTGCCTTGGTTATCGGGTCACCGGGTTTCAGCACAGGGATCTCAAGGATGAAATCCTGTGCTGTCCTCATGTGATGTGGTCCTCCTCACGGCACCGCGGGCAAAGCATGACACCGTCCACCCGCTTGAGATCATCAGACATCTGGCTGCAGCGGCCGCACATCCCCGGGTCAACCATCTCCTCGCGGTTGATCTCGATGAGGTCCAGGAGCAGATCGTTCAGCTCATTGGACACGGCAAGGAGATCCCTGACGGTCACGATACCGATGACCTTGTTGTGCCCGTCAATAATCGGAAGTCTCCGTACCTTGTGCTTGATCATCATCCTGGCGGCATCGCCCACAGTCTTATCCGCACTCACCGTAATGAGTGGCGTACTCATGATATCGTTTACGTGCACTGTGCTTGGCCTGAGATCCTTTGCAACAACCTTGCAGGCAATGTCCTCCTCGGTCACAATGCCGATGGGCTTGTTGTGGTCGAGGATGATGACGCTGCCGACCGCATCGTGGCACATCGATTTGGCGGCCTTTGCAACCGTCGCCTCGATGCCTATCGTGGTCAGCCTGCGTTTCATGACCTCCCGCAGGGGGACACGGGTCTCAAACCGGATCGCGTCCTGTGTCTTTTTCATGAGTCACCTCCTTGAAGTGCTGAACTGATGATTACAATTAGCATACTCCCTTCCCCTTGTATAAATACAATTTGGCAGGGACAATGAGCGATGCCTGCGGGTAATAGGCAGGAACCGGACATCCGGTACGTGATCCCTTCTTCCGGCGTCACGAAGACGTCCGTTATAAGAAACATAATAAACTGCGTACTCTATACATAACTAAGGACTACGCTGGCTGCAATGTACCCCCTGTACAGCGGCAGCCGATGAGGTGGAGATTGAAGAGGTTGTATCACACCGTGGGCAATATGAAGAAGAGATTTTCCAGCTTCCTTGCCCGGTTTTTTAAGAAGAAACGGACCCGTATCGGTATTTACGGACCGCCGAATGCCGGGAAAACCACCCTCGCAAACCGTATAGCCCGCGACTGGACCGGGGATGCGCTCGGCCCGGTCAGCGAGATCCCGCATGAGACCCGCAGGGCACGCAAGAAGGAAGATATTATCATCACCGGGGCAAACGGCAATACTGTGACCATGGACATCGTGGATACGCCGGGGGTCACCACCAAGATCGATTACCACGAGTTCCTCGAATTCGGGATGGAGAAGGACGAGGCGATCATCCGGGCGCGGGAAGCGACCGAGGGAGTTGCCGAGGCCATGCACTGGCTCCGGGAGGACATCAACGGCGTTATTTACATGCTGGATTCGAGCCTCGACCCCTTCATGCAGGTCAACATCATGATGATCGGGATCATCGAAGCCCGCAACCTGCCGGTGATCATCGTTGCCAACAAGATCGACCTCCCCGACGCTGCCCCGGGCAGGATCAGGAGCGCCTTCCCCCAGCACCCGGTGGTTGCGATCTCGGGTCTCGAGGGCCGAAACGTAGAAGACCTCTACGAGACCATGCTCGAATACTTCGGGTGAATCCATGCCCCACAAGTGCACGAAATGCGGGCGAGAGTATAAGGACGGTTCGACCGAGATCCTGAAAGGCTGCGGCAGCTGCGGCAACAAGAAGTTCCTGTACGTCAAGGAGGAGCAGATCCACGAAGACGTACTCGACGAGAAGCCGATCAGCGAGATCGCGGAGGAGTCAAAGGAGGAGATCCTCGAGATTGTCGAGCCGAAGAAGGGGAAGAAGGAGATCGAGATGTACGACCGGGTGGAGACCATCCGGATCGTTTCACCGGGCTCCTACGAGCTGAATCTCGAGAAGATGGCTGAGAGCGACGAGCGGATCGTCAGCGTAGGTAAGGAAGGCTCCTACATCATCGACCTGATGTCGATGACCAGGGACGAGCCGAAGAAGAAAAAGAAGCGGTAGGGATTTCTCCTCCGGCGTTTCTCTTTTGTAAATTCATCCCTGTTACGGACACTGGGATTCCAGAGGGATCCAGGGAAAGATTGTCTGGTTTGCGGGAAAACTCCGGGTACTCACATGCCGAAAGCAGATAACGCCTCATCGCACAACGCGGACCAGTACGACCGCCAGATACGGCTGACGATCCCTCATTATAACGATATCCACAACGAGATCCTGAATTTCGTGAAGGTCCAGTGCCCAGTCCCGAAGACGTGGCTCGACACCGGCTGCGGGACAGGTTCCTTTATCCGGAAAGCACATGGCATGTTCCCCGGAACGGAGTTCTGCATCGCTGATCCCTCAGAAGGGATGCTTACCGCTGCCACAGAGGCGCTGATGGGGTGCCGTTATTCTCTTCTCGGCAGGTGCGGGACCGGCGATTTGCCTGCTGTAACGGACCGCAGGTTCGATGTTCTCACGGCAATCCAGTGCCACCACTATCTATCGAAAGAGGGACGGAGTGAGGCTGTGCGGGCCTGTTATTCCCTGCTGACCGATGGCGGTTTTCTGATCACGTCAGAAAATATCCGGCCATTTTCGGAGGAGGGGATCGCACGGTCGCTGGCATCGTGGGAGGCATTCCAGCGGGATGCCGGGAGAAGTGAGGGGGATGTCAGGAACCACCTTGCACGGTTCGACCAGGAGTATTTCCCTGTCACCGTCACGGAGCACCTGCAGAATTTCCGCGATGAGGGGTTCGCTGTTGCCGAGATTCTCTGGCTGTCGGGGATGCAGGGCGTGTTCTGGTGCCGAAAGTGAAATGGAAATTTTTTCGATAAAATGCAGCCCCCCTTGCGCCAGCCCTGCCCCCGTTGGGGGCGGGGGCGCTTAGGATACCTCCGTATTACCGGATCCGGGGGATTGGGTATGGGAGCATGATGGTTCCTCGCCTCACGGCCCCTCGCGGGGCATGGCAGGGCAGATTACCGGGCTAGAAACACCGGTAATTAAAGCCGCCGCTGGAGCGCCCCCGCGGGGGCAGCGGCAGGAATCATAACCGGGGGTACGGGGGTCTCAACCCCCGTCATTTTCACTAACTGAATTAGGTTTTCCGAAAGACCAAATGAATGCCTACTTCACCGCGTCAGGAGCTCCTCCCGTATCCCCTCATACGGCACCGGCAGCCCGAGACGGCGGTAGAACTCGTCAACGAAGATGATGCAGTTCAGGACGGCCCATTCGGCACACCCATGGCCGAGACACTTGTCCGGGAAAAACGGCACGTTTTTTGCCGCCAGCGGGTTGATGGCGAACTTCCGTGCGAGCATCAGTTCGAAATGATCCGAGATGCTCTCCGGTTCCCGGCCCGGTGACCGCCGTTGGTGGATCACCACCCATTCCCGGGTGTAGTGGAGGAGGTGGTTTCTGATCTCGATGAGATCGCGGACATTCGCGAACGCCTGGTCGCCCTCCTCGAAACCGGGCTGGCCGGCGATGGCGAGGATGGTCTGGTACTTGGTGAGCAGTGGCGCCCGGTCGAAGTTCTTTGGATTGTGCCACTGCCTCCCGATGGTCCGCAACAGCGTACCATGCTTCTCGTCAAGCGCTGCAAATTCCTCGTCCGTTGCGTCGGCATGGAGCTCGTTCACGGTTGACTCCAGGAACGAGACAGAGGAGAGGACCGCGCTGAGGACAAACGCCTCGTGCCGGAGCCGGGCATCCTCCGGTGTCGTGCCGGTTTTCCGGGACTCCTGCTCGACAGCGTATGCGAGCCGGCAGAGCAGGCCCGCGGACTGGATGTAGCGGACGGAGAAGCAGTCCCGGAACCGGATCTCGGACTCCTCGCCCTCCGTTTCAAGGGGGATCTTGTCCATCTGTACAGTTACGTTCACTTTTTAAGGCAAAAAGGATGAGGGGCGTCTGCACGGGTGAATCGGCAGGTATCCGGCAGGCAGGGTTTTGCAATATTAAGGGTGGAAAAATCCCCGGGATCAAATAACCAAGACTATATATTTTCAACTTCAGATTTTTCGCCACAGGTATTTTTCATGAAACGCGTACTCTTCACTGCCACGATCGCAGCCCTGCTTATCCTTGCAGCAATGACTGCCGGGTGCACCGACTCACAAAACCAGAACCAGAAGGCCGTCTATGCCACGCCGACCCCTTCACCGACAACGGTCACCGTACCGTATGGAGAGGAGGTCAAGACGGTTCTTGACTCCCCCGCAACATCGGAAGTCTACCTCACCATGACTGCCAGGGCGGATGCCAAAAGCCTCAGCGGCGGCCGGTCGTTCATGCGGATAAAAATCAACGGGAAGAACATCACCGCGGAACGGCTCGTCAACAAGAACCTGAACTTCACCTACGCTGACGATCCCACCCCCCGCTCACGCTCCTACTGGAGTCAGAACATGTCGGCATGGTACCTGTTCTTCTCGCCGGATTTCGTCGGCTATGACAATCCGAAGCTTGTCGACCATATCGTAGAGGGCAGTTCCTACGTGTACAAGTTCAACGTATCCGACATCGTCAACAAGGGTGCCCCCAATGATATCGTGGTCGAGAACATCGGCGATGAGGTTGCTGCCCAGTATACCGATCCCAAGGACATCGAGTTTTACAAGGCTGCTTCGATAGTCATCAGCCCGATCCGGCTGGAGGGCAAGGGATCCGATGTCGTCCAGGTAACCAAGGAAGCTGCCCCGGTGCGAATCATTGTCGGCAAGAAGTCTACCGTGACGCTGACGATCACCAATAGCCTGCCCGGGAGCCTTACTGACGTGGAGATCCGCGATGCAGCGCTTCCCGACGGTCTCAGCGGCCAGACAATAACCGGGAAAGTGGACAAACCCATCGAGAGCGGCGGGAAATATACCGTCAGTTATGACATCACTGCCGACAAGACCGGATCCTACACCCTCGGTGCAGCCCAGATCACGTTTGCGGACGCGACCGGCAACTACCAGAAACTCAGTTCCGGTACCGTCACCCTGACCGTCATCTGATCCTCCATTTCCCCTTTTTTTCCAGGTCAGCGGCGCAACAGCGTTCCCGCAGATCCCCTGCAGGTATCCGGTAACATTTATCCTCCCGCCCTGCTACCAGTACTGGTTCACATGCAGACCAATGCAGCGCACGATACGGGATCCCGCCAGGCTTGCCTTGTGATCCGGAGCGGGTGTTCATGACCGGTGAGAAACCGACAACTACAGCACCGGGCCATCCCGAAGAGGGGGATTCCACAGCTGGTGTCGCGCTCCTGACAGGTGACCCGAAGACAGCGATCCTCCGGCTCTCCGGGCCGATGATCGTCGCGATGTTTCTGATGTCCACCTACAATATCGTCAACGCCATCTGGGTTGCCGGCCTGGGCCCCGACGCCCTTGCAGCCGTCGGGTTCGTCACCCCGCTCTTCATGATCCTCATCGGTATCTCCAACGGCCTCGGGGCAGGCGTGGGATCGGTCATCTCCCGCCGTATCGGTGCAAGGGACAGGGCGGGTGCCGACAATGCGGCCGTCCACGCGCTCCTCCTCGTTGTTGTCGTATCGGCAGTCTTCACCATCCCCCTGATCCTCCTTACCGGCCCGATCGTTGCTCTTTTCGGCGCAGGAGAGACCTCCGGCCTCGCAACCGAGTACGGGCAGGTCGTTTTTCTCGGCATGGTCCTCATCCTCTTTACCAACATCGCCTACGCCATCCTCCGGGCCGAGGGGGATGCGAAACGGGCGATGTACGTCATGGGCGCCTCATCGTGCCTGAACATGGTCCTCGACCCGCTCCTCATCTATACAGCAGGCCTTGGCATAGCGGGGGCCGCGTGGGGGATGATCGTCTCGCTCCTGATGATCTCTGCCGTGCTTATCTACTGGTTCTTTGGCAAAAAGGATACGTACGTGACGATCGCGCCGGCGACATTCTCGTACGATCGGAAGACCGTCCGGGATATCCTCGATGTCGGCCTGCCAGCCAGCGTCGAGTTCTTCCTCATGTCGATCCTTGCGATCTTCATCAACGGCCTGCTTGTCGCAACAGCAGGAACGGATGCCGTTGCCGTCTATACTGCCGGATGGCGGGTTGTCTTCTTTGCGATCATTCCCATGATCGCAATCGCCACCGCGGTCATTTCGGTGGCCGGTGCTGCCTATGGTGCACGGAAGTTCGAAAAGATCCTCACCGTCCATACCTTCTCGATTACTCTTGGCATCGCCATCGCCCTCGTGGTCAGCGCCATCACGTACATCTTCGCCCGGCAGATCGCCGTCATCTTTACCTATTCGCCGGAGAGCGCCCACCTCGGGCCGGAGATCGCAGCATTCCTTGCGGTCATGTGTTTCTTCTACCCGTTCATCCCCCCGGGCGTCATGTCGGGATCGATCTTCCAGGCAACGGGCCGGGGGATGACATCGCTCGTCATCACCATCCTGCGGAACCTGCTCTTCATTGCCGTCTTCACCTACCTGTTCGGCATCGTACTGGGATTCGGAGAGCACGGGATCTGGTGGGGGATCGTTGCGGGCGATATTCTCGGCGGGCTCGTGGCATTCTTCTGGGCCCGGTACTATATCGCGCGGCTGATTGCCAACGGATAGCCCTTTTTTCCGGAAAAGGACCTGAAATACGCGGACGGAGCCGGGTTCCCGGTGTCCCCGGCCGAAGAAGCATATCCGGAACCGGGGACTGCTGTCGTCTCCCCTCAACGCTCCTGGTGAAAGGCCCCGGGCGTCAGCGCTCGTTTGGGCAGTCGATCTCAGGAGAGAACACCTTGATGTCGATGACCGGTGTCCCGTCGATCGCGTCCAGCCCCCGCACTTTCAGGATACCGTCATGCACCTCAAGGAGGTCGACCATGCAAAGAGCGACCGGGTTCGGCCGGTCGGGCGAGCGGATGGCAAACACTCCCTTCTCTTCCTTTGCATGGGGGGGGATCGCCCGAAGCCTGGTCCGGTCCGCCCGGTCGAACCAAGAGAGTACCCAGAGGTGCTTTTTTCCCTCGATATGCCAGAGGGCCGGGCGGTATTTTTCCTCAATTACTATTTCGGAAATTGTATCGGAGAGCCGGCCCTGCCGTGGGGCATCGCCCCGGTTTTTGTAGGGCGAACGGACATATCCTACGGGATGGAGCTCGATGGGTGCGGGAATCATGCGTGATGAGAAGTTGGCGGACGGGGTATTTAGCGGTGGCGGGAGTGATTCGTGAGATGAGACGCGGCGGGCAGGGTACGTGGCTGTACTGCGCCCCGGCCGTGATAAATATCTTGACCTGCAAGGTTCCTGTACCGGATAAAAACCATGGGCAGCTCCTCGCGGGAGAGTGTAGACGACGAACGTAAAACGTATCCTTGAAACGGCCGAGGTGCTTCTTTTCGTATGCCTCATCATCCTGCTGGCCCTGTCTGCGTTCATCTTCTTCTTCGTCTTCTGCATCAACTGGGAGGACTGGTTCTTCGGGATAAAACTGGACGGCCTGCCGGCCGG
>Ga0302253_1001243_pt1 | contig 16221 bp, 13 predicted proteins | sample AAG_RA_Trp_MG_FD_193537 | JGI IMG/M metagenome (GOLD analysis project Ga0302253, IMG submission 193537) | Enriched activated sludge microbial communities from anaerobic digester in WTTP, New Holstein, Wisconsin, United States - AAG_RA_Trp | ecosystem: Engineered > Bioreactor > Anaerobic >...
TTTTCAATATTGGAACAAAAAATTCATTTTTTTTTGCAAAAATTTTCTATCTATCTATTTATCAGTTATATAGTATTCAGTAAATTTAAACGAACATCTTGTTCATATCGGAACAGATTATTAGGTAATACCGACTTGCTAACCAGTTCATTAAAACCATTCGCTTCGCTTTTGTTTTAATACGGTTAGTCTGGAGGCATCTCGTCATTGCTGACGAGACAAAATTCATTTCATTCTTATATAAGCGGATTGGTATTAGGTTTGCATACATAAACTCTCCATGTTTTTTTTGACTTTTTCCATGGCTAAACCTTCAAGGTTTTGCTTGGCTTTATTTCCGGCTAAACCTTGAAGGTTTTTCCTAAAAAAACGAGGATATCGAAGTTTTTTCGTTGGTTTGTTTTATGCCGAATGCGAAGCACTTCGGCATAAGTAGGTTAATATTAATTTTCACATTATCTAATTATTTTACCCTCTTTGAATGCAAGTTGCTATAAAAATTTTCCACTCCAATAAAAAGCATTGGGTATATCTATGGAGATAGGTTTTTCGGCAATGCCATAAATAGCAGCACCACTTCCTGTCATGCTGGTGTATAAAGCACCTTTTTTGTAAAATGTTTGTTTTATTTCGCGTAGTACGGGATATTTATCAAATACTACCTGCTCAAAATCATTATGCAGATAATATTTCCATTCACTGGGGGGATATTTATAAACAATTTCTTTTAAATTGCAAGCAGGTTGTTTGGGTACAATTTGTGAATATGCCCATGCTGTAGAAACTGATATTTCAGTTTTGATAATAGTAATATAATAATTGGAAAGATTTATAGACACAGGGTCTAATTTATCACCTTTTTCCTTAGCGAAGGCAGGCGTATTTTTTAAAAAGAAATTACAATCGCTACCGATTAAGTCGGCATAATATTTTAATTTTATATCGCTTATTTTTAAATCAAACCACTGATTCAGCAATTTCAAAGTAAAAGTGCCATCGGAAGAACCTCCCCCTAATCCGGCACCTGTCGGAATGTTTTTGTAGAGAATAATTTTAACGGGTGAAATATTATAATCTTGCTGAATTAAAGAAAAAGATTTATAACAAGTATTAACATAAATATCATTATCTATACTGCAACCCAATATTTTCAAATCAAATTTTTCGGATGGTACCATTTCCAGCACATCGCATAAATTAACAGGGAGCATAAGCGTTTCGATGTCATGATAACCATCATTACGGTTGGCAGTAACCAATAAACCTGCATTTATCTTAGCATTGGGAAAAGCAATCATTCTACTAAATATTAAATCGAATACCGCAAACCAAAATATCATCTACCTGAAAATTATCTCCTTTCCAACTAAAAAATTGCTCTCGTACAGCATTAAGTTGTTCTTCAGATGACTTATTACAATTAGTTAATAATAAATTTTTTAAAGATTTATATTTAAACTTTTTTCCATGAGGTCCGCCAAACTGGTCTGCATATCCATCAGAAAACAAATAAATCATGTCTTGATTTTGTATTTGAATACTATGATTGGAGAAAGAGTCTGTATTGACGTGTTGTCCAATAGGCATATTATCGGCAGTATATTCGGTCAATTCATGATTACGAATTAGATAAACAGGATTATTGGCACCGGCAAATTCAAGCAATGATGTATCGTGATGATAAACAATTAATACCATATCCATACCATCTTTTGAAGTGCCTTGATTTTGCTTAAGTGAAACAATAATTTCGGAACGTAAACTGTTTAGAATTTCGTTGGCAGGCAAATCGGGTTTGTTCGAAACAATTTCATCCAGAAACGTAATACCGAGCATACTCATAAAGGCACCGGGTACACCGTGACCTGTACAGTCGGCAACGGCAAAAAAAGTACACTGGTTGCGATGCATAATCCAGTAAAAATCGCCACTAACAATATCACGTGGATGATAAAAAATGAAATAATCGGGAAAGTATTGTTTTACCTCATCACTGGTAGGAAGTAAGGCTTCCTGAATATTGCGAGCATAATTAATACTGTCGGTAATATCTTTATTTTTCTGTTCTACAATTTCTTTTTGCATAACGACTTCCGCCGTTCGTTCCTTGACAATGGATTCCAGTCGTTCTTTTTCCCTAATCAGGGCACGTTCACGATAGTTGATATAAAAAATAATGATAAGAATAGCCAGTATAATAGACGACACAATAAACCACCATGTTTTGTAAAAGGGAGGACGAATAATAAAATCGTACGATACAGGGTTGCACCATACACCATCGTTGTTGCACGCTCTGATAAGAAATGAATACTTGCCCGGAGGCAACGATGGAAAATCAGTCTCATTTTTAGAAAGTACAGGTGACCAGTTATCATCCAGCCCTTGCATTTTAAACTGATATCGCACTTTTTCAGGATTCTGTAACGATACAGCCAAAAACTTAAACGTGATATGATTTTTATTGTAAGGCAAACTCAGGTTAACGGGAAGTCCTGTTTCTATATTAAGTGAATCACAATAAGGTGTCCAGTCGAAGGGTTGAAAATTATACAGCATATCAGTAATTTTTAAAACAGGTTTTACCGTATTAATTTTATCTTCCTGTTGATTATAAACGGTAATGCCATTTACGGTTCCAAAATAAGCCAATCCCGATTCGTCCAGATAAAAGGCATTTCTGTTGCATTCCTGCCCGTAAAAACCTTCCTTGTTGGAATAACTTTTAATTATTAAACTGTCATTTTGATAATAACTATTCAGGTCTATTTTGTTAAGTCCTTTGTTGGTACCGACAAATAATAGATTCTGATGTTTGTTTAGTCCAATGATATAAACATTATCAGAATTTAATCCATCCTTTTTGCTTATTTGCCTAAAGGTTTTTCCATCATAATCAAAGATACCTTCCTTGGTTGCAAGCCAGTAATGTTGGTATTTATCTTTAATGATACATGTTACCTGCCCATCGGTAAAGCCATTTTTCTTGTTAAAGAATGTCAATGAACCATGAGGCGTGTATTTGGCAAGACCTTCGTTAGTACAAAGCCATTTAATGCCGTTATTATCATGCAAAATATAATAAATGGATTGAGACAGATTGGTTAATTCCGGTGGATTTTTTTGCAGCGATGTATCCGAAAAAATATATAAACCCTTATTCGTTGCAACCCAAATATTCCCTTGTTCATCCTTACTGAGATGAAATACTACGGCATTAAAACTGGGTAAATAATTTTTATTTTTAACTTTTACTTCTTTGTTATTTACCAGATGCCAAAACGAACTGTCTTTGGGGTTAAAAACAGTTATTCCAGTAAGCGTTCCGAACCAAGTTTTTCCCTCGTTATCGTTCAGAATACTTAATACCCATGCCCCAATAATACCTTTGAAATATTGTGATGATTTGTTCTGATGCTGCCCCAACCATGTTCCATAACTTTCCAATGGATTTATTTTTATTTCGATGGGATTGGAAATATCTACAAAGGCAGCACCCATCGATTTAAGTCCAACCCAAATCGATTTTTCACTTGTTCCTCTCTCAATAGAGAAAATGGTCTTTTCGGGTAAGTTTTCGTCATAATAATAAAAAGGTGTTTGTGGATATTGCAATAAACCGTTTTCACTGCCTATCCAAATATTATCTTCCTTATCAATGAGCAAGGAACGTATATTGGTTATGGGCAAAAGTTTTTCAAACGTTGTTTTTCCATCCTTGTAGGAATAAAGTTTGTTAAAATACAGTGTAAAGTATATTTTACCGTGACTTACAACAGATGAGGTTACGGTAGATACTGTCAACAACGATTCCACTTTTGAATTACGATACAGATAAGCATTGTGGCTTGTACCTATAAAAATATTTCCCTGCTCGTCTTCATTAAACGTAAATGTCCATGTTTTAAAGGGTTGCTTTAATGAATCCAGCAAAGGTGTAAGTGTTTGACCATTATAATAATATATACCCTCGTTGTTGGTACCTATCCATATACGATTTTTTGAATCTTCAAACAAGGTATAGATATTAATTTTGTTCAATGCCTTTAATGCCGATGGAATAAAAAACCTATTGTTTTTAAGGATGGCAAGTCCAGCATCGGTAGCAGCCCATATATTCCCCTTTTTATCCTGCATAGTACACCATACATTATTGCCCGGCAAGCCTTCTTTGGTTGTATAAACCATCGTTTTGGAAGGGCTTATATTGGCAATACCGTTATCGGTGGCAATCCAAAAATGCTGTTGATGGTCTTGCATGATATGATGAATAGAATTGCTGGGCAACCCTTTATCTTTTCCAATATTGGTAAAACTGTTTCCATTATAGACATCAATGCCACCTCCAATAGTTCCTATCCATATATTGCCAAAATTATCCTGAAGCAACGAAAAAACAATGGATTGACTTAATCCTTCGTTTACACTAAAATTTCTATAAAAATAATTCTGCGAAAAAAGCGAATTAACTGTCAACACTAAAAAGAAAAATATAAAGTTCAAGTGTTTAATCATACATGTCCAATAAACGTGTAAAAGTAAATAATTGTTTACGGAAAAAAAAATTACTGCACTTTTATACTTAATACGGTTATATCATCAATTTGCGAATAAGTATGCTGTTCGGTATTTATCCATTCTTGCATGGTTTTATTAAGAATTTCGGACTGTTCCTTTAAGGGTTTGGAACGTATTTGATTTACACATTGAATATAATTTTTGTGCAGAAATTTTTTCCCTTCGGGACCACCAAACTGGTCTTTAAAACCATCCGACGAAAGATATAAAATATCTCCATGCTGTAATTGAATAGTGTGATTGGTATATTTTTCCATTTTTTCATAAATCGCCACAGGCATTTTATCGCCTTTTATTTCTATTACTTCATTGGATTGAACGGGTAAATAAACCAAATTGTTATTGGCACCGGAGAACTGCATTTCAAGTGTATTACAATTAACAACCACCAACCCAATGTCCATGCCGTCTTTTTGTTCGCCACTAATCCCTTTTTGTTGCAGGGCATAAATAATTTCATCGCGTAAATTTTCTAACGCCTGATTGGTTTGTGTGATTTCCTTTTTGCGAATAATTTCGTTCAATAAACTAATGCCGAGCATACTCATAAAGGCACCCGGTACACCATGACCCGTACAGTCTGCCAGTGCCACAATCAGAAAATCGTTAACGTAATTGACCCAGTAAAAATCACCACTGACAATATCTTTGGGTTTAAACAATAGACCGTATTCAAATTTTCCTGGAACGTTTAAATCAAAAATTCGTTGAATAGAGGGTAGCACAGCCATTTGTATGCGTTGTGCATACGTAATGCTGTCGGTCAATTTGATGTTTATTTCCTGAATTTGTTCATTCTGTTGAACAACAATATCGCGTTGCGTTTCAATTTCTTCTTTCTGTACTTTAATTTCTTCATAAGCCTTTTCGAGTTCAAAATTTTTCTGAACAATTTCATCTTTTTGCTTATGCAGTAATTTATGTGCTTTTTTTAGTTTGACAAACATGCGTGAAATGATGAATAAAGAAGCAGCGATTAAAACAAATATGATTATCAATGAAAAAATAATAGTCCGCTGACGTCGTTGTTGTTCTTCGCTTTTTTCAAGGCGTACCTGTTTCAGTGCATTTTCCTTGTTTAATTTTTCTATGAGCAATTGCTTTTTTTCTGTTTCATATTTGGTCTGCATTTCGGCAAGTGCCTTTGTTTTTTCCTTACCAAACAGTGAATCCTGATTCTCTTTTAATCGCCATAAATATTGATATGCCTCTTTGTATTTTCCCTGCAAGGCATACGCTTTCTGTAATAATTCGTTTATGGTGTATTGTTCTTCAAGCAATTCGTATTTTTGAGCAATATCATTTGCCTGCATGGCATAATGCTGCATCAAGGAAATATATACTTGCTTTTGGGCATTGTTACGGGAACTGTCTGCCAGATTCTGATATAATGAAGCCAAATTGATAAATATGCTGCAATTTCCTTTAACATCATTCAATTTATCTCTACATTGAATAGATTTTTTATAACAATCTATGGCTTTGTCATTATTGTTTATATGGGCATACGCAATGCCAAGGTTGTTATAATTTCTGGCAAGACCTCGCATATCTTTTATTTGGATGTAATAATGAATAGCATTTTCACATATTGAAATAGCTTTTTTATACTCCTTTTGTTTGATGTAAACTCCTGCAATGGATGTTATACTGTTATAAATGCCAGTACTGTCGCTTAAGGATTTTCTTATAGATAATGCCTTTTGATGAAATTCCAATGCCTTGTCGTATTCATTCATAACATTATAAATATTGGCAAGATTAGCATAAAGTGTGGACAAGCCTTTTTTACTAATATTATCTTTTACATTTTTATATAACAATTGTTTTTCTTTAACCGTTAATGCTTTGTAATAACATGCCGCGGCATCGGCATAATTGCCTTTGGCAAGATATACATTTCCAAGATTATTATACACCATTAATAATCCATTGATACCAATTACAGAGTTAGAATCTAATTTATGTATGGTATTCATATATAATTCAGCAATTTTAAAATAGTATATGGCTTCATCATATTTTCCCAGCGAAGCATAATAATTGGCTAAATTAGAATTAGACTCACCAATAAGTTTGAATATTCTTGGCTTATAAGTATAATAATGTTGTAAGAGTAAACCTATTTTTTGTGCCGTTTTATAATGAAGATATGCCTGTTCATTTTTACCTGTACGGATTAAAACTATGCCTTTAAACATGTATGATAATCCAAGATTGACAGCATACGTACAAAATATATCAGGGTCTTTGGAAGTATGACAGCCTTTAATAGACATTTGAATGCCCATGTTATAATATTTTATCGCAGAATCGGAATTGATATTCTCATAAGGATATGCTATTTTATCCAATAAAATATTAATTTTCTGCGTGTCGGAAGGCTCAATATTAAAGACATTCCATATTGAATCAAAATATAATTTTTGAGAAAATAGATTTATGCACACACATAAACATGATAATAAAAGATAAAGTCGTTTCATTTTTTTTTATTAGCGGTTTGGTATAAATAAGTTTTTAAGGGACGACTAAATAAGCACCTTTATTTTTTTTAGTGATGATAGTCCCAGACGAAGAAGTACTTTTTTTAAAAGTATAATAATCGTACAAATCTTGTGAAATCTGATACAACGATGTATCTACCGAATTATACTTTTTATAGGTCAAGAAAGATACGTTGTCTTCAATAATCTTACATTTAATGGTATCAACACCATTTTTCAAAATTATTAAATCTTGGGCACAAGCAAATACTTGGAGTAATAAAGGTATTATAAGAAATAAATATTTCACTTTCCTACCCCTATTAACGATTGTATTTCTATTTTGTGTTTAAAGGTAACACACCCGCCATTTCGCCGATTACATTAACCAGTTCGGTATTGGAAGGAATAACCACCTTTGCGTTATTTTTAAGTGATGATTCAACGGTTTCCAATTTTTTCAATAATTGTGCATTTCCAGTGAAATATTTATCGGCAGCTTCATTGACAAGTTTAATGGCTTCAGATTCACCCTCTGCCTGTAATATTTTTGCCTGTTTAAAACCTTCGGCTTCTTTAATCTTTGCACGTTTCTGACCGTCGGCGGCTGTTTCGGCAGCAGTAGCAAAATCAATGGCAGCAATTTTTTCATTTTCTGCCTTTACCACTTTGTTCATGGTTTCCTGAACATCTTTGGGCGGGTCAATTTCTTTCAACTCGGCACGTACTACTACAATACCCCAATTTTTCGTTTCTTCACACAAGGTGTGAAGTAATTCGGCATTAATTTTTCCACGCTCGCTGTTGGCCGATTTTAGCGTAAGTGTTCCTATAATATTTCTTAGCGTTGTACGTGCCAAATTTACTATCTGCCATTTATAATTGTTCACATTATATTGTGAATTTTTTACCCCCTCTTCACTATCAACTACCTTAAAATAAATTTGTGCATCTACCCGTGCATTAAGGTTGTCGTTGGTAATAATTTCCTGAGGTTCGGCATCTACCATTTGCTCGGTAATGTTTACTAAAAACATACGGTCTATAAAAGGAATAATCCAATGAAAGCCTGGTTTTGCAAATTTATGGTACTTACCCAGTCTTTCTATTAAACCGCGATGGGTTGGTCTTACTATTCTAATACCTATAAAGAATAATAAAATAGCAATGATGACAAAAGTAATAATTGTTGATTCCATGTTAAAAATAATTTTAGTTTTACATAATTTAATTGCCCAAAGATAATGCATTTTTTAATTAAAAAAAATGTGGAAATATGGAAATCTCGTCAAACGCTCAAAAAGCAAAAACCAAAATCCGAGTATGGTGCAATTAATACTGTTTTAATGAGGGGTAAGTTTTTGAAAAGAAAAAAAGCAAATCTCTAAATAACTAACTATAAAATATATACAATCCAATATTGACAATTTTTCAATTTTACTCATTTTTATAAGTGTTTAATTAAATATAAAGCAATTTTTTTATCTAATAAAAATTGCACGGCTCTGATACCATTCCATATTGCCCTACTGAATTTACTTCCGATAAAACATATTCTTTTTTGTTGTATAAATTATATCAATAGTACCCGTGTTTAATCCTATTTTTTTTATTAGTACAACTATTTTTTTCATATACTTTATTTATCTTTTCTAGTATTAATGAGTAAAATTATAATAATATAGCCAACCTGTAACCTTATCTGTGGTGGAATCAACTTCATCACTTAATATCAAAATCATAATTTGTTGGTTCTTTATCAATAATTAATACGTTTTTACCGAATTTTGCTTTCAATTCATTTATCTTTTTATCCTGTATTACTTTGTCTTTTTTAATTTCTTCTGGTGTACTTACTTCAATTGGGTCAAAAATCATATGAAAAATATAAAAATAAAACTGATTATATTCATAATGTGGGTGATAAAATTCCCAAACCAGTTTCTTTTGCTCATCCATATAAGGCTCTATCATAAATTTTGCCCTTAATTGATTTACTTTCTTTTCTTCTGAGGGAGTCAATTTCGTTATAACGTATTTATCTACTAACGCTATTCCCTGATAATGACCAAAAACACCTTCTTTATCATATTCATCGTGATAGTAATCGGTCATTAAATCCATAAAAAGTCTGGCTGGGTAACTACCGTTCATAACCTGATTTAACATAGTCTGATACCAGATAGGTATTCTGTTAACTTGATGATTATGGAATAAAATCATATTAATGTAAGTAAGTGTATTAAAACTAGAATTATTTTCAGTTATATTTCCATATTTTTTATACAATTTCATTAGTCTATTCAAATTTAACGTATCCACTCTTTTCATCTTTGCATAATCTATTGGTATTCTTGCTTCTCGGTCTGCTTTAGACATAGAATCGACGGCTTCTATTACTTCTTTATATTCCACATTAAGACGTTTGACCGTATCTAAAACAAATTTCATCCTTTTAAAAAAACTACTATCTATAGTTGAAAAATTTTTTCTCCAATTATAAATCAAACTATCAGGGTTATCAAAATAATTATTGTACTTATAAGTTTTAATCATGCATAGTATAATTAAATTGGTATCAGGTTTTGATTTTAAAGTTAATGTCAAAGCGCGGTTTATATCTATTGAAAACGGAACTTCTTTATATTGAAATGCTTTTAAATAATAACTCACAGATTCATCTGGCTTTCCTTCCACCACTTTCATTTCTGCTGTGTCCACATATTTATAATACTCTACAAGACCTTTTATCGGAGTGTAATTAAACGTGTCTTTAATGCCATACTGCATTTCTTGTGCATTTGCAAGAGTACAAAATGCCGATAAAATCAATAATAAACCTGCTTTTTTCATATATTACTATTTTTTTAATATTTTAACTATTACCAACTTATTTTGAGGCTTTTCACATTGCTGGATTCAAGTAACAAATACAACTTTTTGATTATGCAAATGTACATGATAATTTTCAATTAATACCGATAAGCATTCAAAAATATGGGATTATATCAAAATTTAAATTTCAAATTTCAAATAGAAAAATCAAGTATTAAAAAAATTCATTATTCATCAACACATTTCCATATTTTCACATTTTCACATTTCCACATTTCCACATTTCCACATTTTCACATTTTCACATTTCCACATTTCCATATTTTCACATTTTCACATTTCCACATTTCCATATTTTCACATTTCCACATTTCCACATTTCCATATTTTCACATTTCCACATTTTCACATTTCCACATTTTCATAACGTCGTATCTTCTGCTAATACCGACTTGCTAACCAGTTTAGTATAAACTCTCAAGGTTTCATTTGGCTTTATCCTCGGCTAATTATTTATAATCTGCCTATAATTTGAAAAAGTATCAATGTATAAATTTAAACATTATTTTTTTGTGAGGAAGTTTTTTTGTTTTTTGAATCTATTGAAAATATTTTTGTACATTTGAAAAAAAAATTATGAAGAAGATTTTATTATTTTTACTTGTCGTTATGGTGATGATGAATTATTCATGTACCAAAGATAACGGCTTATCTGACGAAGAAATTATTGAAGGTTTAAAAAGTGCATTGATGGTTGGCACAGACACATCTACCACGAAACTGCACAAAGTGAATGGCTATTATGGCGATGAATTGGTAAAAATATTGCTGCCACCCGATGCACATGGTGTGCTGGAACATCAGAATGAACCTGTATTGCAGGCAGTCGGTATTGATAAAAAAATTGATTCGTTAATTTTATCTCTCAATCGCTCTGCCGAAGATGCCGCTATAGAAGCAAAACCGATTTTTGTTAACGCTATTACTTCACTGTCTATTGCCGATGGATACAGCATTTTGCATGGCACCGATTCGGCAGCCACTGTTTATTTAAAATCAAATACACGCAATCAATTGTTCAGCATTTTTATCTCCAAAGTACAAGTTTCATTAAATAAACCTCTCGTGGCAGGTATGAGTGCAGTAGAAGCATGGACAGAATTGAAGTCTATTTATAACCCACTATGCAACCCCCTCACTGGTTGGCAACCCATTACCAGTTCGTTAGATACATTCGCTACTAACAAGGCATTAGACGGCTTGTTTCTGAAAATTTCGGAAGAAGAAAAAAACATACGCCATAATGCTTCATACAGAATAAACGATATATTGCAAAAGGTTTTTGGCGAGTTGGATTAATAAAGACATTACCTCTTTTTGTATTTTTGACAATACAACCAAATATATATAATTTTGGCAAAAAAAATACTTGTCTCTTTTTAAACAGTTCATACCATCCGATTTTGTCAAAAATGTATTTACATTAATGTCTGGAACTGTCTTTGCACAAGGCATTGCTGTATTATTGTATCCTGCTTTATCCCGTATTTACTCGCCCTCAGAATTTGGAGAAATTACACTATATATGTCTATTGCCAGTGCGTTTGCTATTATTGCAACGGCACGCTACGAAAGGGCTATTGTAATCGCTTCTAACGAGCAGGAAGCCATAGCACTCTTAAAAATTTCTCATCGGGTAAGTATTGGCATTGTCTTATTAAACCTGATACTTGTTATTGGTTTTATTCTTTTTTTTCAACATCATATTTATATGACTTCTTCGTTTAAAACATGGCTTTTCATTATGCCCGTTTTTACTCTTTTATACGGTTCCTCACAAGCAATAACGCACTGGTTTATTCGTAAAAAATATTTTCATGAAATGGCTGTCAGCAAAATTATCAATTCTTTAGGTATAAATGGAGGCATGTTAATTCTTGGACTTGCAGGATTAGGACTTTTGGGTTTATATGTAGCCAATCTGGCAGGATTGTTTGCCATCGCCCTATATTTAATATTTATTTTTTATAAGCGTGATTATACCTTGTTTCATCAAAAATTGGAATTGAAAACCGTAGCAAAAAAATATTCCGATTTTCCCAAAACAAATTCACTGCAAGCCTTGATAGAAATGTTTCAAATGAATGGCGTAGTTTATTTATTGGGCATCTTTTTTTCTTCTATGTGCGTTGGACTTTATTCTTTTTCCATGAAAGTATTAATGGCTCCCATGTGGATAATCGGGACATCGCTCAGTCAAGTCTTTTATCAAAAAGCATCAGAAGAATATTCCCAAACGCATAACTTGCGTCCCTTATTTAAAAAAACACTTCGTAATATAAGCCTTATAGCCTTGCCCATATTTGCTATTATTATGATTGGTGGACCGGCTATTTTCTCTTTTGTATTTGGTAAGGAATGGTATGAAGCCGGTGTATATGCACAAATTCTTGCACCATGGATATTTCTTGATTTTATAAAAGCACCGCTTTCGCAAATACCCATTATTACTGGAAGAATAAAAAACATGTTTGTCATTACTCTCATAGGGAATATCATTTTAATATTAACGATGATTTTAGGAAAAGTATTTAATAATGAGAAAATAGCATTCTTTTCACTTTCGGTTGGAATGAGCATTTACGTTATTCTGTTAATTTTCTGGATTTATAAAGTATCTGTTCCCAAACATGAACCATAAAATTTCATATATCATTGTATCGTATAATGTAAAGGAATACCTTATTCTGGCTATTCAATCCATTATTCATTATTCTTCGGGTAATGATTACGAAATTATCATGGTGGACAATAATTCCTCTGATGACACTGTAACATCGGTTCAACACATGTTTCCGTCAGTTCACATAATTCAAAACAACTACAATGCAGGTTTTTCCGAAGCCAATAATCAAGGTATAAAGGCAAGTACTGGTGAATTTATTTTTTTATTAAATCCTGATGCCGAACTTACCGAAAATACGCTGAGTACCCTTATAAATAAAGTGGATAAAAGCAATTCCCTGTGGGCACCCTGCCTCAAAAATACAGATGGAACATTTCAAAAATCATACTGGAAAACGCCAACAGCATTCACTATTTTGAGTGAAATCTTTTTTATCCATTATGTAAAAAGAATTCTATTCACACCAAAACCACTGACAATAGAAAAAAATGTAGAATGCGTTTCGGGGGCTGCCATGTTTTTCAAACGTACATTGACAGATAATGTTGGATTACTTGACCCTAACCTTTTTTGGATGGAAGATACCGATTTTTGCTATCGCATACGTAAAAATGGTGGCTTTGTTAAATTTATTCCTGATGCCTGCGTTATTCACCATGGAGGTAAAAGTTCTGCAACAAATCAACCCATAACCATTTCCAATCAGATTATAAGCAAAATAAAGTTTTTTAAAAAACATGCCATGACTTTTTCGTATCGGTGTTCTATCTTCCTGTCGTTTTTTCTAATCATTGAAAAGATAATACTTTTTGGTATTTTATGTTTTGTACCTTTGTCCAGAAAAAAATGCACAGCGTATCATTATTCATTAAAACAACTCGTATGTTTTTTACAAAAAAATAACTCTTAAATTAATGAAAATTATTCATAACAAATCAGTTACCATACTTCGGACTACATTAATAATAAGCGGTATCATTGGTATTGCCTTAAGTTATTCATCGGTTTATCTGTTTCATATTGTTCTGTTTATTTCTATACTGTATATTTTATATCAGCAATGGAAGGATAAATATTACACTAAAACAATATTTACTCACTATCCACTTCCAATTTTAGTGTTTTTTGCATTTACTTTTTTATGGTTTATTTTTCTGCTTTTTTTTGCTCAAAATAAAACTTACGCTTTTTATCATCTTATTTATATTGGCATTGGAACGCTAATTATGATAATAATTCCGGCTTTTACACGCGACAAAAATGATATAAAAAATGTAATGAAGGCATTGGGTTTGATTACCTGTGTTGATTTATTGATAGGATTTGGCGAGTCGCTTGGATTGTTCAGATGGTTTATTTCACGATTGTCAAATACAGTACAATATTTTGGCTATAACAATGAACTGCAGACCATACTTTCAGAAAGCAAATCCCTGAAATATGTTTATACCATGCCAACGGGTTTTCATTATAATCCCAATGATTTTGCCGTATTTGCAAGTATGACATTACCATTTTTTCTACTGGCAAAGAACAAATACGTTTCTATCATTACCTCTGTGTTAATTATTTTTCTAACCGTTGCCGCTGGTGCCAAAATTGTATTTATAGCCGATATTATCATTATCATACTGTCATTTTTTTATAACTTTTCTAAAATTAATATATTAAAATGCAGCATTCCGCTTATTTTTATTTTCTTTATTGTTACTAATGGATTTGGTATTTTAAATGGACGCAGTATCAAAATAAATGAAATTCAATCGTTCTGTTACAAAACGGTAGGTTTAACACCACCTACCTATAATATGCAAATAGATGAATTAGAAAATTCCAATTCCACTCGTCAAGCATTGATTTTATTTGGCATTCATTATTCATTAAAAAATTATTTATGGGGTTCTGGTGGAGGTCAAAGCCGTTACCAGTTAGAAAAAGTAGGAGGCATTTCTAAAAACAAAATTTGCAATTTGCATAGTTTTTGGATTGAACTTCTTTTTGAAGGAGGAATTATTTATTTGTTGGCGTTCATCTTTATGTATGTATATATGTTCATTCATTTAATTAAAATATTTTTTTCTAACAGAAATACATTTATGGGTTATTTGTCAGCAGCAACAATAATTTCACTTGCAGGATTTATAATATCTTCCAACACACCTTCCTCGGTGGTTTATTTTTTGCCTATGTATTTTTTGTTTGCACTTTCCGTATCTTTGATAAAAATCTATACACATGAAAGTACTTTTGCTCTCTGATATTAATTCTCCTCATACACAAAAATGGGCATCTGCCCTTAAACAAAAAGGCGTTGAAACAGGTATTTTCAGTTTGACTTCTCTTCGTCTGAACAGTACATGGGATACATCTGATATTTTCATTTTTTATTCATCAAGCAAAAAAAATATTATTCATAAAGAATCTTCATGGAGTAAAATCGGTTATTTAAAATATGTGCCTTCGTTAAGAAATGCCATAAAAACATTTTCACCCGATATAGTCCATGCACATTATATCAGCAGTTATGGGCTGTTGAGTGTATTAAGCCATTTTCAACCGCTGGTTTTATCTGCTTGGGGAAGCGATGTAATGTTTTTCCCCAAAAAATCGGTTTTACATAAAAACGTTATCCAATTTGTTTTAAAAAAAGGTGCTTCGATTTGTGCAACTAGCCAAGCCCTGAAAAAGGAATTATCTAATTATACCCATAAAAAAATTCATGTAATTCCTTTTGGCATTGATACAACTATATTCAAACCTATGGCTATAAAGAAAAACGATGTATTTACCGTTTATACTGCCAAATCATTGGAAAAAATATATAATATAGATATTACTATTAAGGCAATGGCGGCACTTCATCAAAAATATCCACAACAGCCCATGCAATTGCTTATTGCAGGAGACGGCTCTCAACGAAATTATCTGGAAGAACTGGCAAAAAATTTGAACATGGAACCATTTGTCGTTTTTAAAGGATGGTGTACTACTAACGAAATGCCTGTTATTATTAATAATGCCGATATTTTAGTGAATGTATCACAATACGAAAGTTTTGGCGTGTCTGTTTTGGAGGCTTCTTCATGCGAAAAATGCGTTATAGCAACCAATACGGGTGGACTAACTGAAGTAGTTGAACATGAAAAAACGGGCTTTTTAATCGAAATGGATAATATTCAAGAAAATCTGTTCAATACATTGGAATATGCATTGCTTCACCCGGATATTTGCCAACTTCTTGGAAAAAATGGACGTCAAAAAGTTTTATCAGAATACGACCTTCAAGTCTGTGCCAATAATTATCTGGATGTTTACACCGATATAATTCAAAAAAATTAATCGGTATAATATCAAGTAAGCGTTCAAATTCGGTTTACAATCTCTTTGAATGCAACTTGGTATTACAGAAAATTCAGAACTCCTTACCTATTTCGTAATTTAATAAGGCACCGATTTATAAATATTTAGACGTCCCTTAAAAAGTATCTATCCTATTAAATATGAATTATATACCTAACTTTAACATATTTTTTATACACTACAAAAAAAATGTAGATTTTATTTGGTTTGTAATTTTTTTATTATTTTTGTAGTGAATAAATATATACACTATGTCATTTATAAGAAAAATTAAAA
>Ga0302253_1001245_pt1 | contig 16203 bp, 18 predicted proteins | sample AAG_RA_Trp_MG_FD_193537 | JGI IMG/M metagenome (GOLD analysis project Ga0302253, IMG submission 193537) | Enriched activated sludge microbial communities from anaerobic digester in WTTP, New Holstein, Wisconsin, United States - AAG_RA_Trp | ecosystem: Engineered > Bioreactor > Anaerobic >...
TCCTCATAAATGGAATTCATCGGGACATAAAGGTGCAAAATTCCAAGCACTGATATCAACAAAAATACAACTCCCATCACCTTCGACGCGGCAAAGCCAACCCTCTTTGAAAAAAACATTAACAATGAAAAAGCCAGGAAAACAAAAGGCAAGGCATGTATCCCCCAGCCTAAGATCGGCTTAAGCAAACCAGTCCAAATCTCTCCAACCAGACCAAAATTATTATTTATGCTCAAATAAGTAAAAACAGCCAACCCCAAATAAGATATCCCCCATATCTCCCTAAGAACCGACTGTTTAACCTCAATTGCCACGCTTCCCGTCCGTCCGGAGCGTTTGCGGGGTGCAGTAGCCTTTTTTGTTCGACGTTTGCGAGGCATCTTGCTTTATAAAATAAATAAAAATCCGTTTCCTAACATAGCAAATACCCTATTTTTGTCAATTTACAAAGCCTAAATGATAATACTGTATTTCTTTGACGCATCAGTTATTTCCTGATCCGTAAAAGTGTCTTCAATGAAAAACTTCTTCCTGTCACCCTGATCCCATCTGGAAAGAACACGCCACTTTCTGTAAAGATATTTTTTTACCGTTCCAGCACGGTTATCAGTAGCAAAGGCAGCAATAATCCTGATAACATTTCCATTCATACGATAAATGGAAAAACCTCCATCCGCATTCATAATTTCATCAAGAATATTATAAAGGGAAATCATGCGTTTTTGGACTAAAGCATCGGGGCCAGCCTCTTCCTTCTTATTTTTTTCACTGACCGCATGGGCAGGAATAGACCGCGAAAGTGTCTGAAGAATTCCGTAATAAAGTTCTGCGCTGCTTAGTCGGACCTTATTTCGAACCAAAGCTATTCCGGCAGGAACCCTCCTGTTCTTAAAAAGATTAAGCAAATCCGAACTTTGAGCTGAAAGCCTAAAGCTGGCAATCCGGCCATCAAGCAGCTTCCAGTTGGACGCCCCTGACGGCAATTTTTCCTCAAAACAAACTTGACCGGCACTATTTAAGCTTAACCTGTGTGTACTCCCTGACGCTTTATTTTCAATAAAAAGGGGGAAAGGTTCTGATTTCAAAAAATCCGCAAGCGACATCGATTCACGCTCCAAGTCTAATAATGGGCCATTCTGGCCGGAAACATCGGCATTGTCTTTATGGTTGGGTAAACTCATATTTTCTATTAAAATCGGGTCACAGAGAATATAGGTGGGGTGGATATTTTGTCAAAAGAATAGTCCATGGAAAAAAAACACCGCTTTTGCTATATTCATGGCACATCTGAACTTAATTTTTATACTTTCCCTCAATGATCAGAACCAGATTTGCTCCATCCCCAACCGGATATGTCCATATCGGAAGCCTTCGCACAGCCCTCTTTAATTACCTTTTTACCAGAAAAAACAAAGGGGTCATGGTCCTTCGAATTGAAGACACTGATCAGAAAAGGCTCGTGGAAGGAGCCGTGGAAAATCTCATCTCCACGCTCAAAATGCTCGGTCTGGATTACGACGAAGGCCCAATCGCGGGAGGCCAACTGGGACCATACGTCCAATCCGAAAGAACCGAAATTTACCGCAAATATGCCAATGAACTGATCGAAAAAGGCAAAGCCTACCGTTGTTTCTGTACCGAAGAAAGACTGGAAGAAATGCGTACAAGACAGATGGCGCGCAAAGCCGCCCCCATGTATGACCGTACCTGTCTCAAACTCTCTGAAGAAGAAATAAAAGCAAAGATAGACGCCGGCATTCCATTTGTCATAAGGCAAAAGATCCCTCACGACCAGACCGTTGAATTCACCGATTTAATCCGCGGGAAAGTAAGATTTGAAACCAATACCATTGATGACCAGGTACTGCTGAAATCTGACAAGTTCCCTACCTACCACCTGGCTGTAGTCGTCGACGACCATCTGATGCAGATAACCCATGTTATCCGCGGTGAAGACTGGCTCCCTTCCACACCAAAACACATTCTTCTCTACAGGGATTTTGGATGGGAAACCCCACAGTTTGCCCACATGCCGCTAATTCTAAACGCTGACAAAAGCAAGCTGTCAAAGCGCCAGAATGACGTCAGCGTTGAATCTTACCTTAACAAAGGTTACAGCAAAGAAGCTTTAATTAATTTCGTTGCCTTCCTGGGCTGGCACCCCGGTGAGGACATGGAAAGTGAAATTCTGGATTTAAGCGATCTCATCGAAAAATTCAGCATCGAAAAAGTCCACAAGTCCGGAGCTGTCTTTGATCTGGAAAAACTAAACTGGTTCAACTTCCAGTGGCAAAAGAAAAAACATCTGGAAAAACTCACAGAAATAGCCAAATCAATTGAACCAGACTACCAGACAGAATTAAACCAGAAAAATGAAACCGTCTTTAAATTTTCCAAACCTGAAAACAAGATCAGATTCATCCAGTCCCGCGCTGAACTGCTTTACGATATATGCAAAAACCACCTGCCCCAAACCTGGATCGCCGAAAAAGACAAACTTCTGAAAGCTCTTATCACTGTCGAAGAAAAAATTCTGCGCAAACCGGCAGAAGTAGCTGATTACATCAGGTTTTATTTCGACCCTAAAGAAGCCCCTCTTGAACTAATGCTAAACGCTAAAATGAAAGTTGACCAGTCAATCGCCAAAACAGGCCTTGAAAACAGCATAAACTCATTATCTGACCTGGATAATTATGAAGACATGGATGCCATCCAACAACAATTAATTGGATTAGTCCAGAAACTTGGTCTTAAAAACGGACAACTTTTATGGCCGATTCGCGTAGCATTAAGTGGAGAGGAATATTCTCCCGGTACTTTTGACCTCATTTGGGTACTTGGAAAAACCGAAACCATCGCCCGAATTAAGAAAGCCCTTCAAACTCTCTAAAAAACACTCTAGTATTGACATTCACGTAAATAGTCGTAAAATACTACGCCACGGGACGACCAACCTGCCTTATTGCCGCAATGCGGAAAATGACTTAAACTGCAAACTGCATATGAACTACATCGACCTAAAAGCAATCATCAAACATTTAAAAAAGAACCTGCCCTGCGGACAGTGTGGTAAAAAATTTCCAGATGAAGGGATCAATCTTATTTCCGCCTTAAACGACGAAACCCTTTTCCATTTTAAATGCCCGTTCTGCCAGAATCAGTTAATCGCCCAGGTTTCAATTGTTGAACAGGACCGTAAAGCGCAGAAACTTAATGTAAAAACTAAAAAAGCTGAATCTTTAAGCCCAAACGACGTTCTGGATATACACAATTTCCTGGACCAGTTTGATGGCGACTTTAAAACGCTTTTTTCTAACACAAAATCATCATGAAAAAAAATATATTTTTCATTACAGCATTCGTAATTCTATCAATTCTTTTCTTCCTTACCGGATGCCAACAGGTAACTGATCAGGCTCAGGATATTCAGAACAAAGCGCAGGAAACCTACAGCAACCTTCAAACCCAGGCACAGAGCATTCAAAATCAATTCGAAAATACCAAAGCCCAGGTCATTGATACTGGCACTAAAATCAACGAAAAAATTGACCAGGCTAAAAACGTGGCCGATTCAGTCGGAAAACTCGTCCAGTAAAAAAGCTTCGGAGAATAGACATATCGCTTTAGCGTCAAATTTCAAATATGGCTAAATTGAAAGTTCAACTTCACCTGCACAGCAAGGAAGATCCTATCGATAACATTAAACTGACCTCCTTTCAGCTGATAGATCTGGCTGCAAAATTAAACTACGACGCAATGGCCATAACCTGCCATAACGTACTTATTTTCACCGATGAACTTAAAAATTACGCCGCAGAAAAACGCATCCTTTTAATCCCCGGCATAGAAAAAACCATCAGTAAAAAACATGTTGTAATTATCAACGCCAATCTGGAAGCCCAAAAAATCAGGGATTTCAATGATTTGCGCCACTACAGGGAAAACAACAAAGATTGCCTGATTCTGGCAGCGCACCCCTATTTCCCATCCTGGACTTCCCTTGGTAAATATTTTGACAAACACCACGACCTTTTTGACGCTGTCGAATACTCATGGTTTCACAGCCAAAAACTCAACTGGTTCAATAAAAAGGCTCAAAAAAGCGCCGAAAAATACAGACTTCCGGTACTGGCTACCAGTGACTGCCACCTCTGGAAATATTTCGACTCATCATACAGCCTGATCGATGCAGAAAAAAACACCGAATCAATCATCAACAACATCAAAAACGGAAAAATAGATATCGTCAGCCATAACGTCAAAGCCTGGAAACTTCCCTTCCTGTTTCTAAAAATTACCGCGCTGGAAATGATCAAAAAAATAACACTTAAATAAGTTAAGCCCGATTTTGCAGCGCATACTACACAATCGGACAGCACAGAACTTCCCAAATAACACAAAAAATGCTATAATTACATAATAAAATTTATTTTTTAAAACAAAAACCAATGTACTACCTTCAACCAAAACAAATTCCAATCCGTGTTGGCAACCGCTACATCGCGCTTTTGAACAAAAACACTGCGCGGCATTTAGATATACGTGCCACTGAACGCCTTTACATAAAAAACGGCTCAAACGATGCAATAGCCATCATTGATATAAGTGAAAACCACGACCTTAAAGACGGACAAATCGGCCTTTACATGGAAACCTGGGATAAACTCAAGGTTGTACGCGGCGACCGCCGGGTTAGTGTATCCATCGCCGAAAGACCAAAGTCTGTAGTCTACATCCGAAATAAACTGGACGGTAAAGAACTTACCGCTAACGAAATAGACACCATTGTCAAAGACATTGTGGAAGAAATTCTTTCCGAAATCGAGCTGACCTATTTTGTCGCAGCCTGTTACTGCCGTGGAATGAGCGACCAGGAAACTGTCAGCCTTACCAAGTCCATTGTTAAACATGGCGGACACCTCAAATTCAAGGACAAGATCGTGCTTGATAAGCACTGCATTGGCGGAGTCCCCAATAACAGATCTACCATGCTGGCAGTTCCAATCATGCTATCTCTTGGCTTAAGAATGCCAAAAACATCTTCCCGCGCCATCACCAGTCCGGCAGGCACGGCAGACTCCATGGAGGTTCTTGCCAACGTTACCAACGACACCAAGAAGTTGATGAAAATAGCAAAAAAAGTCGGCGGTTTCATTACCTGGGGCGGTGGAGTAGACATAGCCGCTGCCGACGACAAGCTGATTCGCGTTCGTAATCCGATGAGCCTTGATCCCCAGGGAATGCTTCTTGCATCTATCCTTGCCAAAAAACATGCAGTATCTGCAACTCATGTACTCATCGATATCCCTTACGGACCAGATGTTAAAGTAAAAACTCCAAAAGACGCCCTCCCTCTTAAAAAGAAATTTGAAACAATTGGATCAATGCTTGGCATGAAAATAAAAGTCATCGTAACAGACGGTAAGCAACCCATTGGTAATGGGGTCGGACCAATCCTTGAGGCGATCGACGTAATCAAAGTCCTTCAGAACAAACCCGATGCTCCACAGGATCTGCTTAAAAAAACAATTATGCTTTGTGGCGTCATGTTAGAATTTGTTGGCAAGGCAAAACAGGGCGAAGGTGAAAAAATGGCAATGGAAGCCATCACATCTGGAAAAGCCTACAAGAAATTCCAGGAAATCATCAAAGCCCAGGGTCCAACCCATGTGCCCTTAAAGCCTGGGAAAATAACCTATCAGGTTAAATCCTACAAAGCTGGTAAAATCTACTACATCAACAATAAACTGATTTCCCGCTATGCCCGCCTGGCCGGCGCCCCTGTAAACCCGAATGCCGGACTATTCATTCACAAAAAAATTGGTGATGTTGTTAAAAAAGGTGATGTCCTCTTCACCCTCTACTCCGAAAACAATGACAGGATGAAAGACACTCTTGATTTCCTCAAAATCGAGGATGCCTATAAAATGAAATAAGACCTTCGCCCAACTTAAATCATAACCACAACATCCGTGACCTACCAGGAAATCATCGACAAAATCAAATCGCTGGAAATACAGGGAGCAGAAAAAATAGCTGTTTCAGCCGTTGAAGCCTTTGGTTTAAAACTGAAAGAAACAACCGACCCTGGTGAACTTCAGAAAGCCGCCACTGAACTTATTGATACCAGGCCAACTGAACCAGCCTTACGCAATGCCTTAAAATACTGCCTCCAAAACTATACCCAAAATCCTGATGTTGCCGGTTATGTAACCAGTTATTTCAAGGAAGCCAAACAGAAAATCGCTGAATATGGAGCCAAAAAACTTGAAAGCGGAATGATTGTTTTTACCCATTGCCACTCTTCTACTGTCGAAGCAATCTGCATCAAAGCTAAAGAACAGGGCAAATCCATCACTGTATACAACACTGAAACGCGTCCCAAATTCCAGGGACGTATCACCGCAGAAAACCTGGCTAAAGCCGGCATCCCCGTTGTTCACTTTGTCGATAGCGCCCATCGCACCTACATGAAAAAAGCGGACATCCTCCTTTTTGGATGCGACGCCATCTCCAGTGACGGAAGAATTTACAACAAGGTAGGAACGGAAGCATTGGCCGCCTTCGCCTTCGAAAATGAGATCCCCTCATTTTCCTGCACTAACTCCTGGAAAATGGATCCGCAAACCGTCACCGGCTTTGAAGAAATCATCGAACAGCGCGACCCCAAAGAAGTATGGGAAAATCCGCCAGCCGGAGTAACCATAAAAAATCCGGCTTTTGACATGGTCAAATCCGACCTGGTCACCGGAATCATTACCGAACTCGGGATCTATAAACCAGAAACTTTAATTCTGGAAACACAAAAGGCCTACCCCTGGATGTTCTAATCTCTGCTTAATTCATAATTAACAGCTACCCGTGCCACTCACCAAACTTGATTACAGGTTCCTTCAGGAAATAGACAAGCTTGAACCCAAAACACACTGCCTGCGTGCACAAATTGCCTGCATGATCGTTCGTAAAGGCAAGATCCTGGTAAAACACACCAACGACTGGCTTAACGAATATAATTGCACCCAGATCGGTTGCATCCGCGACATGTACCAGGTTCCTTCCGGCAGTCGCCGTGAAATCTGTTACGGTATCTGCGCTGAACAATGGTGCATCGCCGAAGCCGCCCGCAAAGGAATATCGCTAAAAGGAGCCACTCTTTACTGCACAAAACACCCCTGCCGCATTTGCGCCAGCCTGGCCGCAGTTGCCGGAATCAAGCGTGTTATCTATCAGGAAGGTTATCCTGAAGTACTTCCTAATTTCGATATCCTTAAAAGCGAAAATATCGAAGTTATCGCTGCTCCGGAGACAGAATACAAGAGCAAGAAAATCAGTAAGAGCCACACCGTTTAATCCAGTTGTCCACCCGTTATCAGCTTGCTTCAAAACCTGCCGCGGTTTAGAATTCCTGCGACTTTTGTCTTTGACGTTTTTATATGCTCTCTTTCCAGAAGACTTCCATTTACAGCGAAACCCTCAAACAGGTCAGTGACCTGCTTCAGTTAACCGGCAAAAACACCAGCAATCCCCTGCTGGTTCAACTTAGAAAAGACTCAGCCAGCATTGTTAGGAACCTGGCCAAAGCCCTGTGCAACATCAACAATCCAGCTGAATTCCAGCAGTACAACAACCTAATCAAAGAAACCATCTTTTCATCACTCGCATTAATTGATCTCGGCGTCAAACACGGTGAAGTAACTACTCATCAGGCCGAAAAAATGCAGAAAGTCCTTGAAAGCATCAAACATCAGATTAAAGCCTTTCCTGCCAGCAGAAAAAAAATCCTCGTTCTAAGCTCAATCATGGGACAAGGGCATATGAGTGCCTCTAAGGCCATAAAGCAGGGGCTGGAACATCAGTTCGGGCTGGATTATGACATTGAAATTATTGATTTTTTTGGGATGCTTAACTCCTTTGTGAATAAAGTCACCCAAAAAACCTATGAAGGATCAACCAAATTTGTTCCACAAATTTACAAATTCATTTTCGACAGCACAGATGCCAAATGGCAGATTAAATTAATCAATCAGATCAACTATCCATTCGTCCTGAACAAAGTTAAAAAATTCTTTGCCGAAAAAGATCCTGCCCTCGTTATTTCCACATTCCCCATCTGGAACTACCTCACTGCCGAAATCTGGAAAAAAGTTAAGCCGAACTCCAAATTCCTTACGATTGTCACAGATTCCATTTCCATTCACACCGCCTGGACTATTGCTAACACCGACTTCCACATCGTCGCCAACGAAGACACAGCCATGTCTCTGCGCAAACTGGGAGTTCCTCAGGACAAAATAAAAATTCTCGGATTCCCGGTCAGGCTGGAATTTCTGAATGATTACAACCGGAACGACTTTATTTCCAAACAGGGGCTGGATCCCAAAAACTTCACCATTCTCTTCTTGCCTACTGCCCAAGGCGCCAAAATGAACGTAAAAACACTCAAGGAGTTAATGGATATACCGGACACCAACGTCATTGTTATCACCGGCCGCGACGAAAAACTTAAACCCAAATTTGAAAAATACGTCCAGAATAAAAACACCATCAAGCTGATTGGATGGACTGATCAGATGCCGGCATATTTAAAAACCTGCGACCTTGTTATCACTAAAGCCGGCGGAGCAACTGTCATGGAATGTGTCGCCTGCCAAAAACCAATGATCATCACCTCCATCATCCCCGGACAGGAAGAAGGAAACGGAGAGCTGATCAAACGCTACCACCTTGGCATTATCCCGGCAGAAACCAACATGAGCATCACCGAAAGCGTCCGCTATATCCGTCAAAACCACAAAACCTTCCAGAAAAACCTGGCCAAAATGAGCAACCCATCGGCGGCACTTAAAATAGCCGATTTTATTAATACCCTTTTTTAAAGGACAACTTCATAAACTTTTGAAGCGTCCATCAGGTACATCTTGTTGGTATCTTTATCAACGTAGATGTCTCTTATGTCCTTAAGATCCTCAAAGATATACTGGATAGAATAGGTGGCCCCACCGGTTTTATCATCCTTGTAATAAACCAAAACCCTGCTAGTCGCCGGATCGAGCACGTAAATCTGACTCATATCAAGCTCGGTAAAAATCTTTGTCGGAGCCTTTGCCGGGTTTACAGGAGCTTTCTTGATCGGGAAATCAACCTTGCCACCATTGAACATCTTTGAAATTGAACCATCCTTGTTCAAAACATAAATGTTGCCATCAATAGCAAACGAAACACCATTGCTTACATCGCCATTGGCATTCCACGCCTCTGCTGTATCAAAACTGTCACGGCGTCTGGTATATCTCCAGATCTTGTTATTGGCAGAATCAAGGATATAAACCTTATTATTGTAGGCCATCATATCAACACCTTTCTTAAAGGTGCCATCAGCACTCGAAACAAAACTCATAATACCATCCTTATACTCCTTGATTTTCCCAGACTTGGTATAAAAAAGCAGTGAGTTTTTATCCTCATAATATACCCCCTTAACAACATTTTCTGTCTCATCAATATTCAAGACATCCTCAATCTTATCCAGCAAAATAGGATATAAAGCATTATATTCATAGGCATACATCTTCTCTTTTGTGCCAATCATTCCAATAGCACTAACATCAGCACGCTTGCTGCTCAAATCAGCCAAAACCCGAACCTGTGGACGGACGACTCCATCCAGCTTGTCTTTCACATCATCAATCATTGTCAACAGTTCAGTTGCCTTAGCCCTGTTATAACCGGAATTCAAAACATCAAGAGCCTGTTTGCGGGCATGGTCAAGCATCTGCCCAGCCTGATCCTTATTGTACTGGCCGGTAGTTTCCGCTGAACTTATTTCATCACGAACCTCATTTAAAGTTGATGTATACTGCTCAATCTTCTGCTGCTCGGCAGCCCTGTTCCTAAGCCACCAGATTCCAACCGTTAAAAGCAGCACCAGAATAATCAGAGCTGCCAGGATCTTCTCTTTGCTCCAGCCATTCAAAGCCAACCTTCCAGAACCACCTTCACGCCCCATAGACTGCTCACGCCCCAGGCCGGAAGAAAGGTTACGCCGGCCTTTTGCCGAGGTGGTTAAATTACTAACCTGTTCTTTAAGTGACTTCACTGCCCCAGCCAACTTTGCCACTGCGCCATTCAATGATGAAGCAACCGGCGCACGCTTCTCTCCCGTTCCAACAAATTCTTCCTTCTGCAGATGGGATACAATCTTCCCCTTTTCAGCATCACTCACAACCGGAACCCCTTCCTGAACATTGATACCTATCAGTGCAATCTTCCCCAAAGACTCCGATCCAAGAAAATCTTTCAACTCAGCAAGCGACGCCACCAGGTTGGTACCAGAAAAAAGTTTCGCAAGATCACTCTTACTTACATACCTTAAAAGCCTGGTTGTATTAAAAATAATCACATCCCCGCTTTCCAGCGTACCACTCGCAATATTGCTGAATACATCTTCAGAATTCTCATCCTGAAGGCCGTCACTTACATTGCTCAATAACCGTTTTCTCACAAGATAAGCTTCAGCATCACCACACTGCGTAATATAAAGAGTATCTGCGACCACAGCCCCAATAATCACGTTCATATTGCCAATGAATTTGGAAGCTTTCTCCTCTTTCAAAACAGTCAACGCTTTGTTCACAACCTTAACAGCATCTTCAAACCTTGAATAAGGATCTTTTTCCAGATCCGAAAAGAAAGTCTTCCTCATCGTATCAAAAATCGTTTCGCCAATAGCTTCCGCTTCAACGGGATTGTTCTGGATTTCCAGGTTGATGAAAATCTTACCGCTGTTCCCACCCGCTTCCCCTAAATCATAAGCATAGTTCTCAACAAAACTGCCCTCATCTCTGCCCACAAAAACAAATTCGTGCTGGGTCCGTAATATCATCGTTATTAGCTTAAATTTTAAAAAAAGAATCGGGGAAAACATACATTAAAAACGCCATTATTTCAAGTATGCAAAATCGTTTTCAAAGTATAAAATTGGTATTGATATTTAAATTATCTCATAATCCCAATCACATGATTAGCAAAGCCCTTTTTAATCGCGTAATTTACAAAGGCATCATGGGTGCCATTTTTGGCATCGTCGCAGGCCTCATCCTTGGCGTTTTGATTTTTGGCCTAACCGCTACCACCGAATATGTTTATAACTACGTTTTTACCAGATCCAGTTACTCCTCATATCCGCCGGCGGGAATTTTCGCCATGTTGGGGATGGGTTGTGGGGCCATCATTGGAAGCGTCTTTGGCAGCATTACAGCCTTTAGGGAAAACAAATAAGCCAGGCCCACAATAGGTTGACACCTCAGCTTCCAGCAGTTATTCTCTCTACGCAAATCACAAACCCAATAATTTTTTTGATATGTTAGGAAAACTCAAGAAGAGAAAAAGACTCAAGACCCACGGCTTCCTTAAAAGGTCAAAGACCAAAAACGGACGCAAAGTTCTGAACCGCCGCCGCGCCAAGGGCCGCAAGAAATTGACCGTAAGCAGCGAAACTAAACTTAAATAAGAAGTTACTGCGGGTTTAATCTAAAGTTATGATTCCTTCCACATTGCGACTGAAAAGATCCCGCGTCGCTTATCTGCTGAACAAAGGTAAAAAACTAAACAACGATTACTTAACCGCAAAATTTTTACCATCACCCGGAAAAACCAGCCACTTCTGCGTTACGGTAAGTTCTAAGGTTGCCAAAAACGCTGTCGACCGTAACCGCCTTCGCCGGCAGGTCTATGAAATTATCAGACTAAACCACCAATCACTGGCTAATCCTTGCGATCTGATCCTGATCTGTAAAAAAAGTCTCACCGGACTCGGTTTTGCAGATTTACAAACAGTTATAATCAAAACATTTAAAGCCATCACCATAAAATAATGAAAGCAAAAGACTTACTGACCATCATCATCATCTTCCTGCTTGTAAACTACGTTTTTAGCATGTTCTCCGGAAACAAGAACACTGAAAACCAGCCCAAAAGCAGTGAAATTGTAATTGCCGCCACCAGCAAAGAATACGGACAGGATGACATCATTTCGATCAAAATTTCCAACAACACCAACCAGGTCGCAACTTTAAAAAATACCTGCCCCAATGAACCATTACAGGTCCTCTACAGTAATAACGGCAAGTGGGAAACAAAAACCAACAATGCCGGCATCAGCTGCGAAGGGACCAGTGATCTGGTTATAAATCCCGGACAGGAACACACTATCAACTTCAAAAGCTGGAACCACGCTCTCTTTTCAACACTCGGCAAATATAAAGTCAGAGCTGATTTAATGCTGGCAAATGCAGCCACTCCAAACGGCACCCAAAGCACAACCCAGGATCAGCTCACCCAGATTGAATCATCACAAACTCAACTTACACAGGCTTCATCTACCCAGGAATCCATAAATATAGCCAGCCCCACAACCAAAACCATCGAAAGCGCCGAATTCGAAGTCAAACCTCAAAGTTGGCTTAGCTTCCTATGGACCACTGTCTGTTATCAACCAATCTACAATGTCCTAATCTTACTGACTTCCATTCTTCCATTCCATGATCTCGGCTTCGCCATCCTGCTCCTTACCATACTGATCAGAACCATTTTATTAATTCCTTCCCAAAAAGCACTCGTTTCCCAGCGCAGGATGAATGAACTTCAGCCCAAGCTGAACAAAATCAAGGAAAAATACAAAGACAACCAGGAAATGATCGCCAAAGAAACCATGGCTTTATGGAAAGAGTACAAAGTAAATCCTTTTGGCAGCTGTTTGCCTCTTCTAATCCAGTTCCCAATCTTAATCGCGCTTTTTTACGTCATTCAGGATGGATTAAACCCGAACACGGCTTACCTGCTTTACGAACCGCTCAAAAACTTCGATGTCCACAGCATCAATGTCATCTTCCTTGGCTTCCTGGACCTGACCAAAGTTAATGCAATCGCACTACCACTTTTTGTTGGAGGACTCCAGTTCCTGCAAATGAAACTATCCTTCGTAAAAAACAAAAAGAAAGATGAGGTAAAGACTGAAAAGAATAAACCAGGTTCCGAAATGGAAATGGCCAGCAAATCAATGATCTACTTCATGCCGGTTATGATAGCCCTGTTTACAGCTTCCGTACCGGCCGGTGTCGGCTTATATTGGAGCATCTCAACCCTCTATGGAATTATCCAGCAGCTGGTTGTTAACAAACAGGTTGATACAGAAAACAACGTTAAAGTCAGAGTCCTTCCACCCAAGAAAGAAACTGACAATAATACTGAAAAGTAATCCATCAATCCTTAATAATTTAATGAAATAAATATGGAAACCCTTATCCAAGAATTATTGGAAGAGCTTTTGCACAGGATCAATTCACCATTCAGGAAAATACGGATTGAAGAAATAGAAAAAGATAGTTTCAGGGTAAATATCGAAAGTGAAGAACCCAGTCTCCTCATCGGACACCACGGCGAAAACATCTACGCCCTGCAAAACATTTTAAAAACAATTATTTGGAGCAAGAATAAGGAGAACTGCAACATTATCCTGGATGTAGATGATTACCGCAAAAGACAGGAAGAAAACGTCCTTGCACTCGCTGAACGCAAAGTGGAAGCCGTACGTAAAACCAATAAACCACAATCTTTGCCCCCAATGGCTCCATACTTTAGAAGAATGATCCACCTTCACCTAGCCCAGGACAAATACAACGACATCGAAACTGAATCGGTGGGCGCAGGTGACTCCAGGTACCTTACTATCAAACCAAAATCAATTTCTGAAGCATCAATTGCAAATGAAATTTAAAACCATCATTCAAATCAGTACCATTTTCTGGGGAATGACAGGCATCATCTTTTTGGCTCAAGCCCAATCTACCCAAACCACCCAGACCCTAACACAGGAACTCACGGGGCAAACCGAACAATCAACCCAGCAAACACAGCTTCAAAGCACAGAGCAAACCGAACAACTGGCCGCCCCCTTCCCTGATGTAGATATCGGTAACAAATATTTTTCTGCAATCAGTTACCTTAAACAAAAAGGATTAATTCAGGGCTACTCCGACGGCACCTTCAAACCTGACCAGGAAATCAATCGCGCCGAAGCGCTAAAACTGCTTTCAAACGCCCTCCCCAAATCAACTACAGACAACACCGGTACCACACAACAGCAAACTCAGCAGCAATTAGAGTTTGAAGACGTAAAGAGCACAGACTGGTTTTATCAGTCCGTTTTAGAAGCTTTTCAGGCTGGAACCGTCAGTGGTTACCCCGATCATTTATTCCATCCAGAAAGAACCATTAACCTGGCTGAAGCACTTAAAATATGTCTTTTAAGGGAAGGGAAAAACATCCCCGAAAAAGTTGAGGATCAGCCCTACCCCGATGTACCAGTAGACGCCTGGTACGCACCATACGCACAAATTGCAAAAGAAAGAACACTGGTCCTGTCCGGCAGAACCGACGGAACCCTTCATGGAGAAACAGTGTTAACCCGCGCCGCTTTTGCCAACCTGATCTACAAAACCATCAAGAGTAGCGAAGGCTCCAGATTTGTACGGGCAACCTGGTATGGCAACGACTTCGCCAACTGGGGAACCTCATCTGGTGAACCTTTTGACCCTGACAAATTCACAGCCGCCCATAAAACTCTTCCTTTTGGCACAAGAATCCTTGTAACAAACATGTCCAACGGACAACACATCGAAGTCGTGATAAACGACCGCGGTCCTTACGCATCCGGCATGGATCTGGACCTGAGCAGGGCTGCTTTTGAAGCAATTGCAAGCCTTGGCACGGGAATTATTGTTGTAGAATATTTAGAAATTCCAAATGTCGACTACAGCTTCTGAATATTTAGACCGGAAACGTGAAGGCAAAATCTTTACCCGCAAAAAAACACTCTCGGAAGAAGTAAAAAAGAGCATTTTTATGCTAATTTTTACCCTGCTCTCCATCATTATCATCCTAAGCATTGTACTGCTTTTAAATGACAGCAACTCTTATCAGAAAGGGTATGTGTTAAAAGAACAGCAAATTCAGAAAGACCAATTGGAACAGCAAAACCGTGAATTAATCAATAAAATTATTAACCTCACCATTTACAGCCGCATCGAAAACAGCCCCCTGCTGAAAAGCATGATTAAACTTGAAAGCCCCACTTATCTGCATTAATTTTTGGTAGTCCCAAGGGGAATCGAACCCCTGTTTTCAGGATGAAAACCTGATGTCCTAGGCCACTAGACGATGGGACCTGGCGCCAGGAATTTATTTACTCAAATTCTAGGCGTAATGAGTATAGCTTGAAAGTTCCTACTGTCAAGCTGGTTAAAATTAATGGATAAAACAGGTCAATTAGAGATATAATCTTGCCGGCAAACAAACAAAAATAATCAAACAACTAACCCTGGCCCTATGAAAAAATTTATCCCTACTCTCATCATTGCCTCCATTCTTTTAGCCGCCTGCACAGAAAACACAACTCCTGTAGCTAAAAACACCATCCAAACTGGTACCCAAACCACAAAATCTGCTGATTCCGCAAAACTGCTCAATAAAATCAGCCTTCAAAATGCTTACGCCCAAATGAAAAATAAGATCGACCTGACCATGAAGGACAAAAACGGACGTTTAGGAAAAGTCAGGGGCTCCAACGTCACCAAAGACTGCCAGGGCAGTACCTGGATTTATCTTTTCTATAACGATCTGCCCAAGGAAAAAGATTATATCGAATCAAACACTTTCACCTGGAACAATAAAAAAATCATTACCGGCAATGAAAAAATCATGTCCATTGGACTCAATTCAACAGATTACGAATACCTTAAAACCAACGTCGGAAACGCCTGGCAAAGCTGCAATGACATTGTAAGCAAAATCTATGATGACACCCCAAACATCAGTTCATCAGGACTACAGGTCGATCTGACCTGGAACAGCAACTACTCCAAAGACGCTCCCGTCTGGATAATCGACCTGGGCGCCAGAAAACCCAAACGGATTTTCAATGCCGTATCAAAACAGGAATTAGAAAATCCTTAAGCCTTTCTTTTCAAATCAAGTTTCTCTTTAATCTTGGATTCCAATCCCCTATCCGTCGGTTCATAATAGGTTCTTCCCTTTAGCTGATCGGGAAGATGTTCCTGATCAACCTTGGCATCAGCAAAATCATGGGCGTACTTGTACCCCTTACCATACCCCCACTCTTTCATCAGCTTGGTTGGAGCATTACGT
>Ga0302253_1001246_pt1 | contig 16202 bp, 7 predicted proteins | sample AAG_RA_Trp_MG_FD_193537 | JGI IMG/M metagenome (GOLD analysis project Ga0302253, IMG submission 193537) | Enriched activated sludge microbial communities from anaerobic digester in WTTP, New Holstein, Wisconsin, United States - AAG_RA_Trp | ecosystem: Engineered > Bioreactor > Anaerobic >...
CGAGATTGCGAACATCCTCATCGTAGTCAACGGTATCTTGGCGCTGTCGGAGTATGCCATGGTATCCGCCAGGAGAAAGCCAGTCTCCAGCAGTGGGCCGACGAGGGATAAATTGGTGCAGCAGTGGCACTCGAACTCGCAGACGAACTATCCTGTTTCTATCGACTATCAAGCAGAAAGGACAGCATAAAACACTCTGTTCCTGTTATCATCAGGATTGTTTCGGTCTCTGATCCCGGCTAACTTATACTCGTCCCCTATTATCCAGGCAAATTCAAAAAAGAGGGAAAATATAGATTTTCAGGTCATTCATTTGCATTCTCTCTTCAATAGCGCCCGGGTGAGATCCTCTTCGGGAGTGAAGTAAAGGTTGTCATGCCCGGTCCACGTCCCGCAGTTACGGAAGACAACGGCAGGAATCCCGGCGTGGCTCTCCCCCATCACGAAGTTGGCAAACCCTGCGATCTCATCGACCACGGCCTCTTCGGTGATCTTGAGCACCCTGCCGAAGAGGTCGACATCACCACGGAAGTCCCTTATTGCGGTCATACCGCTCCAGCCGACTGCGTGACCCGTCTGCCCTCTTCTGAAGGAACGCCCGCAGGTGTCGGTGATGATGACCCCAATTGTGCTCCCGCAAATCCGGTACATTGCATCCCTCACATCGTCCGCTGCTTCCATAGGATCAGGGGGGAGAAGGATCAGCATGCCGTCTTCGATATTACTCTGGTCGACGCCTGCCCGGACGCCGATATGACCGGTTGATATCTCAGAGAGCACAAATGGGTATTCGAGCAGGATATCAGTCGAGCAATCAAGCACCGCCTGGATGAACCTGGGATCTTCGCGGGTTCTTTGTGCGATCCGGATCGCCCTTTCTGATGGACTGATGTCCGATAGAAACCTCGTATATCCCTTCGCCTTGGAATATACCGAAGACGCAATGCACAGGATGTCCCCATCGGAGAACGAGGTGCGTTCGCAGATGAGGGAAGGGAGATCATCTCCCTCGTGGATGATGGGAAGTCCCTCGACTCCCTCGATGTGGATATGCATGGTGGAAGCCCAGATGTTTGTGTTAGATAGATGAACAGGGGCAGAATTGAAGTTTCCGTTTCGTGAGGGGCCGATGAGGGATGCCCGCGTATGGCGGGTAGGGGAATCATCACAGAGGATAAGAATGACAAGGAACCATTGAGAAGGATTCGGCAAGAGAATCGGAAGATATTTGTGATCTCTCTAGAATTTTTCCGGGAATGTGATGTAGAACCTGGCACCTGAGTTTCCCTCAACGTGCATCTCTCCACCCAGTTGCCTGACAAGAACCGCCACCAGCTGAAGCCCGAGGGTTGATGCATTGGCAATATCAAGGTTTTTCGGAAGGCCCATGCCATCATCCCGGACATCCAGCGTGAAGAAGTGATCCTGGGAAAGGTGCAGCCCGACAGAGATACTGCCGGATTCCCTATCCCTGAATGCATACTTTATCGAGTTCGTGATGAGCTCATTGAGGATAAGGCCGCATGGAATAGCAGTATCGAGGTTTATATTGACGTTCTCGATATCAATATTCATGGATATGTGTGTGTCAAGGACATACGAGTTCATCAGGTCTGAAATCAGGCTCTCGATATACTCCCTTGCATTGATGTAACCAAGATATTTCGTCTGGTAAAGTTTCTCGTGGACAAGCGCCATGGTCTTTACCCTGTTCTGGCATTCCTCAAGCTTCTCGACTGAATCCTGGTCTTCGATATACTGGGATTGCAGCTGTAAAAATCCCGAGATAACCTGCATGTTGTTCTTGACCCGGTGGTGGAGCTCCTTGATGATAACTTCCTTCTCTTTCAGGGATGCTTCAATACGATTTTCATTCCGCCTGCGTTCCGTGATATCGAAGTGAATACCCGCCCAGGAGACAACCTTGCCCGAGGATTCCCGAAGCGGGGCTCCCCTGCTCAGGATATAATGATCATTTCCTTTTCTGTCAGGGATCCGGTACTCATAATCCCAGAAACTACCGGATTCAACGCAGTGTTTCCAGTCGTTTATTGTGGATTCGCGGTTCTCATTGGGAAGCATTTTCATCCAGGTCTCTACTTGGCATTCATCAATACTCATGTTGATCAGATCGAGGAAGGATTGCGACGCATACGTGAGCAGGCCATCTGCATTGGCAACCCACACGCCGAAGGGGATGAGATCACCTATCATACGGTACCGGCTCTCGCTCTCTCTCAATGCAGTTTCGGCACGTTTCCTGGCAGTAATATCTCTCAAAATACTGATAATGGAAGGCGAACGATAATACTCGATTACGGTACTGCTCATTTCTATTGGAATCATCCGGTTATCCTTTGTCTGGATTGTGGTTTCCCGAAGGATGCTTCCCTTGCGCCGCAATTCCCTGATCACCGCACTCTTCGTCTCATCTGTATCTCCAGGGTTAAGATCTGCCATTGTCATTTTGAAGAGTTCTGCATAACTGTAACCCGTCAATATACTGGCAAGAGTATTTGCTTCGTAAATATTCCCTTCAAAATCATAGATGATCATGGCATCCCCGGCGCTGTCAAAGAGGGTCCTGTAGTGAATTTCCGTATATTTCAGTTCATCCCTGATTCGTTTTCTCTCCGTGATATCCACAACGGAGCAGAGTGCTTCGTCTCCTGATGTCAGCGATGCAGTCACGAGCACCCAGACCCTGATACCCTCTTTTCTCTGCAGGGTCATCTCGACATCGCTGATCTTTTTTTCACTCTTCAGCTTCCCCAAAAATCCCTCCATTTCAGTATGATCGGGGAGTAGTGCGGAGATGGTAAGGTGGTTCATCTCATCGGGTGAATAACCGAGGATGGAAGAGATCTTGGGATTTGACATGATGATATTCTGATTTTTCAGATGAAACGTGAAGATGCCGGCCTGAGAATTCAAAAATAAATCTCGGAATTTTCTCTCACCGGTGATTTCGTTTGCAAACGCCGATATCACAACCGCGAGAGAAATGAGGATATAGAACCACGCGATGCCTGTGGCATAGGCCAAGATATCAGGGGGACCATACAAGAACACCAGCCCAACGTATATGAGACCCAGGAAAACCGAGAAAATCACTCCTACCCGGGGGCTTGTAAAGATGATCAAGAGGACAGGAATAATAAAAAAATAAGGGAAGATTTCAAAGATCCCGGTCTTGAGACTGAAAATTGAGGTGAGGATAATACCGAGGGTGACCAATGCGGTGAAAAGGAGAAGCGTAAGGTTAAATCTCGATATTTCTTTCATAGATCACCTCGTGAAGGATTGTAATGTGAAGTATGCTGCGTCTTATTGTGTTTCGAGAGTCCAGGCCAGATATAAGTTCCTGTTGAGTAAATTGAGGGCTTACCCTCCAAGTTATATTAATCTATGATGGATAATCTCATGCATGGGGTGAATGGATGGTCCAGAAGAAAGTGATGATCGTTGAGGATGAAGGTGTTGTTGCGCTCTCGTTGAAGTCGACCCTCTCCAAGATGGGGTATGCCGTTACCGGAATTGCCATAACAGGAAAAGAGGCGGTGAAGATGGCGCTCGATACACAACCTGACGTCATCCTGATGGATATCCACCTCAAGGGCGAGATGGACGGAATCGAGACAACGGCAAAGTTGAACGAGATCACTGATATTCCCGTCATCTACCTGACAGCGTATGCCGATGAAGAGACCATCAAGCGGGCCCTCAAAACAGAAAGCCATAGTTATCTTGTAAAACCTTTCAATCCCCGCGAACTCTACTCCAATATCGAATTTGCAATCTATAAGCGCCGGATCAGGGAGAAAATTGGTTCCTCTCGGGAAAAGCTCGAACTGTTCCTAATAAGAAATGCCGATTGTGCCTTGATCATTGACCTGAAACACCGGATTATTTTTGCCAACCCGGCATCGGAACTATATACCGGGTATACGGTGAGTGAAATGGCAGGAAAAGATATATTTGCCCTCCTGAATCTGGCACCATCACGGAAACATAAGGATGGAGATGAGACGCTCCAGCGCCTTCTCTTACTCGACGCGTTCCATTATTTGGCCCATCATGCGCTTATTACCATGAAAAGCGGCAGGACACGGACGGTATCTCTGAAGACTGGGCTTATCAAGGAGGAGAATGCCGAGACAAAGAATATACTCCTTCTCATGAAGGATATTCCTCCTCAGGGTCCGCAATAAAATTGGCCCAGGGAGGAATAAAGAGACCCATAATCGAGTGTTTTCCACCATGTACACCTCTCTCTAAAAAAACGGGATCTCTTCGATTTGATCCCTTTGCTTCCGATAGGGTCAGATATTCTCTCGGTTTTCCTCTTGAAGTTCTTTCAGCCGGGTGACATCTCTTCCTACAAGGAGATATTTGAGGATGTGTCCATTTTCATCAAAGAAAGCACGGTTGACCCATTCAAGAGATCGTATCCCATTTCCTTCTGGAGTGCACCTCAACGTGATTGTCTTTAAGGGATCTTCAGGTGTAAAAGCCTTAAAGTGCGCATCAAGGAGCGACTGCTCACCGGAAGGCATTGGAATACGGAAGATATAGCCGGCAACATCATCAGGTCTTTTCCGGAAAAACGACAGGAAGGCATCATTCACGAAACGAACCGAGATGTCAGGATTAAGCACACAGATAAGTTCGGTCTGATCCTGGACCACAGACCGGAAGCGCTGTTCACTGTCCTGCAACGCTTCTTCTGCACGGATCTTGTCGGTGATATCCACCAGTACACCGATAAGACCTGCGACATTCCCTTGACTGTCATTATACGTAGCTTTCTTGACAAGGACCTCCCGGGTAGTATGATCCGCATGGAGAAATTTCATCTGATAGACCTGTATTCCTCCATGCTGGAGGAGAAAATCATCTTTTTCCCGTGTTGTGCCCGCAATCTCCCCCGGGAGAATTTCATCATCCGTCTTCCCGACAATACCCGGTCTTTTAATTCCGATGTAACTCTCAAACGCAGTATTGCATCCTATGTATGTGCGTATATTATCCTTGTAATACACAGGGCTCGGAATCGTATCGATGAGACGCTGGAGAAAGACGACCTGCTGGTTGAGGATTGTGGTGCGCTGTCTGACCCGCTCCTCTAGTTCGAGATTCAACCGCTTTAAGGCTTCTTCTGCAGATTTTTGCTCAGTGATATCGTAAATTGATCCCTGGATATACTGGGGTATCCCGTCAGGACCCGGGATTGTCTGGAACAATTCGTTGACCCATCGGACGGTTCCGTCTTTTCGCGTAATAGAATAGTCCCGTGTTCCGCGGAAAGATCCTTTCTTCATTATCTCCAGGTTCTGATTCAGTATTCGATCCGAATCAGGCGGATTTATCAGGTTTTCCCAGTGCGGGTTTCCCTCGAGGAGTTCCTTTTCTGAATAGCCTGAAATGCTCTCAACCGAACCCTTGAAAAAAAGAGGCGAAAAATCAGGATTCCTCCGGTACGCGATACCAAGGAAGTTCTGCACAAAACCCCGGAACTTTTCCTCGCTTTCTTTCAGTTGCATGTTCAATTCGTGCGAATACAGTGCAATCTCGATGGCAACCAGAACTTCACGCTCCTCGTAGGGTTTTATGATATACCCATAGGGGCGGATTACCTTTGCACGCGCAATGATGTTCTCATCAGAAAATGCAGTGAGAAATATCACGGGGACATCATGGAAAGACCTGATAGCCTCAGCCGCCTCTACCCCATCTATCGGGCTTTTCAGGGATATATCCATCATGATGAGGTCCGGGAGGTATTCGCGAACCAGTCTGATTGCATCCTCGCCTGTCCCAGCTATTCCCACTACGGAATATCCCTTTGAGATCAGGAACATCTTGAGGGCTTCGGCTACGATTCGCTCGTCTTCGACAATGAGAATGTTCTTTGAAGACATACTGTGTTCTTGGTGGGTGGATATTCGAACAATGAGGATAAAAAAATTCTCTTTGTGTCAAATAGTGTGCCCGTTTTTTTAAAAAAAATCTATTCAGCATGGGTTATCAAGGTACCATGAGGACCCTGTGAAATTGTGATGATACGAACTGTTAAATACCACAAATCGTTGAATTCATCACAATACAGACTGGCTAGCGTACAGTTCCTTCATCGAATCCGGGAGGAAGAAGGCCATACTGATTAAATCCGGGATGAGTCGGTTGAAATGAATGAGAATTCCCCTGTTCATACTTCGCAACAAGGTGAGGGATCCTATCATGTCCTCATACTCGAGGACGATCCGGCCCATGTCGATATGATTTGCACTATATTTTTGAGTTCGCAGGATCGTTTCCGGATTTCAGTTGCCCGGAACATTCTGGAAGCCCGGCGAGTGATCAGGAATGATCCCCCCCACCTGATACTCGCAGACTGGGATCTTCCCGATGGGAAGGGAATTGATCTCCTTCCCAAAAAAGAAAGCCTTGTTTCGACTCCCCTTATCATCATGACAGGTCACGGGACTGAACAGATTGCTGTGGAGATGATGAAAAAAGGTGCAACCGATTACATCGTAAAGAGTGAAGAGGTGTTCAGGGAACTGCCGCGGATATGTGAACGTGCTATCAGGGACTGGACTAACCTTGTAGAGCGTAAGGCCGCCGAGAAGAGAGCAGAGAACGCCCTTTTACGGTACCGTCAGGTTACTGAAAGTATCAATGCGAGCATATCGTGTTATGATCTGAATGGAACCATACTCTATCTCAACACTCTTGCTGCGTCTTTTCTTGGGGGTTCTCCTGAAGAGTTTGTGGGGCGATCAATCCATGAGATTTTTCACAGACAACAAGCTGATACTCTCGTGGAAAGGATACGAAACATCAGGAAGAATCCCCAAAATCCCAACGTATTCGAAGAAAAAACGATATTTTCAACCGGAACTTACTGGTTTCTCTCGCTTTTTTCTCCTGTGATCGACACTGAGGGGGAGGTCACTGCAGTCCATGTTATTTCTACGGATATCACCAAAAAAAAGAGGGATGAACGAAAGAGCCTTGATACACGGAGGCAGCTCGAGGATATCCTCAATTTTCTCCCCGATGCAACATTTGCCATAGATAATAAGGGAAGAGTCATCGTCTGGAACAGGGCGATGGAGATTATGACCGACGTATCTGCACAGGAGATAATCGGACAGGGAGATTATGCATACAGCATTCCATTCTACGGGGTGAAGCGCCCGATCTTGATAGACCTTGTGTTAATGGAGAATAAGGAGATAGAGAAAAAATACCCATATATAAAAAGGGATGGGGATGTAATCACATCAGAATCATATTCACCCTATTGTTTCAAGGGGAAGGGTACCCATCTCTGGGGTACTGCATCACCCCTGTACGATGCTTCGCAACACATCATTGGTGCAATTGAGGTGATCAGGGACATCACCTATCACAAGGATGTCGAGAAGGCGCTCCTTGCGAGTGAAAAACGTTTTCGGGAACTCTCCGACCTCCTTCCCCAGGGGATTTTTGAATCAGATGCGAATGGTATCCTGACCTACGCAAACCGTATTGCGTTCACAATGTTCGGGTATTCCGAGGAAATCATTGAAAAAGAGGTAAATATTCTCGGAATGATCGCACCCCCTGATCGGCAAAGGGCAACGAACATATTTTTGAAGATTATTGCTGGGGAATCTCCCCCTCTGGCGAATGCTGAATTCCTGGCATTGAGACAGGATGGCAGTGTATTCCCCCTCTCCATCTATGCATCCCCCATACTTCGCGATGACAGGATCGTCGGAATACGCGGAGTCGTTCTTGATATCAGCGAGAGGATGAGCGCAGAAGATGCGTTGAGGGCAAGCGAGGCACGGTATCGGAATATCATTGAGGATCAGACTGAGTTTATCTGCCGCTTCAAACCCGACGGTACGCATGAATTTGTCAACGAGGCATATGCAACCTATTTTGGAAAGACTCCTGAAGAGCTGACAGGGAAGATTTTCAGACCGAATATCTTTGCTGAAGATCGCGGAAAAGTCCGGGATTTCTTCAGGAGTCTGACCCCCAGTCATCCCGTCGACTATATCGAGCACCGGATCATCATGCAGGATGGATCGGTCCGCTGGCAGCGGTGGAGCGACAGGGTGATCTTTGATGCCGCTGGATCCATCCATGAATACCAATCGGTTGGTCGGGACATAACCGAACAAAAAAAGGTTCTTGAAGCACTGCAGGAGAGCGAAAAAAAATTCCGCAACCTTCTGGAGAACATACCTGACCTGGTCATGGTTCATCAGGATGGTCTTATCGTGTATGTGAATCCCGCGATGGTGAAAACGATGGGAATAACGCCGGAGGAGGCCCTCAACACACCGCTGATGAATTACATCGCCCCGGAATATCATGAACGTGTTCGTAGTGCAATCCGAGCACGGATGGCGCAGCAATTCCTCGAACCTTATGAAATTGAGATAATATCTCCTTCAAGGCGTCGTCGGTGGGTAGAAGTCCGGGGGACCCTGATCGAATTTGATGGCGCGAATGCGAGCCTGAATGTCCTTACCGACATTACAGATAGGAAACTCTCTGAAAAAGCGTTCCAGGAGAGCGAACAGAAGCACCGGCAGCTGTTCGAGACAATGGCGCAGGGAACCTTGTATTATGATTCAGAAGGACGAATCGTCGATGCGAATCCTGCAGCGGTACGAATTCTCGGTATTCCCTATTCACAACTGATAGGAAAAACCAACGAGGAGCTTCCCTGGAGTGTGATCCATGAGGACGGAAGGGATTATTCATTTGATAGATTCCCCTCTTCCATTGCCTGCAAAACTGGCAGAAAGGGAACAGGCATAATGGGAATTTTTAATCCCTGGGATCGCACAGTTCACTGGATCCTGGTCAATGCAGTTTCCCTCTCCCAGGCAGGGGAAAAGGCGAAATATCAGGTCGTTGTCACGTTTGAAGATATTACCGGGTTGAAGAATGCGGAAAGTTCACTCCGGGAGAGAGAGGCTATCCTCGAAACGATCATGGACGCGGCCGATGAAACCATCGCGCTGATAGACAGCCAGGGGACCATTATCAGCATCAACGAGTCAGGAGCAAAGCGTTTCGGCAGAACGGTTGCGGAACTGACAGGGATATGTGCGTACGATCTCTTGCCAGGGGATATCGCCGGCCCGAGGAAAAAGGCGATTGAGAGCGTCTTTGAAACCGGCATACCTTCCACGATTGATGACTCAAGGGAGGGAATGTTCGTTCACAACGAGATCAATCCGGTGTTTGATCCCGATCATACCTACGTGGAACGGGTCGCGATATTTGCAACTGACATCACAGAACGAAAGCGGATGGAGGATGCTATAAAAGAGAGTGAAAAGCGGTATGAGGAGATCCTCAACAATGCCATCGACAGTATTTTTATCATCGCTGTGACGGAAGAAGGTCGTTTCAGGATCCAGTACGCCAATCCCGCATGCCAGGAAAACATGGGAATAACACGTGAATCCGCCAAGGATCGCTACATCGAGGAAGTACTCCCGGAACCGAACGTGAAGAGTATGCTCTCGGAGTGCCGGAAATGTGCAGAGACCGGGTATTATGTCAGGTATGAAGATACGTATTTCTTCGAAAAAGGGGGGAGGTTCTTCTCAACGACCCTTGTGCCTCTGGTAAATCCCGATGGAAATGTAGCACGGATCATCGCGATATCCCATGACATCACCAGTCGCAGGCAGATGGAATCTGAGATACGCTCCCTGAATAGGTCACTTGAACAGAGGGTCGAGGAGAGGACCACTGAGTTGAAACAGGCAAACCTATTCCTGAAAGAGGAGATATCACAAAAGGTCGCTGCGGAGGAGCAGTTACAGGCATCGCTCAATGAGAAGATGACGCTTCTCAAGGAAGTTCATCACAGGGTGAAGAATAACCTCCAGATCATCGTAAGCCTGCTGAACCTCCAGTCACAATATATCACGGATGAGAGCGTTCTTGCCGTAATCCGTGAGAGCCAGAACCGGGTCAGGGCAATGGCACTGGTGCATGAAAAGCTCTACCAGACCAGGGATATCTCAAAGATCGATCTTGGAGAATATATCCGCTTCCTTGCCGAAAGCCTGTTCCAGTCATACGGGGCAAGATCAAGAAAAATCGGACTGAACACTGACATCAAGGAGATACATGTTGATATTAACACTGCTATCCCCTTCGGTTTGATCATGAATGAACTGATTTCAAATTCACTGAAATATGCATTTCCGGAAGGGATGGAAGGGAAGCTGGAAATTACGATTACAACAACGAATGAACTGATAAATGTGGTATGCCGCGATAACGGTGTCGGAATCCCCGCAGATCTGGATTGGCGCAATACCCAGTCCCTTGGCCTCCGGCTTGTCAACTCGCTCGTTGAGCAGCTGAATGGAACGATCGATCTTGACATGAGCGCCGGAACTCAGTTCACCCTCACTCTCAAGGAAAAAGAATAATGCCAGGAGGTGGTTCGTGAAATGAAATCCATGCCTGTTCAGATGTTCCGGATGACCGAGAACCAGTGGAGAATCCTCATCGCCGGGTCATCCTTCGCTGCCCTCCTTCTGACGATATATTGCCTCTCAATAGGGATTTCAATAATTTTCACCCATTTCTATTACGTTCCGATTATTCTTCTTGCATACCGGTACCGGATATGGGGTTTTTCGCTCGCAATCCTGCTCAGCCTCGCATACCTGGCTCTCGTGGTAATGTTCGGCTCCTGGGAACCTCTTTCCGTGGAAGCGGCCGTTATCAGGTCTCTCGTATTCATCGGTATCGCTGCCCTCGTCATGTACCTTTCCGAGCACCTGATGAAGATACAGGATACCCTGCAGGAAACGCTTGAGATCCAAAACGGGGTGATACAGAATGCGAATGTCTGGTTGATGGTGCTTGATGCCCGAGGCCGGATCCTCGAATGGAATACTGCGGCGGAGGAGATGACGGGATATACTTCAGGCGAAGTCCTTGGAAAGAACGATATCTGGAAAATTCTGTATCCGGAGAAGGAGTACAGGAAGGAAATCACTGCACGAATATCTGAGATTATCCAGAAAGACGATTATTTCGCGAACTTAAAGACCGTCATCACATCCAGGGACGGCTCGCAGAAAACCATGCTCTGGAATACCAGGAAATTCCCGGGAGGAGGGAGAGATCAGGAACGTTACATCGCAATTGGCACTGATATCACGGACCTGTCGCGTGCAGAAGAGGAATTGCGGAAAAGCGAGGGGCGTTTCCGCACACTCTTTGAGAATATGCTGGATGGCTTTGCATACTGCCAGATGCTGTATCGAGATGGGAAGCCTGATGATTTCGTCTATCTCGGTGTCAATAAAGCGTTTGGGGAACTTACCGGGCTGCATGATGTTGTGGGGAAAAGAGTGACAGATCTGATCCCCGGGATAAAAGAGGAGACCCCGGAGATCTTTTCCATCTATGCACGCGTCGCAGATACCGGCAATCCCGAGCATTTCGAGATTAATTTCACCCCGCTTGGCATCCAGCTCTCCATAGCTGTCTACAGCCCGGAAAGGGGATATTTTGTCGCGATTTTTGAGGACATCACCGATCGAAAGAAGGCAGAGGAGAGAAAGTCGTTCCTCTCAGCCATTATAGATTACTCAAATGACGGGATAATCGGGAAAACACTCGGTGGGACCATCACAAGCTGGAATGCCGGCGCAGAGATGATATACGGTTACTCTGCGGGTGAGATAGTAGGCCGGAATGTATCCTTGCTGATTCCACCGGATTATCCTGATGATACCCAAATCTTGCTCGAAAAGATACGTGCGGGCGAACAGGTAATCCACCACGAAACCACCCGGATGAGGAAAGATGGCAGGATTATTGATGTGGCTCTCACACTCTCCCCGATTAAGGATAGCGCAGGATCACTCGTGGGTGTGTCGACCATCGCCCGCGATATCACCGAACAAAAAAAGGCAGAAGAATACATTAAATTCAGTAATGCCCTGCTCCTGGCACAGCAGGAAGTGTCTCTTGACGCTATCCTTGTTGTTGACAGCAAGGGGAAAATAATCTCGTGGAACGAGCGGTTTATCGAATTATGGCATATGCCGCCCGATATCCTTGCATCCCGGTCGGATGAAAAAGCGATACAATTCGTTCTCGCTCGGCTTGCCGACCCGGACGAATTTTTGGCCCGAGTAAGAGTTCTTTATACCCATCCTGAAGAGAAGAGCCGTGAGGAAATCACGCTTCGCGATGGGAGGACGATCGATCGTTATTCAGCACCCATGGTCGGAAAGGATGGCAAATATTACGGCCGAATATGGTATTTTAGGGATATCACCTCGAAGAAACAGGCAGACAGGGTGCTCCAAGACAGTGAAGCACGGTTCAAGAACCTCTTCGAGAAGATGAATGCCGGGGTGGCAATCTATGAGGCGATTGAGAACGGAGAGGACTTTATCTTCAAGGAGATTAATCCTGCCGTTGAGAGAATTGAGCACGTCAGGAGAGAGGATGTAGTCGGGCATCGCTTGCGTGAGATCTTTCCCGCGGTGAAGGAATTTGGTCTTTTCGACGTGATACAGCGTGTATGGAAAACCGGTGAGACCGAACAGCTTCCTCTCTCGGTATACCAGGATGACAGGATTGCAGGCTGGCGGGTAAATACGGTCTACAAGCTCCCTTCCGGGGAGATTGTGGCCATTTACGAGGATGTTACGGAAAAGATGCAGGCCGAGGAGGCGCTTGCCGCAAGCGAGGAGAAATTCCGGGGTGTTGCCGAACGCAGTTTTGATCTTATTCTTCTCACGGACAAATCCAGCCTGCTGACGTATGTGTCCCCCTCGGTGATTCCGATGCTGGGATACCGGCCTGATGAAGTGGTGGGAAGGAGTGCGTTCGAATTTGTTGATTCCGAATCTCTCGGGAGCGTGCAGGAGGGCTTTTTGAAGAATGTTGAAGGCTTCACCACGGGGCCGCTGGAGGTCAGCGTCAGGAAAAAAGATGGCGGGTACGCAATCCTTGAAATTTCAGGCGCGTCAATCAGGAAGGATGGTGTATTTGCCGGGATGCAGGTAATCGGCCGGGACATCACCCGCAAGAAAGCCGACCAGGACCGCATTGCAGAGTTGCTTAAAATCCAGGAGGAACAGCTGAGGATCATCAATACGAGTCCTGCAGTGAGTTTCCTTTGGAAAGCCGAGGAGAACTGGCCTGTGGAAATGGTGAGTAACAATATCACCCAGTTCGGATACACGCCCGATGAACTTCTTTCAGGCAGGATCTCCTTTGGATCTATTGTGCATCCCGATGATCTCGATCGGGTTGAAAAAGATGTTGAATACAACAGCATCCACGGGATCGATGAATTTTTCCAGCAATACAGGATCCTTGGGAGAGACGGGAAGATATTCTGGATTGACGACTTTACCCATATACGTCGCGACGCGGACGGGAAGATCACCCACTACGAGGGTATTGTCCTTGATATCACGGAAAGGAAACAGGCGGAAGAGGCATTGCGTGAGAGTGAACGCCGGAATGCGCTCCTCCTGGATGCAATACCTGACCTTATGTTCATCATCTCCCGTGACGGGATATACCAGGATTTCACTGCTCCCGAAGGGAGCTCGCTCTTGATCCCTCGGCAAGATGTGGTAGGAAAAAGTATCTGGGATACACCCGGATTTACGAGGGAATTTGCTGACTCGATCATGTCACATATCAACCAGGCAATCACAACGCGACAACTTCAGCACTTCGAGTATAATGTTGATTCCCCGGTTGGAAAACGATATTATGAGGCACGAACGGTCGCACTCAATGAGAACGAGGCGCTCTCCATCGTCCGCGATATCACTGAACAGAAACAGGCAGAGGAATTGCAAAGGCATTTCACCGAGAAACTGGAGCAGGAGGTCGTATCCCGTACCGAAGCCCTCAATACCTCGCTTCAGGAGAAAGTGGTATTATTACGCGAGGTTCATCATCGCGTGAAGAATAACCTGCAGATCATCATCAGCCTCACCAATCTCCAGATGCGGAACATTGATGATGTTCATTTGAAACAGGCCCTCGCTGAGACCCAGAACCGCGTAAAGGCCATGTCTCTCGTCCATGAAAACTTATACCAGTCCGATGATCTCTCGAAGATCAATTTCTCTGCGTACGTTCGATCACTCGTATCCCAGTTATTCACGTATTATGGAGTAAAATCCCAAAAAATATCTTTACAGATTGATATCGGGGCCATCATGATCGATATCAATACTGCAATACCGCTTGGTCTGGCAATTAACGAACTCGTTTCAAATGTTGTAAAACATGCATTTCCGGGAGAACGATCCGGGAAAGTATTCATTACGGCGAAGGATGAGAAGAATAGCATGACCATAACCATCCAAGACACAGGTATCGGGCTTCCGGAAGCATTTGACTGGCGACATACCAATTCCCTTGGGCTTCACCTGGTGTCGGCATTGGTTGAACAGGTTCATGGGTCCGTGGATCTGGTGAAAAACGGTCCCGGAACCACATTCAGGATGGTTATCCCTATCTCTGCGGAACGTGCATAACATGAAAAAAACGAGAATTCTCCTCACAGAAGATGAACAGATCGTTGCCGAAGACCTGAAAATGACTCTGGAAACGATGGGGTATACCGTGGTTGGAATTGCCAGTAGCGGGGAGCGGGCGATAGAACTTGCAGATGGGGAGAAGCCGGATCTCATCCTCATGGATATCATGCTCGCTGGGAAGATGGATGGGATAGCCGCGGCGCATACCATCAGGAGCAGGCACGATATACCCGTTATCTATGTGACCGCATACGCTGATTCAACACTCCTGGAACGGGCCAAACACACTGAACCTTTCGGATATATCGTCAAGCCTTTCAACGAGCGGGAAATCCATTCAAATATTGAGATTGCGCTTTTCAAACATCGCATGGAATCAGAGATTAAAAAACGCGATGCAATTCTCTTTGCACTGGGATTTGGGGTGGAATGGTTTTTACGGCAGGTGTCACTGACCTACAGGATGGAGTTGTCTGGTATCCCGGGAACAAGAGAATTCGATTTCAATCCGATACTGGAACAAATCGGCGTCGCAATGAACCTAAGCCGGATCCTGATAGGTAAAATCCATGATGAGGATCACGACCCGATGTCTATGCTCATGATAAACGAATGGACCATGGCAGGATTATCGCAGGTTGCGAATGACACCGCTGCTCTTGCCATACCTTATTCAGAACTCGGTATCACGGGGAAAATACATGAATTCAAGGCGGGGAACCCGGTAATATTTTCTTCCGCAGAAAGTACAGAGGACGAGGGTACATTTTTCAAAGCGTACAACATTCATTCCACGTGCGCCATTCCCCTTTTTGTGAACGACAGGTTATGGGGAGCCATTTTCTTTGCGGACCGTGTGGAGAGGATCTTTTCCGGGGAGGAAGTGGAGGCCATGAAGATTGCGGTGAATATAATTGGCGGTGTCATCGCGCTGTTCAGGGAATCAGGAGCACTATCTCCGGGAGATAACGTGTAAATCTGGGCGAGATTAAAAACGGGTATTGTGGCAATCTAGCCCCTAAAATTGTTGTATATTGTATAAGGAATGCCAGTAATTTACCTTTGTACTGTCGCTTTTTTATGATTTTCAGATGATTTTTTGCTTTATTTGGAAAAAGTAAAAACAATTGAACCGCCTCCGGGGCACCCCTTCGGGTGCGGCGGGGCCAATCGCACATCAGATGTAAAATCCAGAACCTGTACTTTTTTACCTTGATTTCAGTAAAGCATTTTTCTTTAAATTCTCGTCTGTAGTATCCCGAATTAATTTTACATAGATTAACCTTCCGCATTCATCCACCTCTGGGCGTATCCCAGGATCCGTTCAGGGGGTAATCTGTACCAGAAAACATGAGCAGGTTCATCGTAATCGAGACTGCTATGTGGCTTGATCTCATTGTGCCAGTGTACTACTCTTTCAACAGAACCAAATCGGGGAGTTCTCCGCTCTACCTCACCAAAGAATCTCTCAATCTTGCCATTGGTTTGAGGATGATTCACCCGTGCTCTAACCTGACTTCGCCAGAAGAAGGAAGAGAAGGTAGTGTTTACAGAATTATATGCACAAAAACACAACCTTCTCATTAGGCAATATAGCATTGATCGATAAAATTGATTCGGAGACCAACTTTTTCG
>Ga0302253_1001247_pt1 | contig 16194 bp, 13 predicted proteins | sample AAG_RA_Trp_MG_FD_193537 | JGI IMG/M metagenome (GOLD analysis project Ga0302253, IMG submission 193537) | Enriched activated sludge microbial communities from anaerobic digester in WTTP, New Holstein, Wisconsin, United States - AAG_RA_Trp | ecosystem: Engineered > Bioreactor > Anaerobic >...
CGTACCTCTTCGAGGTCGGGCCCCATGAAGCACTCGTTGCGGGGATGGAGAACGGGGACGCCTTCGGCATCGACGAACGTGCCGAACACCTCGCCCACGGCACCTGCACGTTCCAGCGATTCTACATCGTCATGGCTGATGGCCCCCAGTTGCACGTTGGTGGCGTCGGGTGCCAGTTCGCCAAGGCCGATGAGGGCCACATCCACCTGAAGCGCCCGCGCGTAGACCGCCTTGAACAGCGCCTGCGACTTGAGAAGACGGCAGGTCTCTGGGGTGGGGGCGAACATGGGGGCGGCGATGTAGAACGTCTGCTCGGCCTGTACCCGTCGGGCGATGGTGGTGACGATTTCGTAGGGGTTGATGACGATGCTGTGCGGAAGGCCGCCGTAAAGGGATACGACGGTGAGATGTTCGGCGGGTTTGCGGGGGATGGATGCGGCAGCCGCGGCAACCGTGGTGCCCCAACCCATGCCGACCGAGGTTCCGTTCTTGAGGATGCCCGCCAGATAGTATCCTGCGGCATGTCCCAGATTGCGGTTCAATTGTCGGGGGGTGGGCGGAGTGGGGATGACGATGGCGCGGCGAAGTCCGAATCTGTCTTCCATGGCCTTTTCAGCCTCGAAACAGGCGGCCTTGCCACTGTGTACCATGATCTGGACATAGCCTTCGTCACGGCAGACCTGTAGCATCCTGTTGACACGAACGCGACTGGTTCCAAGCCACGAAGCGATGTCGGACTGTGTCATCCCGTTCACATAGTAGGCCCATGCGATACGTGACAGAAGTGCATGGTCATGCTGTGCTCTTTCCATTCCACGTCCTGTATCATGTTGCAGGATGCGTTGTACGTGATGCACGAAAAGAACGGTGATAGCTGTGAAGCATATGCGACGTATGCAATGAGGTGATGTGCCGCGCTACTTTGTCGATGCGAAAGGCTTGTAGACGTATGAGATGTGGCATGCGGCTTCAGCTACATCATCATGGTGGCTATCCTTGGAAAGACATTCGGTATTTTGTTGGCCGTTGCATTTCATGGGATGTCGCATGATGGCATGGCAGTCTCGTCTCATTCGCCAGGCCATCCTTCCGGTGCGACATATGTTCATGTTCTGAACATATGTAAACTCTGTGACGAAATTGCAACAAGAAAATTGACATGCCGCACAACTTTTTCATGCGGCCACAGGGGGCCTCCTGCAATGAGGCAGAATCAAACGGATATTGTCAGGAGTGTGCACTTGCACAGCTCAGGGGGCTCGGTACCTGCGATACCCCTCAAGGCAACGATGCCGGTGGCGGGATAGGCATCGGGTGGGCCCCCGTTCGGGGGCAGTCGGGGATGGGCAGGCAGGAGGCGAAGGTGCGGCGGGGGCATGGCGTACGCCATGCCCCCCGCGAGAAGGAACACGTTGCTTGTTGCCACGACGTTCCGATGTCGCGGCATCGGAACGTCGTGGCTAGGTGCCTTGCCCGTGCAGGTCCAGAATCGTGGCGGCTATCGCCGCAGCCAGATGTTCCACGTTACGTTGCTGGGCTGCGACCCAGTCCGCATGGTCCGGGCCGGGGCATTTCTCGCTGAGGTCCGTACGGCGGGTGACGGGTTCCGCTGCGCCCGACCGCGGCACGACAGTCCAGCGCACGTGCAGGGTCGCCTCACCGTCGGGATTTCCCCCCATGGAGATGACATCCGCAAGGACCCTGTACGCGGGCGCGCCAGCCTGATCCCAGGGGAACACGAAGACCTGTTCCGTGCCGAGTCCCCTGCCCAGGTGTTCAGCCAGCGCCCGGGCGATATCCCTGTCCACGTCTCCGCTCCAGCGGTGGTACTCTGACAGGTTGTAGCTTCCGTCCCCCTTGCTGGTGGCGATGCGTGTCTGCTTCAGGATGTCGGGAATGATGACGGGCCCGACGCTGACGGAGAGCGTCTTCTCCGTCGGCGCTGCAGACGGGCGTTGCCCAGCCTCTGCAAGGAGGGAGTAGTATCGTGTCGGTGCTTGCGCGCCGCCGCAGCCTGACAATGCCACGGCACAGACGAGTACCAGCGCCGCGGCCAGACCGGTTCTGCTATTTCTCATTGTGGGGCTCTCCTTTCCCGAACAGGAGCGACTGTGGATGACGGTCGATGGCAGTGGTCAACTCGCGCAAGGCCCTCAAGGTCTGCGTCAACTCTTCAAGAGTCTTCTGCGTGTTGTAATTGAAGGCTGAATTCTTGCCGAGGGTTCCCTGCAGGTCCTCGAGCGTCTTCTGAAGTGCGATGAGGTTGCTTTGCAGAAGCGGTGTTGTCTCGTTGTTGAGGCGGTTGGCAAAACGTCCGCTCTCCTTGACGACAACGGTGGTCTCTTTGAGCAGAGTGTCAATACGCGTTCCTATCTTGTCGAACGGCACCTTTTCGAGGTTGCGCGTGATGTGCGCGATACTGTCCTGAATCTGCTCGAGAGAGCCCGGTATGCTCGGGACGACCGCGTAACCGTTTTCAAAGGCCAGTTTGACCTTGGGTTCACGCGGGTGGAATCCGAAGTCGACCAGAAGCTGTCCGGTCAGCAGGTTGCCGGTCTTGAGTTGCGCCCTCATATTGCGGTCTTCCACGAACCATTTGAGGATAGGCTCTCCCTTCGTGGATTCCGGATTGGGTACGGCCTTCAGCATGTCCGAGATGCGCTCGGGTTCGATGGAGACGATGACCGGGACGCGGATGTCCTTGCGGACCATGTCGTAGATGAGGTCGATCTTTCTCACCTCGCCAATCTTGATGCCATAGAGTTCGACAGGTGCGCCGACGCTGAGCCCCCGGACGGACTGGTCGAAATAGATGAGCCAGTCCTTGCGGAATGAGTAGGTCTGCCGATTGATGCTGTCATGGTCGGGGTACAGGTCGAAGACGGTGTTCTCGTCAGCCTCCTTGCCGGGGGGAGTACCCTCGGGGACATCGAAAGCCAGCCCGCCGGAGACGATGGAGGTAAGCGACTGGGTGTCTATCTTGAGCCCTTGAGCGGTGAGGGACATGTCAAGGCCGCTGGCATTCCAGAATCGTGTGTTCTCTGTGATCTTGGTGTGATGCGGGGCTTCGATGAATATCTGGACCGCGACGGAGTTGCCATCGTCGTCAAACCCGTAGCTGACCACCTGCCCGACCTGAATCTGGCGATAGTACACGGGCATGCCGATGCTCAAAGACCCCCGTTGCTGGGAACGGAGCTTGAAATGGCGACCGGGCTGGTCGGTGGTGACGATGGGGGGGACCTCGAGCCCCACGAAGTCGTGTGTCTGGTTTCCGCCAAGACCGGGGTCTACGCCGATGTAGGCACCCGAGAGCAACGTGTCGAGTCCGGAAGCCGTGCCGCCCCGGATTTGTGCCCGCGAGACCCAGAACCGTGTCTTGTCGTTCAGGAATCTGGAAAGGTCCTTCGAGAGTTCAGCCGTTACGACGACATGCTTGAGGTCGTCGCCAAGGCGTATCTCGTTGACCTGTCCTACCTCGACATCCTTGAATCTGATCTTGGTCTTGCCTGCCTCAAGCCCTTCGGCCGTGGCAAATGAAATGCTGATGACAGGGCCCTTCTCAGAGTAGGCCTTGATGGCGAGCCATCCGCCGATGATCAGGGCCACAATGGGTATGATCCAGACCGTGGACAGCCTGTTCTTGCTTTTGACGGTAGCCGGAGTCGCGTACTGCTCTGTCGAGTCGTTATCGGTCATGGTGGTCCTCGATGACATCCCAGATGATACGTGGATCGAAACTCTCCGCCGCGAGCATGGTCAGCACCACGACAGATGCGAAATAGACGGCAGCCGGGCCGGCTTCGATGCTGGCCACCGCTCCAAGTTTGACCAGTGCCACCAGAATGGTGACCACATAGACGTCAACCATGGACCAGCGCCCGACCAGTTCCGTGATGCGGTACAGCACGGTGCGGTCGCGAGGGCGCCATTTCGAGCGGCGTTGTACGCTCACGAGCAGGAATACGAGAATGGCCAGCTTGACCAGTGGCACGAAGATGCTGGCGATGAAGATGACGGCCGCTATCTCCCATGAGCCGCTGTGAATGAAATAGATGACGCCGCTCATGATGGTGTCGGTCTGCACCGCACCCACGGCGGTCGTGACGGTCATGGGGAGCAGGTTCGCCGGGATGTACATGATGGAAGCAGCCAGCAGCAGAGCCCATGTGCGCGCGATACTGTCCGGTTTGCGGAAGTGCAGAGGTGCACCGCATCGGGGGCAATGGGCATGGTGCGCAGGGATGTCTTCGGACCGGATGAGCAGATGGCAGTCATGGCACTGCAACAGCCCGAGTGATTTCGCGGATGTCGGAAGGCTCTTCATGGACGCGGGTCCAGCTTCCTCCAGATGAACGGAGGGTCGAGGGTGGTCATGGCTGCGGTCACGACGATGGTCAGCAGCCCCAGTGACAGGACCGCGATGCCGGGGATGATGGTCGCCATTTTCGCGAGTTTGACCAGTGCGACCAGGATGCCGATGAGAAAAACCTCCATCATGGCCCATGCATTGAGGTGCCGGATAGCGCGAAAGACATGGATGGCCCCGGGGGCTCTTACGCCCAGTCTTATCGGGACAAGGACATACAGGAGTCCGGTCAGCTGGATTGCGGGGATGATGATGCACGTGAGCAGCACGAGCCCCCCGAGGATGTAGAGATCCTGCTTCCAGAGTTCGATGATGCCAGTCAGCAGCCTCGCTTCTTGTATGAAGCCGGCACTCCTCATGGCCAGGAATGGGTTGGTGAGGGTGACGGCAAAGAGCACCAGACCGCTCAGGGCGAAGGCCACGGGCCGGTCGATACTGTTCGGCCTGTGCCGTTGCAGTACCGCGCCGCAACGGGGGCACAGAAGGGTTGCGCCAGCCCGGGCCGGAAGTTGTGTCAGCAGGTCACAGTCATGACAGGCGATGACAGGCATGGGGGCTCCACAGGTGAGGTCGCCACGGAGAGTGGATTCTGCATGCACACCGTCTGGTCCGCACGTCCACTATGGTGGCTCTTCCGTCAGGTGTCGTGTCTCGTGCCGCTGGCAAGCGCCAGCATGGAGTCTGCCCGGAGAGATACCTCAAAGTACGTTATTCTGGAACCGGTGTCCGCAGCAAGGAATCTCATGCCATGAAGTGGATGCAAGCCCTTTTCCTGGTGCTCCGGGGCGCTGGCGGCGTAGGTCCTGTCCGGCGGGGGCATTGTCGCTTTTGCAGCATAGGGCAGACGCACAGGTGAGGCTGGAGGGCAATACGACCGGGGGGCGTCGAGATTGCGGGAGGCGGGGCAGACCGGGACGCAGGTCGTGGGTTGATGTGCCGTGGCAGCGCACGCCCTCATGCCCCTTCGCCGGCGTCGGGCCCACAGGCTGCGGGGAAAGGTCGCGATGCGCTTGCACCATGCACGACGAGCAGGGGAGTGCCCCCCTGCTCGTCGTGTAGAGTCGTGCCCTGTGTGTCAGCGGGGAGAGGCCGCCTCGAAGGTGGCGAGCGTTTTGCCGTCAGCCATGAGCTCAAGCGTGTTGCCCTGCAGGCGATAGGCGCGGGTCATGCGCAGTGCTCCCATGTAGACGGCTGCCTGTGCCACGCCCTCGGGACAGGCCATGAGGCTGGTGCCCCCCTGGCTGAAAGACAGGCCGTCACCAGACAGGCTGTAGGTGCCGAAAAAGCGGTTGCACCCGTCCGACCCGGCCGTGCGTCCGTCAGCCTGAAGGATGAGGTGAGGTTCTGGCTGGTTGGGATAACGGGTGATGGCGACACCCGAAAGCGTAGCAAGACGCCAGTATGTTCCCTTGAGTTCGGCGGTCTTCGGAGCCTCATGGGCTACCGCAGTGGTGCTGGCTGTGGCCTGTCGCTGGGGCGGCTGTGCCGTTGCCCCGTCCGTGAGGTCTTGCTCGACGATGGGGCTTGAGGGGTGCGCCGGTGCGGGGGGCGCCAACGTGACGATGCCCGTGCCTTCACCGGCCAGTTGCATGGTGTCGGCGGGGGGCGGGGCTGGCTGGGCTGTGGGTCTCGGCCCGCCTCCGCAGGCGGTGAGACCGAAGAGCGATAGGGCGAGCAGGAAGGCGAGTCGTTTCATGGCTACTCCTTGATGCGCATCCGGAAGGATTATGGCCAGCCCTCCGGTACGGGGCGAAACATATGATGATGCATCGTAGCCTGTTTGCCCGGTAATCGGCAACCTTGTGCCAGTGCGAAAGTCCATTTGTAGCTTGGGTTCATGACGGTCGGCGGGGCGCGCGAATGTCTCTCGCATGTTTGACAATGATTTTCTTTTTCAATATTCAGGCTGCCACACAAGGGGGAGACAATGGCAACCTGCTGCTATCCGGCAGGCACCTACGGCGGTGGCATGTCATGCCGCAGGGTGCTTGAACCGTTCCTGCATGAGCTTTCCGAGTCACTCGGCCGGGCCATAGATGCCAAGGACCCGTGCACCAGCACCCATTCTGAAGAAGTGGCCACGGTGTCTCACGCGCTTGCCCTGGCCTTGCGGCTTACGCCCGGAGATGCCGACATCATCCATATTGCAGGACATCTGCATGACATCGGCAAGATAGGCATCCCCGACGCCATCCTCTTCAAGCCGGACCGCCTTTCCGATGAAGAATGGGGCGTCGTGCGGCGTCATCCCGGTATGGGGGCCGAGATGCTACGCCCTGTGGCCGCGCTGCAACTGCACGGCATCCCGGTCATGGTGGGGCAGCACCATGAGCGTTTCGACGGAAAGGGATACCCGCAAGGGTTTTCAGGACGCGCCATCCATCCGGGGGCGCGCATCATCGCCGTGGCGGACGGGCTGTCGGCCATGATGCAACGTCGTTCATACCGGGCGGCATGGACGTTCGATGAGGCCCTTGAAGAGGTCGTGCGCTGCCGTGGCACACAATACGACCCGGAAGTGGTGGATGCCCTGCGCGCAACGCAGGCCCCTGTGCGCGGTATCATGGAAGCGTTTGCGGAAGATGCGCATTATGCCGAAACGGGCTGCGCAACGGAGGGGCATAAGGCCGATGTTGCAGGTCTTGCACATGTGACTCCTGCGTAGCGAAGTGTTTGCGAAGGCGCACCCGACGACATTTCATACATGTGTTTTCCGTGGAAGTTGCCTGACAATGGCGCGTCTCCGCTATGGGGAAGGGCATTCCATTGTGTTTCACTCGGCTATAGGCGGGTTTATACATAGCTTTCCGTCATCTCGCTGAAAAGATGCACGCCCTTGCGGGCATGGCGCTTCGCCTTGCTTGTATGTCTGGTGGCATTTTGTTGGACATACGTAATAGGCTTGCCTATTGCCACGATTTTCTTCTGTGCTAGTGTGTGCAAGGCCCTGGCGGGGCCAGATCATGAGAACACAGGAGGGCCCCTTGGGGCATCCGTTACGGAATATCAAGGCATTGCTGTTGATGGGGGACGGCCCGTCCGGTGTGCCCGACAGTGTGTATAGTGCGCTTGCCCTCCCAACGGTGGGGCCGCTCGACCCCGGTTTCGATGAAATCCTCGACAGGCTTCAAGGGCAGTTGCGGAACATCTTCAATGTGTCGGACGGCGTGTGCGCGGTTCTTGACGGGCCCGCTGCCGTGGGGATGGAGACATGCCTCGTCAATCTTCTTGAACCGGGCGAGCGTCTTCTTGTGCTCGACAACGGCATGGGCGGTGAACGACTGCGGGAAACGGCGCAGCGGTTGGGCCTTGCCGTCGATGTGCTGACCGTGCCGTGGGGTGACCCCGTTCTCTCTGAACAGGTCGCACAACGGCTTGCCCGCAGCGATTACCACGCCGTGGTCATGGTACATGCCGAATCCTCGACAGGCGTGCGAAGTCCGGTCGGTGCCGTGGGCGACCTTGTGTCCATGCACGGCGCCCTGTTCATCGTCGATTGCGAGACCAGCCTCGGGGGGATGGATGTGGATATGGCACGGTGGCGTGCCGATGCCCTCTTCGCGTCGTCGCACAAGTGCCTGTCGTGCCCGCCGGGGCTTGCCCCCGTGGCCTTCTCCATGCGGGCGCTGGACAGGGTTGGCAGACGGCGTACTCCAATCCCCGGACGTTATTTCGATATCGCCCTGCATCTGGACTATTGGCAGGGCGCGCCGCGCGTCTGTCACCTCATGCCTTCGGTGAATCTGCTCTATGCCTTGCACATGGCACTGGAGGGCGTGCTCAACGAGGGGTTGCCCAACGTGTTCGCCCGCCATCGCGCTGCGCATGAGCAGCTTGTGACCGGACTTGCTGCGTTGGGTCTGCGACCGTTGGCGGATGTGCCATGGCGGTTGCCCATGCTGCATGTGGTGCCAGCCCCGGAAGGGGTGGACGCGGAAGATGTGCGGGGCAGGCTTAGGGCTGAACATGGCATCGAGATTGGCGGCGGGGTGGGACGTCTTGCCGGACGGGTCTGGCGCATCGGTCTCATGGGGCACTCGGCCCGGACGACCAATGTCGTGGCATTGCTGGAGGCCCTTGGGCGGCTGCTGTAGCATTCGAACGCGATAATCGTGGGCCGTGTGGCGTGATGCCGGGCCCTAGAAATACCGAAAGCCTGCGGACCACCCGCAGGCTTTTTGTTCGGTATGCAAATGAAGGAAGGTAATCTTCTTTTAGCATGATGCGTGCCAAAGGCTCGCTTGTGAGGGCGCGACGTCTTAATGCGCCGTTATCAAAAGATAAATGGTCTGTGGCGAGCTTTCCGCACAGGGCATGGCAGGCCAAGAGCGTGTAAAGACTTGTACCATCGCCTTGTTCAATCGGGCAGCGCACGGGGGCGGTAAAAAAAGCCGAACGCAGAGGTCAACTTGTAACATGTTGAAATAAAGCTCGATATCCTGATGGCGGGCCGCGGAGGACGCGCACAGGGGGCTGCCGCGCCGTGGCGTCTTCCGTTCCGGTGCCGTCGGCAAAAACCTTGAACCGTCGTTGTCGTACGGCCGCTATTGCTCCACGTACAGGTAGCGTTTGATCTTGTGCGTGGGTGTCTTCTCGAAGGGTTCGGTCTGTTCGATGACCTTGGCAAGCCGGGCGAACGTCGACACCTTGGTGTTGACCTCGTTGCGGAGGGTCTCGAGCAGGGCGTCTATCTTTTCGCGCTGCTTGAGGGCGGGCAGGTCACCAAAGGACTCGTCCAGCCGGGCTGCATCGAGGTGGATGCGTGCCACCAGTCTGCCATCCTGCTGGAAGACCAGCGATTCGAGGACGAAAGGCGACTGGTGGATGATGGCTTCGACCTCTTCGGGGTAGATGTTCTCCCCGCTGGGGCCGATGATGACGTTCTTGAGCCTGCCCTTGATGTACAGGTAGCCATCGGCGTCGAACTTGCCGAGGTCGCCCGTGCGGAACCAGCCTTCGGGGGTGAAGGCCGAGGCTGTTATCTGCGGTGCCTTGTAGTATTCGCGCATGACGTTGGGGCCGCGAACGATGATCTCTCCTTCGCCCGTGGCGGGGTCGGGCGCATCAATGGCGATGTCCACACCGTCGAGGGTGAACCCGGTGGACGTTAGGCGTGTGGACGCCGGGCCGGAACCCGCCACAAGGGGGGCCGTCTCGGTGAGCCCGTAGCCGATGGCATAGGGGAAGTTCGCCTCGCGCAGGAAGCGTTCCACATCGGGGGCGATACCCGCACCGCCGATGCAGAAGATGCGCAGTGCCCCGCCGAACGATTCGAGCAACTTGCGCCCCGCAAGCGCATGCAGTTTGCGACGCACGAAGGGAATGGCGTAAAGGCGCTGTTTGAGCCACGACCCGGTGAGTTTGGGCAACAGCGCGGTCTTGAAGATCTTTTCGATGACCAGCGGTACGGAGAGCATGGCCGTGGGGCGCACCTGCGCCATGGCGGGGAGAAGGGCACGCGCCGTGGGCGGCTTGTCCATATAGTGGACGTGCGCGCCGTTGAGCACGGGCAGCACGAGGCCCAGCGTACATTCGTACGTGTGGGAGAGGGGCAGGATGGAGAGCATCCTGTCTCCGGGGCCAAGTTTCACGATGCTCTTCACGGCATCGGCGTCCCAGACGATGTTGCGGTGGGTCAGTACGACCCCCTTGGAATGGCCCGTCGTGCCTGACGTGTAGATGATGGCTGCGACGTCGTCCTCCGCAGGGGCTGCGTCGGCCATGTTGGCGAGTCGCTTCGCCTTGTCGCGCAGCTTGCGGAATTCACGCAGACCTTTTGACTTGAGTTCGCGAAGCATGTCGCGCGTGGTTCCCTGTGCGATGGACTGGAACGTCTCCATGCTGATGCACATGAGGCTGTCGGCGATGCCCTCACCCTCTTCCAGTTTGGGGAAGAGGCGTTCGGATACGAACACCGCCTTGGCTTCAGAGTGGCGCAGGATGTGCTGCACCGCGTCGGCGTGGAATTCGGGAAGGATGGGCACGGCAATCGCACCCATGCCGGTGATGGCGAAGTAGGCGATGCCCCAGTTGGGGCTGTTCTCGGCAAGGAGCGCCACCCGGTCGCCAGTGCCGACGCCGTTGTCACGCAGCCACAGGGCGAGGTGTTCTGCGTGGTCGTGCAGGTCGCGGAAGGTCAGCGGTTCGCAGCCAAGCTGTGAGAGCGAGGGCTGGTCGGCATACAGGACGGCACTGCGTTCGAGCACATGCCGCAACGTGTAGAGGCTAAGTTCTTCCATGTCGGCTCCTTGGGTGGGGTTCCAAGGGTGTAAGGCAATCCGGCGCGGGCTGCAATCCCGCGCAAGGGCTGCGAGTGCCCGCTGCCGTCGCCCGTAGCGCACGTCAGGGGGCGGTTGACCACGGGCCCCGGCGCGCATATGGCGTTGGGCAGACCATCACTCCAACCGATAGAGGTACACATGCTCAAGCACATCGTCTGGTGGACACTCAAGGATGAGGCCGAAGGCGCTACCGGGGCCGAGAATGGCCGCAAGATGCTGGAGATGCTGCGCGGTCTCGAAGGACGCATCCCCTCGTTGCGCTCCATCGACGTGTCCATGGAATTTCTGGGCAGCACCACCGAACCCTGCCAGATCATCCTCCTGTCGACGCACGACGATGCCGAGGGGCTGAAGGCTTACGCCGAGCATCCCGAACATATGAAGTGCGTGGAGTTCATCAAGAAGATCGTGGCCTCGCGCAAGGCCATCGACTTCATCGTCTAGCGATCGGCGTCGGACAGCAGAAAGGGGCGGTACCTCGCGGTATCGCCCCTTGGTGTTCAGAGGGTGCGGGAGTGGCAGCCGCTCAGTGGGCGCGGCTGCATCGGGCGGCATACATCGCAGCCCCCGATCAGTCTTTGTGTTTGCCTTTACCCTTGTTGCCCTTGCCGGGGGCGTCATCATCGTAATCCAGATTCTTCTTCGCCTGTCCGGGGGGCATGCCGCCCTTCTTCATCAGGCCGGGAGGCCCGCCATGCGGGTGGTCGCGGTAGTAGCCGCGGTAGAGGTCATCGTCGTGTTCCCTGTCGTACCCGCGGTAGGTGCGTGTACCGTAGCCGATGGTGCGCGGGTCGAGGTCGTAGCGTCGGCAGATGTCCGTCCAGCTTGCCCCGTCGCGGCGCATGTCACGGATGCGGTCGCGGGAGACACCGGCCTTGCGGGCGAGGGTGTCGATGCGCCCCTCTTCGAGGCGGTACTCCCTGTCGCGCCATTCCCGTTCGTAACTGCGGTCGCTTTGCCGTTGCTCGAAGCGTTCCCGTGCCCGGTCGGCTTCGTTGATGAGGTCGCCGAGTGTCCCGAGCGAATCGGCTATATCGCCAAGGTCGGCCGCGTGCGCACTTACGGGAAGTAGCAGGGACGCCACAAGAATCAGGCAACCGAAAAGTCTGTTGCAGGTCGTCATGGGGCCTCTCTGTTGCAGCACCTTGCGCTGCATGGAAAAGTTGTCAACCATGGCTCACCATAACACCTTCAGACGGGAAAACGCAATGCACGGTGACCGTGTGCCGGGCAACGACGATTGCGATACTGCGTTGGAGGAGCCCTGATGGCCTGCACAACGCCGCTCGCCCCCGTTTGCATATGGGAGGCTGCGCGTCTTGCGGCAGAGGAACAGAGACGGAGCATCGCTTTGCGGCCCTTGACGTCTGCCGTGCGTCAGAATGCGGGCGCAAAAAAAGAGGGGCATCGTCGATGCCCCTCTTGTGCTGTCGCAACCCTAGCGTATCTCGCGGGTGGTCCGGAATTCCACGGCGGGATAGCGTTCCATGGCCGATTCGAGCCGCCACGGGTTGGGGGCGAGATAGGCCAGTGCTCCCTCGGCGTCTATGGCGAGTTCGGCGGAATAGTAGTCGCAGAATTCGGCGAACACCTTGCGGTCGTTGCAGTGCAGCCACCGGGCGGTGTGGATGGAGCACGGTTCGTAGGCCGCCTCGACGGAGTATTCGTCATGCAGGCGCGAGATGATGACGTCGAACTGCAACACGCCCACGGCACCGAGGATGTAGTCGTTGTTGACCTGCGGCCTGAAAAGCTGCACCGCGCCCTCTTCCGCCAATTGCTCCAGGCCCTTCTGCAACTGCTTGGCCTTGAGCGGATTGCGCAGCCGCACCCGGCGGAAATGTTCCGGCGAGAAGCTGGGGATGCCGGTGAACTTCAGCTCTTCCTTCGATTCGGTGAAGGTGTCGCCTATCTTGATGGTGCCGTGGTTGGGGATGCCGATGATGTCGCCGGGGAAGGCCTCTTCGACGCCCGACCTGTCCTGCGCGAGGAATATGGTGGCATTGGCCACGGTCACGTCCTTGCCCACACGGTGATGGCGCAGCTTCATGCCGCGGGTGAACGTGCCTGAGCAGATGCGCATGAAGGCCATGCGGTCGCGGTGGGCCTTGTCCATGTTCGCCTGAATCTTGAACACGACGCCGGTGAAGCTCTCCTCATGCGGAGACACCTCGCGCGTGATGGCCGGGCGGGGCCGAGGGGCGGGGGCGAGGTCGACGAAGTTGTCGAGCAGTTCACGCACGCCGAAGTTGTTGATGGCGGAACCGAAGAAGACGGGGGTCTGCTCGCCCCGGAGGTACTTCTCGCGTGAGAACGGCGTGCCCGCCTCTTCGAGCAGGGCAAGGTCCATGCGCAGGGCGTCGGCCTGCGGCCCGAGATGTTCGTCGAGCAGCGGGTCGTCAAGGTCGCGGATGAGGATGCCTTCCTGAATGCGCCCGTGGTGGCTGGCCGAGAAGAGATGGAGTTCGCGCTTGAGCAGGTTGTAGGTGCCCTTGAAGTCGGACCCCATGCCGATGGGCCACGTGAGCGGCACGCATTCGATGCGCAGGTTCTCTTCGATGTCGGCCATGACATCGAGCGGCGGCAGACCGTCGCGGTCGAGTTTGTTGATGAAGGTCATGACCGGGGTGTCGCGCAGGCGGCATACGTCCATGAGCTTGCGGGTCTGTGCCTCGACCCCCTTGGCGACGTCGATGACCACCAGTGCCGAGTCCACGGCGGTGAGCACGCGGTAGGTGTCTTCGGAGAAGTCCTGGTGGCCCGGCGTGTCGAGCAGGTTGACCATGTGGTCGCCGTAGGGGAACTGCATCACGGAAGTGGTCACCGAGATGCCGCGTTCGCGTTCCATGGCCATCCAGTCCGACGTGGCGTGACGACCCGACTTGCGGGCCTTGACCGCGCCAGCCATCTGGATGGCCCCGCCGAAGAGCAGCAGCTTTTCGGTGAGGGTTGTCTTGCCTGCGTCGGGGTGGCTGATGATGGCGAAGGTGCGCCTGCGCGCCACTTCACGTTCGAGTCTGGTGCTCACGTGTGATGCCTTCCATAGAAAGATGCGGAATGAAGGGGGGCCGGACGGGGTGCCCGGTGGCGGCGTTATGCTACAGCCGGGCCGCGCGGTCAAGGCTGTGGCGAGGCTGCGGCATGGCGGGCTCATGTCAAAAAGTCTTTGTTGTCAATGTGATGGATGTTTTTTGCTGCGGGGTCTTTCCGAAAGGGCGTGAAGTTGTTATGTTCCATAAGTTTCAGGGCGACATGTCCTGCCGCTGGCGCGGCGGGGCGATTTCAGGGCCCGCGCATCGCGCCGGGGCATCCTCGCCCAGCACCCCGAACCAGCACAGTTCCGCAGATGAGCGCACCCCGAACCTGCTACGGCATCATCCCAGCGCGCTACGCTTCGTCGCGCTTTCCGGGCAAGCCCCTTGCCGAGATCTTGGGCAGGCCCATGTTCTGGCATGTCTACGACAGGGCACGGCGTTGTGCGGCCTTCGACGAGGTGGCCCTCGCCACCGACGACGCCCGCATCGCGGACGCCGCGAATGTACTCGGCGTCCCCTGTGTCATGACGGCGGAGCATCACCCGAGCGGCACCGACCGGGTACACGAGGCCGCCATGCGCCTCGGCGTGCCCGATGACGCGGTGGTGGTCAACATACAGGGTGATGAACCGGCACTCGACCCGCGCATGCTCGACCAGCTTGTGGCCCCGTTCGCCGACGCATCGGTGCGCGTCGCCACGCTGGCCATGGCCCTGTCAGCCCAAGAGGCGCAAAGCCCCGACAGGGTCAAGGTCGTGGTCGCCGCCAACGGTGATGCCCTCTATTTCTCGCGGGCGGACATACCCTTCGTGCGCGACGGGGATGTCGGGGGCGATACCGCAGGGCGTCTCGGCCATATCGGGCTGTACGCCTTCCGCATGGAGGCGCTGCGGTGTTTCACGCAGCTACCGCCTTCACGACTTGAACAGACTGAGAAACTCGAACAGCTGCGGCTGCTCGAGAACGGTATAGCCATTCGTGTGGTGCCTACCACCTACCGTACCCACGGCGTGGACAGGCCCGAAGACATCGACGTGATCATCAACCTGCTGAGGGAGAACGACGGATGAGAGCATTGCTGGCACTGGAAGACGGCTTCGTGCTTGAGGGACGTTCCTTCACCGGCCCCGGCGAGACGGGGGGCGAGGCGATCTTCAACACCGGCATGACCGGCTATCAGGAAGTCCTTACGGATCCTTCCTACGCAGGGCAGATGGTCTGCATGACCTATCCGCTGGTGGGCAACTATGGCGTTACCCGCGAGGACATGGAATCGGGCAAGGTGCACGTCGAGGCGTTCATCGTCAAGGAATGCTGCAAGGTGCCCTCCAACTGGCGTTCCGAGATATCGCTGCCCGACTACCTCAAGCGGCACGGCGTGATGGGCATCGAAGGCATCGACACACGGGCACTCACGCGCCATCTGCGCATCCACGGTGCCATGCGGGGCGTCATCTCCACGCAGGAGACCGAACCGGCGCGTCTTGTCGAACGCGCTCGTGCCCTGCCGTCCATGGAGGGGCAGAACCTCGTCACCCGCGTCGCCCCCGCAGCCCCCTATCGCTGGGACGGTGAGCGTCCGCAGGCCGTGACCCTCGAACCCGGCGGTTGCGCATGGGTCGGCAAGGGGCCGCGTCTCGTGGTGTACGACTTCGGCATCAAGTGGAACATCCTGCGCCTTCTCGCCCAGCAGGGCTTCGACATGCTGGTTGTGCCCCCGTCCTTCAAGGCCGCTGACGTGGCGGCGGTGGGCGCACAGGCCGTCTTTCTCTCCAACGGCCCCGGCGACCCGGCAACACTGAAGGATGAGATCGCCGAAATCGCGAAGCTGGCGCAGACCTACCCCACGGCGGGCATCTGTCTCGGGCATCAGCTTCTCGGCCATGCCCTTGGCGGGCGCACCATGAAGCTCAAGTTCGGTCATCATGGCTGCAACCACCCCGTGAAGGACCTCACCACGGGGCGCATCGAGATATCTTCACAGAATCACGGCTTCTGCGTGGACATCGACAGCCTCACTGACGTAGAAATCACCCATGTGAACCTCAACGACGGCACCCTTGAGGGATTCGCCCATAAGACGAAGCCCGTCATCGCCGTCCAGCACCACCCCGAGGCGAGCCCCGGCCCCAACGACAGCCGGTACTTCTTCGCCCGGTTCAGGAACATGGTGCGTGAGGCGGCAGGCTGCTAAAGCCGCACACCGTCCGCGACGAACGCGGGCGATGAAGCAACGGGGGAGAGATGTCGGCTGAACTGACGAGGGCGCGGCAGCAGTTGTCGCAGATTCGGGGCTACCTGCGGCAGGGAAAGGTGATGCCCGCCGCACAGGCATTCCAGTCCGCGCTGGTCATCGTGCTGAAAAGTCCGCTCATGCGTGCGGAACGTGAAGAGTTCGAACGCATGTTCGCCGATGCGGCCCATCATCTGAACAATGATGCCGGGTTGCGTGCGCTCTTCCCCCTCAAGATCGAATATCTGCCGGGTTCCGAGAAGGAACTGCTGGACA
>Ga0302253_1001253_pt1 | contig 16106 bp, 12 predicted proteins | sample AAG_RA_Trp_MG_FD_193537 | JGI IMG/M metagenome (GOLD analysis project Ga0302253, IMG submission 193537) | Enriched activated sludge microbial communities from anaerobic digester in WTTP, New Holstein, Wisconsin, United States - AAG_RA_Trp | ecosystem: Engineered > Bioreactor > Anaerobic >...
CTGAACGATGAGGGGCAATCCGGCGGGGGAAGTGTAGCCGGGGCAGCTCGTGAGCGGGTCGGGATACTCGGAACTGTAGGATGTGAGGTGGATGGTCGAGCCGTCAGAGGGCCAGACGATGGGGTAGCTAACCGAGGCGGGGATGTCGCCGAGACCTCGGAGGACATCGAGGCCCGCGCCCATCTGCCAGCCGCCGTCCGCCTCGCGGTAGCTGCCGAATCCGGTCGCGTGCAGTTCGGGGTCGAGAATTCCGACGGCGTGGAAGGGGGCGGTCATCCACAGATCCACAGCGTATTGATCGGTGGTGCTCACGAGACTGCTGACCATGACGTTGCTGTTGCGGGCGGCGGCGTCGCCTTCAGGGGTGTACCAGGGGTTGGCGGGATCTTCGGAGTGGCCGATCATGTCGTTTTTCACCATATAGGTTGCGTGCAGGACATTCCCCTGGCTCCAGTCCGCCTGCTCGAAGACGGAGGGGACATGCGCGATCCAGCGATGGATGTTGACCCAGTCGAGCCAATCGGGGTTCATGGAGTAGCCCCAGGATGTGACTGCGAGATTGCTGATGAGTTCTGTGAGGTCGGGTGAGAGGATTGCGCCGTAGAAAGCGAGGCCGTAATGGGCGTCGGTGCCGGTATCCGGCCAGATGAAGGGGTCGAGCAGGGGAATCACGGTCTGGCCGGTTTTGAGTGTGCGGATGGCGTAGTGAAAGGTGGATGGATCCGAGGGATTATAGTGGATCCAGTCGGGCCAGAAGAAGTATTCGCCGAAGGCTGAGAGCATGAAGACGACGGCGGCATCGGGCAGTTCAGCGCCGGTATTGTTGACGATGTATCCGCGGGCGGAGAATTCCTCGCCGGGATGGATCATCCGGGCGGGGGTGTCGATGTGAACGGTGAGATCCTGCGCGGCACACAGGAGGGGGAACAGAATCAGGATCGGGAGTAATCCTGAAAGGCTGACGATGGGTTGGGATCGGAATACAGGCAGCATGGTCACCTCCGAGTGTATCTGAATGAATATTAAACAAGAGAGGGGGTGAAGTGCAACCGGGGGACGATTGCGGCATTCAGTTTCCGATATCCTGATATAAAGGGACACCTTACATAATTCGAATCGGACTCCTGCCAGCGATCAAGTAACCTTTAAATCCAAGCGTGTGAAAACTGAAAACCGAAAACTTCAAACCCAAAACCGAATTAAGTAAGGTGTCCCTTTATTTGTTTTTAACAGGAAAATCGGACAGAAGTAGTCACGACTTCGACCACGACTTCGACCACGATAACGACCACGATAACGACGACGATCCGGGATAGAATGGGATACAATATCTGGTTCGTCTCAGAGTACAGGCATCTGACACCGGAAAGGGATCACTCGACGGAATCTTCTGTTATCCCTTTGTCTGTCTGCATGGGTGCTCTCATTCGGCTTGAATACCGGATACTCTTTCCGTATAGTCAGCTTCGCTCTGCGTCGACGCGGATGCGATTGAAAAAACTGGAGGCAGGTCGAGTGTCGATACCCCTGATTCGAATCCCGACGAAGGCTGTGGCGTTGTTCTGTGCCGTCGCATTCATTCTCGCCCTGTTCGCCCCCCTGTTGCATTCGCACGCGTGCGATCATCAGTTTCATCCGAATTGCTCGGCGTGCGTCCAGTTGATTCTGATTCAGACGATTGTGATGTCACTGGTGATTCTGGGAGTGATCATCTCCACCCTCGGAAACGTCGCATCACCTCTGCCCCGCGTCCTTCATTCGGTGCGAGTTGCCGACACCTTCATTCGTGCTCCTCCTGCGGCCTGATTTCATCTCACAGGTCTAAATCGATCGGATCGACACCTGCGTGTGTCTCGGTCCAGTAAACATCGTGAATTCAGTCCGAACAGGAGATTTTACCATGCGTAATCAGTGTTCTTTTCTATTGGTTTTCGTCCTTGCCATGCTGTTTGTTCCTGCGAATCTGTTCGCACAAAATCCAACGGAGCGATCTCCCCGAGCGCTTGAATTGCCTGATATCAGCATCATTGGCGATATCACAACATACTTCACGAGTCTCGAGGATCAGGAAGAGGACAACCACATTCGAGTCCGCGAAGTGGAACTGGCAATCGGTGGATTTCTGTATCCCGGGATTCGTGCGGATGTTTATGCCGCCTTGCATTACCATGAAGGTGCGTATGAAACTGAACTCGAAGAAGCCTATGTTAACTTTCTCCAGACACCCATCCGCGGCTTGAGTTTCAAAGTCGGAAAGCAGTATCTCAATATCGGCAAAATCAACTCCCTCCATCCTCATTCCTGGAATTATGTAACGCGTCCGATCGTTCACTCCGCGTTTCTGGGCGATCACGGGCTGGCCGCGACCGGTATCACATCTGCTCTGTTGATCCCGGCCCCCTTTTTCCTTCAGATTGAACTGGGGGCCTGGCACACCGATGCGGCTCATGAACACGAAGAAGAAGCTGAGGAAGGTGATCATGATGAGGGGGAAGAACACGAGCATCATCATGAGTTTGGCCTGGCGGGCGAGACATATTCCGGGCGTTTGTGGACATCATTCCCAATCGCAGGTTCGTCAGAACTGGAAATCGGCGCGTCGGGCGTGAAAAGTCAGGGGCCTCATCACGAAGAAGAACAGGATGATGTTACGCTGACCAGCGCGGATTTGACATGGCGGTCGGTGTTGAGCGCATACCGGAAAGTGACAATTCAAGGTGAGTGGTATCATCTGGATCGTTCAATGGAAGAGGGCGATTTTCAGCGCACCGGTGGCTTTGTTTTTGCCGGTTTCCGCTTTGACCGCCGCTGGGATATCGGTGCCCGGTATGACTGGACTGAGATGCCGGTTCATGAATCGGAGGAACAATCCCGGGCGTCTTTGATTCTGACTCACAGTCTGAGCGAAATGACCCGAATAAGGGCACAATACGACTACGATATCGAGAATGAAGAACATGAGGGATTCATCCAGATACTCTTCGGTATCGGGCCGCATAGTCATGCACTTCAATAAGTTCGCTTCATTGTGAGCAAAGGAGCAGAAATGAAAATGCGTATTTGGATTTGTATGTGTACTCTCGTCGCGGGTGCTCTGACCGTATCGGCTCGATCTCCACTCGAAATTGTCACCACCACATCGGATCTCGCGTCGATCGCTTCATCGATTGGTGGAGATCGCGTTCATGTTCAGGCACTTTGTAATGGAACGCATGACCCTCATTTTGTCGAAATCCGACCGTCGCAGGTCGTAAGTCTTCGCACGGCCGATGTGTTGATCATCGTGGGCATGGGTCTGGACATCTGGATCGATCCGCTCGTTCAATCCAGCCGGAATCCCAAGATTCAGCCCAATCAGTCCGGATGGCTGGACGTATCGAATGTCATCGATAAAAAAGAGATTCCTCATGGGAAGGTCGATGGATCGATGGGTCACGTTCATCCCGAGGGAAATCCTCATTACTGGCTGGATCCGATGAATGCTCGACTTGTTGCCTCGGAAATTGCTCGGATGCTGTCCCGGATCGACCCGGAATTTCAGGAAACATACAGAGCAAACGAAAAAGCGTTTCATGACATACTGGATCGGAAAATCGACGAATGGACCCGGAAACTTGCACCTCATCAGCCGATTTCAGTTCTGACGTATCATCGAAGCTGGATCTATTTTGCCGAGCGGTTTGGTATTCACCTGGCGGGCGAACTCGAACCCAAACCCGGTGTGTCCCCTTCACCGGCTCATCTTCGTGACACGATCGAGCGAATGAAATCTGAAAAGACAGACCTGATTCTGGTCGAATCTTTTTACAGCAGAAAGGCAGCCGATTTTGTTTCGGGTCAAACAGGTGCAACAGTTGTGGTTGTGCCGAATTCCGTTGGAGGATCGCCGGAAGCAACGGATTACATCGCTCTGATCGATTCGATCATCGATCGATTGGCGGGTGCTCTGAAATGAACTCACTGATGATCTCAATGCGAACGGTATCTGCAGGTTATGAAAAAAAAACGGTGTATCGAGCGCTGTCATTTGATGTCGTTTCCGGGGATCATGTCGGGATTATCGGTCCAAACGGATCGGGCAAAACAACCCTGATCAGAAGTCTCATGGGCGTGCAGCCGATTCAGGCAGGGGAAATCCAACGTGCGAAGGACGTGCGATTCGGTTTCTGCAGTCAGCGGCAACACCTCGAAATGACCGTGCCGTTTCGTGTGTACGAGATCATCATCATGGCGCGGACCCGGCTGATCGGCTGGGTCCGCTCACCCTCCGTGGCGGATCGGGAGGCTGTCGAGCGGGCGATGGAGATGACCGGGATTGCAGACTATTCGGAGCGTTACTTTCATACATTGTCCGGAGGTCTCAAACAGCGTGTCCTCCTGGCTCGGGCGCTCGCGACGGAACCCAGTGTTCTGGTGTTGGACGAACCGACTGCGGATCTGGATCTGCGTGCGCGTCGGGAGCTGCTCAAATTGATCCAGGGATTGCGAATCGAACACTCTCTGACATTGATCCATGTCACTCACGACCTGAATGATATTCTGGAATCCGCCAACCGATTTGTTTTCATGAATCCGGACTGGGAATCGCCACTGATTTTCAACGGGCGACCGACGGCTCAGGCATTGTCTTCGCTGTATGGGATCGATGTGCAGGTGTTCGAAAAAGACGGTCGGGTGCGTGTCGGTTGAGGGGTTAAAGATGCTTGATATATTGACTGATGTGTCATTGTTGCCCGGCTTGATCAGTGGTGGTATTGCCGCATGCCTGTGTGCGTTTCTCGGGATCTACATTCTGATCCGGCGGATGGTATTCGCTGCGATTGCGCTGTCATCCATGGCATCGCTTGGACTTGCAATGGGACTCATGCTCGATCTGGAGCCAATGATGTGCGCGATGCTGGCATCATGTGCTGCGATCCTTCTGTTGTGGATGAATACGTCACGTGGCCGGGCACTCGATGACGGAACGACGGGTCTGATCTACGCCGCATCCAGTTCCATTGCGGTCCTGATCGTTGCACGAAATCCATCCGCTGAGGCATCCGGGTTGAATCTGTTCTCAGGTAATCCCCTCTATTCCGCCTGGCAGGATGTTGTGTTTCTGGCGATCTGCGCTGTGGTCGTGTTCGGGATTCACGTGGCATTTCGCAAGGAATTCATTTTCATCGCGCTCGATCCCGAGATGGCTGCAACGACAGGACTCCGTGTTCGGCTACTTGATTTTCTTCTTTACCTGACGATCGGAATGGCAGCGAGTGTATCGATTCGAATCACGGGAACTTTATACGTTTTTGCATCCCTGGTGATTCCTCCGATGATTGGTCGAATGGTCGGGTGGAATCTGCGCTGGATCATCGTCGGATCGGTTTGTGTGGCCGCATTGTCCGCGTTTGCCGGATATCTGCTCTCGTTTGCGCTCGATCTGCCCTATTCGCACACGGTCGTTGTGCTGTATTCGATCATGTTTTTTGTGACGGCAGCGTTTCAATCCGTGAGTAACCTCACCAACACTGACTAAACTCAGACACTTCAAAAAGATTCGCTCAATCTCGAAATGAAGTCAGCTTATCATCATGAAAACAGGGGAGATGGAACCTTTGAGGAATCATCATCGGATCGGTCAAAGTGGATGAAAATGATCATTATTATTGATAGAAGGTCTTTCCAATTCCTTACTTAACGGCTCAGGTATTCAGAATTCTGAATGCTGCCTCCCCGAGTCGCAACAAAAATTAATCCTGCACAAAACTTCCGGAATCGTCGCGTTACTCAATAGCGGATCAGAACAGATGAATCGTTCCGGACGCTGTTCAGTTTAACCTATGACGACTGGGAGACGATTGTATGAAACGAATTTGCACAGTTTTAATTATCATGTTAACGGCCTGCATCGGCTGGTTAAATGCGGCAGAGGTTGACCGAGAGGTCGTGGACAGGATGACGACTCCCGGTGAGGCAGACTATTTCCTTGTATTCCATGAAAAAGCCGATCTCACCGGTGCGGATCTGCTCAGGTCGAAGATCGACAAGGGCCACCATGTCGTCAATACCCTTAAACAGGTCAGTGAACGCTCCCAACGGGATGTCCGCTCATGGCTCGATGAGCAGCACATCGCGTATCGATCGTTCTGGATCGATAACATGATCCTGGTCCATTCCGGCCGCGAGATCCTCGATGCACTGGCCCGCAACCCCGACATCACCCGGATCGTCCCGGATCACAAACGCCGCATCATCCGCGATTCGCACCTCAATCCCAAACCCTCCCCCCTCTTCGCCTCGACTCCCCGCTCGATCCAACCCCTCCCTCCCGCCCCCAATCCCTCCCGTTCAGTCGAATGGAATATCTCGCATATCCAGGCCGATCGGGTCTGGGAAACCTTCAATGTCCGGGGTGAGGGGATCACGGTCTGCGATTTCGATACCGGAGTCGATTGGCAGCACTCGGCCCTGAAATCCCATTACCGCGGCTGGAACGGCTCCACCGCAGATCATAACTACAACTGGTTCGACGCGACCGGCACCTCCCCGACCGAACCGATCGACGATCACGGTCACGGAACACATACCACCGGGACGATGATCGGAGACGACGGTGCGGGCAATCAGATCGGTGTCGCTCCCGATGCGAACTGGATCGCGGTCAAATTCATCACGGCCAGCGACGAAGCGCTCGATTCCTGGATCCTGGCGGGATTCCAGTGGGTGCTCGCACCGACGGATCTCAACGGCCAGAACCCGGATCCCACGAAAGCCCCTCACATCGTGAACAATTCCTGGGGGATCGACTCCGGAACGACGCTCTATTACAACGCCGTCCAGGCACTCGTCGAGGCCGGTATTTTCATGGAGTTCTCCGCGGGTAACGCCGGTCCGGGCTGCGAAACGGTCGGCTCGCCCGGCGATTACGACACGGTCATCACCACCGGCGCTCTCATGCCGTTGGGTGTCGCCTCGGACTTTTCCGCCCGCGGCCCCTCCCGCCTCTCGCCCTCTCTGATCAAGCCGGATGTCTGTGCCCCGGGTGAGCAGGTCCGATCGTCGCTTCCCGGCGAAGAATCCTATGGTGAGGGGATGGGCACGAGCATGGCGGGTCCGCATGTCTGCGGCATGGCAGCGCTCATGTGGTCGGCAAACCCCGCGTTGCAGGGCCAGGTCGAGGACACAATCGAACTGATCCGCGAGACATGCATCACCGCCCGGACGCCGGAATGCACGAGTCCCGACACGCTCCGAACCCCGAACAATGTCTACGGATGGGGTAAGATCGACTGCTTCAGAGCCGTGGCGGTCTGCCGGACGCCTCAATCCGCGGCCTGGATCGGTCTGGGCAAGCCCTCGGTCGGTTGCTCGGATTCAATCGAAATTCTGCTCTCCGATGCGGACCTGATCAGCGCCGGTGTCCTGTCCGTCGAGGCGTTCAGTTCGACCGAAACGCAGCCCGAAATGGTTCAATTGGACGAAATCATGCCGGGCGTCTTCTACGGCATCGCCATGACAGGAGCCGGACAGCCTCTGCCGGACGGCAAGGTCCAGGTCAGTGAATCGGACCTGCTGACAGTTCGATACGACGATCAGAATCACGGAGGCGCGCCCGAAACGCTGTCCGCCGAAGCCACAGTCGACTGCACGGGCCCCGAAATTGTCTCGGTCACGATTCTCGAACGCACATCCACCTCCGCGACCATTCTCTGGCAAACCTCAGAACCCGCGACAACCGAAATCGGATTCGGCGACACCGTGCCCGTGACGCCCTGTCTGAGCATCGATCATTCCGAAACCATGCATTTCGCACACATTCAGGATCTCGAGAGCTGCACCGACTATTTCTATTCCATCACGGCTCGCGATGTAGCGGGGAATGAATCCGTCCCATCGCTCGATGCATCCGGCACAATCCGCACACTCGAACGCGTGTATCTCGTCGATGCAACCATGGACACCGATCCGGGCTGGGACCGTGAAGGCGACTGGGAATGGGGCGTTCCGGCGGGGCTGGCCGGGGACCCCTCATCCGGCTTCACCGGAGCGAACGTGCTGGGATACAATCTGGACGGCGCTTACGAGAACAACATGCCGCGCTATTGCCTCACGACACCCCGGATCGATTGCGGCAAGATCGACAACATCTATGTCGAAATCGCGCTCTGGCTCAATGTCGGCGCATATCCGGACGATCAGGCCTCCTGGGAACTGTCGCTCGACGGCGGGGCGAGCTGGATGGAGGTGATGAGTAACGCGGAGTATCAGGGGTCGGTCGAAATGGATGGCTGGATGCATCTGATCGTGCCCGCCTCGGATTTCCTGGCCGGCCAGAGCAAGGTGAAGTTCCGCTGGGTGATCGGCCCGACGAATTCCGATGAGGTGTATGGCGGCTGGAATCTCGACGATTTCCGCGTATATTACGAGCGCGAATGCGAAACCGCTGCGACGCCGACGCCCGGCGTGACTCCGACGCCATCTGCCCCACCGACGGCCGCTCCGTCGTCCACCCCGACGCCCGCCCCGCACGGCGTCACGCTCGCGATGCCATCCCATCGATTTTCGCCCGGTGATACCTGCTCTCTGACCGCGACGATCTGCAACCGGAATGCCGCACCGCTTGACGGCATCCCGTTCTTCACGCTCCTGAGCTTCCAGGGTCAATACTGGTTTTATCCGTCCTGGACACAGATAGCAGACTGGATCACTCTCGATACCGTTCCAACCGGATCGATTCAGCGCACGATCATTCCCGAATTCATGTGGCCCTCAACCGCCGGAGCGATTTCCGGCCTGAGCTTCATCGCGGCGATGACCGACCCCACCATCAGCCGTCTCGAAGGCACCGCCGGGGTCTGGGAATTCGATGCGATCCCCTGACCCGTATCACCGAACGCGGCGCATCCCGCTGTTAATTTTCACTGGCTGAAAACACACAAAACGCTCACATTCGAACCAGTCGCTTCTTCATACCGGCCGTCCGATCAATGAAATCAGGTGATTTCGAGGTCAGGCGGCCGGATCTTTTTCCGGCTTTTTTCGGGTGAGGGGGTAAATTGGTTAGGATTCGGTTAGTACGGGCGAAACGGCCATGTCGCCGTTGCACGGGCACGGTTGACGGAACGATACGGCAGGTCTAGCATCCGGCGCGGTGCGAGCTCTCTGGTGAAGGAGGTGGCGATGAAGCAGCGGGTATGCCCCTGGTGGATGGGACGATTGCTCCTCAACCCGTTTCGTCGGATGTTATCGGATCCGAACAAGCTGTTGAGTCCGTTTGTCAGACCCGGCATGACCGTTCTTGAGCCGGGCCCGGGTCTCGGTTTCTTTACGCTCGATATCGCGCGCCTCGTGGGAGAGACAGGCCGGGTCGTGACGATCGATATTCAGCCGGAGATGGTCGCGGGGTTGAAGCGCCGTGTCGAGGCGAGTCCGTTCACCGATCGGATCGAGGTTCGCCTGGGGGAAGTGGATGAGGCGTTTTCCGAGGCATTCGCGGCGCGGTTCGATCTGATCTTCGCGTCTGCCGTGATCCATGAAATCCCGGATGCGCGTTCCTTCTTTCAGTATGCGGTTCGGATCCTGAAGCCCGGAGCGCAGTTCGTCATGATCGAGCCGTCGATGCATGTATCCGAAAAAGCCTTCATGGATACGTTTCATACTGCCTCGGATGCCGGAATGGCGTTCATGGAGATGTTGAAACTCAGGATGGCGCGCGGGATGGTGCTGACCAACGCTCCATGCCTGGAGCCAGCCGACAGCGGACGATAGGTATTGACCGGGAGGGGGGAGTGAGCGAGCAAGGGTGTCGCTTCAGACAGGATCTTCAGGACGCATTCCAGGCATTCGTCACATGTCAATCTCACCGATTTCCTTCCCATAGCACAGTCCGGATCGATCTGCATTGCCATGATTTCAACAGCAGCGTTCCCGATGAGCTGCTCGGACGGATTCTGCGCTGGCCTGAGACCTGGACACGGTCCGAGTCGCTCCTCGACACGCTGAAACGTAACGGCGCGCAGGCATTCACGATCACCAATCACAACAACGCGCGGTCGTGTTTCGATCTGCTCGATAAAGGTATCGATCTGCTGGTCGGCGCGGAGTTCACCTGTCTGATCCCGGCATTCGATGTATCCATCCATGTGCTGACCTATGGATTCGACCCGGGGCAGGAAGTCCAGTTGAATCGTCTCAGAGGGGACCTCCCGCGATTTCTGGACTATACGCTCGATCAGAATCTCGTGACGGTTCTCGCACACCCCCTCTTCGTCCACGGGAAGGCGCGCCATGATCCGGTCGAACTGATGCAGTATCTGACACTGATGTTTGACCGGTTCGAGGTCATCAACGGGCAACGGGATACCTGGCAGAATCTGGTTGCGGCGTCATGGCTCGAGCATCTCACGGAGGAGCGGATCGAATCGTTCGCCCGACGTTTCGGAATCCGCCCGGATCGATATTGCTCGCATGGCTGGGTGAAGACGATGACCGGCGGTTCGGATGATCACATGGCGCTCTTTGCCGGACAGACCGGCACGATTCTCCATCTTCCTGAAGGCATGCAGGCGTCCGTTCCCCCGGCCTCGAGCACGGTTCTGGAAGCGCTGAGATCCGGGCGATGCGCGCCTTATGGAACCTATGTGTCGGTGGATAAACTGGCTTCAGCCCTGCTGGATTACTTCTGTCAGATCGTCATGCATGCCGAAGATCCCGGATTGGTCCGGATGCTGCTCCACCAGGGGACGACCCGGCAGAAGATCTGGGCATTTCTGATCGCGAACGGCGCGTTTGAATTGAGAAGGCACCGGTTCACGCTGAATTTCATCCGTGCGGCGCATGAGGCTTTACAGGGGAAAAAACCCGGTTTCATTCAGCGACACATGGTATCCAGAACATTCCGCCCGCTCATCTCAGAACTCGATACGATCGCCCGGATTCGGACGGAGTATCCGGAACTCCTCGGCCTCCAGCTCAGACAGACACTTCCGGCCATCTTTCACACACTTTTGAAGATCCTGGCCGAGCGGATCGAGGAAAAAGTGACGCGTTCGAGGCAATCCGACGGGGCAGAAAAAGGAATCAATATCCGAAAACTCATTGCGGGTTTCGAGATTCCGGTGGATTTTCGGCGACTGGTCGGCGAGTCGACGGATCCGGTGGAAGACGATTCGATCCCATGCTTCGATCTGAAAGCGCTGTCCGACGGGTTGCCGTTTCCTGCCCTGGCGGCGCTGCTGATCGGTTCGAGCGCGTATGCGGGAGCGCGCGTCAATTTTTCGAATCGCTCCACGACCGAGGCGATCGCAGACCAGATCGGCATGCATCGTCATCCGAAGCGCGCGCTCTGGCTGACGGATACATTTTATGATCAAAACGGCGTCGGCACCACGCTCCAGCTCATCCATTCCGAGATCATCCGGGATGACCTGCCGATCGATTTCGTAATATGCCATCCGACAGCCTCGAATGATTCGCATCTCCATGTGCTTCGTCCGGTGTACGAATTCACGCCGCCGTTTTACTCGCAACAGCCCGTTCGAGTGTTTGATCTGATTGAACTCCAGCGACTGTTCATCGAAGGCGGCTACGATCGGATCATCTGCTCGACGGAACTGCTCATGGGTGCCGCGGCCCTTTACCTCGGATCGGCTTTCTCTGTGCCGACATGGTTCTACGTCCACACGGATTGGCTCGATTTCGTTCGTAACAATATCGATCTCGATATCCATCAGATTGACCGTGTGAGACGCATTCTGAGGACCTTTTACAGTGCATTCGACGGATTGCTGATTCTCAATTCCGAGCAGATCGAGTGGTTCTCGTCGGAAGCGATGAACATTCCTAGATATCGACTGCATGCCACGTCGCACTGGGTCCACAGCTGTTTCGGGGTCAGGGAGGAATCGCGAGCTGATGTTCTACCCGGGATCGACTCGGGCGTGCCCTTGCTGATCTATGCAGGAAGGATCAGTGACGAAAAAGGTGTGTGGTTGCTCCCGGAGATTCTTGACGAGGTCCGGCAGCAGGTCGGGAATGCCACTCTGCTCATTGTCGGAGACGGGCCCGGTGCACATGAACTGAAGCGGGCGATTCCGGACGCCCGATTTAAACCATGGTTGCCTCGCGAACAACTCGCGAGCCTGTTCAATGTCTGTGATCTTCTCCTTTTCCCGTCACGATTCGATACGTTCGGCAATGTCGTCCTCGAAGCGCTCTCCTGTGGTCTTCCATCCGTCGCGTTCAACACGAAAGGACCGCGGGATATCATCTGGCACGGTGAATGCGGCTATCTCGTTGAAACGCCTCGGGAGATGATCGACACGATTATCCGGCATATACTCGATCCGGAAGCCCGGAAACGATTTCGTGAGGGGGCGATTCAGCGTGCCAGGGATTTTTCGGCCCCATCGATCATGCGGGATCTTCTCGCCACATTTGCGCTGGATTCGCCCTGCCTCAGCTCAGCGCGACCGGCGTATCATCCCGCCGCCGATCAGCATCGACACGACCGTGATCAGGATTGCCACGCTCGACGGACTCTCTGCGGGAACCGGTGAGAGCCCCTCCCATCCCGCCAGCCGCGCCATCAGCCACCACGCGGCCCGTCCTTTCATCACACAATTGAGATTCGCCTGGGCGGGAGATTCACTGTGCGCACAGCCGGTGCAACCCGGATAGCCCGGAATGCTGTCTGGCGTGGTGAGTTGCTCGAGTTCGCTCCCGGGATTCGCTGCAATCCACTCGACGGCCCAGTTGTGCCCGGAGCCATAATTGAGATTATCCGCCATGTTCTGATCCCAGAAGTAAGTCCCGTCCGGATCGTACGCCTCGATGTCTGCAAAATCGAACAGAATCCGGTCATGGTCGATGCAATGCTGACGGATGAGCTGGTTGTTGTAATGGACATGCCCCGTTCCATTCGCCTGCGGATCGTTATACAGGTTCTCGCCCTGACTCTCCGCATGCCCGGTCATGAAGACGAACTGCACATCGGGATACTCGCTGACCAGAATTTCCATGTTGTCGACATAGCGCTGCGGGTTGTGCAGATTGATGCTGCACCAAGACCACATGATGACATTGATGTGCGCATTGGCCGGGTTGTTGAGCAGATTCCGGGTGGCCGTCACCCAGGGCGTCACACCGAACGAATCGATGTAGTCTCCGGTGCTCAGATCCGAGCAGGCACCGGGGATGCCGTAGTCGTCCAGATCGAGACCCGAGGAACCGTTATCGGTCCACATGTAGAACTCATCGAAAGGTGGAAAGGCCTTCAACGCGTTCATTCCCGTGATCAACTGACTGCCGTGGGACGTGTGCTGATAGGCGATATGCAGGTTGGCCTTGGCTGACTCGATCCAGGCATCCGGAATCATGGACAGATCCGTACAGGTGTGGTCGATCAGGGTGATCGCGCCGACGGTTACCGGCTGGAGCAGCACTGTGAGACAGCACGCGTAGAGACACAGACGCATTCGTTCCATACTTTCCTCCCTAAGACGTTCGAGAACCACCACGAACGAAGAATCGATCCGGCCGGAAAACCCGGCGCTCTCAAGACATGCGGACAATGTGCCATCACTATACGGATTGATATCTCCGATCGCAAATCCGATTGAGCCACTTGAGATGTCCGCCAAGTGGTCAGAATAAGGTGGATCAGGGAGCATCCCGATATTTTTCCCCAAAATGCCGATTCCGGGAGCATAATGGGTTCTCGTGGTCGCAGAAAATGGAATGTGTCATGGTCATGAGCGAATCATTCAGGGAAAAGGATTCATGAGCAACGGGGTTATAATGGTCATGCGACTGATTCGTGGTGGGCAATCGAAAGGGGGCCGAGTCGGATTTGATCTGGTTCGAGGGTTCGAGTGGGCGCCTCCGGCCAAAGCGTTTTCGCACGTTTCGCATTCATGGGGGGATTGAAAAGCGAGGTCGAGGTGATGTTTGACACATTGGCAGAGTGGCTCAGGGAGGGATTGCCGGACCCGGGGTGCATCATAACATCCTCAATTTGACCTGCTGGCGGGAGTACCTGCAGAATGGAATGGACGGAGTATCACGACATCAATCGTCTGAACTGGATTGCTCAGGAGACAACCGATGATCGGATCCGGTTTGCCGCGATTGATCCCAGGTGTGGGGAAGCGCTTTATCAGGAGACGACCAGGTGATGACGACTACCGGTCCGAAAATACTCTGGAACAGCCATGATCCTTTGATGAGTGGATCGGGAGAGGAACGTGTTCCGGATCGGTTTGATTTCCCTTTTGATGTGGATGTTGGGCCTCCGAGTTGCCGGGTCTCAGACCGCTGGAACATCGAAGGCACACCGAATCCTCAGGGGACATGGACTCTGTATCCGATACAAACGCCTTCTCCCCAACCGACATCCACAGCTCCTGCATGGTCGCCAACGTTTACACGGATACCAGAGTTGATACCTACGCCGTATCCGTGGATTCATCGGGTCAGTCGGAATCGATTGGGTCTGTTTGAATGGACTGCAGATCGCAACGGCGGATGTTTCAGGAAAATCGTAATCCGCAGGTTAAAAATTCGGAATGGTCAGCCAGCAGAGTTTATCATTTATCCGACTGTCGGGACTCCCGTTCAGATCGTGCTTCCTGTCGACGTGGAAGCCGTTGGCAATCCAGCAGACTGATCATGTGTAAGCGATTATCCGTCTTGCTGGTGTTGATCATGGGGATTGATATTGAAACCTTCGGGATGCCGAGATGGTTCGAGATTGCACCAGAATGCACTCCACCTCCAATGGAGAGCCATAACATGGTCTTTGATGAAAGCAGGGATGTTTGCTTCCTCTTCGGTGGTATACAAAGCGAAGGTTCGCGTTACTATGGCAACTATGAATTCGACGGCACGACATGGAGTGAGTATGGTCCGACCGGTGATTGGCCTAACGGGAGAGCAAACTATGGAATGGCCTATGATCCGGAACGAGAAGTCGTCGTGATTTTCGGTGGGTTTCGAGGTGGATTCGACTATCTGGGGGATACGTGGGAGTGGGATGGAACCCAATGGACTGAGATGAACCCCGCCAACAAACCGACAGATCGAGTGGGCGTTGGAATGCTCTATATGCCGGATCTCTCAATAACTATTTTGTTCGGGGGTTTTGATGAAAGCTTGGTCTGGAAGAACGATACTTGGCAGTGGGATGGAAGCGACTGGACAGAGTTGGACTGTGTAAACTCTCCTGATCCAAGATGTCTTTTTGGGATGACATACGACAACCAACGTCAGGTGATTGTAGTTTTCGGAGGGAATGGAGAAGACGGAGTCAGAAGGAACGATACTTGGGAGTTCGATGGCGAAACTTGGCGTGAAGTAGCAACAGAGCACATTCCCGGCGTGCGCGATCAACACTATTTGACGTATGATCAGAAGCAACAGAAGACCGTTTTGTTTTCCGGATCAGCACCCAGTGAGTTTTGGGATGACACTTGGGAATACGACGGGACTGACTGGATAGAGATTGATGTTCACGCCCAACCAATCGGACGGGCTAACTATGCGATATGCTACGATTCCATCCGCGAACGTATCGTGCTCTTCGGTGGGTATGCCTGGGGTGAACTGAATGACACCTGGGAATACTACGAACCGCCGACTCCGACACCGACCGTGACTCCAACTGCACCACCAACGATGACCCCGACGTCTTCCCCTTCGCCAACTTCTTCCTCAACCCCGCCGTGCCCCCTCGGTGTCACTCTCGCCATGCCCTCGCATCAATTCCAGCCCGGAGACCCGTGCTCTCTGACGGCAACACTCTGTAACCCCTCCGCTGTACCCATCACTCAAACGCCGTTCTTCTGTATTCTGGATATTCTGGGTGACTACTGGTTCTATCCGTCCTGGTCTTCCGATCCGGATGGCGTTGTTTTCGATTCGGTCACTCCCGGTACAACCGCTGTCGACCTGATCGCATCGTTTACCTGGCCGGACCATGCCGGTTCCATTGACCATGCCCGGTTCATCGCGGCGATGACCGATCCAGCCGTCACATCCATTCTCGGTGTGTCCGGCGAATGGGTGTTTTCATGGGGACGATGATGGAGGCTCTGAACCGAAAGGGAACGCCGGCCTCCCGGCTACGC
>Ga0302253_1001255_pt1 | contig 16096 bp, 20 predicted proteins | sample AAG_RA_Trp_MG_FD_193537 | JGI IMG/M metagenome (GOLD analysis project Ga0302253, IMG submission 193537) | Enriched activated sludge microbial communities from anaerobic digester in WTTP, New Holstein, Wisconsin, United States - AAG_RA_Trp | ecosystem: Engineered > Bioreactor > Anaerobic >...
GGCTGCGGTTGTGGCAGACATGGGGTCATCGTTTCTGGTGATTGGGAATGCGTTGCGGGTGATGGGATGGGGGAGGCGAAGGAGTGGCAGGGTGGGGTGACGGGTGGGGCGAGGCGGAGGAGAAAAAAGGGCTTGACAAGGAGGGGAGTGGTGAGTAGGGTTAGGCGGCGTTCGCGTTCGGGCCGTTGTGAGCGGCGCGTTTAGCGGAAGCGGGCGCATAGCTCAGTTGGTAGAGCAACGGCCTTTTAAGCCGTGGGTCGAAGGTTCGAATCCTTCTGCGCTCAGGGTTTTCAGTTCGTCCCCATCGTCTAGAGGCCCAGGACACGGCCCTTTCACGGCCGCGACGCGGGTTCGAATCCCGCTGGGGACGCTTCATAGAAATCAATGACTTAGGCGTGAGAGATCACGCCTGATTCATTTTTGGGGACGTTTTGGGGACTAAAAAAATTCAGACGGTTGATTTTCTCTCCGTCTTTTCTCCGATCCGGATGACCATAAATGTCGAGCAGTTTGATCGAGCTCCAGCCGCCCCATTCCTTCACGGTCATCGGGTCGATTCCCGCCATCAGACAGTTACTCGCCCAGGTGTGCCTCAGATCATGGAGTCTGAGTCGTTTTCCGAGTTTTGCCTTTGCTTTCGCTTTCCGAAATGCATGCTGGCAGGTGATCCGCTTCTTGCCATATTGCCCTGGAAATACAAACTTTGATTCGCCAATCCGGAGTTTCTGCTTCATCAGTTCAGTTTTCAGGTCTGGATGAATCGGAATCGTGCGCGCTCTCTTTGTCTTTGAGGTGGCGGCACGAATCGTGAGTTCGTTCTGCTCAAAGTTGATATCATCCCAGGTAAGGTTGAATGCTTCATCTCTTCGGAGTCCGCAGTACAGATAAGTCATCGCAAGCGGAAGGAAATCCTGACTGCAGCACGAGAGGAACAGCTGCACCTGATCGGGATTCAGGAACATCGGGTCTCGGTCTGGAATGCGGATGCGATCGGCGTCTCTGAGGATGTTATGGTCGATGTAGCGGTACTTGACTGCCATCGTGAGGATTGCACTCAGGACATTCAGCTCCTTCCGGACGGTTGCCGGCGAGATTTTATCTGCGAGCCGCTCTGTTTTATACCGATCGATGTGTTCGAGTCTGATATCAGAAATCAAGATGTCTTTGAAGAAGGGTGCAAGATGATTTGTGACGATGGAGAGTTCACGAGCGAACGTTTGCTTCGTGTGCGAGCTTTCCCGGATGGTCAGGAATTTTGACACGAGGGTATTGAAGGCGACCTGTGTCTGTTTTTTCGGGACCTTGAAAGGCAGATTCAACTCAGACTCGACAAACCCTTTCATTTTTCGCAATTCGGATAACTTTTCCATCGCGAGTGACTTCGAAGGAAAGAGGCGTTTTATCCTCTGTCCATCCAGGTGGATGTCGAGTTCCCACCTGTTTCTGTCTGGTCTGAACCTGATCTTCCCCGTCTTCTCTCCCATGACGCTTCCTCCGGTCCATCCAGGCATCCAGATCCCGGATATCGATTTTAATCGGCCTGCCAGGAACATAACCGAATTCACTCTTATGCCGCAACAGGTAATCCACACTGTAACCAGTGTGTTCGGCTGCCTGCTTGGGTGAGAGGTAACGTGGCGGCATGTTTACTTCTCGATCTTCTGGCCCTTCACGAGGAGCTCGATGCTGTGGACTGAGATCATGATGCGATATGTTCCGGCCTTGGCGTTCGTGGTGATCAGGTAGCCATCGAGCTTGTTCTGTCGGAACATTTTTCGAATCGTGTCCTGGTGGATTCCAAGTCGCCTTGCGGCTTTGCCAGTTGATATGAATTCGTTTCCCATCCTCGATCTCCGATGCGGGGGATCGCATGCTGTCTGCGATCCCCCATCGTGTTTCTATTGCCCCACCTGCTCGTCGAACTTGCGAGCCAGGCGCATCAGCTCTTTTTTCGTCGCCTTCAGGTTTCCCATGTCGTCGATCCAGCCTTCCACCTTGCACTCTGGCTGGTAGTAATCCTTGCGGCCCCGGGTCCAGCCCATCAGGTAGAAGAATCTCTTCATCGCTCCGGCGGATCCGCTGCCTGCGTATTTGGTGCTGATCGCGTCGAAGCCGGTGTCGTTGTCCATCGCTCTCGAGGCGGCGGCCAGTGCCATCTGGATGTAGGCCGTCATCTTGATCGCGCTGGTCGTTCCCGAGAAAACCCGGAATTCGACCGTTTTCTTGGAATCGAATACCGGGGCTACATTCAGAAGTTGGTATCGGTCGATACCAGCGGCTGCGAGTCTCAGCTCTTCCGCGTTCAGGTTCTTCTTCGCGAGTGCGCCATCCTTCCGAGTCGCCCATTTGCCCTTCGCGATGCTCGCGCAGTATCGGCTTGTGAATCTGCTTTCGGATCCGGAGGCGCCGTAGAAGGCCATCTCGTGCTGCGCTGTCAGTTTCAGGAGCCTGCGGACAAAATCCGCAACCTGGTCGTAATCTTGTCCGGCGATGCTTCGAACTCCTACGTGAACATGGAATCCGCAGGTCTTGTTGACCCGGGCACCCATCTCGTTGAGGAGGTCAGCCACCTTCTTGACCTGCTCGATACCGTCTATGCCTTTCAGAATCGGGCTTACAATCTCGACTCCTTCGTATCCCTGCAGCGTGGTGCTCAGGCTGCTGTCCTTCTGTGCATTCCATCCGGTGGGGAATCGGCCGCCCAGTTCGCGTCCGGCGTGGTATGCGCCTGCGCGAACCGATCCGATCGGCAGGAGGCATTCGATCTCGATCCCGAAGGTTATTCCGAATGCTCTCTGGTTGGGTACCTGATACTGTCTCGGTGTTCTTGCTGTTTCGTTCCGCTGTTCCATCTCTTCCTCCTTGGTTGGTGTCGTTCCATCGACATCTTCATTCAGCCGTGACGGTCGGAACCCATCAAGGAAAAAGACCTTATTTTTCAATAATTTATGGAGCGGCCTCGCGTGCATTCTATCGACTCCAGGCGTGCTTCTTCCAGAGAGAGTTTTTCGTTGAATGCGACGTCTCGGTGAGCACGTTCGTGAGCTGCCGACCGCGGGATTCGATGAACCACTTCCCGTTCCCGCCATCGACCAGTTTCAGATCCTCGATCTTGCCGAAATGGTTGACGTTGCCGCACATGTCGACGACCTGGCAGCAGCGCTTCGACGGGTGCGGTCGGATCCCGCGCCCGATCATCTGGTAGAGGAGGCCGAGAGACATGGTTGCCCGGGCGAGAACGACCGTCTCCAGTTCCGGGTAGTCGAAGCCAGTCGTGTAGACTCCGCAGTTGCACACGACCTTGATCGTCCCCCTCCTGAATGCGTTGCCGATCCGGTCCCGCTCGGTCTTCGGTGTCTCGCCCGTGACGAGCACCGCGCCAGGGACATTCCGGACGATGAATTCCGACTCCTCGATGAACCGGGTGAAGACGAGAGCATTTTTCCGCAGGAACGACACCTCGCGGACTTTCTCGACAACATGATCGAGGAAGTTCGTGGCGCGCTGATAGGAGCGCACCGAGTTCTCATCGAACTCTGCGCCTGTGCTATTGGGTCGGAGTCTGGATCGATCGAATCCCCGGACATCGATGTATTCGATCGGTGCCAGGAACCCCGCGTCGAAAAGGGTGCTGTTCTGGACGTAGTAAACGACATCCCGGAACACCCGGGGGCGCGTCCGGGTGAGGAACCGGAGCTCCGAGCCGAACGAGTTGCTCGCCAGCCGGTAGGGTGTGGCGGTCAGTCCGAGAACCCGACACTGTTCAATCCCCTCGATGAACTTCTTGTACATGCCTCCCTTGGCGTTGACCAGGTGGCACTCGTCGATGAGGATGAACCGAAACTTCGAGAATAGTTCCGGGTGTTTCGCCACGCTCCCGATCGTGGTGAGTGTGATTTCAGAAACCCGCTTCAGTCCCATGGATGCCGAGTAGATCCCAGCCTTGTAGCCGTAGGATTCCAGCTTCGCGTGATTCTGCTCGAGGATCTCCTTGCTCGGTTGGAACACCAGAGCGGGTGCCTGCAGGCGCTTCACGATGTTTGCTATACATAAACTTTTTCCACTCCCTGTCGGGAGAACGATAATTCCGTTTGCCGGCTTGTCCTGCTGCATGTATCTGACGGCAGCCTCGACCGCTTCATGCTGATAGTTTCGTAGCGTGAACATCCGCTTCCTCCTCGTCGCTTGCCTCGACGAATTCTCCTGAGAGTTGATCGATCGTGTAGCGCTTGACACGGGGCACCCAACGCTCGGCCTTGCCGCCTCGCTTGAGCTTCAGCTTGCGCCAGCCCCAGAGTTCGATGATGCCTCCGGACTTCATCCACTCCGGTGCCGTTTCGTTGTCCAGAATCTTCTTGTCGTGTTCGGAGAATGACTGGCCGCAGGACTGGATCGCGCAGATCCCATCCGGGTAGAGCGCGATGATGTCGACGAACCCGAACAGGTCCTGGCGAATACCTAACGGGCCAGCGTAGTGGTTGAATCGCTCGACGATTCCGCAGATGCACCCGCGTTGCCGGAGTTCACGAAGCGTTCGCTGTGTCGGGGAAAGTCCGCTCATCGTGTCACCTCGACGAATGGGACCGGAACGAATGGTTCGCAGTCTTTGGGATCCACATTGATGACAATCCCGAATTGTGTCAGCCAGGCGAGCGCTTCGAGATCCGCACAGGTGAACCGGTAGGGCTTCACTGGTGTCGGGAATTCGACTCCTGGGGGCAGCCGATTCGGCCGACCATCTGGGAGTTCCGGTCGACAGTGTGGGCACGGCCAGGCTTTGACCTTTTCGTTTGGCTTCAGCCGAACATCGAAGTTCCGATATCCGATCGGGATTTGCTTCGTTTTCCCTGTGTCGGTGGTGTAATCTTCGTAAATCACCACCACGGAGAGCCATGTGTTCTTGCACTCATAGGGGCAGGTATCTCTCACGACCTGCGTGTTGGTTTCGTTCCGTTCTTCGTACCACTCGTTGATGATCTGGCCGATCTGTCCTGCCGTGGGGAAGAATCGCGGATATCGCATTGGTGCCTGGCGCATGGCGAAGAGGACGGCATTCTCATGATGACCACCAAGCACTGCGAAGTATGACTCGATGGTTGGCCCATCCGGGACCTTCCCTCCGTAGCATGCAGCGCATGAGGCGAGGGCGGCGATGAACGATTCTTTAATCACTCTTGAACCCTCCTCCGAGGCGATATCTCTCCTCGAGTCGACGGGTTGTTTCGAGATCGATCGGGTCGCACTTGCTCGGGTCGATCTGTGGTGGAACGATGACTGGAGGCTTTGGTGGAGCAGTCGTTCTCTTTGCATTGATCCGGTTGTAATGCTTGCAGAAGTTGCTGAGAGTTGGCTTAATCTTGTTGTAGCCGTTGCCAGTTGGTCCGTAGCCGATTGATTCGCTATCGGACAGCCAGGTCTTCATGTCCTTGGCAAGATCTTTTGGGTCCGATTCCGGATTTGACTCGAGAAACTGCTCGATTGCGGTTCGATCCTCCGGAGTGATTTTGTAATTGCCTCCTCCGGATTCTTTCACCGTCACTTTCCAGTGTTCGCAAACCAGGCGCGGTGAGTTCATCGCGACCCTGGTCTGTTTCGGAATTTCTGGAGGGGGGATAATAGGGGGTGTAACATCCGAAGATGTACACGAAGATGAAGATGAAGATGAAGAAGGGCTGTTACATTCTTGTTTCATTTCCGTTACATCAGCGTTACGTCGATGTTTTCGGACACGATTACTGGCCTCAACTCTTTGAAAATGCTCACGTTTCATTCTTCGATTGATCAGTGTTACAAAACCGTTACATTCTCGAATGTCTGCCGCTCCGGTGGCTTTCAGTTCGGCAATTGCGGAATGAATGTCGGAAGGAGTGCAGCGCAGGACACGCGCCAATTGGTCAGGTGTTCCTGTCAGTGAACCACTCCGGTCGGATTCATGCATTGCGCAAATTGCGTCGATCCAGATACCACGGGTCAGGGGCGAGCACATGGATAGTTTCGGGTCTTTCAGCCAATCGCCAGTGTAGAATTGAAACGCAGGTTGTTTCATTGAGATCCATCTCGATTCGCTGGGGTTTCGGAATGCCCCGCCAGGCGATGACGGGGCGTGCCACAACAAGACAACTCGATTATTCCCGGTGCATGTTTCACCTCGTTTCTTGGGTTTCTGGATTGATGGATCACAGCGCACTCCGCTTGGTGTGAAGGGTGTTTACCAGTTCGCGGAGGCGCGGTTTGATGTCGGTTCGGTAGATCATGATGGCGCAGATCACGACGCAGGTCGTGGCTCCCAAAGCCACCGCGCCGATGAAGATCCAGACGATCCCCAGGACGACTTCCCGGGGAAGGAGGGCAAGGATGCAGTCAAGCCATCGATCGGCTGCCTCATCCCCGCCCAGGATGATCGGCACATAGATGCATGTGCCGAGGGTAATCAGGATCCACTTGATCGCCGTGTTCATCAGAAGCTCGGATTCTCGTCGATCGGTTCATCGTCGTCCGGATCCGGATTGGTCTCCTGCTCTTCCGGTTTGCCTCCGATGATCTCGTCTGGACTCGGAAACTCGTTGTACAGTGCTTCCAGTATCTCGATAAATACCGGAATCTGATCAAGAATCATGGAGATCTTCTGGCCGATTGCGGGGTTGTTTTTCGATGCTTTTTTCGCGAGAGATCCGAGCTCCTTAGGGTGCCACTTTTCACCTTCCGAAAAGGCATACTCAATACCGGCTTCTTTCAGAAGGGATTCGATTCTCCTCTTCAATGCCAAACTGAGCTCAAGTTCGTTGCTCGTGTCTGCTCGTCTGGCCTTTTCGATCCAATCATCCTCATCGATCTCCGGTTCCACTGTGGCCGGTTCCGGTTCCTCATCGAAAACTTCGAAGCCCGGGAGACTGCACTGCAACTCCTCGGCGGTCATCGGGAGTTCCTCGATGAACTCACCGGTGTCCTTTCTGACGATGGTTTTCATCCGGCGTTTGAGGTCGTAAAAGATGTCGCACTCGATATCACGGAACTCGTATCCGTTCCGGATGTTCTGCGCTGCCATGTTCGATGTGGCCTTCTTCTCGTTGATCTTGGCAGCGTACTGGCTGGTGACGGTTTTCTTCTCGTCCTCGAGCTGGGACAGTTCGCAGATGGTCGAGGCGAGGGTGTCCCGAAAACTCAGCATTTCCGGTTCCGTGAATGTGTGTTTCAGGTATCGTTTTACTGTCTTAGCGAGCGCCATTCAGAACCTCCACTTCCGTTGTTTCATTGACCTTTTTGAAGCGGATCTGCGCCGGCAGAACCGCGAGTAATTCGTCGCTGTGCGAAACAATGAACACCTGATTGAATCGGGAGAGCAGATGCTGGAACACCGCGAGCAGTCGGATGGCATTCTCGCGGTCCAGTGCATCGAAGGCCTCGTCGAAGATGAAAACCTTCAGGGATTTCCCTGAACGCTCGGCCTGCAGCATGCCTAGGGCGATGCGCAGGATGGACCGGAGGAGATGCTTCTCCCCGCCCGAGTAGTCGCTGATGTCACCCTCACCATTCGCATCGATCACGCGGATGTCGATGCGTTCCTGAATGGTCCCGGTCTTTGTTTCCCGTTGCGTATCCAGGCGAATCGCCCACCGGTTGTCGAACTCTTCGAGGAGTTCGGAGAGGAGCTGCTGCAGCCGTGGGATTGCGGAATCGACGATCAACTGTGGGATTCCGTCGCGCCCGAATGCCGCCTGCAGGGCGATCCACTGCTCGGCGCGTTCTCGGATCGTTTCGAGAGCGTCCTTCGTTTTTCCGATCTCGACCTGGATCTGTTCGAAACGCTTGATCTCTGCCTGTGCCTGGCCGATCAACTGATTGATCGTGCTCAGATCGTCTTGGCGCATCCGAATGTCCAGTTGGATTTCATCGATCTGCTTTTCGGTGACGGCAGTATCCACCACCTCGGCGGCCTTCAGGTCGGTTTCGAGAGCTGCCTTCCGTGTCGTTAGGTGTGCGATGGATTCATGGAGCTGATCAATGTCGCCATGCATCGATGCGATCGATTTCTCGACTTCCTCGAGTACCTTCAGTTCGCGCTCTGCGCTGGCAATCTCACCGTCCAACTGACCGCGAAGTGTTCGGATTACCGTGTTGTCCGGAGGTGGGGTTGCATCAAGAGCAGCCTTGGTTTCCAGCCCGATGACCTTGTTCTCGATGAGCTGTGCTCTGAGAGAGGCGCAATCCTCAGCCGTCTGCATCCAGGACTTGGCGTCGAAGGCCTGCAGGCGAGTTTGCAGCTCCTGCAGGAGAGCGTTCGGTTCTGCGAGCGCATCGGCCTTTTCGCGTTTGTTCTGCTCGAGAGCATCGCGATACCGGACGATTTCCGATTCGATCGTCGGGATTGAACCCTTCGCCTCGAAAGCATCCTTCGTGAATGCGCAGGTGGTGCAGACGTCGTGATTGAAGTTTCCGGAATCGAGGAGTGATGCGCGCCGACGAGCGGAATCAAGTTGTGATGGATGAGGCATCTCGGATTTTAATCTGGTGTCGGTCAGATCATGCTTTCGCTCGATCTCGCGGATCCGATCCTTCATGAGCGAGATAGCCTTTTCAATCTCCGCGGTCTGACCCTTCGCCAGGGATTCCATCTGGCCGAAGATCCGCTGATATTCAGTCCGGAGGTTTGCGAGCTTCAGTTCGAGTTCTGATCTGCGCTCTTTGGCGGCGTTGTATTCGGTTTCAGCCTTGGAGATGCCTTTCTCAATCTCGACTCTTATCGATGCGCTGGCGACCAGGCTGGCGCGTTTTTCGAGGCGCTTCTCTGCGGCTTCGACCTGTTGCTGCTTACTCTGGATCTTCGCCTGAGTGCTCGTGATCTCGTTCTCGACCCTGGTAATCTCAGCAGTGATGTCGCTACGCCGCTTCTGAATGGCCTTCAGCTCGGCATGGCGCCGTCGAACCGTATCGAGTTGCTCATTGAGAACGCGAATCTGAGCCTCTACCGGTGCGACCATCTTGCGTTGCTCTGCGAGGTTTCTCTCCGCTTCGAACCTCCCCGCAAGCTGCATCTCCAGATCGGCGATGCGGCGTTCCTGATAGAGCAGATCCCGATCGTCGTTGCCCAGGAGCTCCTTGGCTTTCTCTCCAATCACCAGCAATCGATCGGTGCCGAGGAGTTTCGCGAAGTGCTCTTTACGATCCCTCGGTTCGGCATCGATGATGTTTCCGATCTGCCCCTGTGCCGAGAAGATGGTGGCGAGAATCACACTGGGGTCGCCCACGATCTGCTCGGCGCGCGCGGTGACATCAGCGCCTTTCAGACCTGCGATTGCGTTCCATTTCCCATCGCCATCGGCATAAAGCCTGGCTTGTATCGATGATGTCTTCGCTGTTTTGTGAATGTCCCTCTGTGCGCGATACCGTTCGCCCCCGGAAGAGAAGTCCACCCCGATCATTGCATCGCCGGTGAACCCGCGAGTGACACGATCGGCCAGCGTGCCTGGGCGCGATGGATACTCGCCATACAGTGATGCATAGAGCGACTCCATCGCGTAGGTCTTGCCAGCACCGTTATGTCCTGAGATCCCGACCAGGCCCCGCACGCCATCCAGTTCGATGTAAGTGTTCCGGTGTGTGGCGATGTTTACGAGCTCGATCTTATCCAGTGACTCCAGGGACCCGATTGCACTCCCGGGGAGTTGGATCTGGCCGAGAATCTTCTTCAAGCCTTCCTGGAGTTTCGCCAGGTCGACCTTGCCTTGAGTGGCACCGTGCCAGTGCTGCAGGAGGGATTCCGGCGATTCGTCCGCTTCGATTCCAGTTGTCCTGGATTCCCGGACGACTGCCTCGATGATGGGTTCGTAGCATACGCCTGCAGGAAGGATCAGCGGCCTTGTCGTTCCCTTAACTTTGACGCGATCGCATTCTGGAATCTGCGCGTGAAAATCAGCATACCATTCGGTGGGGACTGTCCAATGGCGAGCGGCCTTGACCTCGCGCCATTCGATAGTGTTGCTGTCAGTGTCCCAAACGAGAAATCCCTGTGGCTGGTGCTCACGCTCTTTGCCCGGAATCGCGCAGAACCCTTCCCCGAAATTGCACTGTACCAAGCTGCCGAGGTAGCCGCCGAAGACCTTACCGAGACCCATGTCCTGGCGTTTGTGAATGTGTCCCAGGGCGACCACATCCGCATTCATCGACAGGAGCCACTCCTTGTCGATCACAAACGAACCACCGACCATCATCCTGTCGGAGTTGGTCAATGCGACGTTGATATCACAGTGAGCGACTATCGCACGGCGTTTCGCAGACTTCCATCGAACAAGATTTTCATCTGATAGCCTGTAATCACTGGCTCCCCACGGTATATATAGAATGGCTAAATCACTGTCCGTGGTCAACGCAACCATTCGGTAAACGGTCAACCTGTCAAGCGGCTCAAGCGCGTCTTTCTGTCCGAGTCCTGCCTGATCGTGGTTTCCGCGCACAACAACGATTTCATCATCGCAAGTGCCTTCGATAGAATCAATGACCCGGCGATAGATCGTTCCCACACTTGCATCTCGATCTGCCACGTTGTATCTGTCAAACAGATCACCAGCGATCACTCGAATCAAGCAATCATGCGACAAGTCAATCGCTTGCCCCAAGGCGTCAGTCGATCGCGTATCGGCCCCTCGAGCATGTATGTCGCCAATAAAAGCCAGCTTCATATCAGTAACCCGCCTGTCCGAGGTCGTCGTCGTCGCCGGGTTCCCGCTGGCTCAGGCCACCATTCTTGATCTTCTCGATGAGTGCAGATGCCTGTGCCATCGTGAGATCCTTCGAACTGCTGACTTTCAGTTCGTCCCTCAGGAGTCCCTTCATCACTTCATCGGAAATGTTGTGCTGATTCACGAGGGCATAGAGACACTTTAGCTGCTTCTCGGTCGCCGGAGCGTCCGGATTCTTGATCTGTTGGCCTTGGCCATTGCCGTTGCCGTTCTGGCCTTGCTGCTGACGATTCGTGTTCTGGTTCCCGTTCCCATTCCCGTTCGGCTGGCTGTAGTCCTCATCGGGCGAATTCTCAGCGTTCACCATGAAGATATCGCCGGCAGCCGAGCATGTTTGGATTCCGTCAACGTATGCCCGTTTCTTGGCGACTTTGAGGGCGGTGTTCCAGACGTCGGCCGGATCGGGGTTCTCGACCTTCTCGCCCTGGATGGCGATTTCATAAAACCCGGTTTCAGGATTCTTCTTGGCTGTGAATCCCCGCCCACCCAGCAGTTTCTGTGCTCCCTCCGGATCATTCTTCCGCAGGTCCCAGTATTCCTTCGGGACCGGTTTACCAGTGAACTCGAAGGGCCCTGTGCGATACCGGTGCTTCGATTCGAGGGTGCTGCATGATCCCACCCCATATCCGATGACGGTCTGTGTCGGGTAGTGGATGATGCAGGCAGTCACCGAAACGTTGATGTGGCCGTTGGGCATCGGCTCGATCTTGTGTTCGTACTGAGCCCCGAGCCGGAACATCTTGGCGATCATTTCAGCACCGGGCTTCAGCAGCGATTTCTGTTTTGTCCCTGGGATGATTCCAAAATGCCCCTGGTAGTTGTTCTCCTTCGTCGCCTCGACCATCTTCTTCCGGAGGAGATCGTTGATCATGTCGGACTGTCGCTGGATCTCCGCGATATCCATTGCCGATGCACTCAGTGAGATGAGCGCCCCGGGCTGTTCGAACCTCTGAACCGCTGTTTCCTGATTCATACCTTGCCTTCCTTTCTCCTCACCGGGTTCTTCCGGTTATTGCCTTTCGTATCCGTTCGATTCGTACTGCCTCATAGAGCTTCTCCAATCCTGCCTGCATCTCGATGTCGCTGATGTCCTCATATACTTCCCGCGCCTTTTCCGGTTTGATATCGTCCGGAAGAGAGATCGTTACAATTCCGCATTCAATTGATGTAAACGACATAAGTCGTTCCATCGGGTTTCACGATAAAGATCCGGGTTGGTGCGTCTTCCTCGATCACGATCGCAAGTTCACGCTGGATTCCATCGTTCGGTGTGTATTTGACGAATGTCTTTGTTTGGTCTTCGGAACTTGCGACGAGGTCATTCCGGAGCGGGTATGACCCGTTCCCTCCACTCGTTGAGTTCTTGATCGCCATCCACTGCTGGCCATCGCAGTTCCAGAACTCCAAGGTAGCGCTTGTTAGCCCGAAGTTTGAGTTCGTGAAGTTGGAGATGGTGTGATAGGGGCCGCAGAGCGCGAAAGATGCTGCTGTAATGATCGACATTGCGATCCAGACGATTGCTTTCTTCACTTGATACCTCTTTCTTTTTTTACCTTCTGAATGTCCAGAAGGTGTTGTTTTGCTAGCCTGAGAGCCTCCTGGGCTTGCGTAATTTCCATCCGCGCCTGATCTTCCATCCGGATAATGTTTTCATCCGGATTGATGACATGAGCGCCGAAGACTTCAGCCAGTGATTTGAGGATCTCGATTCCGAAAATGTCGATTAGCTCCAGGATGGTCTCGATCGCTTTAATGTTGCGGTATGCGAGGCTGTCTTGTGTGGGAAATTCGGTATACCTGCGGCTCACCGTGGATTTGTCGATTTGTAATCGCGATGCCCAATATTCGAGAGACTGGGATCGGAGAACCTTCTGAATGATTCCCCAGATCGGATCGACTCTCGGATCAGTGTATTTCCCTGGGGAAAGTTTCATTCGCGAGATTTTCCTTCCGGCAACACCGCGCAAGACGCATATTGAGCATCATGGGGGGCGAGCTTATGAGAAAACTCCAATTCAAACTTGATGACTTCTTGATGATGAAGCCGCTGGTGATGTCTCGGGCACATCCAAATTACATCCAGTGGCTTGGAATAGTCGGGATGATGTGCTTCGGAATTTGGATCGCCGCAAACAACACAAGGCTGTTTTATGAGCCGACCGTTTCGGATGGCCGCATAAACGGCTTTCTGAACTCGCCGTTTTTCTGGGTTGATCGCATATCTTGCTCTGTTGTAGTCCTTCAGATAATTGGGATCTTTTCTATATCTGTCCCTGTTTATCTTTCGGACTTTTTCCCTGTTTTTTTCGTTGTATTCCCTCTGATACCGAGCATATTTCTCAGGGTTCGCGGCAACCGCAATCCTTCTGTCTTCTGCTTTACATGCCTTACATCTGGAGAAGATCTTGCCGCGACTGATACTGAATTCGTTTACTGGCTTTTCGATGTGGCACTTGGCGCAAACCTTGTGTGTTCGTGTGATTAGAGGGGAGGAACTATTCATGATCGACCCAGACTTTCCGGTTTTCGAGACGTTCCCCGAGTTTTATGAGGTGATCGCATTTCGGACAGCGGCCAGTGGCCTGATCGAGCACGCACTCGTGCCGTGTAAAGTGCACAAGTGTCTCGCGCATGATTTCCTCGTCCTCATCAGTGAGCCGGGCGAAGTTTGCTTTGCGGATGCTGAGATGGATGTCGTCGATCCCGGAGGTGAGTTCATGCTTCAGCTCCTGGATGGCAGGTAGTTCCCATGCGGGTGTCATTGGGCCACCTTTATGTTGTTCTCAACCAGATCAGGCCAAATGTCGGTCATGTCAATCGTGGGATTCAGAGTTCTCAGATATCGAAGAATAAAACCTGCTGTGGTCATCGTGACGTTGCGTCCATTTTCAATCTGCCAAAGATCCTTGACCGACATGTTGATATCCCTGGCCATCTGAGCTTGGGATATCCCGAGTTCTGTTCGAATTTCTCTTACTTTGCATCTCAGGTTCGTCATGCGATCTCCTCCAATCCTATACGATTGTGTATATACGATTTCGTAATGTTTAAGTCAAGAGAAAAATATTGAAAACATAAATACGCGAGGCACAACATTTACATTGATGTAAACATGAGGTATATAATTATTTATGAATGAAGCACTTACCGTTGAGATGATCGGAAAGCGGATTAAAGAAACCCGCGAGGCGATGGGATTATCTCAGAATCAACTGCAGTTGAAGACCGGAATTCCAAGTTCAGCTATTTCGCAATATGAAACCGGGAAAAGGGCACCTAATCACGAAAGTCTTCAATTGCTGGCAAAAGCGCTTTATGTTACCACAGACTACCTATTAGGGCTCGACACGGATCCGGATGCGCAACCAGAGGAAGAAGAGCCGAAGAATCCGATTCGCGATGAAGTTCTTGAAGATGAGGAATTCTGGAAGTCCCGAGGGATCTTCCCCCCGTCAGACGAGGAGAAGAAACATCTTCGCGAGAGCTATTCGTTCCGGATCACCTTCAAGAACATGGATGAGTTGAAGCGGGGTTATCAGGATATCTACGTCTATCTGCTGCAGAAGGAACGTGAAAAAAAGAGCAGATAGTCTGCGTCTTTTTAGTGCGACTGGGGCAGGATTGGGTTGAATCGTTATGGACGTAACTGATTCTGTTGCTGTATTGACCAGTTCTGTTGGAATTGAGGCACCGGTTAATCCGGTAGATGTCGCCCGATCACTGGGTCTCCAGGTTCGATTCGAGGATCTTCCTGCAGACGTTCGCGGGTTCTTTCTCGAAAACTCAAGTGTCATCGTCGTGAATGCAAACGACCGCCAGGAGCGCCAGAACTTCACGATCGCCCACGAAATCGGGGAGTTGCGGAAGCCGAAAAAGATGGCCGCTCTTCGCCGTGAAAAGTGGGCAGATGAGTTTGCCGCAGAGCTTCTGCTCCCACATCACTTGTTCGTCGAGTATGGTCGCCATGCCGGATGGGATCTTGCGAAACTGAAGGAGTTGTTCTGCACGGCGAGCTGGGAAGTGATCGCTCGACGCGTTCTGAAACATCACAACTGCGTGATCACGATCATTGACAACGGGAAGGTCTATTTCCGGCGCGGATCCGGAATGAAGTTCCCGAGCAAGCTCATGACGGAGGAAATTGAGGCGATCGAATCCAATTCTCAAGTCATCAGCGACCAGTGCTGCGTTCGGTGCTGGAGCGTGGTGGAGGAGACGGAGAGGGTGTTTCTTATGACGGAGACGGTGGAGTGAACGGAAAAATCAGAAGCGAAGATCAACCCTCCTCGATTTCAAGACCGCTCTTTCTCAAGAAAGAGTATCTCGCCATTGCACTCGCGGTGGTTTTCTTCATCGGTATGGTTGCTCTTAGATCGCATCTTAACGAAAAAAATGAGATCGAGAGAAAACAGGGCAAAGCAATAGCAGAAGCTACGCGAATGGCAGAAGACCAAGTAATCAACTTGGAGAAAAAGAGAGAGGCGAAAGAGCAGAATCAAGAAAACGAAAAAGAATTAGAGATTGTCAAAGGTATTCCAAAGGAAAAGCGAATAACAATTTATAAAGAATACATGGATAGAGTATGGGGAATAGAGAAGGAAGCAGCTCGCCGTTTTAAGCCTGGGGTTGATGATGACTTGAACAGGGAGTTCTACAGAGTAGAATACAAACGGCAGAGCAAACTGCTCTGTGAAAAATACGAAATCACCGAAAAGCAGCTTAGCGTTATCCATTGGGAAGGTGAAACCAAGTGGATACAAGAGCGGAAAAATAAAAATATTTATGACTAACTATATCGATTCGAAAGCATGAGCGATGAAAAGATGGATCATACTTTAAGAATTCAATCGGGATTTCTTGAACAGCTTCACAAAAAAGACATTTCAGTTAAAGAAGTACTGGTTAATATATTAAATTCAATTGGTACTTTAGTTAATTCGACTTCAGGACTATTGTATCTAGAAGACGATTGCTACTTGCTGCCGGATGCATCGAGTTTAAATTTTACTAAAGATGATCTAAAATCAAGATGGTTATTGGCTGCGCAATATGGAGACGTTAACCCAAACTATTTGAATACAGTAATAGATGTCAGGCAACTCCAAACAATTGATGAGCAGTCATTTTCGAAATCAGTCTCATGCTTTAAGCTTCCATACAATTGGCTTTACAAGGATGATAGTGATAATCAAGAGTTGTTACTTGCATTCGAATCCAAAAAGGTCGTGCTTTGCAGAGCTCTATTCATATATCCATCCGTTGGGAAAATTTCATCGGATGATCCTGCCTTGTTTTCATCAGCCTCTCTTCTTGAAATCGCGATACCCGCAGTCGAGGCAGTCTTCAGGCGCGGTATCCAA
>Ga0302253_1001256_pt1 | contig 16065 bp, 11 predicted proteins | sample AAG_RA_Trp_MG_FD_193537 | JGI IMG/M metagenome (GOLD analysis project Ga0302253, IMG submission 193537) | Enriched activated sludge microbial communities from anaerobic digester in WTTP, New Holstein, Wisconsin, United States - AAG_RA_Trp | ecosystem: Engineered > Bioreactor > Anaerobic >...
TGCGTTTGCGCACCCCAGAGTTTCCCCTCGGGGATCTTGACTGAACCCATCGAATCCCGCTCGACTCTGCCGCTCATCCTGTGCTCCTTTTCCGCCCATCCGATCCGATTCTGAACCCGTCACGCACACCATATCATGATTGCATGCCGCAGTGCGAAGGATCCCGGACATCGTGCCATGCCATTGATTCGACGATTTGATTCGTTTAGCATTCAATGGGGTTTATCCCGACACAGACCACCAGATCGGCCCTGATGAAAGACTCGAACGTGAAACGCGCAACCACTCTTCAGCTTATCCTGCTCGTCCTGGTGACCGCGAGCATCCGGTATGCTTTTGTCCACCATTACGGGATACCGGGAGCACGGGATGACGCGGCGATCTACTCGGTTTCCGCCGAACATATCGCGAGTTTCCTCAAAGGGAACACCCTGCATCAACCCGAGATTCTGGGAACCATTCTGCGGGATCGGGGCCCCGTCTATCCATGTATTCTGGCACTCGCCTATCTCGTTTCAGGCATCCGCCCCGACACCCCGATTCATCTGAACATTCTGTGCGAATGCCTGAGTGTCATCCTGGTGTTTCTGATCGGTAACCGCCTGGCCGGGAACATCGGCCTGATTGCGGCGTCGCTGTTCGCCATTTCCATTCCGAACATCGGAATGACCCGGTACATCATGACCGAATCACCGGTGACGTTGCTGGTGCTGCTGAGCATGTTTCTGCTGAATCGGAATCAGTTTTTCCTGAGCGGACTGGCTGGTGCACTGGCGTATTTTGCCAAACCATCACTCATGATCTGGCCGCTGATCCTTTTCGCCTCAGCGTTTCTCATGACGGAAAACCGCAAGCGATCCCGAGCGCTCCTGCAACTGGGCCTCGGCATCATGCTGGTCGTGCTGCCGGTCAAGTCCATTCTGGCCGTCCTGCCCATGTCCGATCGCTACTGGTCGTCCCGATCGGCCGCGGCGCTGTATCACGGGTACAATCAGCACACCGAGGCATGGGCGATCATCACCGGACCAGGTTCGAATGCGAAACCGACTCTCGAAGAAGGACTTCGGGTTCTTCGAGAATCCTTCCCTTTTGATACCCTGCGCATGGTTCTCACGAAGTTCGGCCGTCTCTGGAAAATCCCGTTTATCGGGCAGGACATGCCCTGGATGCCGGATCGCCCGAATGGATTCACGCCATGGTACTGGCTTCACGGGATCACTCTGTTCCTCGCGTGCTGGACGTTTCCTCGTTCGCTGTTCTCCCGGTCCCGTTTCCTCATCGCCGCCGGACTCGGCGGACTCACCATGCTGATCGTCGCGACCTATGCCATCCCGCGATATGCCGTCATCCTGCTCCCTATGGTCTATCTGTTGGCGGCCGATGCGGTGATCACTCAGCCGACGACCCGTCGCGATCTGCTGTCCGGAACCGGCGGAATCTGCATCTTTCTATGTCTGGCTGTTGCCCATCACATCATCGACGTCCGGGATGTCGAGTGGATCACTCTCGAGAAGGGGAAACCGATCGAGCAAAGCGTGGACATTCCGGCGGACCGCACGGGAGAGAGTGCCCGGATCTGGCTGGATCTCCGCTTGCTGCAGGCCGGGCAGGCGGCTCTGATCGTGCGCACCGGCGATTCCATCCTGGGCCGGATCGATGTTCAAGCCGCAAATCCATGGGAATCACCCCTATGGAAAACGATCGATTGGAATGCTCCGGCAGGGAGAACGACCCTTGCGATCGAGCTGATCGACGGTTCGGCACCGATTGCACTATCGAGAGGCGATATGCGTCATCTGCCCGGTGAGTTAAGATCCTATGGCCGCTGGTCCGTGCTGGGAGACGAGCGGATACGGCGCCGAACGAATCTGTCCCGAGGCGACAGGCCGGGGATTCTGGTCGAGATGCCCGCTGGCAGCGGTATCTTTCTTCCGTAGCGACTCCGAAAGACCGGCAGAAACACGACCGCCGACCCGGGGAACCGGATCGGCGATCAGGAAAAGTTCTCAGAAACAGGATCAGGCGTTGCCGGCTGCATCCGCCATGTCGCGCAGCCGCGCCAGCCGGCTGTCGCGATCGCGCACGAATCGTTCGATGCCCTTGAGCAGCCAATCCGGGCTGAGATGCGCTTCTTCGATAACTTCATCCAGCGTTCCGCCCGTGCGCCACCGGTTGTCCCAGTCGCTCGTCATGGCATATTCCTCGGCGAGCGGATTGAAGAACCAATCCGACCCGACACGGCGGCAGCGATTGGAAATGATCGTACTGTCGAATTTATCGGCCTTCGTGATGATGCTGTCGCGGTAACTCTGCGGCTGCCATCTGAACAGATCGGGGCTGATCGCCGCGACGATCTTGACGTTGAGTTTGTTCCGTTCGAGTTCCGGGAAGAGACGGATGACGTTGTCCGTCGTTGCGGTTCCCTGAACGAAGATGCAGCCTTTTTTCGGCTGATCGGTCCGGTAATCGCGCAGGATGTAAGCGCCTTTGGCCGCTTCGAAATGGGAGGGGATCCCGAGTGTAGCCCGGTCGGGAATGGTGACCGGGGGCCGCGTCAGATGCAGCGCGATGATGGGAGCGGGGCAGGCGAGTCCTGCTGCCAGAACGACGGGAACTTCATTGTATTCCCAGGGATGCAGATCGACGATATGACCTTCCGGGAAGAGTTGTGTCACGCCCGGAGCGAAAATACCGAAGTGGGTCCGGCTGTCATCGGCGGTTTCCGGACCCGAATGGCCGGCGACCCAGAGCACTTTACCGACTTTGATGTCGGAATCCTGCGCAAGCTGGCTGAACAGCCGCATCAGGCCGTATTTCAGATACACGAACGAACCATACGTGCTGCACGCCGTCATGAACCCATTCCATTCGTCGAAGGGTTTGGGTGAGAAATTGACGGCGGCTGCGCCGCATGAGATACCCGCGTTGGCGAACTCGGTGATTTCCTGCGGGAGCATGACGCCATCGAGATTCGTGAAGCGGTTGAAGACACCCCAGCCCTTTTCACCTTCAAAATCGTGCGCAAATCCCGCGATATTGGTCGATTCCGCCAGATCGGCACTTGAAATCAGGAACAACGGGCGGCCATACTTCTTCTTTGCCCATGTGTTGACAAAGGCTCCCCATTTGCCCAACCCGGCACGGTTCGGCTGCTTGTCACCCGGTTTGGCCCACAGCGCGGCCGGATAGGATCGGAAATCCGTCAATTCGGGATCTTTATAGGGGTTTTTCGAGAGGTCGAGTTTGAGGCTGGGGATCGTTTCGGGAACGGAATCACCCAACTCGACAAGGTGATTGGCGAGATACTCGAGGCATTCCGCGTCGTTCCGGATGACATCGAGTGCCACGTTGATGTTGGCGGAATACTGGCGCAGCATTTCCTTGTTATCACCTGCCGGCGCGCCGTAACTGTCCCAGGTGACACCGTATTTATCCGAAAAATCCTTGCGGCACTGCCAGAACAGATCACAGTTCGTCTTATGCGGAGCACCGTGCGATTTGTTGTCATACTTGTAATAGCCGCGACCCTTTTTGGTCTTGCTCCAGGCCACGGAAGGCACGCCTTCCTTGTTTTCGCCGTGAGCGGCTTCCAGGACTGCGAGCGCGACTTCTTCCCATTTCTCACCGTTCAAGGCACCGAATGCCCGCCAGCCGTAGCTCTTGAACCAGATTTCCGGTGTGCCGTATACGACGGTGTCAATGGGCTGATCGTCGATGCCGTAGTTGTTCCAGTCAACGAGATACACCAGGTTGGACAGTCCGAGTCCCCAAGCGGAGTTCTTTGTTTCATGGGATGCGCCGGCCGTGAGACCGCCTTCGCCTTCCAGAGCGAACACTTTGACATCGCCTGCTCCGGCACGTTTCAATGCAAGTGCTTCACCGGCGGCAAACGGAGAGCCATGGCCGGACGGTCCCGTATTGGCCTTGAAGAACAGGGTTTTACCCGCCATCTCGGCATGCCCCGGAAGTCCGCCACGATGCCGGAACACCAGCAGGTCTTCCCACATCACCATTCGGTTGTCGGGAATGAAGTATTTTTTATCGCCAGTTGCCTTGTAACGGGTGCGGAGGGCATCGTTGAGGGTGCATAGGGTTGCATAGACGAGGGGCGCCGTGTGACCCGCAATCAGGACAAACCGGTCGCCGAAAGTCTTGTCCGGTCGCCGGATGTCCCAGCGCATCGCACCGGACAGGAGCGTGGCCACCATGGCATGCACCTTGGAACGCGAGCCGCCCGGATGGCCGCTCTGCCGATAATTCAGCATCAAATCGATCAACTGGTCGATGACATCCTTGACCTTCTCCCAGTGTTTGAAATTCTTTGCTGATTCCTGCATCAGAAGGTTAACCTTCGAATTCGATCCTGTCGTCATGCAACAACTCCCTTCCAGTCGTTAGGGTCCAAGATATCGTTCAGCGGGATGAACGAGAAGTTAGCAAGGATTGGAGGTTTCGAACCTCTAGGCGTCCATGATTATTTCACAAGCGATTAAAGAGGTCAACCCGGCCGGGATGACCTCGGATATCAGCAACATACCGTGCCGGATCCGCCGCATGAATCCCGATCCATGTGTTCGAGCCAGTCCTGCGGCACGAGACACATGAATCGCATGACGCCTGTGCCGGTGTTGACGAATTGGTGTTTCTCGTTACGTTCCACGAGAATCGCCGTTCCCGGAACCAATGGCGTCTCACTTTTTTCTAGCTTCAACACGGCGGTTCCCTCGAGAATATAGACTTCATGCTCCCACCAATGCTGGTGAAACGGCGTCGCTCTGCCGGGCTGCACCTCGAAGATGCGCATGTTGAAAACCGGCGCGCCTTCGGCCGGACCGATCACGACCCGCATCGTGACACCTTCGAGCATCGGCTCGGGATGAACATCTGAATAATGCTGCACTTTCGCCACGGCTCACCTCCAGATTTTGAGCGGTTGATCCTGCATCACCCGCCTACTATCTGTATCATCTGGAAAAAATCACTTGAAGTAAACCCAATTCCGGTCTAATCATATTGGTGTTACCCGAAATCGATCGGGCAAAGGAGGAGACGATGGACAATCAATTCTGCTATGGACCGACATTTTCAGAAATGCTGCATCCCGAAACCATCCGCCCCGACATCCGTCAGAAAGCGCTCCGGATGCGCACGGAAGATCCTCTCGATCCGATCAACCTGTTCAACATCACGTGGCGCGATCCCGACGGTCGGATATATGCCGAGGTACTGCCGACGGAATTGACGGGTGTCGAGACCCCGATCGTTGTTTTGTACGCAAAGGATTTCCCGACCGGGAGTCACAAGGTCGGCGCAACCTACTCGATCCTGGTTGAAAAACAGCTCACCGGCGAAGTCAACCCTTACACCCATACTCTCGTTTGGCCGTCCACCGGGAATTACGGCATCGGCGGAGCATGGGTCGGGTGCCGGATGAAATTCGATTGTGTCGTGATCCTGCCGGAAGAAATGAGCCAGGAGCGGTTTGACATTGTCACCCGTTACGGCGCTCGATTGATCAAAACGCCGGGGTGTGAATCGAACGTCAAGGAAATCTTCGACAAGACAAAGGAACTCAAGCAGAGCGATCCGGATCGTGTCCGGATTCTGAATCAGTTCAGTGAATTCGGCAACTATCGGTTCCATTATCATGTCACGGGCAACGCCGCGGCAGAACTCGCAGCAGAACTCCACAAACAGGGTATCGGCAGCGGACACGTCTCGGCATTCGTTTCGTCCATGGGCTCCTCCGGGACGATCGGAGCCGGTGACCGCCTCAAACAGATCTGGCCCGATCACAAAATCATCGGCCTCGAACCGATCCAATGCCCGACTTTGTTCTCGAATGGCTACGGCGGACACAACATCCAGGGCATCGGCGACAAGCATGTCACGTGGATTCACAATGTCATGAACATGGACATGATGGCCTGCATCGATGACCGGGAGTGCGAAGAGGGGCTGCAGTTGTTGACCGAGGAAGCCGGGTGGAAAACGTTGATCCAGCGGTACGGCATTCCGGAAGAAAAAGTCATGAAACTCTCGAAGATCTTCGGCCTGTCCGGCATCTGCAACGTGCTCGGCGCCATCAAAACCGCCCGATACTATGAAATGGGCCGCGGGGATCTGATCGTCACGGTCTGTACCGATGCGATCGACCGATATCACACCGAGATGGCCAAACTGACCCGCCGCGACGGCGTGATGGATGAAGCCAAAGCCTACATGCGGGCGGAAGCCGTGTTCCGCAGGCAGAAAACCGATTACATGCAGGAAGGTTCATATGCCGTCCGGAAACAATGGCATCACCTGAAATACTACACCTGGGTGGAACAGCAGGGAAAAACCGTCCAGGAACTGAACGAGACCAAACATCAGGATTTCTGGATGAAGGAGGCTGAAAAAACGCTGGAAGTCGATCGAGCCCTCAGAGCCGCTCGCGGTTTCTGATCACCCGATCCGCCGGGTTACTCGCCCCACCAGAACTTGCCGAATTTGCGCGGACCGACACTTTCCAGGTTTTTCAGCTTGATCGACACGCCGAACTGCAGTTCATTCGAGTCGATATACGGGTTGTTCGGGATGCCGAACCCTTCGCGTGTTTTCGAGTAATAGGTGTGGAGTGTGGCTGACCAGCATTGCGATGTATAGGTCAGATCCAGATTGAAGTACGGGAAGTACTCCAACTGGAAATCATACTTGACCCAGGACGCGAAGCTCCAGCGTTCATTGAGGATCAGGCCGCCTTCCAGCGCCAGTGAGTGGAAATCGAACGCCGGATTCATGAAATTCTTGCTGTAATCCCATCGGACACCGAATTTCCAGTCTTTTGCCCGTGTGTGTCCATACAGATAGCTGTTGGAAAAATCATGATAGAACGGATCGAATTCGGTGCGCGCGGAGAAGTAGATCGACTCGAAGGGATTGACCGTGGCGTCGAGTTTGATGTTGCCGAGCGGATATCGCGTGCGATCGTCCTCACCCTCTTTGAGTTCCGGACGACGATCCCAGGAGCGCGCTTTCAGGAAATCGTAACTCTGGGACAGCGTCACAATGAAAAACTCACGCGATTCCCCAGGCGGCGTGGCCGTCTCGGCGGTTTTCCCATCCGTGTTTTCCCCGGTTTCAGTCGGGGATGAATCCGAGGTTTTTTCTTCGGCTTTCGTATCGGTATCGGTCTCCGGCACGGCGCCGGGTCCCGCCGTCGCATCCTCTTCCGTGTCTTTGTCCTTCTTGGATTTCAGTTTCGCCAGGAATCGGTTCGTGAGCGAGACGGTCACGACTTCACCGGGTTCGATGTAGTCCGCCGAATCGAAATACACGATATCGTCCTGAATCACCTCCGGCGTCACCTTGTAATCGATTCTGGGTTCAATGAGATGCTTGATTTTAGAGACCTTGTTCCCGTCGATCGAAAAGATCCTGGAGAGCTTCGGGCCCATCCATTCCGCACCGTACCCATACATTTCGCGCCTGAGCCACTCACCGGAACTGAACACTCCCTGGCCGACGGAATCCTCAGACGGAGGAAACGCGGTGGGACGCGTCAGCCATGTCCCGTCGGGAAACCGAGGGTCGATCGTTTTCCGGGTATTCCAGACGGTTTCGCGCCAACTGGCGAACGGTTTAAGCGTAAACCATGGAACTTCCTTGATGTCCAGCCAGACCTCGGAATACATCCCGCCGCGCAGCGCATCCGCATCGAACAGTTTGTTGTAGGTCGTCGAACCCGACAGATCGGTTTCAGTCCAGGTCAGGCGGCCCTTTTTCGAGATGTCTTCGCCCTTAAGATTCAGCGATCCCTTGAGCATGCCGAAGATCGTCTGGTATCCGGTGTCATACTCGAGGCGGGGGATATGCTCGAGCCGTTCTTCTTGCGCAAGATCGAAATCTTTCTGGTAATCCGCATCGAGCACCAGGCGAGAGAGATTCCAGTATTTAGAAAGTGAAACGCGGCTTTCCGAGTAGCGATCCGACTGCTGTTCGACTTCATGACCATAATCCCGGTCGAAGTAGCGGTCGCTCCGATAATTGACATCTGCCGTCGCACGGATATCCAGGGGCAGGATGTAGGATTGCTCGTAATCGAGATTCCAGAATTCCTTGGGGTTTCGATCGGAATACGGAGATTCGTCTTCCTTCATGTGTTCAGCGCGCAGAATCCCCTTTGAGTATTGATCAAACGCATTGCGATACTCGAGTTCCTCACCCAAACCGACCTTTGTATAGACGGTGCCTCCGAGGGTCACATCCATCCAATCGTTCATCGCCCAGAAAAATGCCTCGGATACAATCAACCCGCGATTGGTATTGAACGACACTTCCGGTATGAGAAGGCCCGTGGCGCGATCCGACTTGGTGGGATAGAACCAGTAAGGCAGATAGAACAGAGGCATTTTGCTGACCCAGAATGACGACCGATTCATATGTGCATAGTTTTCGATGCGGATTAGAGAATAGCGTGTTTTGATGCGCCAATCGGGAGATTCCCCGGAGCAGGCCGTGACGAACCCGTTCTGAAGAATGTACTGACCATCCGACGTATGCTCATAATCACTCAACTTGATCAGCCGGTCGCCTTCCATGAAGATCGATGGCTCGACGGCCGCCCTGACGTTCGTGATCCACCCCTCTCCCGTTTCATAATTGTACTGGGCTTCGTCACCGGTCATCAGATCCTTCCCGAACCGGATTTCGACATTACCCCGCGCCAGAATATCGCCCGTCCACTGTTCAATCCTGACTTCTTCGGCTGATATCTTGAAATCATCCTTCCAGATGCTGACATTGCCCGAAAGGATGAACAGACGGTCCTTTTCAATGATCTCCTGCCGGTCGGCCTGGAAAAAGATCGGCGTCTTCTGCGTCATCAGGGACTGATACTTCTGACGCTTCTGCTGCATCGCCTGTTTCATCAGATCCTGATCGGACACTTCCTTGAAGCGGTCCTCCTTGAACTGGTCGAACAGGGATCCGGAATCGGTTGGGGATTGGATAAGACTTTGAGCGAGGGATCCGAGAGTTCCGAGCAGGAGCCCGGTGATCAGCAGCAGTACCCGGAAGAACATCCGGTCACGAACCTTCCCGCCGGTCACCCCGGATCCGGGCAATATCCGCGAACATAGAAATGAGAAGGTTCAGAGTTGGTCTGAGTTCTTTGCGGTGAACGACACAATCCACCAGGCCGTGTTCCTGGCAGAATCCCGCGCGCTGAAATCCCTTGGGCAGTTCACCGCCGATCGTCTGAGCGATGACACGGGGACCGGCGAAGCCGATCAGGGCGTCCTGTTCGGCAATGATGATATCCCCAAGTGATGCGAAACTGGCCATGACGCCTGCCGTCGAGGGATCGGACAGGATCGAAATGAATGGAACCCCCTCCTCGCGCAACCGGCCGCAGGCGTAGGAGGTTTTGACGAGCTGCATCAGCGAATACATGCCTTCCTGCATCCGGGCACCGCCGCTGCACGCGAGCGTGAGGAACGGGATGCGTTCTCTCAGGGCTCGTTCAGCTCCGCGCGTGATCTTTTCGCCAACCACCGCCCCCATGCTTCCGCCCATGAAGTAGAAATCCAACGCCGAAATGACTGCGGGATTTCCGCCGATCCGTATACAAGCATTGACACAAGCATCGTCCATGTTGGTCTTTTTACGATATTCGATCAGCCGATCGGAATAGTTCTTGGAATCGACGAATTCGAGCGGATTTCCCGCAAGCAGCGGTGCATCCACCTCGTGATATTGCCCGTCATCCGATATTATGCTGATCCACGTTTTGGCGGGCATTCGGTGATGATAGTCGCAGGACGGACACACCCAGAGATTGTCACTGAGTTCCTGGCGGGAGAAAGTCCCTTTGCAGCCGGAACACTCGATCGCGTTACCCGAAGTCTCACTCATGGCAATCCTCTCTTCGCGACACCGCGGACTGACCATATCCGATCACCCCCGAATTGTCACGATCAAAAATGGTATTCCTGGTCCGGTTGCATCAGTTCGATTCGGCATTCCGGGATGCGCGCGAGTTCTTCCTCGATTTCAGTCATGTACTGCGGTTTCATGTGGAAAATCAGGATACGCGCGGATCGATACCGGCCATTTCCGAGTTCATTTCTGAGCATGTCCGCTGTCAGATGCCCTGTTGCGCGAGCGAAATCGCCGAGCCGGTTGGGGAAGGAACACTCGACCAAGATCGCGACAGGATCGATGCCCGGATGTATCCCGAGATATCGGTCGACTCCACTCCAGAATTCCGGACAGGGACCGATGTCGCCCGTGTAGACCAGACAAGATCGCTCATTCCGGACGATGTATCCGCACGAGTTCGCTGTATGGCAGGTTGCGATCGGCGTGATAAACAGGGATTCGCCGAACGGGATTTCCACATCGAGTGCGACGTGCTGCAGCATCACGATTGGATTCTCACGGGTCGGCAATGCCGTGAAATCCGGCCAGATCACATCGTTGATCAGATGGGTGTGGAGATTCTCGAGAACCGGTTCGGTACCCATGATAATGACCGGGAATTCAGTTCGTGAATAGACCGCATCCAGGAAAAACGGGATCCCGATCAGATGATCCACGTGGGAATGTGTCAGGGCGATGATGCGGATGTTCTGTTGTGCTTCGACCGTGAGGGCAGACCCGATCGTTCCGGCATCCAGCAGATACCGATCCTCGATCAGGAACGCAGGAAGCCGCCCTTTCAGATCACCGCCGAAACATCCCAGAACAGTAAGTTTCATTGGTTACTTCACGTGTTTGAGAATAAACTCCCGGATGGACGGTTTGGGATGCGCGCCGACCAGCATGTCGATCTTCCGGCCGTCCTGGAACAGGATCATCGACGGAATGCCGGAAACCTGGTATTTGGCTGCCAGAGCGTTGTGGTCGTCGACATTGAGTTTCATGATGCGGGCTTTTCCCGCGAGTTCCACGGCGAGTTCATCGAGGATCGGGCCGACCAACCGGCAAGGACCGCACCAGGGCGCCCAGAAATCCACCAGAATCAATCCTTTACCGGATTCGACCTCCGATTTGAACTGCTCTTCATTCAACTGCAAGACGTTTCCAGACATGATGTTTTCCTCCAACCATTGCCTTTGAACTCAACCTTAAATCATCACCCGATGTCCTGTCAATCCCGGCTCGCCTCGAGGATTTTGAGATGAACCCCTTTTTATGAAGTGGTGTTCTTCCAGTCCCGGGGCAGTCTGCTGGATTCGAAACTGCAATTACATCGACCAAATTTAACGGCGGTTGCCGGAGGAGGCAATACCACCAAACATCACAACCTCCATTCCCAACATCGATGCTGAATCAGCTATGACTCTATCAGCCGTGGCAATCCTTTCCATGTCGTGACTCAGGCAAACAGCCAGATGAAGGACATCCAGCGTTCTCAATGAGATATCAGGAAGCATGGCTGTTACATTAGTTGCCGTGTGGAAAACATCCTCAGATACTGCTAGCTGAATGAGATGTTTTCGCTGGATATCATCATTGAAAGTCGCCCAGATTCGCATCTCCATTTCCGGATTGAAATCCCGGTTTTTCCTGCGACGAGTCAACAGAGATCGCATTTCCACTGATGTAAGAAAACTGATTGCTACAGGACCATGATCTCGCAGAAAAGCTTCAACTTTTTCAGAATCTCTTTCATTTATATACCATTTTGCCAGAGCGCTCGTATCGAAGTATATCTGATCCATCATCGGTCATCCCGGTCATCTCGAATCAAACAGGCACTTTCTATTTCCATCGCATCCATGCTTTCACGTAAATTCTTATGTGAGGGCATGGTTCTGATCTTTTTCAATGTGGATACTTTTGCAATGGGCTTTCCCCGCTTGGTAATCTTGACTTCACCCTCTATTTCCAGAAGGCTGTCGAGCTTTCCGATTAACTGGCGAGCTTCTCGAACGGATATCTCTTTCAATCCACTTTCCTTTCAATGTGACACTGTGCCACTTAAGATTAAATTGTAGCACAATAAGGAGTGGCCATCAACCTCAATTTTCTTGAGCGTATTGGTTCGTCATCTGTCCTCTGCTTCCATTTTTGATTGACCGATGGAATCGGTCTGGATGTCCAGACCGAGTATAACCTGCATTGCAGTAACAAACAGGTAGAACCCCTGAGTTCAGAAGTTCTGCCTGTCGTCGTATTCTGCTCCGGCCAGGATGAGTTTGGAACCATTTCAGAATCGCTCGTGGAGGAACTTCTTAAGTTGCAGGCGGAATGGTGCCGATAGTGACTTCTGCGGAGTGCCAATGGCACCGATATCGAACTATATAACTTGACCGATATAAATGACTCCGTTAAATTATTGAAGTAATCATTCTTGTGGGGAAAGGAGCCTGTATGTCCCAGTTGAAATTGCGGTTTTTTCTGTTCGGATTTCTACTTGTCTTTTTCTTTGCCAGCCCTGATGGCCTTGCTGAGATCCGCCATGTTCCGTCAGATTACCCAACAATCCAATCGGCCGTGAACGCATGCGCGAACGGAGATACAGTTTTGATTGCCGATGGCATTTTTACAGGACCGGGCAACAGAGGAATTGTGTTCAATACGCTTCACACTCTTACGATACAATCGGAAAATGGACCCGATGCCTGCATCATCGATTGCCAGCAACTGGATCGCGCCTTCCTGGTTGGTGGTTATCTCAGAAATTTTAGTCTCAGTGGGTTGACAATTCAAAACGGCATCTCAACAGGAAATGGTCATGGCGGCGCTATGCAACTAGAAGCGGTAACGATAGATATGCTCGACTGCAATCTCATCAACTGCGCGTGCAGCAAAAACGGTGGCGCTGTATATGCCTTGAATTCTACGTTGCGGATAGCTCGCTGCAACTTTTCAAACAATCAAGCTCCATCGACGACCGTGAATGTCGGTGTGGGTGGAGCTATTTACGCGCTTCAATCAAGGATCAGCTTTACCGACAGCCGGTTCACCGGCAATAACGCATTGCGAAGCGGGGGAGCAATCTGCATAATGCGCGCCTTGCCTCAAAGCATCATCACTCGTTGCATTTTCGAATCCAACGGGAACTTAGACGCACATGGTGGCGGGATCTACATCCAAGAATGCACGGATGGATTTACTATCTCGAATTGCGCTTTCTCAGGAAATTCTGGTGACCTAGGAGGTGCGATTGTGTGTGGAGCTTCAAATGCACGTATCGAAAGCTGCACGATCCTATCGAATCTATATTCATCGACAGGCGGCGGTTTATACGCCTGGGCAACTCCGAAACCGGAAATTCTAAATTGCATTTTCTATAACAACGGATCGGAAATCGCGACCGACTCAGGAACTCTGCAAGTGACCTATTCGGATGTCGCAGGTGCATCACCTTATCCCGGCGCAGGAAACATCAACCAAGATCCAAGGATAGGAAACGGTCCGCTGGGTGATTATTATCTGAATCAAACCTTGTCTCCCTGTATAAATGCCGGCAGCACCCAATCATCTGAGATCTGCTATGAATCATTCCTGGGATTGACGTGTCAGAGCGCTTTGACGACGAGCGCGACGGGAATTTATGATTCAGGCGTGGTTGATATGGGATGTCATTTCATCTCCGATCTGTCGACTCCTACTCCTACACCGACCCTTCCGCCCACGCCCACGATGTGTTCCGGATCAATGCATGAGATGACAATCATCGAGGAGCATTTCGAGACCTGGCCACCCGCCGGATGGAGCATCATCAATAATGGTGGCGATTGTGTGTGGCAATCAACCGCCACGACAGACCGGTTGAATTATGCGACGTTCAGCGGCGAGGCTGCTGTCGCAGACAGCGACTGGTGCGGAGTCATGTCATCGATGAATACCGAACTCATGACACCTCTCTTGAATCTGTCCGCCTATTCCCAAGCCAGCCTCGATTTCGTCATTGCCTACCAGTCCGCAGGTTACGATGCATTCGAAATCAGAGTCTCAACGAATGGCGGGACAAGCTGGAATGACGAAGTGCTGTTGTGGGAGGATACAACGCATCAAGGTTATGGTCCCGGCCAGGCGGTCAGGGTGAATCTGACGCCCTTCATCTCCGCACAGACCAAAGTCCGTTTCAGTTATCGTGCGCCGGATGTTGCCTATTGGGCGATCATCGATGATATTTTCGTGAAAGTGTGCGTACCCAATACAACTCCAAGCTCCACTCCCACCTTTACTCCGACATATCCACCGACTCCGACTCCTCCACCGCCGCCGACGAATACACCTACTCCAACCACCATTCCAGGCAGCCCGACGAACACACAGCTACCCGCTTCACCGACAGCGGAACCGACCGCTGGCTGCTCTCTGCTGGGATGTGTCATCAATATGCCTTCGAACGATTTCGGTTCGGGTGATGAGTGCTATTGCAATGTGACTGCCTGCAATACCGACAGTTATACCTATACCGATATCCCGGTCTTCGTTGTTCTGGATGTTGCAGGATCCTATTTCTTCGCTCCGGATTATTCCGAATTCGATTTTTACACGATGACCCTGCCACCCGGCGAAACCGTGATCCCCGTTCTTCCGTCGTTCGAATGGCCTTCGGGAGTTGGCGCATTCTCCGGTGTCAACTGGTATGCCGCCATGACCAATCCCGATATCACAGCATTGCATGGGGAACTGGACATCTTCACTTTCGGATGGCACTGATTTTCCGGTTTAAACGTTCACTGTCTGCTCACACTCCACACCTACATCAGCTGCGCTTTCAAGCCTTCTCGATACCGATTCCGGATCACGTGAAACACGGAATCATACCTGTGATGTTTGAAGTCCGGCAGACTCCAATCGTAATGATGAAACTCACCCTTCAGAAAATACAGAGTCGGGTCGGCATAGATACCCTGCGATAAGTAGATTTTCTGCGCTCTTTCCTTGACGGACGCCAGGACGAGTTTATGGAAGTCGAGATATCCCGGATCGAGATTGACCGGCCGTTTGCCATCCACCGCCAACCGCTTCTCGATCGAATTACACTCCAGTTTGATTGCAGCGATCCGACCCGGATCAATCAGACTCTCGAAACTCCAGAACCACCGTCCGAGATTCTCTCCCATTTCAGGTTCATAATAATCCGTCAGATCAAACACATACCGTTCACTTTCGTAATCGATCGCTCCATACACCTCCTCAACCATTCGCCGCGCCTGTCCCAACAATTCCACGGAAGACGTCAATACCCCCATGATCAGCTTGACCGGAACCGGCGCCTGGGGCTCCCCCATCACGCATCCTCCTTCTCTCGCAACTCCCTCTTGCTCTCACTCAGAATTCCCCTCGCCCTGCGAATCAGGGAGACCGAAATGCCGGTCTGCTCGGCCAGCACCCGATCGAACTGCTCCCGTATCTTGAATTGCTCCCGACCGTCCCGCCTGACAATCCGGACAAATCGATCGTGGGCATAGATCCTTCCGCTGTCAGTCGCTCGCGTGACCAGCATCGAGTGCATCATGGGCCACGAGAACGAATCGGCCCATACCCGTCGAAACTCGTCCTCCCCACACACCTCACCATGCAACCGATACCGTGGTTTCTCTCCGTCCGGCTCGATCGTCGACAAGTAATAACTGTTCTCCGTCGGATCGCGCTCGAGTCGCACCGGATTCAAACGCGTCTCATGCAGCACATCCCCGCTCTCGGGCAAAGGCAGCGGCCGCGTGATCAGATAACCCGGATCGATGAGATAGCGCGTATCGCCGAGAGGAACCACGAGCGCGCAATGGTTGTTCGTCCCTCGCGCCAGATCAGCCAGATGCACCTCCGGTCGATATCCGTAAGCACGCGCAACGGCCCTGAGGCAATGTGTCAGAGAGAAGCAGGTCCCGCCTGCTCCCCATAAGCGATAGTTTTCGAGCAACCCCTCCGCCGTTTCGACCGCCACACCCGTCGGACTCTCGGAGGCGCGCACAATCTTCGATAAGTTTTCATAGGGGATCAGTGCAAACCGATCGGCGATCTGTTCGAGATGCCCGACAGTGGGCAACCCGACACCCACACCAAAAATCGTCTCGAATATCTGCCGTATCGATCCGCTCATCCCGCTCGTCCCAT